>Ga0214923_10000753_pt1 | contig 48316 bp, 28 predicted proteins | sample LL1510_MetaG_FD_177993 | JGI IMG/M metagenome (GOLD analysis project Ga0214923, IMG submission 177993) | Freshwater microbial communities from Lake Lanier, Atlanta, Georgia, United States - LL-1510 | ecosystem: Environmental > Aquatic > Freshwater > Lake | place: USA: Georgia | collected...
TTGAAATGATACATAAGACAACAGATTATGAATCATGGATAGAATATATCGAGGACCGTCCATACAATGATATGAGGTACTATATTAGTAATCAAAAGGTAAAGGATTTAGGATGGGATATTCAAATTGATTTGATGACCGGATTGAAAGATTTAGTATAAATTCATATACTTTTGATACATTTCATAAAATGTATCATACGACAAATTCGGCAACAGTTGACCATCATTCATCGTCACCGAACATCCGCCAGTTTCTAGCAATGAAACATCAAACTTGTGAATTCCATGGGAAAAACAATAAAAGAGTATGTTCTCTACATTGATCATGTTTGCTGGTGACACATGCAAATGAAGCGATAACTTTGACATAGGAATATGCGAATTTTCCACAATCGTGACGAAATCTTCATAAGTCAAACTGCCACATGTATCTGACAAACACAATTCATCAAACTCATAATGAGTATAATAAAACTGGAGTTCTTCAATAATCAACGCATTGTCTATTTTCCCAGCAAGCGGGCATTCTGAAATGCACGAAATATATAGCTTTTTTCGATAGTTTTCATAATTAGGTTCTCCTTGTAGTAATTTACACATATCTTCAAATTCGCGCTTCGTGTCTAATAGTGATTTGTGGGTGTTTTGTAATTGAAAGATAATGGAGACTGAAGTGATAAAAGACATGGATGTAATACCCTCGTCGATTGCTTTTTGCAATTTTGAAAACGAGGGAATGAGAACATAGACATTGGATTTGTCGTATTTTGGCACATTTTGTATGTCACGTTCTCGAACGACATGATTGTAAATAGCTAATGTATCATTCATAATGGGCAATACCTTTGGAGAACATAGCGAACCGACCTCGATATTCTGGGGTTTGTAAATGGACTTGATATGTTCAAAGATCACTATTTTACGAGTAGTTGGAAACTGGTCTGGGTGGGCCTTTTGGATACCATCGCGCAAAGAAGTGTCATAGAGTTCAATGTGTTGCATTATGGTTGTTTGGTTATATTGTATTGGGATTTTCTTCTATACAAAAATTATTTTGCATGAGAACTTTTATGTTTGGAACCTCAAAAACGGTGATATTTGGAGGGATATGTTCTCGTTCGAGTAAATGGGCGACGTCTTGGGCAATATAAAGGGTATATGCACATTCGGAGTTTTTGATGGTACATTGTTTCGTCCATTGTTCTAAAGGAAGGACTTCGCGAAGGGATTTCACGCGTCCCTGGGGACCTCGGTATTTGGGGTCTCGCTGTCCCGGTTTGCCGGAGGGATGTTTGATGCGCCACTCGCACGAGAGTGCGTTGATGTGGTCTTTGAATCCGGTGAGGAGAACATAAATCTCCCAGGATTGGGCTTTTCCGTGTGTCGCTTTCGCTCCGCCCGAAATCTCCTCGTTATGCTGGCGCAAGCGTCTTATTGGGTCGTTCGTGGAACCATTATAGGTGAGGTTTTTGTAGTTGGGATGAGTATTGCGCAAAATATAACAATACCAGTTGGACATTTGTCTAGACTTATAGTGTCTAGATAAATCATTCTATTATTTTTCTACGATTCTATAGTTCCCCATTTTTTAACGCTTACATTTTCTAATTTTTTATCGCTTGCCATTGTATTTCAGACTCAATACACTCTTGTATTTCGTATTCATCAATTCGACCAGCGTATCCGCTTGGAGAACCTTATCGCGTTTCAAGAGTTCGGCGCCTTCTTGCATCAAATCACGAGAATTGCGCAAGATAAATTCCGCATAGCCATAGGCATCATGAATCAGTTTCGCCACTTCTTCGTCAATCATTTCCTTGTATTTTTCACTCATACTGGGATAAATCACATTCTTGCCCATACCATAATAGACCACCATTTTCTGGGCTAGTTTCAGGGCTTCTTCGAAATCATTGATGGCCCCCGTCGTCACGGAAACATCGTAAAAGACTTCTTCGGCAATGCGGCCCGCCAGCAATATCATCAAATGTTCAAAGAGGGCTTCGCGTGTAAAAATAGGAGAACTCGAGGCCTCAAATACGGTATAGGCAGGAGATTTCGGTGCCTGTAGATTGATAATGACTTTGGTCATCTTCGAGTGATGTTTCGACAATAAACCCACCACGGCATGACCCATTTCATGCACCGCGATACTATCAATGACATTCGAAGAGAACTGGTGTTCGGTCGGCTGCCAGCCCACTAAGATACGATTGAGCACGACATCGACATCGGCCGAAGTGAATTTTTTACGGTTCATTTTTAATGCATGTAACATAGCCTCGTTGACTAAGTTCTCGATTTGTGCGGCAGAAAATCCCATGGTCATTTCGACCAGGTGGTCTAAGTAAATACTATTGTCGTGCGGTTTGCCTTTCAAATGGATCTGTAAAATGGCTTTGCGGGTTTTTTCGTCGGGATTACCAATATAAATGCGTTTGTCGATGCGGCCAGGTCGAATCAACGCAGGGTCGAGCAAATCCGCGCGATTGGTGGCACCAATCACGAAAATACCGGTCGCGTTTTTGAAACCATCCATCGCTACTAAGAGTTCATTCAAGGTACTGTCTCGCTCACTCGACGACGTTTCCCCGTCACCGGAACGTTTGCGTCCTAACGCGTCAATTTCGTCGATAAATACAATGCAGGGGATGTTTTTCTTCGCCAGCGCAAACATTTCGCGAATACGGGCTGACCCGACACCTACGTATTTTTCCTGGAATTCCGAACCCGAAACCGCTATAAATCCGGTTGATGCTTCTCCGGCTAGCGCTTTCGCCAATAGCGTTTTGCCGTTTCCGGGAGGGCCCTCAAAAATCAAGCCGCGCGGAATACGAATGTTATAGCCCGAATATTTCGTATGATTCTTTAATAAATCAATGCATTGTTCGAGTTCTAATTTCACTGAATCGTAACCGCCCACATCGGCGAAATTCACGGGGGATTTTGTAATCACCTCAAAGTTCTCAGATTTTTTATCACCCTTTGATTTGCGATTGCGCGAATAATTTTCAAAATTATCATCATCTTCATCGTCATTATTGTTACCGAAAAAATTAGAACCCGGTCCAATAATAATACGTATTCCACCAATCGTGGTATTTTGATTTGTCCCATTGAAGTTGTTTAAAAAGTCTTCAATTTCGGTCGGGTCAAAGTCTTGACTCTCAGCAAACATGGCATTTTCTCGCTCGGTAATATTTTGTGAATTTAAACGTCGCAAATAATGCTCTTTTCCATATTTAGACAAAGGATATTTGCGCATATTATTTGAAACGGGTAAGGGTGGGCGGCGCGCCGAAAAAGAAATGTCTAGGGCATGTATCGCTAAAAGGTGTAATAGTATGATGACTAGTTTCATTATATAGTTATCATAGGGTATTTTTTAGATTCATTTGTGCGCAATCATTATAAAATAGAGGAGCGACAAAAAAAGTGGAATTGAGGTTTCTTTTGATGCACGAAACACAAAGTCTCTCTGATAGTTTGTCAATTGAATCGTCCTTATATTGCGAAACATGGGCAGACAAATCAGTAGTAGAGGCAATGTTTTTTGCCACGTCAAAATATAAGTGAGTCGTACAAGATTGATGACGAGAACATGAGCGGCTAATAATAACGCGACCTTGTTCCCAAAGAGAACGGGTATGGTTGCTATACCATGTTGCGCATCTCCTTGTCTATCTCGTATGTCCAACAATAATTCATTGTGTAGAGAACCCGCAAAAATATGTTGTGTAGCGCAGGCTAAAATGGGGGAAACCGAGTCCGCGTTTCCCGAAAATCCTAAAGCCAGTGAAACTAGACTTGCGCAAAAAAGGTTTTTCACCAGAGGAATACGCTTGAGAACTGGGGTGTATAATATAACACCCATGAGTGAAAATCGGACATAGTGACGCATGCGAGGAGTCATAAAATGTGTTATAGATTCGGTGAATGCTACGAAAGATGCAGCATAATATAAGGCTTCTTTGACGGAAACGTCGCCGTTAATCAGTGGTCGATTCGGATGATTTATTTTGTCAATAGGCATATCAAACAAATCGTTGAAAATCATACTGCTGGACAAAATACCTAGGGTGGCGAGAGAACTTGTCACAAAATGGGCCGACCATAGGTTTTTTTGTATGACTGCGCCGGTGAAACTGAGGAAAAAAGTTGGCAAAATGTTTTGTGCGCGGATGAGTGCGAGGAAACCATTCCGGGAACCCATTCGGAAATTCTTCCCGAAACCCGGACGCCCCTCCTGCCGGGAACCATTCCAGGAACCTAGGTTCCCCGGACGCCCCTCCTCTTTCCAGGAACCTATTCTGGAATTCTTTCCGAAATAAGGATGAATGTTTTTATATGAATATTTGTCATTCGCACGCAGGTTCTCTATAACACTTTTTGGTTTGATGCTTCTGAATACAAATGATTGTGTTGTAACAAAGAATAAAAACAATAAAAATTGCATGAAGATAGAGTATCTATATAATTATGTCTATTTTTGTTTATGCTAATTGTTTTATAATAAGGTGGCATGATAAGGGTTCTGTCAGCGCGCCTGTAGCTTCGTCGATTTTTAAGCCACCATTTGAAGCAGAAGATGGATTATTGATACTGATGGTGGAAGGATTTCCAGAAGGAGTTGTGATGATACACATGCCTATTAATAAACCACCTCCTGATTTACCTACAACGGTCATGGATTTTTCTACGCCATTGAGAACAACCACTAATTCTCCCGTATTTTGCGCTGGAACCTGGAAGGTAATTTCATATATTTTTTCGGCGGGGAGTGAAAATTCATAAGGGCCGGTGCGCTGAATCGTGCCATAGGGATTGACGGATGGGCGCGGGAAATTGACGGCTTGACCTGGAGCAATTGCGTCGGGATTGTCATTCATTTCACCTTGTTCGCCGCTCATTAATCCATAAAAATCGGCGAAATTGGGTGTAAATGATGGTCCAGTAGGTCCTTGTTCTCCTGCATCACCCTTTGGCCCGGTTGGACCTTGTTCTCCTGCATCACCCTTTGGTCCAGTAGGTCCTTGTATTCCTGCATCACCCTTTGGCCCGGTTGGTCCTTGTTCTCCTGCATCACCCTTTGGCCCGGTTGGACCTTGTTCTCCTGCATCACCCTTTGGCCCGGTTGGACCAGTTTCGCCTATGCATCCCGGTTCTCCATCACAGCCTTTGGGTCCAGTAGGGCCTCGTTCTCCATCACAGCCTTTGGGTCCAGTAGGGCCTCGTTCTCCATCACATCCCTTGGGTCCTCGAGGGCCTGGAGGGCCTTCGCATCCATCTTCCCCATCACACCCATCTTCGCCATCTTTCCCATCCTTGCCATCTTTGCCATCTTCACCGTCCTGGCCGTCTTTTCCATGACGCCCGTCGCGACCGTCTTCCCCGTTTTTCCCGTCTTTTCCGGGTTCTCCGTCTTTACCATCTTTACCGTCACGTCCGTCACGGCCATCTTCGCCGTCTTTTCCGTCTTTTCCATCTTCACCGTCCCGGCCATCTTTTCCATCTCGGCCGCATTTACCGTCTTTACCATTTTCACCATTTTTTCCGTCTTTTCCATCAAATCCATGGCGTCCATCTTTACCGTCACGGCCGGGTTTTCCACAGGGTTTTGAACACGATGGGCGTTTCTTTTTACTATTTCGACAACTAGTCGAGCGTTTGTGAGAACATTCGTCGTCAGAGTGGCAACAATCGCTTTTGGGCATACAATAAATGTATAATGTTAGATGAGACAATATTTGGGTAGCTAAATAGAATGACTGCATATATGCAGTGATTATATATTGTAAATTGTGTAATAATATTGTATGTTTATGGCTTGGAATTGACAATGATCACAATGGATTGCCCACATTTATCGCACGACGTCGGAATCACTTGTTTCGTGTCGCTTTCTTGCGCCTTTTTGCAGCGGCTGCATTTCGACTTACTGGATGATTTTTTGCATGAGGGTTTTTTCACTTTTTTGCAGGATTTTTTGCAGCAACAGCAATTTCGGTGGCGATCTTCTTTTTCATTGCAACTTGCGTCGCTCCCATCAGAGTAATCCGAATAATCGGAATAAGAATCGTCGCAACGAGGCATATATAGAGATGGTGAGAAAATATCCCTAAAGAATTATGACTGAATATGCAGTCAGATGTGAAATACAATTGTATAAATTGTAAATTTTGTAAAAGGTATAAACCGAAATGGATATATAGGTCTATCTATGGAAAATTGTGTAAAACTTACTCTCTATGTGCCTATGGGCCATGAAGTGCCCGATGGATTTGCATCATGTACGCCGGAAGAAACTGCCATGGTGATTCGAGCGGGATATAGCGCGCTCATGGCGGCAAAATCGGGATTGCGTGAATATGGACAAGAAGAATTGGCCGAATCCATTCGTACCGAATTGCGGCAGAAACACGATAGCGTCGTCGGAGAAATGGGCGCAAAACTCGACAAAACCGAGCGCGACCTGATGGTGCAAAAGGAGTTATACAAGACCATGTGCGGGGACCTGGAAGAACGTATCGAATCCCAGGTGGCACGCCGTCTGTCCGCCATGTGCGTGGAGCGCGAGCAATTGCACGCCGAGATTTTGCGCCTAAGGGAGGGTCAGAAAGCGGCGGGCGGCGAAATCGCCGAGCAGGCCATCAAACTCGTCCACGGCGACCTCGAAAACATGCGCGCCATGTTGTCAGAAAAGGACAAACAGACCGAAACCCTGAAGACGATGTTTGAGAAAGCCGTCGATAAAATAGATACTATTACACAAAAGCGGGCAGTGGTTTCGATCGGGAAAATGGGGGAACATCAATTCAAGGACCTGGCCGAAAAAGCTTTCCGCGACTTCGAAGGATTTGAACTGGTCGATGTGCATTCCGTGGGCGGTCAAGGCGATTTTCATTTGAAATTTCGCGATTTTTCAGTATTGGCCGATTCGAAATTGTATTCGCACAAGGTCAATAGCACGTCGCGCGATAAAATCAAGCGGGATTTGAAGAAAAACGAACACATGCATTTTGCCTGGTTGGTGTCTTTAGATACCACCATTGACAAATTCGACAAGGCGCCCTTCATGTTTGAGTGGCTCTCAGAGAAAAAATGCGTATGTTACGTGAATCAATTGATGAAATACGAGGAGCCCGGTGAGATGTTGAGGGCCGTATGGTTCGCCTGCAAAACCCTTCATTCCATTATGATGGACGGGGACAGCGAAGTGGAAATGGGGAAATTGCGCGAACGTGAGCTCAAAGTGCGCGAAATTGCACAAAAACTGGTGAAAAATGGTCGAGAACGAGAGACCTTGATGACACAATTTCGAACAAATTTCGACAAAAACGATGAATTGATTCGCGATATTTTAGACGGTGAAACAAATGCACTCGTGAATGAGTCATTCGGTCAAGTGGTGACCTGGTGGAATACTCATGTGGAGGTGAATGAAGGGGAATCCATAAAATCAACGGTTTTATGGAATCAATTCAAAAAAGATTGTTGCGACATAGAGAATATTGATGCAAGTGGATTCAAACAAGTCTTATGCTCCTTTTTGCACGAATCGAAAGTGGTGAAACCGAAAACAAAGGGAGGCGCACTAGAGATTGTGGGGTATAAAATAAAATCTACCTAACATCGAAAAGCAAAACCCAAGAACGCCACCGCTACCACTCCAAACAATAAACCCATATGGTAATTGCGTTGCATACCTTTATACATGACTAACCACGCTGTTGTTTCCTCTGGACTCGTTAAATGATCCAACATGTAATTAGATTTGGGTGACAAGACATAGTAAAAATAATTCGTCAAGAAACTCAGCGATACCACAATACAAACGAGAGGCATAGCCGAAAGCGGTACTTTGCGAAAACGAGTGTTATAGATAATAAACAAAACAGCTAAAAGGACACCAAGACCATAGCCCATATAGTAAGTCGATGTGCGTTCTTGCACGATTTTTTCATACAGAGCCTTTTGCTCGGGTTTAAGAGTCTGTTCGTAGGTTTTGATAATTCCACTCGAGGTGGTCGTGTAAGTCATGTAAATCATGGCCACGACAAAAACGACGGAAATGGTACAACTGAGAGTACAAAAAGTAGATTTGTAATTAGACATTTCACAGCAATTATGCTATAGTTATTTAGTAGAAATAAAATCCACTAAATAATATTATATAGTCATGTTTTATAAATGACGATATCATCGACGTTGTACATTAGTAAAACGAATGGGGGGCAATATGCTGACGTCATTACCGGTTCCGCATACATTACCGCTTCAGTAAGTCATAGTACCGATATGTTATCTATTCAACATATTTATATTGCACCTAAATCAAATTATTCAAGTCAAACAAATTGGGCAAATATAACTACAAAAATTGATATTACACCCGGTAATCTTACCGGCACTTCATTTGACGCGACCACTGGCTCGGCAATCGCGGCCACGCAAAATCAACCATCAGGAACGTATGCGGCATATGTTGTAACCAATGATACTGGTGTAAATGCAGTCATTGAATCTACGAATGCAATTATATTGAGTGGATACAATGTGGTATTGAAACAAATTACTATTCCGGCCGAACAATCCTCATTTATTCCCATTTCAACGGAAGATAGAATGACACTAGTATCATTTGTAGATGCAATGATTGAAAATAGCAGCACGGCGGGTGGAAATTACAGAGTAGATACCATTACTTCGGTATTTGGGAATGACGCCATCATAAATTATTTGAAATGGAACCCCAAATTTTGGGCAAATTATAATTTTGTATCTTATACTCAATTTGGTGTATCTTCGGCAACCATTACAGATGCGCAATTTAATCCTATTACGAATTATCCTTACGCAAGAACCAGTATAGAAAATGATGCAGAACAAGCCTTTACCGATAATACATCTTTTTTTGCAGTGTTGTTATTATCTAGAATTCCATTAAGTACTATTTTCAACACGTTTTATCCTACGACGAGTTATTTATATTTTACCTATTGTGTAAAACGTGCGACTCGATCCAGATATTCATCATCGGCCTATACAACCGCCGGTATTACTGCAACTACTATCAATTATAATAAAAATATCGTAAATCTATCAAGTATCACCGATTTTTCAACTTATTTGTTATTGGATGAACTCGATGCGCAATTTTACATTGATAAATTTACCGATGTAACGCCCACAAAAGTATCTGTAATATCATCTGATCCGCGCACCAACGATAATTACGGAGCAACATCCGGAAATGGTATTGACCCTACGGCGTTTGATCCCGAACAATATGCATTTAATAATTTACGAAGTTCGGTCGATATATTGCCTTCTTTTTTACATACTACCATTATTGATATGTGGATTGCTTCTAACAAACCAGCCTGGGATACTTGGTTAGATATAGATAGTACAACAGGATTAAAGAAAACATTAGCACCTGGTGAAAACACCGGGTTTATGTTGTTTATCTCGAATGTATTTTCACTGACCGAATCTTCCGAAACGCTTTCTTATATTCAAGCGTTTGCAAGTACAGCCGCTTCTACGTACAAAATTCACACACAAGGAATACCATCAACTGCCATTTCAACGGACCCATTTTCAGCCGATATAATCACTTGGTTAAGTCACGATGTTAATTATAGCACAATTATCGCGAATAATTTTGGAGGTAATGCAAACCTATTGTTTAGTTATTTAACATACACCTTTCAAGGAGATAATACAGTTCATTATTTATACGCAAATTCAAAATTTACAGTCGATATTACTACATTATTAACGGCCGGTATATCCATTGCGAGTATTTTATCAGCCTATAGCAATGAAAGCGCCCCGAGTTTAATCATGAAAGGTTATTTACCAGAACTTTCCGCGCGATATTTGCGCGAATTGTATTATATAAGCAATATCATCACCTTTGCACAGTTCGTCGCGAATGGCGATAGCACCGCCTTGTATCAAAATGTGAATAGCGATATTACAAACGGTATTGTCAATATCACAAAAGTTCCAAGTACATTCAAAACGTCAAATGTATTAGATATCAACAAAGTAAATGCCTGGATGTTATTACACGAAGGTGAAGATATTATTGATTCCTCTGTAACCACACCTAGTGCCGGATTGCTTACGATCACCGGTTTATCATTGTCGATTTCAGGAACCACAGTGACATTGTCGGGAACGATCCCGTCATCTTCTCTCGTCAATTACGTATTATCTGGAACTGGTATTGTAAAGGGTACTAAAATAATTTCGCGCACATCATCCTCGGTTTATACCATAGATGTATCTCAACGAATAAGTAATGGGACAAATATCACCGCCACATTCACAGCTCCATCGTTGTTGTACTCGGTACCCATAAATGCGTTAAATGGACACAATGGATTGATGGGTAGTTTATATGACCTAAAGAACTTGACTTCGAATTACCAGGGTATTTTGTACGCAATGGCGCATGTAAAAACGGACACAAATGACATAGTGGCTTTACGCGTTCATGAATTATATACAAAAGTAGGATATACCACTAACGAAATCACCACATATTATTCACAAAATGCAATTATCACATTAAAAACCGAAGCAGCTGCGGGGAATAATAGATCATTGTCTCATTATACTATCTATGACACTTATGGATATTCTATTGTAGATATTTTTAACGCGATTTGTACAAACGTACAAAACGAATCTGCTATACGTGCCGCCATTTTACTATTGAAATCCGATGGATTTACCTTATCTGAATTAGTGACTGCATTCATGATTGATTCATCCACCATTACGAATATTACCTATTTTTATAGTAATGATTTATGGTCAATTGCGAATATCCGTGCATTGTATTTTACCGACAGACTCGCCGGATTTACAGAGAACATATTCACTAACAATGGTGATATAACGACTATGCAACTGTTATTATATGCGAGTGATACGCTTCCTGGATATTCTGCATTCAAAATAAATACGATATTGAGAGCAATCACGACTTACTCCACCTACCTCAATACCGACATTGCCTGGTTGATATTACAACTGAAAAAATCGTCCATCGATTCATCGTCACCCCAGGCTTATGATTTATTAGATGGAACCTACGGACCTTTTACAAAGTCGGAAATTAACGCACTGGCTTTTGACAATGTAAATGATAGTTTGATGGTGAATCCAAAATTATCAATCAATCATTTCATAGGAACACATGCTGCCGATTTTATATCATTGCTTTATGCTAGTAATACCAAAGTAAATAGTCCAAATCCAACTTTATCGATACAAAATATTTTGACACTTGTCTTTGCGACAGAAACCGTCACTACCTTAGCTTATCGCACATTGCTGTTAGAAAAAAGCAGTATCAATTCAGCGAATCCAAGACCCACTGAATTATTGACCTCTACTTATGGTAGTTATTCGAGAACTATTGTTCGAAGTTTATGGACTTCATCCAATCATACCACCAATCATATTACCATTGTCACTGGCCTACCCTCCGGAACAAAATTATACGGGGTCAATGTAGCATCGCCCTATTATTTGAATGATTTTAATTTCGCCAAAACAGTATCAGAACTTTATGATTTTACACTCTTTAATGTTACCGACCCCGCTATAGCAACCGTCATTAGCCAATTAACGGGAATGAACGCAACAACCGGATCAGGTGGAACGAGTGAAATATACAAAAATGTACGTGTTGCTTTAGACAATTTACATATGAGTGATAGTGATGCATCCCATCCTTTACCTATCGATTTATATACCAATAATGTATTTTTACGCAGTGAAATTCGGTCACTCTATACCAATCTAGACATGACCTTTTTACCCATCAACTTAGCCACATTAACTTCAAATTTTGATAATACCATCACTCGACAATTAGCCTATGTCACTGATTTTACCAGCAGTAATGATTTTAAGACAAAATTAAATTTCAATAACGATGCTGCTGCCATAAGTTTTGCTATATCCATGATGTACTCGGCTACTTCAGAATCTCATCACGCCGAACCCTATGAATTATTAACATTCGGATTTCCAGGAAGTACTATTGCAGCCGATACTACAGTAAGTGCTATACGTTATTTAGATAATCATGCAAATGGAACAATCACCGATAATTTTGATAATGCAATCAATTATTTAATCCAAGGATTCCACAATATACAAGGATATCATGTTTATACACTATTGTCAATTGCGAACGATTATGGATATAACACCCTTGATGTAGTTATAGGTAATAATAGCAATACTAGTTTTGTACCACGCAGTCTTAGTGCATCTCGAATGGCATCTGAACTCAACAAGGGAGGGTTCTCGTTACTAGATATTGTAAATGCCTTAGATGCATCAGGATCCAATTATACAAATTATCATTCGACTGCCTCGTCCGGTTCCACATTAATCTATAGCGCATTATACGGAACGAATAATTCTTTGTTATACGACGGAACATCTTCAAATGTCATGTGGAATCAAAGTGAAGTAGATAATTTGATTTTCGATGGTAATCGGACTGGTAAATATTTGGCCGAAACCTTTTTAGTACCGGTTACAACCATCCACGATGCATATACAGGGGAATCTTATCCGTTATTTACATTTGATGTTTTAACGGGAAATACATATCAATCGGTAGTCGTAGATGGAGTGTATGCAACCACGAGTAAAACGACAGCATTGGGTATATTATACGCATCAGATTTTACTTCGCAAAGAATCAGTTTCCTTACTCAACATAACTATAATGAAACCGCATTAGCAACGTTTGCTCGCAGTTTGCCGATATCGAGTAGTAATTCTACCAATCCAAAACCACGTGAGTTGCTGGATTACGGATTCAGTGTAAGTGTAGTCAATGCACTTCCAGAAATTACACGACATAATGGATATGGTCCAACAAATATATCGGTATTGAGTGAGTTAATTGGCTATGTAACTTCCGGAACTGTAAATTATTCCACTAGCGTAGTCAAGAGCACGTTTTTGTATAATATTGATGATTTTGTGTCTAGTGGTTTTGTAGATAGTATAATAGCAAATGTGGCGAGTGGTCTAACGGTATCGAGTACCAACAAAACAAAATGGACCAGAAGACTCGCTATTGAATTCAAACATGCCGGTTATGAATTAGCAGAATCTGCCGCCAAATTAACACAATTGAGAACAGTGAATGGTTATCAATTCGATAATGTCACTTTAGGATTAATGACTACGAATTATCCGGCTTCAAATGCCAATAGTTATTATTCTATTGACCAATCGATTTCGCTATTTGATAATGCCAACGCAGTCACTATGTGGTCAAATTCCCAATTTAATGATTTAACCTATAATGCCACCGGTAAAGAATTATTTGTAATATGGGGATATTCAGTGCAAGAAATTCGAGCGCGCATATTCAACACTGAAAACCCATCATTGAGTCTATATGCATTGATTGGAAAAGATTTCACAAATGACATGACGAATTTATATTACAATCCAACACCTAGTACTAGTTCTTACATAGGATTATTATATGCAGATGATGTTACCAAAGATATGTTTAATATTGCGAATGGATTCCCAAATACCTATTTAGATACCGACCCCGGATTAGTAGCCAACTATATTCGTAGATTACCTATGAATGCCCAATACAATACATATTATTATAGTCCATTTGATTTAGTTATCAAATATGGATTTGACTCGAGTGTAATATTAAATTTACCTGCAATTACCGACAATGTAAATACCTATAACGCAATCATTAGTGCATTAGCCTCACTGCAAGAAATTATCGCATTTTTTCTGGCGAATGCAGGGCAACAAACGCAATATGAAACTTTATTATGGCGATTTTTATACCAGTTAAATCATGTATTTGGTTATTCGGCAGCAGAATTAATCTCATCGCCAGGTAGTTTTTTATCCACCAGCAATGTAGGTCAATTAACCACTCAATTAATTGCTGCTGGTTATGATATAGGAACTGTATTAACGGTGGCTAAGGGGCAAGCTTCGACATTTGACCACGCATTATTTTCAAGTGCTACTATTATAAATCAATCATTGAGCGCAGCCGCTGGCATAGCATCTGTTCTCGCAACAACGAGTTATTATATAGATAATGGTCTGAGTCGAAAATATGGAAATATTTACACTATTTCAACATTTATATTAACTTATGACAAAGCTACCATAGATACTTATTTTTTTCAAACACAAGCTTATAATAGTTACGTTCTCGAAAATACCTATCTATTTACAAAATCATATATTCGAGATATTTTCTATAACAATACAAACTATGGATATTCAATCGATAAATTAATCACAGACGGAGCAAATGTCACGGGATTGATATATACCACTGATAATGATACGTTGCAACATTTAATCAATTACACGAGTTCTAACTATGTGAGCACAAATACTACCTTCCGAAATCGATTAAATATTGCGCAAAATGCATCGGTAGATGCGAAAGAGATTGCAATTGTATCCTTTGTCTATAACCAAACTATCAATACATTTAAGAATCAAAATCCATATGTATTATCCAGTCCATTGATATTGCTCACCAGCGACCAAACGACTGCGACATATGTGGATAACAATCACCCTTATTTAACCGATATTGCATTGATGATTGATAATAATGGACCCTCTCCATCGCAAAGTGCTATACAATTAATGGTGATGAGTTTTGACATTCGATTCTTTTATTATGAAGTCGTTCATGCCACCAACACAAGGTCGATGACTCCTACCATGTTTTACAATTATTGGCAAAAATCCGACTTGATCAATTATATCATGAATAATTCCGACAGCGTTACTATAAAATCGGCTATTGAATTTGTGAAAAACAGTGATACTTTCCAATTATCCATGACGGATTTTACACTGACTCAATTGTTTAATGACGGCAGTTATACATTGACCGAAGTAGCAACAACTTACATGACTAGTCATGGATTACCCTATGGTGAAGAATTATTAGAAGCTGGATGGACTGCTGCCAACATTCGGGCATTGTATTATGCAACATTTTCAAACAATATAGCCACGTCAAAAAAACAATCACCGAGTATAACTTTTGCCAATTTAATTGGTGGAGGATATATGCAAAACGGAACCTATAATGAACTAGTCTATGCGGAAGATGTATCCTTATACAGCGATATGCAAGTCATTGCTGCAAGTCGAATCCCATCCAGCACAAAAACAATTGCTATACAAACCATTTTCGACAATATACGTTCATATTACCATACTGACCGAGCATTGTATTATGACGAATTGAGAACAATCGTACATGTTCTAGGAACGGACATTATTATTGCATATAGCGTACAAATTATAGTAAATGAAGCCGACCAGACGCGTATAACTCCCGACCAAGGAGTAAATACCTATAATACATCATGGAAAGTGCTAGCATATTATTATGCTTTGACTGCAGCAGAGATTGCGCAAAACAGTACTGTTGTTATCGGAACCGATTTAATTGCAGTCGGCGTACAAATGGGTGGAGGCATGGGATTCGATTCCAGTGATATTATAGACGCTTTTGGCGTTACCTATAGTGAAACACCATCATCACAATCTGTGAATAAATTTGCGCAATTAATTAATTTTGGCTCCTATACGTCGATGAATAATAGTATATTAGTACCCTATTTGGCAACGCAAGTCGCTTTTTTTCAATTATTCACCAATGCTAAAAATTTATATAGCAATGTAAGCGCACCAAATAGTGGCAGTTATTTTAAAAAATACATTATTGATATTTTAACCACTACGCTTAATAAACAAGGTGCGTCTTCTATCAACGTAAATGATGCATTGCAGATAAAAATCTGTAAATTTATTTACGAAAAAACACAGTTTAGTCAAGCAACCAGCGCACTTTCGTTTCGAAATACGTTTTTACCGGTAGATGTAACGAGCGATTATTCAATTGTAACAACTGTGATTACGCAAAACTTGTACATGGCAAATATATTTTCATTAGCTTCCCAATTATCGGCAGGGACAACCATTCCATTGCTTTGGAATAATAGGGGTGATAATTATGGCGGTTCGTCCGTCGAAGAATTGGTCGCCGGATTAAAAACAAATAACAAAACCGACGTGGAAATATTGAATAGTTTGTACCCCTACATTGATTTAAAATATTTATTAGCATACAATACTGCGAATCCTCCAGTGCGAAATATTTCGGTAAAAACCGCATTACAAGGTGTGGATGGAAATTGGGGAATCAAATGGGACACGGTCAATGGGTATTATACCGATGTCAATTCAGATACACCATCTATTGATGCCGTTTTGACGGCTATGCTGGGCGTAACTATTATTTCGGGCGATTTGAGTGGTGTATCGGACGCTGCCGCAAATGCCGCTGTTCTAGAAATTAAAAACGCCTTCAAAGAAGTGGATGCAACTTCTCATGCAGTGTTTAGTGACAGTATTACTACCAATGCAGCCGCTGCATTAATTGACGGTCAAAATATTCCGTTTGCATTTGCATTTAAAATATTCAGTAAAACCGCTCTCGTCCGTGCAACGACAATTTCACGTACGCAAAAACGCAGTATGTTTAAGGGAGATACCCCAGCGGGACCAAATACCAGCACAGACGACAATGTCAATATTCTGATTGCTTTGCAATATTTATCGGCAGCAGATACCCTGCAATTGAAATATGCAATACCAATCTATTTCTCGAGCAGAGTCAATTATTCGGCATTAAATCTATTACAAGCCGTCGATAGTACAACACTCGATAAAAACGCCTATAATGCGGAAGGTTTTGAATATACCATGCAAGGTCGTTTGTTATGGCACGTGTTATCCGACCGAAATCTCATCATTAAATACCAGTTAATTAAACAAGGTGTAGCAACAACATCCTCCACACTCGAATCATTATTTACAACAGATATGACCAAAATTAGTTATAGCGATGATAATATGAATTTCTATTACGCAAAACCAGAAAATTTATCAGACGTGGCCGAAATTAGCTCATAAATATATGGCACAAACATGTGCAATATATTATTTTCGTTGGGCATTTGGAATAAAATCCTTGTTGAATTCGAGAGCGCGCAATAATTTCATTTGTTTTACTGCATTTTCACGCGTAGCACATTTGGAAAATACTTTACGAGTTCCTCTTTTTTTATTTTTTTTAGAAACGCGGTAACAATTCTTTCGCGGAACTTTTCGCATGGTATATGGCATTTGTCTATATACTATGCATAGAATTTATTACTAAATACTATATGAATTTGACAATGCAAACTACATTTGTAATACATCTAGCAAAAATGGCACGGTTCCGACAATTGTGACAATAAAGTGGGATCAAAGATACCATTTTCAGGTACTCCATACAATTGGATATAAAGTAAATATGACGGTACAAAACACACATCTATGTAGATATGATTCACCACCTGGCAATGCACTTTTTCATTTGTGCAATTCTCTAAATATTCAATATACCAGGCAAGTGTTTTATTTTCATTGTATAGCATGATACTTTGTGCAATAGAGGTTAATGTATAAACAGCGATTTCATTGACGGTTTTTGTAACACCGTGTTTGCGCAAAAAAGGCGAAAATGTTTCGACCATTTTTAAAGCATCACCCTCTATGATTTTGTGCTGTAAATACATAAAATCACCGTGATAATACGGAATGCTATATGTAGTATGATAACGTTTTAATAATTTTATATTTGTACGAGATAATGAGGCCGATTTTTTAATAAGCGCTACGCTACGTGGTTTCATAAGCTACCATCATATTATTAAACTCATTATATTCTAATTCGTAAGTGTGTCCATGTAGTTACATTGTCAATGGCATTAGTATGGTATAAGTAATTGGTTTGATGCGAGAACCTGTATGATTTAATATATATTCTTTGAAAGAATGTGAATTGTTCTCCGACGGGTCTATATTTTTGCGAAAAATTTTCGTTAGATTAACTTGTGTAATCACATTGTCTATGGTACCTGAAATCGTAATGTCCGTCATCAATATGTCTAACGATTTAAATAAAACGGGGGTGTTTATGCGATGCAGATTCGTTGGTTTGCGAGAAGGATCGATGCGAATGAGTGCATTAAAAATAACAGATGCATTTTGTATCATACCCTCTATAAATTGGTGACCTAAAGATATGGAGGTGTTGTCGTTCTGTAACCCTTCTAGTATGCTGGTGCGTATGGTTTCTACATCAGATATGATATTTACATTCGGATTGCCGATAAGTGCGGAATTGATCGTTTGTATATAATGCATATAAAGTTCCGAAACAAGTGCCATATAACTACTGCCCTTGTATTTACCATCGTCAGAAATCAACAAAAATGGAGTCGTATTTACCCAGTGAGTGATACTATGAGCTAATTTGTCTTTGAGGGCGTTGATGTCGGTGTCTGACGAGGTTCCGCTCAATACATCATCCATCAAGTTATTTAAATCTTGTGCTATAGGTATTTGATATTTACCTGATGCATCAATGACCGGAGATAATGTATAGGTCAATGAATATGTCGATATGGTATCAGAGATGGACGTGATGACATTGGCGGTTGCATTCAATGAATAGGGCAATTCATATTGTATCATTGGAGAATATCCATGTGGATCGGAAAAAATCATCACTTGTAACACATGCAAACATAGCGCAAGGAGTGCATTGATATAGATGTCACCATAATTACATTCATTATCATAAGAAGACATGCGTTGTGCAATATGTAGTTTCATAGATTCCGTAAGAAGATCATCATGTTGCGACTCAAACGGTATTGGATAATCATAATGAGGTAGAATACGATATGATGAGGATTTCGGTGGTAGTTTGCCGGTCAGTTGAAAAAAACATTCTTGTGATGCAATCGTAAAAAAGGACCGAGTGACTTCACTTTGTGTCTGAAAACGGTCGATACTTTTAAAATAAGTATTGTTTTTCGCAAAATCAAAGGCAGCATCGATGCATATTGCAACGCGGTTTTTTTGATAAAGAATATCATCGCAATGGTCAATGCATGCGCCGGTTTGAATATGTAGGGTAGTGTGGTGTAATAGTATGGTTTTATGATTCGAATAATAGGGTAATAATTGAGAATTGATTGGATACAGAATCTGGATATATACTTCAATCACGATAGTGTCCGCTTCATAATGGAGTTTGCGTTGCATGTTTGCGAGAAAGGATTCGTAATCGGTATGTGTAGTAAGGTTGTTTGCAATCATGCGATTCGTATTGTGTAGTATGGTGTATCCGATTTTATAGGATATACCATCCACCCTATAATACAATAAAAATCCTGGAGGGGCGGGTGGTTCGACAAAGGTATTCGAAGTATAGAGGATGCAATAAGGGTCCTGGAGGGAATAAAGGGTACAATGGTTATTCATATCGACTGCATTGGATATATACGTAATTTCGGGAAGGACGAACAATTGATGAGATTCGTCTTCGTCGCTCGTTACTGAGTAATAGTGTTGATTGTATTTGTAATAGGAAATGGTAATTCGAATACAATAAGTGCGAAAAATATGAATTGGCGGAATCGTTAGTTTTAAAGTGGAATGATCAATATATGTGACATCTATGTTTTCGGGTTGATTGGCGACATTTTTGCCGTAGATTTGCACCGACGTATTGTGTTGTATAAAATTTCCACCGGTTAGTACAAGACTATTATATTTTCCGGCAACAATCGTATTTGAAGATGTCATTTCGTTACAAATGTGTGAAATATATGGGGCGATTTTAAGTTTTTGCAAGGAATAGGGATACAGCATCGACGGAATATTATGAATACACGTGGATGTAAATATATTACAAGATGGGAATGGTGTAGAAGGAGAAATCATGACCATGTACAATAAATCGCAACCTAAAATATCCAACAAAGATTTTGACACAGAAAAGGTAATTGTGCTTATGGAGCATTCATCATATTCTAGCGGAATCATATATTTGGCATAAAATGTATTATGTGTTTTGGTGGTAAGGGTTTCGGATTCACACGGTTCGCACGATGTTTCGATGGGTTCATTGTGAATCACGCAAGTCCCGTCCATATTGCGCAACGTCGGAGTTAAAAAAAGTAAATAGGAATTTTTTTCGAATCCCTGACCGGAAAGTGTAATCGATGTAGGTATAGAAAGGGTCGAAGGAGAACACGATTCAATATAGGGATAATACGAATAATAAGAATAGGAATCAATCACGTCATTCACGACAGTATCTCCCGAAAAATATACATGTTTTAACTGTATTTTTCCGTGAATGTTGATAAGTTCTCTGGTAGTAAAAATAATATGGAGCGATTCCAAACAATCACTCGATTGCGTATCGATGACATGTTGATCAATCATGAATAAACATTTGCCGTAAGTTAGAGGCTGGTCCAAAAATACAGTAAATTTGTAAAAAAAGGATTGTGATGTTTTGGTAAATTCAATATTGCCATGAATTCGTTGATAGCCGCAATTTTCATAATAGACGTTGGTGATATATGGCATTATATATTGTAACAAGAGAATGCTAAACTTTTTTGCTGGATAAATGGTGTGATTACATTGTGATTGATGTGATTCGAAATGTGATTACATTAGAGTGATTTCATATATATCAAGTGTGGGGCGAATTGTGGATCCATTATGGTCGAGTAAATAATCTATAGCACTACTGTTGAGTGGGTCGCAGGAATTTGTAAATAAATCTTTAATATTTTGGTGTAATTGTTCATCGATGAACTCCAGACGACCGCCAATGGACACGGGAATACAAAAGCGATCACCTTCAAAAAATGGAAATGGAAATTGTTTGGTGAATAGATCGGTGCGCGTGTTTTTTCGAATTTGTTGTATATAGAGTGATTGCAAATAAGGAATATTCGAAAACGCATCGTATAATTGTTGGTCGATGTTAGTATTTCCATCCGCTACTAAGCGTTGCATCTTTTGCAAATCTAAAATCGACGAAGTCTGATATGGATAGTGTAATAGTGATGATGTGATTTTGTATAAATACAATTCACTGATCGTTCCAGTGGGAGAACATACATCTGTACCGACGAATCTACCGCGACGATTAGATAATAAGAATTGGGTTTGTAGCAATTGAATGGCCCATTGAGTGCATAATTTCATTAATTGCGGGTGATTGATTTCAATGACAATGTCGGAATCGACCATCTTGCAACATATACAGTTTTGCAAATCTTCGGAAGAGAAAATAGGTTGTTGCGCAGTCGCGACTGTTTGAAAATAATAATCACAATCCGTCACTTTAGATAACTGGGTAATACAGCTGGTATCGATTGTGAATGGGTGTGGAAATAATACAATATTTGAAATGATCGTTTTAGAATTCAACATGGAACAAAATACGATTTTCATCAGATGATTTATAAAATTGTGTATAATGATGATGGGAACAATTGAAGACGTACATGCATTAGTAAAAATTTCGCAAAATAGTGATTTTGACTTGGGATGTAAATACATGCCCGGTAATTGAAAGACGGTGGTTGTAAAGTTTTTAATAGCAGTACTTAAGGGTTCAGAATAAGGCAATAGTAAATGATAATATACTGTAAAGTAATGGTCACGCAAATAATAATTACATAAATGACTTATATTTCGTATTTCATGGTCCATTTCGTCGTCAAAGTGAATATTTTTCATGATGCAATGGTACGGTAGAGAACGCGCACCATTTGCGCAAATATATATATCCACGGGCAAGTTTATATGAATATGTTTTTCAAAGTAGCTTTTTAATTCAGGGATGCGGCTATAACAAAATGTGAGGCAAGTATTGTCAATAATTTGTTCAGTAAAAATGGTAAATGAATATTCTTGTGTTTTGTACGAAATGATTACGCTGGATGCAGACAAAAGTCCCTTACCTTTGAGTTGAATATTGTCACCATTCACATTGATGAATTCTTTATCCAAAGATAAAATGACAGGTTTTATTTCAAATACGAGTGAGTTCTCCGATGCAATTGTTCTCACAATGGCCGAAAGATGTAATATACCCGGAACATCTAGACGTGGTAATTCACTGCGAATAACAGTGTCGTTATGAAAATCAATAAAACTGCAAGTGATATGTATCGGTTCTACATATATTTCGGTATAGTATTTTTCAAAACCATGGCCATATATGTTTAATTGTACATGTTCTCCAACTTGACAATACGATGGTGATATAGAATGAATATGAGGGCAGTAGGTATAACTAAAAGGTGCAGATGACTTGCAATCGGATTTTATAATGAATTGTACAATACTTGCTTGTGAGACCCGCGGACTATAAAATAGGAGTGTGTTTGAATGTACAAGGTGGGGAATAATGGTTTGTGATTTTTCTACCAACCATAACGTAGTATTGTTATCGAATCCCGAGCCTTGTATAATGATTTCTTCATTTCCAGAGACGGATCCTTGCTGGCGATGGATACTAGTAATCAGGGGATTGTTACTGAAAAAAATAGTGTCGGTAGGCGATGTTAGATTTTGCGATACAACATATACCGACAAGGGTGGGTTGATGTCATAATCATCATAATCGATAATATCATATTGTAGGGGTTGTCCGGGTGAATACAACGAGGGTGTTATATTATGATTCAATCCGATCGTGATGCGCGTAGATGAAATAAAACCGCATCCATAAAGCGAAATTGTGGTCTTTTTCAAAGTTGCATTGTATTTTTGTGTCATATATTCAATGCATGGGTATCCCGTGAGTTGTTTGGTGTAAAAGGTTTGGTATTTTTCACACACGATTTGAAGATTATTTATGCCAAGTTCTCCACGAGGCAAAAGAAAGTTGATAGTCTTTTCCGAATCTAAGTTGTATGAAATACTGACGTCATTATAATATACTAGTATTTCATTTGTGAATCCGGCACCGGTAACCGTCATTGTGATTCCACCGGCACATGGAACCATTTCATGTGAAATCATAATGATTTCCGCAGCCATGGGAAAAAGAAAAGGTATTGCGCTATGTATTTTATGAGTCACGACTTTTATAGAATAGAGGCCTTGTGTAGGTACTATTGGTAATCTAAAAAACAAATGGTTTGAATCCACTAAAGTAATGTTCTCACTTGCGATTCGAATCGTATCGAAAAGAACAGACGAAACTGTAGAAAACCCCGAACCATATACATGCAACTCTTGTTGTGCAGTTACCGAACTCGATTCGAGTGATACCGTAGTAATACAAGGGGAATAAAAAAAATCGACGGAATCATGACTCATATAGGTATTGTTCTGTTGGGTGATGGAAACTTGAATTCTATTTTTATACACTTCATATCCCGCGGGAATAGTAACTATGATTTCTTTTTTATCACTATTGTATCTATTTGGAAGAATCATATCATTGAACAATACGCTGTAATTTTTATCAAATCCTTCTCCCAAGATGGTGACTTGTTTTTCTTCATGTAGTGGGCTCCAGTTCGGAATGATGGCTAGAATTGACGGAGAATAAGTGTATAGCACGCTATTGGAATGATATTCTGGGGTATGTAGTGAAATGGTAACTGTTTGTAAGTGTTTGGACGGGGGCATGATGATAGCAATCGATGTAGTGTCTATATATTCTGTGTTATAGAGGGTATTTTTATCTATTTTTACCTCCATATTGGAGATAAATCCAGTACCCGTAAGGATGATTTTATTATTGCCGGTGATAGGACCGGCATTCGCGGATAGTTGTGTAATATGTGGATAAACGATGGTTTTAAAATAGACCCATGTGTTCAGGTCTGAATTGATTCCAATCACTACTTCGCCGCTGGTATGAATAAGGGGTAGAGGGCATTCTATAATGGTCGGTGTGATTGTAGTAATCGGTAACAATTGTGTAACGTGATTGGAAGAAATGGATACAATCGATGATTGCGCAAAACCTTCGCCATATATGTACAAATTTCCCAAATCTCGTGCCATCCATGGGTTCGGTGTGATGGATTTCATTATTGGTTGTATGGAAAAATAGACTTGATTCGAAGAAACATGATTGGTTTGTACAACAATTGGGAGGATTTGTGCGTGTGAAAATATGGGTAACACAAATGTAATACTATTACACGCATTCGTGAGAGGCGAAATGATTTGGTTACCTATTTTAATGATTGAAGTCGTCGTAAAACCTTCGCCGTAAATGGTTACCGTAGGTGAAGTACCTACGGTTGCCGAAATGGGCATTATTTTAGAAATATTTGGAATATAAAAAAATATGGATGAACTCGTTGCCTGAACATTATTTATAGATAGACGAACTGTATATTTACCGGGTTGTGAAATGGGTGGCGACAAAAATACTATGGTGGTTGGTGTCAGTGTTTGTATGTTCGATTTTGCAACCACACAGTCTCCTAATTGTAATGTCATATTGTCACTCGAAAATCCATCTCCATAAATAATAATTGATTCACCACCCGTGATTTTGCCATATTGCGGACAAATAGAAGAGATATATGGGCATACATAGATGAATTTGGCGATATGGTCGGAAATTTGTTTATCGATGCGAATGTTAAAATAGACTGGGCCGATTCTAGAAACAGCTGGAAGTTTGAATTTTGCAGCGCAAGGTGTAATAGATATGATTTGTGATTTGGGAATTATTTGATTCTCATAGAGTATGTCCGCGTCGTTCGTGAATCCGGTTCCGGTAATCGTAATATCATTTCCACCGCTACTATATCCGTGGTCGGGATAAATAGAATCAATACGATGTGAAATATATTGGTAGGATAGGGTTTGATCTAGTATAGTATTCAGCACCCGCAAACGTACTTGTATAGATGAAGTATCATGTGATGGAGGTGTTAAAAAACTGATGATATTTTCGTCTTTATAAATATAATCCGATGACGTGAGTATATTTTTACCAAATAAAACGTCAATATTTGCAGAAAATCCTTCACCGTAAATGGAAATGTCTTCGTATCCATGTATAATACCCTGAGTGTGTGATAATGATTTCATCAACGGATATAAATATTCGTAGTGCAATGAAGACAAACTTTGTAATTCGCCCACTTTAACAAATATATCTATTCGTACATTTGTTTGCATTGGCGGTACATAAAATGTAATTGATGATGAAGTTATTGAAATAAACTGACTATAGTCTATGAGGACGTCGCCAAATAGTATCGATGTGGTGGCATTAAATCTTCCTCCGTACAGAATGATGGATTGATTGCCCGAAATATAGCCACTCGTTTGTGATAAGCTGTCCAGAAACGGATAATTTGTATAGGTGACTATATTGCTTTTTTCATTGTGAAACGTCATGTAGATAGCGACGTGCCCAGAAGGCGTGGATGGAGGAAGTGTCATAGATATAGTATTGTTGTTTAAGGGGGTATAGGGGGTAAGGGAATCATTGACAAATAATGAGATAGCTTTGTTCGAATCGGTCTGAAATCGATATCCATGAATGATAATCGTGTGTGATGAATGATCGGCGGAACCTATGGTGGGGGAGAGTAAAGTAATGTAGGGCATGTGAGTATATGAAAAATAATTTTCACTATGGGTAATATGTTGGACGGCATAAATCTTAGAAATATGCGCTAGCGCATTTGGTGGCATGGTAAAAAGAATATGCGTAGCTGATCGTTCGATGATTGCATTTTGGGGTAACAATGCATCGTCGATTTGTAGTTGGGTAGTTTCGTCGAAATCATTGCCATAAATCGTTATTGTCTGAGCGGTTGTTCCGCCCATGCTATATGTCGGTTCTATATGTGTAATAGAATTGAAATAGGAAAAGGATTGAGAATACAAAACATAAGTGATGTTGTCGAGAACTTTGATTTCGAGTTGTTTATTTAATACATTTTCGTGAGATAATTGTACCATTACATGTAGAACTGCGGCGGATTCATAAACATAAGTACATAATATATCGTCAATTGTAATCACATAATTAAGTGAAGGATTCCATCCACTACCTTTGACATCAAATTCCGAATAATCGGATGACGTTTGCGAAGAATAAAGAATGGTATCGATGCGTGGATAAACAAATATGCGCAATTCGCTCATCATAGTGCTGGAATAATACAGATATAACGATGTAAAACCGCTTTGTGTAAAGGCTGGAGCAGAAAATACAAATATAGAATCGGTATAAGAAGTAGGTGCATAATCAACGTCATTCATTTTCACGCGTGTATCGGATGTGAAATTTGTACCCGTCAGTGTAAATATAACGGGTTCATCTACGACGATGATTGTAGGAAGAACAGTCGGTGGCGTGTAATAGTAAATAAACGAATGGCTACTCGCGATGTCATCTATGTATAATGTGATTGGTTGTGGTCCGCTAAGGGAATTCGACGGCAGCATAAAGTGTAATATAGATTCAATGGCAGTGCATGGTGTCGCTGGCACATATGTCACGTCCATGGCTGGTATATCACTGTCAAAACATCGTAACGTGAAATTCGTTGTGTCAATCTTGCAATATCCAGTTACATGAATTTGTAACAAATGGGATTTTTGAGTTTCTAATAATTCGGGTGTAATATGTGTAATAGATGTTACATACGTATAGGTGAGAACATTCGTGGTTTTGCGTTGTTTTGTCACAAAGACATTCACTGTACCGATGCGTTCATCCATTTGACTGCGCAATGGTACCTCTAGGTCGGTTTTCGATTCATTACAAATCGCCTGTGTCACATCACCGAATGCACAAACTATTTTACCACGGAGACCGTTTCCAGTAATGCGCGCACTCGTTTGCTGATTTGTACCATAGGATGGTACAATGGAATCAATGTAGGGCATCAGGTAAGTGAATTTTATTTTTTGTGGAGCCTCGTATTTCCCTATGCGCAAAGTAACAAATACATCTCCCACCTTGTCACTACAAGGTGTAATGACCTTGAGGGTGTATTTATCTACAAAATCAATACTATTGCACTGAAGCGTTCCGAATTTCACAATGCAATTTTCGTAAAACCCGGCGCCAGTAATAATGATTTCGTCTTCATCTCCGAGATAGCCATTTGATTGTGATATTGTTAATAATGAGGGCAGATAAATAAAGGGGTATGTATTTGATCTAATGGTATCCATGACCACGCAAATATTAGATTCGCCAATACGCACATCTGCGTCAGTTATTGATGGTAAGGTAACGGCGAGTGAATTCGAATCGTTATAGAAAACATTTGATGGGGGTATAGTATAACCTTGAATCATGACTCGTAATATAGTTGGAATAGTTGTAGTAAGGCCGAAAAAAGAACCGCTCACAGTAATGGTGGTGTTTTCGGTGATTGAACCTGAAGTCTGAGATAATGTGTTGATATGCGGAGCCTGGTAAGTATATTTCAGGGCATTTGAAAAAACGCCATTTGTTTGCGCCTTGATATAAACAATTCCAGTATAAGATGCTAATGGTAATGTTACCGTTACTTTTTGATTGGATACAAAGGTAGCTGGTATGGATACATCGTCTATTGAAATGGTGGTAGTATTTGTAAAACCGTCACCGTGGATAGCGAAATTCGGTCGGTCACAGACGGGTCCCTCACTGTCTTGTAAAGAAGTGATTTTCGGGGCGACGATAAAAACAGTTGTGAGTTGTTGTTCTTGATCTTTTAGTAAAATTTGTTTAATACCACAACTGGTGAGTTCATGAACAACAATCGTAATAATCGTAGGTGTTATAGTAACATGTGTCATTGGTTCATCTTCATAATAAACTAGCATTGTATTTGTAAAGCCGCTTCCATAAATCGCAATTTCCACGTTTTCGGAATGTATAGTACTATTGGTGGGATATATTCGACTGATTTGCATCACTATAAATTAATGTGGTATATTTATAAATCATATGCTATTTCCAGCTCTAAAGTAAATGAGAAATCCATCTGGTGTAAATCAATTAATTCACCGTAGTGATCTATTAATTTAACAGAAAATTTAGAAATGTCAATTGTACCAAAGTATTCTCGTTTTTTTGATATTAAATCACTATTGTTGTCAAACAATACCTGAAAAGAATCCACGGGTATAGGGATTTTTGCCAATATGTTTTTTTCAATATAATTATTCGAAAAAAATCCCATAATGGTGGTTGAACTCGCAATATTATAATCATTTAATATAAAATACACGTAAGGTAGTGGTATTGGATTAAATACACCTTCACCTGTATATGTGGTTTGATTTGAGTAAGACGATTGTCTGAATCCCATGTACCAGCCAATATTTCGGGATAAGGTACTATTTGTTTGGTCATTCAAAAATTCGATTTTAAATGAATATTGATTATTTTTTATGGTTATTTTTCCACTTATTTGATCCATACAAACTGTAAATCGCCCACTGTTTTCAAATGCACAATTGATGGCTTGCTGTAATGCATCGGGCAAACTATCGCTATCGTAGTTACCTTCCGGCAATATTACCAAGGCTTCTAGTTCGGTAGTATCTTCTTTGATGTAGATACGATTCGTTTTGTTTTGATTGGATATCATGTAGGCAGTATCAGGAAATTCGAGAGAGACTAATTTCATCGAAATCACATTTTTTAGTGGATAGGGAAGAACAAATAAAAATGTACCATCTTTTGAATTGAATGCATTTGTAAATAAGGTGTTCATACATAGCGAATAATTTATTTTACGTTTTTTCAACGTGTTTAAGTTACCCTGTGCTACATCGGTTTGATAAGTTGCAACCGGTTGAATATGATGTGTAAATGCTTCACGTCCAACATGTTTGTCAATAATAAGTCGATCATCGCCCATAGGAACCATTTTTGTTTTTTGCAATTCATTTGTAAGTATTTTTCGCGCCTCGTCTAAAAATGTGGTTATTTGTTGAGTCATTTTGCTATATTTGGGGGTTTTTGTTTTTTGTCCCATAGTATTGATTAATTTATTGCGAATTTTGTCACATTTATCACCTATTTCATATTCATTGTAGGATGGACTTAATTGTAGAAATTTTTCTAAATCTACACGGGTATAATTATCTATATTAAAATCATATTGAGACATATATTGTAATAAGAGACTTTGTTATGTAATATTTTACGATAAATAGTCTAAGGGTTGTTATATGGAGGAAATTCGAATCGAAATTGGTGAAAACGATGACGAAAAATATACACAACGATTAAGTGATGAAATGATGGTATTGAGAGAAAACAGTGATCTAAGTGAATCAAATCTAGTATGGTTGAATCATCATCGGCGCAGCGATAGTCCATTATCAACATGTAACAATAGTGACGACGAAATAGGTGATATGTATCACAAAATCGAAAATCAAATGGTTGAAAATGTCGAAAAAAAATATGCAAATGAATTAGATATTACTGCCACTTTTCTGCAAGGACAAAAGATTGCCTATTTACATGCAAATAAAGTAACCGAACATCGATTACGTTGCTTAACAATGACTACGTTATTTTTTTCATCTAGTGTATGTATTATCATACCTTTTTTTAAAATGGCTGAATGGACGACCATATACGTTGTTATTATGAATGCAATCATTACAATATTGGTGATGGTAATGAATCATTTTAAATTAGAATCAACGGCGGAAAACTATTTGCATATTGCTATGCAATTCGATAAAATGAGGATCGCATTAGAATACGATCCAAAAAAAAGAAACTATTATTCTAATCATCGAGAAAATAAAAAGATCATACGCGATAAATTAGACGAACTCGAAAATATGTTATTACAGTTGAAAGAATCATCCTTTTTTATTGTTCCAGATGAAATAAAACATATCTACCGATTAATCATGCATCTGAATATATTTTCGGTGATTCATAAAATAAATATGATTAAATATCAACTTGTACAGCAATGGATGAACAATAAAAAAGAAACCATGTATATTATTCAAAATTTTCCATCGTCTAAAGACAATTCGCGAGAAAAAAAAAGATTAGTCTATTTAGCACAGTTAAAAGATTCCATCAAATCAAAACTAAATGATTGCAATACTGCATATGATTATTTAGACGTATTGATAAATTGCGAAATAAATGCAATATGTTCAGTACAATGGAATATGTTACGCGTGGAACCAGTCAATTATTATCAAAAAAATACAAGTAATATAATTGTGGATGATTATTTACAATCTACTGTGCCCGGATTCAAATTGTAACTATTCAAGCATTTTCATCATCGCCGGGTCAGGTCCAGGAATTTTTTTAGTTTGATGTTTGGCATATTTTACACATAACCAATACCACGGCATATCATATACAATTTTTACAGTTTGTTCATGTAATAAACGATTTTGAATATATAAGGATATATCGTTTGTGGCCCATATTATTTTTAGTATAATACGTTTATATTGGGAGCCATTGTGGAGTGGTATTTCTTGTAATGATTCAATTTTACCAATCCGCAATTTGGAAAATATTTTATAAATATAATCTTTTGAAATTGTGCATTCTATGCGCGGAATGCACAATAATATAGGTGGTGCGGACATATTGTTGTATTGTGTTATAGTGATTGTTTGAATATGTATGAATATTCAATTTTATGGGAAACAAAATTGATTTTTTGGAAATGGGCGATTCTTATGGTACAACAATGAATGAAAAAATGGTACGACAAAACTTGCGTAATTTTAGGGCACAAATGAAACATGTTCTCATGACCTCGCGTTTTAATAACGAAACATTCGAAGAAAATGCAGAATTTAGAGAAAATCATGCAAACATTGGATGTATTTACTGCAGTCCGCAAACCATTTCGCGGGAGATTATGTTAGACTCGGTAATGTTTATTTTAGAAATGAATAACGACAAAAATAAAATTATGGGTATTGGTATGGTAAGAAATCATCCGTATTCTGGAAAATACAATGTGTATAAAAATGGGAACTATAATCGATATGTATATGTCGGGAAACATCGCATTGACCGGTCAGATATGACGGAGGAAGAAGATAAAATTATGCAAGTATTCGACATCTTGTGTTTTACTGGAAATAGACACATGAAACGCGGTCAAGGATTACGGGCATTTCCAATAGAAACATTGTTTAAATGTAATAAGACATTAGATTTAGTTGGCTTTATTGGGAATATGTTTAAATCACGCATGTAAAATATAAATACAATAGTATATAGTATTTATTCATGAATCATTTGAAATCCGGGGATGATATATATGATGTAAATAAATATACCGACGAGGAATTGTATAATATTTTAGATATGATAAATCCGAGTGACCGCGAACTAGAAGCAAAATTATTCCATATGATTAAAAAATATCAAAATATGCAAACAGATGCCGGAGACAAACTTGCATGGTTTTTTAATGCGATTTATGCGCGATTTTTTGAAATTATAGATGAAGATGAATCTACGAATATAGAAGAAGTACAGAATCAAGTCGTGGAAGGAAATGGGCCTCCACAAATATCGACCCCCAATACGGTTACCCAATTGGAATATAAAGCGGATTATATAAATCCATTTTTAAAACAAACCATCAATCGTATTATTTGCATCGATAGTCAATATCGAGACGATAAAAAAAATACAATGTCTACAAATTTTAATTTTAATTTGTCGGATAGTTTGCGAGACGTAGTTGCGCTACGATTGCAATCAATCCATATACCTAAAACATGGTACACAATTAGTAAAAGTTATGGGTCTAATTTTTTTTATTTAAAGGGGAATAGCCCAGGCATAGACAATGGATTACACGATTACAAAATTTCGGTCCCCGTTGGTAATTATACCTCGACCGAGTTAATTGATAAATTGAATAGCTCAATCACCACATTAAAATCTACCTATAGTGACGCTAGTTTTGGTAATACTGGATTTTTTTATGATAAAAATTCATGTAAAGCAACATTTACAATAGACTATAAAAAAACCTACGGAGAAACAAATTATGCATTGTATTTTCCCAGCTGGTCTTATCCACTAGATGGATCAAATAACGGATATTATGATACAATTCCACAAATGCTTGGGTACGATTTATCATATATACCAATCAATTCTATAAGTAGCGCGAAAACACTGTCTGGTGATATTTCAAGCAATATAGTCACTGATTCCCCAGTGGTATATGCAGACGACAATGAGCAATTTTATTTATCCGATAATAACAATTCTTTTTCAGTGATTAATTACAATGGATATGATAGTAGTAATGGGCAGTATATTCGTATGGATTTATCATATTCCTATATTACGAATTTACCAAGCGATTTTATTTATAATTCTATTTCCATTACATCGAATCTCAAAACTGACGCATCTTACAGTAGATACGATATTATAAATGATTTTAATGCAGCCATGCAATCAAATACCGATTTGTCAGGTGCGTATATTGAGCGAATACTTGTGAATAATTCACATATGGATGGTTGTGGAAATTCATATTATCAATTTGTAGTTCCGCTGAACCCATTTACAACTACAAATGCAAAAAATCAAAAAACTGCAATTGTATTTCCAAATGATGATAAATTATGGATAGGTCCCGATTCATGCTTTCAGTTTGACGCATCCATCAATGAAGTATCAAACAGAAAGGGAGCCACAACGACAAAGCAGTCAAATTTTAAAATAGAGTCGAATGTATATTTCACGGCACAATGTAATGCAAGTGGATACACTGGTGGATTAAATGATGTAAGTATAAATATTGTTCCAGGAACATATAATTTAACGGAATATATAAGTGCAATCAATAGTGCTATGAATAATGCAAATGTCGCCAATAACTATTTTTTTGATGCAAATAAGAATTTGAATGATAAAGTCAATGTAACTGGATTTTCATTGAATCAAACCACAAACAATCGGTTGCGAATGCGTTTTTATATGCATAAAGAATTTACAACAAACATGTATTCCTTTGATCCAACAGATACAGCGTTTAGTTATTTTGGATTCAACTCAATCATAGATTTGTCATCCACATATTCCATTCGTGGTACAAACGTCGAACCACCGGGTACATTTACGCTAAGTAATGGTACGTTATTTAAAATTAAACCAAATGCGGGATTTGATTGCGAAAATGCGGCATATTTTGATATTTCTTTAAATTGTGCAAAAATAATGGATAATTCAGCCAATTTACAATTGTCTAACTCGGTGAATATTGCCAATAATGAAATTACGAATGCCACTCCACAAGATATTAATGCAATATTTACTTATGCAATTCAATCATGGAGTGATCCGATCTTAGAAATTCAACCGTTAAGTAAAACCACATTTTATTGTAGCATAGATGCAGCGAGTGGGTACTTGATATCAAATATGGATATTAGTGTAAATGTAGTTCTCAATAGTCAAAATTATAATATTGTTTTTACGGACGCAACGAATTCTTGGTCAGACTATTTAGGACTGGATTCGTCATATAATATGAAAGATTTATCCTATAATTATACATCCGTTTATGATGTATCCTATTCTCAATTTGATGGCATAGACCCCATATATGGAAATATGATAACCTTGTACGACGGAGTGAATAATGTATTTTACATAGACCCTGTAAATAGCGGCGTAACCGATAGTACAAATGCAAACCGACTATCTATTGTAATCGATGCATCGGCAAATGGTACAAAATATTCACTGGATATATTAAAATCAGCGATTCAATCTAAATTTAATGCGAGTAATTCGAGTCTATTAGGTAGTACAATTACAATAGATGAAAATGGCTATGTAACTATGCGAATCAATCATTCAAAAATATATGTTACAGATGATTATCGTATTGTGTTTTATGATCCTTATAGTTTCGTGCGATGTTTTACCGGCGCAAGTTCCGTTAAAAACACCAGTTGGGATACAACGATTGGTTGGATATTAGGATTTAGAGACCTTACCGAATATCCATTAGGAGCCAAATATATTACGTATGATGCAAATGACTCATCGGTTCAATATTACGACAGTACATCATCCGATTATACTTACAATGAAAATACAAATGTAGCAGTTATTACTGGTGATACAACCGTATCTGTAAATTTATATAATTATTTCATGATTGTTCTCGACGATTATGCGCAAAATCACATCAATGATGGTCTTGTAACAATGACATTACCCGATAAAACCATTACTCCAGCAGCATCTGCAAATCGTGGAACATTTACGTATGATTTGATTACTGGTGATAAAATTTATACAGGCGCAAGTGCGCCATCTGGTAATAAATTTACTGCAAACCGCGTATATGCAGAAAGTCAAAAAATGCTTTCTAGAAAGCCTACTTCAAAAATATATGCAGCGGGTCCGTTTGTACAAGACGTATTTGCGATTATTCCATTAAATGTTGCAAGTTTAACAAATGGCTCTGTTTATGTAGAGACGAGTAGTTCATTAAACAAACAAGAACGACTCTATTTTGGTCCAGTAAATATTTCGCGCATGCATATTAAATTAATCACTGACCGCGGTGACGCAGTCGATTTAAACGGTTCGGATTGGTCATGCACATTACAATGTGACCAATTATATCAACAAAAATCATTGTAGAATATATATGTATTGGGAAGATATTCCATATAATGAAATGAATATGATTCAATTGGGAGATGGTTTAGGATATTATGGACCACTTATTGTGATGGCTTGTGTTATAGCTGCATTACATACTATGCCGCAATATGCCATATGGTATGTTATTTTTGTGATATTAAATAATTTATTTGTACGTGGTCTTAAACTTGTATTCAGGCAAGAACGACCATCTGATGCCATACCCTTTTCAAAATATGAAACATATACTCATGCAGAACATTATGGAATGCCATCGGGTCACGCATCATCTGTGGCATTTTCCTTTGTGTTTTTACATTTACTCAAACCACATTCATGGTGGTTACTTGTCATTGGATTCATAGGAACACTTACCTGTATTCAACGGTGGAAATATAGACGACATTCATTCGAACAGATCATCGCCGGGTTAATCTTTGGAGGACTATTTGCATATGGTGTGCAATATATGTGCAAAATAATATATAGGCGCTTTATATAGATGTCGCAAAGTGATTATATTCGATTTAAAAAAATGTCAGTCAAAATGAACAACATTCAAAACAAACAAGATTTTCCGCAAGTCATTGCTTCTCAAGATTATACGAATTATTTAGAATATTCGCAAGTGAATAAATGTGTCAATACAAAAACGACCTATAATGTGTTGGACGATTCCTCTAAAATTTTTGATATTACAATGAGTCATATTACCACTGATTGTCCTACCTTTATTTGCGCAGATAGTCAAGGGAATTATCGACCAAATGTCACTGCCATGACTGGATTTTTAAATAGTTCAGGATTACCCGTAGTTACACCAGTCACAAAATACGTAAAACATCCTTCTTACGAAAAGACAGCAAGTGTTTGTGCTATACATAAATCTTGTTCCGACCCCGCTTGTTGCAAAAGTCTTCATTGAATATTTAGAAAGATTATCTCGTGAGATACTATATGTCCATTGTTGCATTAAAGCGAAAAACAGCTGCGCAATATAATAATAATAGTGTCGGATCAAAAACCGGATTCTCATTGTCAGGAACGCATCGGAATCAAGGATATGTAGGACAAACATCACTCGGTCGTTTTACTTCGCGTACCTTGATGCGCGGCGGTGCTATACGTAATCACGGTGGTTGTTGCGGAACATTTTATACAGGACCCGTAGTACAATCGGGTGTTACAAGTCTTGAAGATTCCAATGTGATCAAACCAGCAACCCTAAATACGCACGGATTATTGCATCAAAAATATAAATGGATATGGCGACCACAACCTTATACATCTGTCAAGAATGTAGGTACCAATAATTTAAATTCACAGAGTGACCATATTGTCATTGTGCGCAATACTGCGATACAAGATGCCGACTCTTGTTATTCCGCACCAGTTTGTGATGCCAACGATACATGTGGTGGATCAAAGAATTATGCAAAACCTATGGATTATGCCAATGATGAATACAGTCATGTGGCAACATCGCAGGGTGAATACATAATTACAAAATCAAAAGGATGTGTGGACGATGATGTATCCATTCCAAATAATGGATGTCCTCCATATGCTGGTTCAGTATAAAATTGATTTTTGTAAATACATAATGATTTGCATCATAAAATACAACATGATGCAAATTACAGTGAATTTTGATATTATTACGCAGGCACAAATCGAGCAAACCCGATGATTGGAATCCGTTGGAAAAAACCGAGGTAGCAAAAGGAGGGTTTTGCATTGCACTGAAACCTGAAGAAATAGTTAGACGAACCTCAAATATCAATGATCGAATCAAACAAGTGAGGTGGCATCAGAAAAGGCTGGTCAGTGGAAAATATGGTAAATCATTGAACGATGCAGAAACGCAATTGTTGTATGAAGCATTATGTCGCGTATTTGACAGTGATTGCGTGAAAATACAAAATTGAAAATGATTGATGTTACTATAGATATCAATAGTAATTCAACAATGGATATTCAACAACTCAAAAAATCATACATTGAATCGCTATCAGAAAAAGAAAAACAGGCCTATGAAATCGCTCGAAACCATCTTGGGAGTTCGTTTAGTTTAGAAAAAAGTTTGGGATTTATACGATTTTGCGAAAAAATCAACAAAGATAATTGACCGCGGTATTTTGTTGCTGCTGGGCCATTCGTTTTTTATATTCACTATATGATTCCACAGGGGTTGAGTCAAATACAATCGATGATTTTGTTGTGACTGGTTGTTTTTTTGCGGACTGTAGAATAGAAAAATTATGTATTTTACCTTGATAAATAATCGTATTGGTGGTTTTTTGTTCTGGTTGTGATTGGGCTGGTTTGCTAGTATCTTCTCGGTAGTTTTTTAATTTTGCAAAAGCGGTGCTCGTTAATTTTGGGGCTTTTTGCTCCGGACGTTTCGGTTGTTCGTCTTTGTATAATGCGAGTAAAGGCGATTCTTGACTCTCGGGTTTCACATGTATGTCGATGAAAAAATCGCGGCATCGAAAAGTAGTTACATATTTCATCACGACTGCATTAATAATCGAGTATGGTAAGCTAGCATTGTCGCAATAATATGCGAACCCTAATTTATAGGCATCGTAATACATGATGATATTGCCACGCGGAGTATTTTCTAACAAAATGCGTTGTTGCCAGTATTCTTCGATTTGGTTTTTAGGAATTTCCATCATTTTTATATAGTCAGATTTGTTATAAAAAATTGGATCAATGGATTCGTTGAAATTGGCAGGGTTCTCATAGGTAGATAAAAAATATTGTTTCCGTTTTTCAATATATAAGTCTGACAATGAGGTCACTGTCGGTTTTAGTTTTTGTGGTGTATGTAATCCGAGGTTGATTAATACACAATAATAATAATATACTAGTATTTGCCATAAAAAATGGAATAAATTTGGATTGGATACTGTTTTGTACATTAGTAGCTAGTGGCGCGTTGTTTTTATATGATTTTTAGTGACGAGTATTTGTTTGTTGGGTAATAAGTTGTTGTTTGCGGAATTCCATCAAGTCTTGCATTTCTTTCTCTAGGAATGGCACTTCAATGCGGTCATAAGATTTGTTGTGATTGTCGGGGTGCATACAGACGAGATAAAGCCCCGTCACTTTTTTGCCGTATTTATGTTCTAAAATCGTCTTGTAGGTATTGAGCTGCAGGGCATAATGCCAGAAATTCGTATCGGGAAGGTGTGATATACAAGGTGTAATAGATGATTTATGGTAGGGGTTTTCATACGATATTTCGCGGCATCGTTTCCAGTCATAAATCTGGATAGTGCCGTCGGTGTTCTCGAATATCATATCGATAGACCCGGACAGTTTGAGTTCTTCGTAATATACGCACCATTCTGTGCGATAGGCCTTAAGTTCAGGGAAATCGGCGACGAATTTTTTGAAATATTTGAATTCGATGCTGTCGTTGTGGACGGGCAAATTATTATAATAACATTCCACGTCATAGTGCATATTGGTTCCGGCAAAAGAGGCGCTGTCGCGATTCTTGTCCCACGAGGCCTTGATTTGCTCGCGCGTCATGCCATAGTATTTGTATTTGGGGTCTTGCATGTTTTTTCCCGACATCATCTTGTCGATGATGGCGTCGGCGTCGAAATGTCCGAAATGGCTATGGTTCCAGGTGGTTACCGATGTATATCCTTGTTCGCCATGGACGGTATAAACATGGGGTCCTTCATCGAAGGTAATGAATTCGTCGCGCGGATGCGCGTTTTTTTTCGCTAGATAATCGGGGGCAGTTTTGTCGGGAGTTTTAGTTGTCATGTTGTCAGTTGTGTTATAGTATGATGGTTGATAAAAAATCAATTTTATGGGTCGATTTAGGGGGCGACGGATGTGGGTAATTGATATTGGGTTAGTGAATAGAGGGTTTTTTTGATGGATGCGCGTTTTTTGTCATCGGTCGTGCGCGTGCCGTTGATTTTTATCATATAAAGCATATGTTGATGTTTGATTTCTTCTTCTATTTTCATTTGGCGTTCAGAATCTTCGTCGTCTTCATCCGAATCGTAGGTCGTAGTCGGGATAGCGGTCTTTTTTTGCCATTGAATAAAGGCTTGTAGAAATTTGTACGACAAGATGGAAATGATTTTGTCCAGTTCATCATTGGTCATTGTGTGCCATTTCGGCGATGGTTCTTCGGCGATGGTGCTATAGATGTATATGGTATTGAGTTTTTGTTCAAATGAGCAAAAGGGTAGCAGTGAGGCAATGTGGATATTGTCTTTGATGGCGGAAACCATGCCGTCAATGATGGAACCCTCGAAAACGGCGTCTAAATGTTTTTGTGTTATAGAAATGTTGCGGGTCCATTCGATGGCCGTCGTTTGCGGTGAGCGATATTGCAAATAATCAGTGATTTGTTTGCGTTGTTTGGTGCGACTATTTGTGGTCAGATTGTCGATGGTTTTCTGCATTTTTTCGCACTTGTAGGCGAGTTCTTTCACGAGTTGAAAGAGTTCTCGCTGCGACGGTAGAGGTTCGTAAGTAGATTCGTCGGTAGTAGTGGTGTTGCGAGATCGATAGAAGAATTCGCAGCACTGCAAATGCTTGTCGTAATTTTCTTTTTTTTTGTATGTGCGATAGCAATAGGTGCATCGATGATCGCCCATGGTTTTTTTAAGGCGTCTTTGATTATTCATGATATTTTTTATGGGAGTAATCTAAGGGTTCGGGGATTGTTCAATTTTGTAGATGAAGATGAACTTTAGCAATAACGATAATCGTGCGGTTGCGCGAAATATATTTCCATTATATGCGCAAAAACACGAACCTTTGGGTTTAGGTTCTCCAACTGATTCAAAAAATATGGAAAAAACAATGATTATTAATAGTATGCAAACATCTATGATTGGGCGATTGATGAACAGTCGAATATGTCGCGGATGTCAAAAATAGAATCGTTTGCAAATACTTAGTACATCGCTTGCGAATAATTAAGTAAAGGGGGAACAAATAATTATCAATCGGTATTGTATAATTATGAGTAAATATTTCGATAATAAAAATTCGTTTGTGGGTCCGAAAACTACGCAATATGGAAGCCATATGGTGATGACGAATGTAGTGAAGGAAACGCGCAAAAAATACGTAAATATTGACACTCGATTCCATGATGAATATATGACTGGAGATACTGCTTCTTATATCATTACATTACCGGAACGCATCAATGACGTAAAAAGTTTGTGTGTATGTAATGCCGAAATTCCCATGTCTATTTACAACGTATCTGCCGATTTAGGAAACAATTGTTTTAAAATAATGGAAACTTCCACGGGGAATGGTGTTATAGTGATTATTCCTGACGGATATTATGATGCATCTTCTCTTGCAACTGCAGTAAATGTGAAATTATTGACCGTGGATTACAATCTTTCATGCACGATTGTCAATAATATTTTTACCTTTATATCGAATGTCGAAAATACTACTTATACAGTAGATTTTGCAGTTGATAGCACAGGTGCATATGATAAATATAATTTTAAAGGAAAATTCGGATGGATGATTGGATTCCGAGATATCTCTTTTCCATTATCCTTTGGCGATTCTATTGCCGGAACCACTTTTGTGAATTTACAAAGTCCCCGTTATTTGTACTTGGTGGTGGATGAATTCACTCGGGGAAATCAAAATTCCTTTGTTTGTCCATTAGCATCGTCCTTTATCAATAAAAATATACTCGCCCGCATTGTATTAGACAATGTGAATTATCCTTATGGATCCGTTTTGACTGCCAATGTATTCAATGGTCATTTGTTGTCCGATTGTCGTTCTTATACTGGAAAGGTGGATCTGCAAAAACTATCGATTCAGTTGGTCAATGAATATGGCGTGCCAGTCAATCTAAACGGTCTCGATTTTTCCTTTTGCTTGGAAGTGCAATATGAATAGATATTTGCACTTCCCAGCAATATGAATAGATATTTGCACTTCCCAGCAATATGAATAGATATTTGCACTTCCCAGCAATATGAATAGATATTTGCACTTCCCAGCAATATGAATAGATATTTGCACTTCCCAGCAATATGAATAGATATTTGCACTTTCCCAGCAATATGAATAATGATTTACAAAATTGAAGGTGGTGTGTATTGTTTTGCTCACTCCAAAACAATACAACTATGAACGTGCCCATTAACTTGTCCCTTGAACAAGCCTATGCTTTAGACGCATTTCGTCGTGGCTCGAATCTCTTTGTGACCGGTCCCGGAGGTACGGGCAAAACGCGACTGATCAAGCACATGTTAGGGGTCGGTGGTGGTATCCAGGTATGTGCCATGACTGGATGTGCGGCCTTGCTCTTAGGATGCGGTGCGCGAACCCTCCATTCTTGGTCGGGAATCAAGCTGGCAAAAGGGCCGCGCAACAAAATCATCGAAGGTGTTTTGCGAAATCGACGGGTTTGTATGGCATGGAAAAAAGTCCGCGTACTGGTGGTTGATGAAGTCAGTATGATGTCCAAAAAAATATTCGAATTATGTGAAGAAATTGCGCGTATTGTGCGAAGAAACGACCAGCCATTTGGTGGAATACAGATGGTCTTTACTGGTGACTTTTATCAATTGCCGCCCGTAGGGACAATGGGTGATCCCGATACAGATGCCTTTTGTTTTGAATCGCCGAAATGGAATGATGTCTTTCGTCCAGAAAACCACATTGTATTGGAAACCATGTTTCGTCAAACCGATCCGGTCTATATTCAGTTGTTGTCGGAAATTCGTCGTGGCGAAATTTCCGAAGAAGGGCAACAAATCTTATCCAACAAAGTCAAGCGCGAATACAATCCCGATGACCATGCCGGATGTGTATTGACCAAACTCTTCCCGGTCAGGGCAAAGGCGGATTTTGTGAATCAGGCGCAATATGCGAAAATCAATTCGGATGAAATGGTCTTTGATGTACAAAAAAATTTATGTTGCGGGGTTTATGTGGATAATGGAAAAGGATTGTCAGTCGAAGATATCGACAAATGTGTCGGGATGTCGTTAGTCGAAAAACAACAACATGCCGACTGGCTGATTGCGAATACGAATTGCGTCGAGCGGCTCTGCTTGAAGCGCGGCACCGCCGTCATGTGCACGGCAAATATCGACATGGATTCGGGTATATGCAATGGTTCGCAAGGAATTGTGGTGGATTTTGCAAACGGAAATATCGTCGTCAAGTTCTCGAATGGGTTATTAAGACCCGTGGAACGGCATAGCTGGCAATCCGATGAATATCCAGTAGTCGCTATTGCACAATACCCCCTTTGTCTGGCATGGGCATTAACCATTCACAAAATTCAGGGTGCCACCATGCCCCGAGCCGAAATGGACCTGGGAAATAGTATCTTTGAATATGGACAGACCTATGTCGCTTTATCGCGTATTCAATCGCTAGATGGTCTCTATTTGTCCGCATTTCGCAGTGACCGGATTCGTGCCAATCCAAAAGTCCGCGCTTTTTACGAAAACATACCGGCAGTCGATATGACGCCAAAAAGTGTTATAGAAAATGTGACGAGTTCGTCGTGCTGCGGTTGCTTAGCTGAAGATGGCGAAGGTGGAGGTGATTCTACCTGCGACGATTCGTCTATTAAAAAAATCAATTTCGATGCCTACAAATATGGAGGCGAGATTTCCACGAAAAAAATAACAGTGGTCAAAAAACCGACCGATAAAGTGACGCTTAATTTGTTTCTAGCGGGGAAAACCATTGACGAAATCGCATTCGAACGAGGATTGAAGAAACAAACCATAGAAGACCATTTAGTCGATAACGTGCCGCACGAAGGGATTTCGTATCAGACGTTTATGACGGATGTGATATATGGTTATATTGTAGATGCATTTCAAGTGCTAGGGAAAGATATTCCCCTCAAGGTAGTAAAGGACAATTTGCCGCGTGAAGTGTCATATTTGCAAATCAAAATGGTGCGAAACATGATGAATTGATTTTATTCTCGGTGTTATATATAATGGTTGCCGGGAGTATTTTACCAGTGGCTATACACAAAAATAAATTATATTTTTTATTCGGCAAAGAAAATGAGCTTGCTGATACCCCCGGGTTCTCTGATTTCGGGGGAAGAGTCGAGGCAGGAGAAACACCGTTAAGCGCAGCATTGAGAGAAGGCGCTGAAGAATTATGTGGATTTTTAGGCGACGAAAAAGAATTAGGAGACCTGGTCAAAAAGAATGGTGGTACCTATGACATGGTACATGAAAAGTATCATATACATATCTTTTGTATTGACTATGACGAGAACTTACCCACCCATTACAATCAAAATCGCCGTTTTTTGTGGTCAAAATTATCAAAAACTGAGAAACAACTATTGGAGAAAACAAGACTCTTTGAAAAGTCGGAGATTGGCTGGTTCTCCATCAGTGACATGAAAAAGCGGGTAAGTGAATTCCGTCAGTTTTATCAAAAAACAGTTTGGTCCATTGTGAAAGAATCGGGAAAAATACGTAGTTTTTGCAATCGGCGCAACCCAGGTTCTCACAGCACTACAAAAAAACATTTGAAACGAGGAGGACAATGATATGTAGCGAACTCTGATGCATCTATTTAGCATCGCTATTTGTGTAATAGTATGTATTATGTCTCATATGAGAACAAAGGAATGCCGATTATTGTTTTAGGGGCAATAATCTAAGAACTGCAGAAAATGCGCAAATAAAATACATTATCAATATATATAGTATATTTATAATGTCAACATGGAAAACATTAGGTGGAATCGATAAATTTGATAAAACGAATCATATTACAGTGAATTCCATTGTTACGAATTATTTTGTAATCAAAAAACAAATTGTAGGTGATATTGACATTTCGGGAAATATTTCAGTGGGAAAAAATTTATATGTAAATCAAGATGCGAATTTTAATGGAAATATATATAGCAACGGGTCCGCACATGTTTCAACAAATATAACCGTGGAGGGAGACATTACATCTAATAATGGTACTGGGTTCTTTAATAATAATTTAAATGTAGGCAAATTTTTGTATTTGGGGAATACTGCGAATCAAAAATATTTATATGGTGATGTGAATGGAATATCCATTAACAACGTGTCTCCACAGGCCACATTAGATATATACGGTAACAATGCAACCGCAATTCGAACATATTCTTCGCAATCTGCTACGCGAAGTATTTTAAGTCAAAATAACTCGCAGAAAGGAATTATTTTATGGACCGACGATTCGAATTCGACCATTGATTTTTTCAATGATATGTCAATATCTTCCTCTTATGACGGATTTGATGGTCGTATTCAATATCAATCCGGTGGAAATGTTCTCATTGATTCAAATAATATTGTCAAGATTTTACCAAAATTAGTCGTATCTGATTTAAGTGCAGATATGGGTATTAAAAATTCGACCGTTTCTATACATAATGATTTTAGTGAAAATATTTATTTATATGATGTATATGCGAATGAAAATGCATGTTTGCAAAATGGATTGTCTATGGTAGGCATGGATAATTCGGCAGTCATGTTTATGAATATGATTAACCCTAATAATAAAGGGTTTAGTATAGGCGGTGGAACATGTCCCTATGACAGTAGTCGCAACATGGGAACAATAGGGATGATGGATGTATCTAATGTAGTTTTTATTCCATCACAAACCGTCATCTCGGGAAATAGCGCTATAAAATACAAGACTACTACCGGTATAAATACCTATAAACCACGTGTGGATTCCTATGCTCTCGATATTAATGGTCCAGTACATGTCACGAACGGTGAAACGACCGTCATTGCAAAACCATATTGGCAAGTCAATAATATGAAATTTTGTAGAGACAATATGAATTATGGTATTGCAATCGGATGTCCTTCACAAATTACCGACAGTAGTTATGCATTGCAAGCTTATTATACAAATGATGCTGGTAAATCATGGTATCATAGTGATGTTTTATCCATCAATGATGGTATTATAGAAAATGGAATAAAAACCATGAATGCATTACATGTATATGATTCGAATTATGCTTTTACTTACGGTGATGGTATGATTGGATATTATACATATGATGGAGGACTCCACTGGATCGAAAAATCTTTTTCGGGATTATCAAGCACCGCGCGTTCATTATATATTGATATTACAGATTCAAGTGCTCGATTTTTTATAGGAACCGATGAAAATCAGCTATATTATTTTGACGCATCTATTGGGGAAATTTCTTCAGACAATAATTATTTTAGTGGATCAAATAGCAGTTTTAGTAGTTATGAAAATATTGGGGTAAATGGTTCGCATGTGCATGGGTATAACGGTAATATATACATTGCTGGAAATGGTATTTATAAATTAAATGTAAATAATGTGGTATATGATGAAAATGTTATGAATTCGGAATTTACATACAATGATATTTTTGCATATGATGATAATTATGTAGTTGCTGTCGGTTCATCGGTGATTTCGTATTCTTATGATGGTGGTACAAACTGGACGAATGTTTCAACATATGTAAATTTAACCAGTGTATATATTTACGACGCCTCAAATGCAATTGCGGTTGGAGACAATGGAGCTATTGTATATACAATAGATGGTTATAACTGGAAAACGGCGGAATCAGAACTATTCAATTCAGCGGGTACGGGATCCATGTTGGATGGTTCTCTGAATCACATTGCTATTTTTGATAAAAACTCATTTATCGTTTCTAATGTAAAATCACAATATTCCAGTAGTGCGTTAAATATCGGTTATACGAATATTGTTTATGCTTTTGTACCTAATTTATTAAACCACGCGGAAAACAATGTCATGGATATATGTGGAAATATGATTATTTATGGAAATATTTCCATCGACGCAGATGAATCTGGTACCAACAGATTAGAAGCTACTGGAAATACGTTTTATTTACTCAATGACAATGTGGAGAATTTATATATTGGCGCGGACGCATCAAATATTCAGATCGGTAAATGCGATGTCGGTAAAACAATATTCCGTCACCCGGTAGATATTTCTGGAAATTTAATTGTGGATGGTTATGTGAAAGCCTTAGGTACCGAATCTACCATTACTGCAGTATCGTCATTGTTGATTGACTGGGACACTCGAACGGATTATGATGTAAAATATGCGCTTGATGTCAGTGGTACAGCAGCAAATGCTAAAATTGATGGGTCATTAAACGTCTATGGCGATATCCATATAGCGAGTACTACGGATGTATCGAGCGATTCTTCTGGTGCATTATATGTAGCCGGTGGTACAAAAATAGAAGGAAATGTTATTCTTTCAAATACGACGAGTGCTTCCAGTGATTCTTCGGGAGCACTTTATATAGCCGGCGGCGCAACAATTCAAGGTAATGTAATCGCCGGTTCAAGTGATTCATCCTATGGATTGCAAGTCTATGGTGGTTCCACATTTTCGGGAAATGTAGTGATAAATTCAAATGCAATTGCGAGTACGAGTTCTACCGGAGCATTGTATATACCCAATGGTGGTGCTAAAATCGGTGGAAATGTGTATGTAGGAAAAAATGTGTATATTGCTGGTGATTCAAATGGATATCCTTTATATGTAGCAAGTGGCACATCTCGATTTGCTAAGAATTTGACAATCGGTGGTACATTAGATGTAAGTGGAAATGTAACTTTTAGCGGAACTACGACTTCGGGTAATACTTGGACCACATCGGATTATCGTATTAAACAAAATATAGTACCTCTCTTTGATTTGTCCTATTGTGTGGATCATTTACGACCCGTGCATTATTTTAATACGCTTGCTCAACACCCACAAATCGGTTTTATTGCACATGAATTGCAAGAAGAATTTGCATTTTTAGTAAATGGCGAAAAAGACGGCGAAGAGTATCAGTCGGTAAATTATACCGGCATTATTGGAGTCTTGGTCCATGAAGTACAGGAATTAAAAAAACAGGTTGCCACGTTGCGTTCTGGAAACTAATCATATGATGTTATATCTCGTATAACATTATACTCTTGGGTAATAGGGCCACTTGAATTCAAGGATATGGAGTCATTGCTGACATGTTAGATTGTGCTGGGTTAAGGTGCCTGATATACTTATGTATATCTATTTTGTCCATTGCTACCATTCGTGTAGCATGGGACGAATACTACTGATTGCGAACTAGAGTTCATCAGTGCTGTCTCAAATAAAAATATCATGGGTGGTTTATATTTTTATTAGATATTCGAATGAAGATACAGAGGCGCTGTGTTGAGACATATTTAGTTCCGGTTATTCTTTATATTGTTTATGCATAAGTATTTATATTAGAAAGAGCGATGGTATTAGACCCATTAATATAATAAATCGAAATATCCTGCACCGTAATTGTCGATCCGGACAGTGATGGATTATTCGTGTTATATAAATTATAGGATACGTCGGTACCATCGATCTGAACGGTTGCACATTTTGTGGATGGAGATACATTATTAATGAGGGTTATGTTATAGGTAATTGTCGATGAACTGGTAATCGGTAGATTTGTAATATTACACGAATAGTCTGATGTAGTGGAAGATGTCAATACAAAGGTGGATGCATTGCTATAATCGAGAGTAAATGTATTGGTACCACTATTGTAAGTTGTTGTGCTGGTTACTCCACGAGATGTTGTATTTGTATATAAATTTTTAGATATATGCATCGACCCACTCAAATCTAATACTAGATTTGTATATGACAACGGTGTGCTTTTTCCAATAGATACAATTCCACTATTGAAATATTGATTGCTTCCAGAAATTGTCCATAAACTAGAGCCAGTTGGACCGGTATAGCCCGTGTATCCCGTATAACCTGTGTATCCTGTTTTTCCAGTGTAACCCGTGTAACCTGTGTAACCCGTATAACCTGTGTAACCAGTTGGACCCGTATAACCCGTGTAGCCCGTATAACCCGTATAACCCGTGTAGCCCGTATAACCTGTGTAGCCCGTGTAGCCCGTATAACCAGTGTAGCCGGTTGGACCTGTATATGTTCCAGTAAAACCATACCCATCTAAATCAACATGATAAGTTCTAGATATATCACTACTCACAAAGTCGTTATTATCTTGATAAAACGTATTCGTTATATATACACCAAGAGTACTACCTATATATGTAACTACTGTGCCATTGAAACCTTTATATAAATCATTATCGTCGATTGTAGATGCTATAAATTTTTGCCCATATCGATAAGCTAAACCAGATGAATTTAGTGTAATAGAAAATATAGAGTCCGATGATATCACAGGTAAGGTATCTATTGTTCCTGTCGTAGAATATAAATCACCCGAATCGCCCTTAGCACCCTCTGGACCCGTTGGACCAGTATATCCAGTATAGCCCGTATAGCCCGTATAACCGGTATATCCAGTTTTTCCAGTATAACCAGTATATCCGGTGTAGCCATAAGGTCCCGTATAGCCCGTATATCCCGTATAGCCTGTTGGGCCTGTATATCCGGTATAACCGACTTCACCGGTATAACCAGTATATCCAGTTGGGCCAGTATATCCAGTATATCCAGTGTAGCCAGTATATCCAGTGTAGCCAGTATATCCAGTGTAGCCAGTATATCCAGTGTAGCCAGTATATCCAGTGTAGCCAGTATATCCAGTGTAGCCAGTATATCCGGTATGGCCAGTATATCC
>Ga0214923_10000754_pt1 | contig 48191 bp, 38 predicted proteins | sample LL1510_MetaG_FD_177993 | JGI IMG/M metagenome (GOLD analysis project Ga0214923, IMG submission 177993) | Freshwater microbial communities from Lake Lanier, Atlanta, Georgia, United States - LL-1510 | ecosystem: Environmental > Aquatic > Freshwater > Lake | place: USA: Georgia | collected...
AAAACAAATTACTAAGTTTAACACAAATATTTCCAGTTATTGATTTAGAAAAAAATACATTACCTGATAAAATATTATTAATGTTATTTATGGAAGTTATTGATAAAAATAGAGACCCATGAAAGATGGATTTGAGAAACTAGTAATATGAATTACTAATAAAAAGAAATTAATTTATTCAAGTTTAATAATCAATAAAAAAACATTTATTTTCTGAAAAATAACTTTTATAAGTTTAATTTATTTTTCAGAATTGTTTACTAATATGTACCAATCGTAGTATGAAGAAAGATCATTTTTAGTATCAAATGGATTAGTAATTATATCAATTAGTAATCCATTATTTCTAACTTTTTCTTCAATTTGCTTACGTTCAATAAATTGTTCAGTAATTTCTGTTTTATGCGCCCAAGGGAAAGAATAATAGATATTTCCATCTTGATATCGCATATATGCATCTTTTAGTTTAAATTCTTGTGTTTTAACTTTATCTGCAACAACATTGAATAAAATCTTAGTATCTGATTTAGTTACTTCTTTTAGACATTTCCAAAATTGTTCGGAGTCAAATAGGTGCATAATACTAAAATTAAGCACGATATAATCAAATTTCATATTTTTAATATTAAACCATTTTGAATTTTCAAACCAGTTTTGGTGTAAATCACATGGACTAAGATTAATATGTTCATTTTCATCCATAGTTTGAATATTTTCTAATAGCATTCTTGAATCAATATCTAATCCAATATACATTTTTGGACTATATTTTTTTATTTCATTTATTAGTTTACCTTTACCACAACCCAAATCTAACCAAGACTTGTTTAGTTCTGGAGATAACTTTTTAATTTGTTCGGAAAAAATATTAGTTTGTTTTTCTAATTCTTTAATATATATCGAGTCTAATTTAACATTTGTCACTTGATAATAAGGCGAAGTCATATTTTCAACCCAATCATTTTTGTAAATAGTTTTAATATAATTAATAATTCTAAAACTATTTGGAGTTTTTTTATCAAAACGAATTTCTCTAGCATCATATTTATCATTACCAATTGGATAACACCGATAGATATTTCCTTTTTTAGGTGTATTTGATGAAGTAATAAAATTAGTATATTTATTATTTTCTTTATCTAACCAGTTTTTCCCATCATATAATAAATCGATACTCATCATATTTTTAGGTTTAATTTTAATTTCACGCATTCCATCAATTGGAGAAATAATTAATCCATCACATGTGTAATTGCCTTGATTATTAATAAACTTGGAAAATGGTGAATCTGAATTTATAATTATATCTTGAATAATTTGTTCTTTTAATTTATTAGAACAATCATTAACTAAGAATGATACTTTTGGATACCATCTAATATTATGTTCTTTTGTTTTATCTAAAAAATCATTAAAAATAATACGTTCTTTTTGAAGTAATTCAACAAGTTCTTCTAATGTATTAATTGTTTCTAAACTAGTTTTATTTGTCCAAGGATGCATTGAACGAATAATATTATATCTTTCAATAATTGATGTATTAGGTATATCAATATCAAATACAAAATACAAATCATTATTTTCAATAAATTCTGCTTTAACCCGATTAAAATTTAGTTCATTCCATTCTGGAAAAATATTTGTTGAAAGATTATTAACAAGAATACCATCTGCTTTTTCACGAATTAAAAAAGAATGATAAATATTAAATTCATCTGGTAGCAAATGTCGCGGAGGAAGATTCGTAAATTTTTGTTTATTAAGTTGCCAATTATAAGAACCCTTTGACATAATTGGTTTATTTGATGGTTTAAAATTACGCAATTCATCCATAAGTGAAAATATTTTAATTTGATTTCCAATAATTTTAGATTTTCTTTTTCTCTTGCACATTAATCGAAGATGATGAAGTATAAAGTTTATTTTAATTCCAGTACTATTTTTAACAGAAACAAATTTACCTAAACATATTAAATATATCATATCGTCTTTAATAAAATACAAATGATTATTATTTAAGTGAAGAGCATATTTAAAAAAGTCAAAATTACATAATGTTTTAATAGCACTTCCACAAAATTTATAATTAAATAACTTTTCTAATGTATTAATTTCAATGTTATCAGTATTCAATGAGTAATTAATTGTTATGCTTATCATATGTAAAATAGTTTCATAATTTTTAATAAGGTCTTTTTTATCAACAGTTAATGTATTAATATCATATTCTAATCCAAAATCATAATTATTGTAAATCATCATAACTAATTGAAAATAAAATTTTTCTTGATCGGTAATTAATTTATTATAAATATATTTGTAATCATCGATTGTCGGTTTTTCTTTATAATGATAAGAATGAATAGTTAATATTGTGCTAATATTAATTGGTTTACAATAATAATATTTGAATAATTCTTTTTTAATAGCAAAATAATAACCAGTATCATAGTAAAGCATCTTACTAAAATATGGTTTTAAGTTGCTATATTCAGAAAGAATTTTTATTTTTTTTAATTTATATTTTTTATCAGCAGTTGAAGACATCAGATTAGATAACATTGGTTCAATAAAACCATCTTTTTGAAGTAATATTGGTTTATTTTCTTTAATTTTTTCTAAAATCCATTTATATAATCTATCATCTGAATTTTTAATACTAAGTGAAATAATATATTCATATTCGTCTTTAAAAATATCAATTTTTAAAAAGTCTATCCAAAATAAGAAAACAGGAAATACTCCTTTTATTGATGAAAGAGTTAAAATTTCTTTTTTTAAAATTTCATCTTCAATAAAAATAATATTTTTGATATTTTTTAAAAACAAATGTCCGTCTTTAATTACAGATAATAAATATAAAAAATATTTTATATTTTCTTTGAATATTTTATTTTTATCTTTATATGATACAATATTATGTATCAATAAAATTACTAAATTACTGAAATAAGATAATTTAAAATTTTTATCTGATTCTTGATGACCTTGTGTCATATAAATTGCTTTTGAAATTGATTCTAAAAATAATACATAATAGAATAAATCTAAATTCAATAATTTTTTAAAATCATAATTATTAATTTGTTTAGATTTATAAAGTTCCATTATTTTATCAATCTCGTCATTTATGTTTATCTCATTGGATACTTTTTTTGTCTTAGACATGTTTTTATTATATTATAATAATTATAATTATTATATTATAATATTTCAATTTTTTTATAGGATACTATAATTATATGAATATTACAAAAAAATATAAAAAGTATAAAATTAAACTTACCAATGAAACAATTGAAGATTTTTGTGTACCTAATAAATTTAAACTACAACCACAACAGGAATTTTTAGCAGAATATTTTACATCAAAAGAAGCACCACCTGGTATGTTAGTATTTCATCAAATAGGCGCTGGTAAAACTTGTGCTGCAATTTCAGTTGCCGAAAAACTTAAGAATAAATTAAAAATTATAATAGTTGTTCCTGCTGCATTAATAGGTAATTTTATGGATGAGTTAAGATCACCTTGTTCAAATTATAATTATATAACAGAAACTGAACAAAAAAAACTATCGACATTAAAAATAGATGATCCTGAATATTATGAAATAATAAAAAAATCAGAAAAAAAAATAAAAAAATTTTATACAATATATTCTTATCATAAATTTGTCGAACTTGCACAAAATAATAAAATAAAATTAAAAAATACTTTGCTAATAATTGATGAAATTCAAAATATGGTTTCATTAACTGGAATATTTTACCAAACATTAAAAGATTTAATAGATAATTCTGATAATAGTTTGAGAATTTTAATTTTATCAGCAACACCTATGTTTGACCGTCCAAATGAGATAGGATTAACATTAAACTTATTAAAACCAAAAATTAAATTTCCTACAGGTAGTGATTTTAATGAAGCATTTCTATTAAAAACAGGACTAAATTATAACGTTATAAATATGTCAAATTTTATAAAGTTAAGTCAGGGTTTAGTTTCATATTATCGAGGTGCACCACCATATACTTATCCTGAACAAATATTTAAGGTTGTAAAATGTCAAATGTCTGATTTTCAATTTAAATCATATTTAACTGCTTTATCTTCAGATGGAGATTATATAAAAGGTGCATTTAAAAATGTTGATATTTTAAATCTTCCACTTAACTTTTCATTAGGTCCACGAATGGTGTCAAATATTGCATTTCCAAATAAATCTATTGGTGAAATAGGATTTAATGATTTTAAAGATAAGCATTTAATGTTTCAAAATATCAGTAAGTTTTCTATAAAATTTTATAAAATATTAAAAAAAATTAAAAAATCAGAAGGTCCTACATTTGTATATTCAAATTTTAAAGAGTTTGGAGGATTACGTTCATTTATTAAATTTATTGAATATCAAGGATATAAAAATTATAAAATTCATGGAGAAGGTCCAAATAGATTTTCACTTTGGACGGGTGATGAATCTCAACGTATGAAAGAAGAAATTAAAAAAATTTTTAATAAAAAAGAAAATAAAGATGGTTCTAAAATTAAAATTATGTTAGGTTCTCCATCAGTTAAAGAAGGTGTTTCTTTTAAAAGAGTGAGACAAGTACATATTTTAGAACCATATTGGAATATGTCTAGAATATTACAAATTATTGGTAGAGCTATTAGATTTTGTTCTCATAGTGATATTAGTAAAGTTAATAGAAATGTTGAAGTATTTTTATATTTAGCAACACATAAAGGAGAAGAAACCATAGATCAACATCTTTGGAAAATAGCTAAAGAAAAACATAAAATTATACAAATATTTGAAACAGGATTAAAAGAAAACGCTATTGACTGTAACTTATTTTATAATCGAAATGTTTATAAAACAGATGAACATAAATTAAAATGTGTAAATTAAATATTAATTTCCATTTAATTGAAATATACATTTTTTATTATTTTCTAATAAATAAGTTGTAATAAATTTTTTAAGTGTATCAATACTTATATTAACTAAATTGTTAAGTAATATTTTTTTTCTATTAAATAAATATTTTCTACTAATAATTTCACTAAAAAATTTATTAAAAATATCTGATAAACTATTTTCTTTTTCAGTTAAATAATTAGTAAAAGATATTTTCCATTCATCTAAATTAATTTCATTAATAATATTTAATATATTAATATTAAAATTATTTATTTCATTTAATAATAATTCACAATTTTTATCAGATTGCACTTTTTGAACTATATAAAAATTATCACCATAATTTAATATACTAAACTTTACTAAATAACCAAGTTGTTTTTTTGTTCTTAATTCTTCAAAAAAAGGTTGTTCTAAAATTAAATAAGTCATAAAAGTATGGACCCATTTATTTGGTTCAAAGTTACCTAATTCATAAGTAATAGTAACACAATTACTTTTTTCTTCTTTATTTGGATGAGATAAAATTATATCTTTTGGTAATTCAATTTTAGTAAAATTATATTGAGGTAATAAAATACCTTTTTCAATTAATGGTATATTTTTAGGTAATTGATGATTATGAATTGCTCCACAAAATAAAACTGATAATGATGAATTATCAAATAATGTTGATATAAAATCAAGTAATTCTTTTTTATTAATTTTTTCTATTTCATTAATTAAAGTTTCAATTAAATAATCATTCTCAATTGATGCAGAACTCATATAATAAGATGAATAGTTCCAAGGATTAGAATTATTAATATTTAAATAATTTTCTTTTAATAATATAATATTTGATACTAACACTTTATCAGGTATTACAGGCGATTTAATTAATTGTAAAGTTTTATCAATAAATTGATTTAATTTAATAGGATCATTTAAACAAGAATAATTTATTATAATACTATTATAAATATTATTCATAGATAACAAAATATTAAATTGAAGCATATATATGTTAAATAATTCTTGATTTAAATAAAATGTTAAACATTCTATAGCTAATACTGTATAAATATAAGCTTTTGGTGTATCAAAATATTTTGGATTATTAAAAATTAAAGCTCCTTTAATAATATCTTCATTAAATTTAGTTACACCAGAAAACCAAAAACGATTTTTTATAAAAAGAGGTACTTTTCTATTTTCAACTAATTTTAAATTTTTTTGAATCTTTAAATCTAAAAATGGATTATCAATATTAAATTCTAATTTAAATGGCATTTCTGGAGAATATATATTCGTTATTTCACCATATACAGTTCCATAATTTTCATCAATAATTTTATTAATTATTTTACTATCTTGTGATATTAATAATTTAATACATTTGCTAAATTGTTGTTTTATAGTATTATCAATTTTTAAAGATATATTTGGAATTAATGCAGGTCCTGAAAATAATTCATTCAAATTATATTTATGCATATTGCATGCAAGTATATTTGATAGTTTAAGTGAATCCATTTTATCAGAATTATCAAAAATTAGTTGATATATTTTTTTATAATACTCTATAATTTTAGTTAAATCTTTTGAAAAAAGATTATTAATTGTATAATTAACATATCCATCTATTAAATTTAAATTAGTTAATCCTAATTTTGTTAAATTAATAGTTAAAATAAAAATACCAACTTCTTCATCAATATTTACATAACCATAATCGCCTAATCCATTAACTTTTAAAAAATTACTCAACGAATTTTTATTAAACATATTCAATAACTCAAAAATGATTTTATAAATTTTATTTGTTTTAGTAAATCCTGAATTAATTTCCCATATATACATAATCTTTTGAATATCTGATAAAGGTATCATTTGATATGTTTTTCCAAAATTATCATATATTGGTTTTTGAATAGTTATTTTTTTTTTTAATCTAGATGGAATATTACCAAAAGTTGATTTTAAAAGTTTTTTTTGATTGATAATATTAATATTTGAAACAATACAGACACTTATATTTTCTGAAACATAAAACTGATTATAAAATTCAATCATTGCCTCTCTAATAGTATCTTTATTCATAGTTTTATTAGAACCAGTAGCAAAATTATTAAATTTATTATCTTTATTTGCTAAATTTTTAATTGTTTGATATTCTCTCCAACCATCATCATTTATATTTTTTTGATGTTCTGAATTAACTGCATTTATTTCACGTTGAACTGCCTCTTCATTAAATAAAGGATCAATAAAAAATCTAGAAAAAATATCCATTAAATGTATTATTCCATTATTAAAAACAGAAAAATAATATACTGTTTCAAACATATCCGTCCAAGCATTAGAATAACCACCGTATTTTTTAATATTATTACTATAGTATTTTTCATCTGGATATTTTATAGAACCTAAAAATAACATATGTTCTAAAAAATGAGCTAAACCTTGATATTCTTTAGGATTTGAATAAGAACCTATATTTATAGAAACAGTAACAGTTGTTTTATCAGTATCTTTATCATATACACAAACTGTTTTAATACCATTTTGAAGTATTTCTGTATTAAAAATTCTAGTTTCATTTTTAGGAATAATCATTATTAATTTATAATAGATTATTTTTTTTATTTATATATTAAAATCATTTGTTAACTCTGAATTAATCATAGGTATATCCGATTCTTTCAAAGCAGTTTCCCATTCTTCTAAAAATTCTTTTGCATTTATTTTATTATGTTCAAATTCTGATATTTCTTTATCTTTTAACCACAAGTCTTTAATCTTTAATAATTTAGTTGTTTGTTTAATAGCATCATCTTTTATATTTTCTAATGTTAAATATGGTGTAATAAAAATATGATGATTTATTGAATTAAAATAATCATTATCTTTAATATTTTCTTCATTAATATCTTTAATCCATTTATCTAAATCATTATTTTCTTTTAAATATTTAATTAAATATTCAAATTTTGGAATTAAATTATATGTATATGCTGTTATGTTATTTGAATGATAATTTGTAAGATTACCAAAAAATGAAGTAACCAAATGATATATTTTTTTAATATAATCATAACACATTTTATAATTATATTCACCAGATAAATTTTTAAAATAATCATCTTTTGATGATTCATATAAAATAGAATTTTTACTAGTTAATTCACATATTGTTGTATCTGATAAAATATTATACAAATCTTGATAATTATCTTTTGTTCGTAAATAAGGTTTTGTATATATAAATAAACCAATAGTTTCAATATTTGTAAAATCTAATGAATCTAATAATTCGTTTTCTATATTTTTAATTAAATTCATTTTATGTTCATTAAATGAACTAAAATCAGGATTATCATTTTCTTTAAGTAATTTTACACGTATATCATCTTGATATGATATATTTGTAATATCTATTTTTTCTTTTAATATTAATGCATCTTTAATTAATAAATTTTTAATTAATGATATAATACCATTATAATCTAAATTTAATTTATCATTATCTGTTAAAATATTTGTAATATTTATTGATAATTTAAAATTTCTAATAATTAAAATTTTTGCAACTATAGATGAAATATGAGTATTAATATTTTCAATAGTATTTTTTAACATTTCAAAATTAATTTCAATTTTATCATTAATTAATGTAACTATATGTGATTTATTTTTATGTAATAATTTAAAAATAAAATCAATACCTATTTCAGAACCGAATTGTATTGTTGTTGGTAAGTGATCATTACCAAAAAAAAATAATAATAAACAGAAATCATATACAATTAAATAATTATTTTTTAAATTTTTTTCAAAATCTAAATTATTATATTGTGTATATAATTTTAAAATACAATTAATCATACCAGGACCATCATAATAATTAATATTAAAATCATTATCTCTTGATGTATGTTTTATAATAGATATATTAATATCTTCTCTTTTTATAAAAAAATATGTTTGTTGAACTAACATTAAATGAATTAAATCAGAATCTGTTGTATGAATTGCAATATCACCGTATAATTTATTATTTTGAATGTATTGAAAAATTTTTAAATCAGATTCACCATTTATAGAACCAGAATTAACATGTATTTTAATATTTGGAAATTTTTTAATAAAATATAAACTTATTTTTTGTTCAAGAGTTTTTATAATTTGTGATATTGGACTAAATGATTTATCAATACTAAATCTTTTTTCAATCCATCTAAAATAATTATATTTTATTCCATCTTCATTCACATATATATATTTAATTTTACCAAAATATGTGTTAAATTTTTGTTTTCTAAGAGTTGATTCATAATAATTTTTTGTCCGACGTCTTCTTTGTTCTATGATTTTAGAATATGATGGAATACCATCTATAAAAAAACAAATTGATTGAATATTTTTTTTAATATGAAAATCTTCAATTATATTTTCAATATTATTAATTACACAATCTATTATCATTAATTCTAATTTATTTAATCCATTTAATTGTTTTATACTTATAAAATTAAATAATTTAGATAATATTTCATCTTCATCATTACCATCAAAAATAAATTCTATGTTTTCACAATGATTTTTCCACCAAGGTAAATCAAAAATTTCTTGTAATTTTTCTTCTGTTTTATTATCTTGTGTATAACTAAAAGGTAAATTTAAAACAATTTTAACTATATTATTAATTTGTTCTTCTAAAATAAACATTTGATTATAAATTATAAAATTTAAATCAAATAGAATATGATTTCCTAAAAAATTACGTTTAATATCATCAATAATAAAATTATAATTATAATTAAAATTTTTAATTATAAAATTTAATAATCTATCAAAACCCATTATTTATTTATTATAATAAATACTTTTTTTCTTTTTAATGATTTTTACGCAAATAATTAATTATTTCCCATAAACATTTACAATCAATCTCATTATATTTTTCTATTTCTTTCATTGTAAAATCTTCAACTGGATTTGAATCTTGTTTATTATAAATTTTATATGCTAATAACATAGCATTAAGTCCATTAGCACAACTATTTGATGTATCCCATATAGTTGATATTAAATTATTTTCAAATAATGCTCTCGCAATTGATTTTAATGAATAATTTAATGCACCTTTTACAACAATAGGTTCATTTAAAAACACTTGATATAAATCTATCATTTTTTTTGGAGGTAATAATAGATTTCTTTCTCTTGATTTATCATAAGAAGTTTTTTCTGCTTGCGACCAGTGAACAAAAATAGGAACCGTTTTATTAGATTCTTTTAATTTTTTATTAATAAAAGTCCAAAATAAATCTAAAATATCTTTTTCCCCTCGTTTTGTATTTTGTGTAGCTATAAAACTTTTATATTTCCAATTATCATTTTCTTCATAACCAACACCAATCATAAATATTATATTAAAGTCTTCATAATCAATACCAAAATTATCTATACGTATATTTCCAAAATTAGAATTCATTGTTTCATAATCAAGATAAAATTCCATTTCATTTTCTTTACGAGTTCGCCATTCTGGCTCATTACACATAATAGTTTTAGGAAGAACAATATTAATATTTTGACGATTAATTTTTAAAATAGAATCAATACGTTCAGCTATTTTACCATCATTAAAACCTATTGTTTTAGATGTACAGTTATCATCATTCCATCCAAAAATACCATTTTTAAAAGCTTCTTTTCTATTTTTAATACCACAATAATATACTGATGTAATTTCATAAATTTCTTTTGCTAACGATTTTTTAATTTTTCCATACATACCATCTTTATCATTTTTCATATTAGGATAAAGTTCTTCTTTAGTAGGTAAAGGTAATAATTTCCAATTATGCCCGTCAGTTCTAACAGATTGTATCCATTTAATTGCATCAGATAATTTATCAACATAATCTTTATCAAAATTATCATAATCAATTGTTCCTAATTTATTCATAAAATCGTGAATATAATAAGTAGTTTTTTTATAACAATAAGAATATTTTTTTCCTAGAATAAATGCCTTTTTAATATTTGTTCCTTGAATACTATTTAATGCATTAGTATAAACAAGTAATTGACCTTTATATGCTGGCATACTATCACTATTTAAAATATGAATTCTATCTGCAGTTAAATTGATTTGAGAATGTTTAATATCAATTATAACATAATGCCATTTTGTATTTAATTTTGGAGAATCATAAGTTTCATTATAAATATTATATCCAACTAATTTATTTAAATAATCATTTCGAACTATTAAATCTGGTGCACCAAAAGTATTATTATCATAATCATGTAAAATACCTTGATATATAATTTCTTGACCTTCCTTCATTAATTGTATAGTTTTTTCAAATAATTCTTTATTTCTTGATTGATAAGATTCTGCTACTTTTATAATAGGATGTTTTTGTTTTATTATTTCAATTACTTTTTCTTCAAATTGACATCCTTGATCCATAATAAATTTTGTAAAAGGATCATCTATTACATATTTAACAGTTGCTTCTGAATTACCTTTAATAGAAGGTAAATCGTGAATTGATTTAATATTATATTCTTTTATCCAATCAATAATAGGATCATTTAAAAAATAATTTCTAGTTGATGAAGCCGAAACCATTAGTTTCCAATTAATATTATCATTTTCTTGTCTTTTTCTTTTATTACTTATAGCTATTTCTTCAGAGTTAAAATCAACCATTTTAAAATATTCTGGTGTTTTTTCTGGTTCATAAATAGTTATATATTCAAAAATATTTTTTTTATTACAAATTTGATTTCGTTTTAAATTTTCTAAAAAGAAACTAAGTTTTGTATAAGATGTTAATTTATAAAAATCTAAAATTTCTTTATTATATTTTTCGGTATATAATTCTTTTGAATTTATAATTAAATTGACTTGAAATAGTTTTGTTTTTTCTTTATCATAATACCACCCATTATTTAAATAACATATATTTAATTTAAAACCTGTAAATTTTGAATAAATTTTAAGTAGTTGTTTTGTTACTAAATAACTACGTGAATTAAAAAAAGTATTATCCATTATATATTAATATTTTAAATAATATGTATTTAAATAACATATATTTAATTTAGTGAGTTTAAGAATATATATTTTATATTATTAATTAATTTAATGAATAGAAATGCTATTTTAGATAATTTAGATGATATACCTGTTTCTGCTCCTATTTCTGCTCCTGTTTCTACTCCATCTTTAATTGAAACTAATCTAAATAATGAAACTTTCTTACAACAATTATTATCTAATAAAATATATATTTATATTATTATTGGAATTATTATTTTAGCTATTGCTAGTTATTATTTATATATTAAATATTTTTATAAATCAGAAAAAGAGCCAGAACCAGAGCCAGAGCCAGAAATAGAGTTAGAACCAGAGTTAGAACCAGAGCTAGAACAAGAAAAAGAAAGGAAAAAACATATTATATCACCTGATATTGAATATTATTTATTAGATAGTTCTAAAAATCCTATTTTAATAAATAATCCAGCTATCTCATTTAAAAGACCAAAACTAACTCATCCTAATAAAGAAAATATTTCAGATAATGAAGATAATGAAGATAATGAAGAATATGAAGATAATAATATTACAAATCAAGATTTAACTCGTGATGAAATAGAAGAATTAGAAAATCAATTAGAAATAATGCAAAGAAAACAAAATTCTTCTATTACTATAGAAAACGATGAAGATAATGAAGAAGCATTTTAATTTTTTAATTTTTTAATAATACATTTTGGATCCATTTTAAAAGATGATAATCTATTATCTCTTGGAACAATATTAATAACACATTTAGATTTTACACCATATAACGATTCAGTGCAGCCTTTATGTTCTATTTTTAATTTTTCTATTTCATTTGGGTCAACTAAACAACGCGACCTAAAATATTCATATCTTTCTCTAACTTGTTCGTAAGAAAGTCCAGATTCTTTATTTAACATTTTATTTATAATTTCGTGTAAATTATAAACCCAATAAGATAATGTTTCTCTATTTTTCATTACATCTTTAGTTAAATTATGTGTTTTTAAATTATTACTCAAATTTTCTCTACAATATTTACAGGGTAATATATGTACTAAATTTTTATAAAATTTATAATAGTGTTTTTTTTGTTCATCTGATGGTTCTATTGGATAATTAAAACTAATTGTATGTAGCACATGCCACATAGGTGGTCCCCATACAGAAGTCATCATACCATCTCCTGATAAAAAATCATTTTTTGTAAATGGTGATTTTTTATTATTTTTTTTATTCATATATTAAATATAGATTTTTTTATTTTATTAACTAAAAAATCCTCCAAATTGTTTTTCTATATCAATTGGTAAATGCAAACATCCATTATATTCCATATTTAAATTATCTATATTTGTTTTTCCAAAATTATTAATTATTTTGTAATTATAATAATTTTTTAATAATCTAATAGTATTATGTGTATGTATTAATCCAGCATGTATAATAAAAGAACTTTTTTTTTCATTAATACCTTGATAAATTTTAGCAATAGTATACCATTCCATTATATCACTTAATATATTATTGATTTGTTCTAATAATTGAGTATTTTCTTTAATTACATCTTTAATATATTTATCTAAATAAATTTTATTTTTTTTAATAATATCTATAATTATTCTTTTTAAAATTAAAAAATGTTTTCCTATTTTTCTTTTTTTTAAAAACTCTTTTGAATAAATATATTTCAAGTCTTTTTTTATAAAATCTAATTTTAGAGTAAAAAATAAATTTAATAATTCAAAATATTCTTTTAAAATTATATTTGGTGTATTTTCATCAGATGCAAATTCCAAAGAAAATGGAATTAAAAAAGGTCTTATATCGATTCCTTTAATAATATGACTATTTTTAATATATTCTTCTTTTAATTTTTGAGTATGAACGGATGAAGGCCATAATTCATATAAATCGTGGCCTACTACACGTGGAACTTCTTCAAGAAGAATTCTACTATTATATTTATTTTTAAACCAATCACTAATAAAAATACCATCTGTTTTACAATATGTTAATTTTGAATGATTATCAGCTAATATTAAAATTTTAATATTATTTTTAATTAATAATGTGTATCCAATACTACCATTTAAATTAATATTTGACATAATTATAATATTATATATATTAATTATTTATAATTTTATTATAACTTTATTTTTATTCTGTTTCATCTGATTCAGAATCATCCGAAATATTTTTATATTCAATCTCGTCAAAATTATTAATTGGAATCATAAGTTGAGAACTTGTATGATAAATCCACCAGATGCGAGTTAATAGCTTACCAAGTAAGCGAGAAATAATTGTAATTTTATTATGGAAATAAAAATGTTGAATAGCTTTTACACGATTTCCAAATTCCATTAAACGTTGATGAAGTATATCTGCTTCTTTTTCTGTTGCACATTTAAAAAGTTTATTATTTTTAATTGAAAACCAAACACGACCATCAATATTTTTTGCATTTCCAAGTTCCAAGTCTTCTATAATCTTAAAAATTTTAGAAAAAGTTGTTTCTTCAAAAAGAGAATATTCTGGAAGAATATAATCTGTATTATTTGTTTCATATTTATTAACAAAATATGATAAAAAGTGGGCAATATTAATTTGATTATTTTCAATATTTGGGTCTACACATCCAAATGCTTTTGTTAAATAAGGAATAATGTAAGAAATAGAAATAGATTCATTTGATGAATGACGAAGTATCCACATCATATGTAAATGATTAATATCATTATTAATTGCAAAATTCCATCCATTTTCATAATTAGATTTAATTCCTTCAAGTTGTTCTTTAGTATCTTCATCTAACTCTTTATTTAAACAATGAGTAAATATAAATTCCCAATCTTGGGTATTATTACTCATTTTAGCTAAACGAGAAGCATGTGGTATGGCAAAGTTAAGATTATTACAACCTACAATATTTGGAATAGGACATGTAGATAGTTGTTTAATACGTTTTTGAGAATATCCTGCAAAAATAATATTACCTTTTTTATCTAGGCCACGACGCCCAGCACGTCCCACCATTTGATGATAAAGCATTGTATCTAAATCATCTTCAATAAATGAGTCGCGATAAATAACTACCGTTCGAAAAGGCATAGAAATACCAAATACAAGTGACATGTCGCTAAATACAATAGCTAATTGTTTTTTTGTTGCAAGACTTTGAACGAGACGAAGATAAGTATCAGGTAGACCTTTTGCATAAACACCTACTCCACGCCAAAGAAGTTTAATTATAAAATGATATTCTTCACTAATACCGGGATAAAATTTTTTAAGTTGTGAGGCCCAATCTTCTACAATACCTTCTGCAAAAAGTTGTTCATGATTAAGTGTAAATTCAATAGTTGGTTCTTGTAATGCAGTTGGTATAAAAGTTTCTTCTGTATTTTTTGAATCAAGAAACTGTTTTTGTTCTTTCTTACTATTAGAACTATTATCAGATTTATCTTTTTCTTTTTCATTTTGTTTATCTAAACGACGAAATTTCTTTTGTTCTTTTAACCGTTGAGTATAAAGACGAGGAAATTGTTTATTTTCAAGTTCTTCAATTATTTTAGCAAATTGACGAACCATACGAAGACAAGCAAATGTATTTTTTTGAAAAATAATTGCTGGTGTTTTATCTTCTGCTTTTAGAAGAAAGGCTAATTTAACAAGGTCAACTGTTTCTTCAGAATATGATATGTTTTTAAATTCGTCAAGTATAGTTGTTATTTTTTCTTTATCGTAATTGTCAACTAAATATTTAATAAGCTCATTAAAAAATTTATCTGCTTTTGAAAGTTCAATACGCTCTTTAGAATCAAAATATTCTTTATGATTTAATTTTCCTAGATAACCAAATACTTTACACATATTTTGATATAATGTCCAAGTATCAAGTGGTGTTGGTTGTATATTTTTATTTAAAATAGAACCATCTGCAAAATTTTCAATTTCAACTAATGATAATGGATGAAGAATTGCAAGTTTGTTTGTTTCTGTTTTATAATAGTATCGTTGAAGATTGAAAAAACGTTTATCACAAATAATTGATGTAACATTACGATTAATATTAAGAGATTGGAACCATGTAGTTAATTCTGCAATATTACCAATAGTAGCAGACAATGCTAAAAAAGGAATATCTTTATAAATTTTAGCAATAATTTCCATGGAACTACCTTCTGGCATTGCTATAGTATGAATTTCATCAAAAATAATCCATTCAAATTTGATATTAATAAGTGGTAAAAAATCTACAATAGAATCAGCTGTTCCTACAATACATTGTGAATTGTTAATTAATTCTACAAGTAAATCACGTTTAGGAATAGTTTGATAAGTTTTTGTTATAATAGGAATATTTTTATTAAGAATTTTACCAATATAAGATGATAATTGCCACGCAAGTGCATCAGTTGGAACAACAATCATTGTTTTTCCTTTTGTTGCTACATATCCACAAAGAACTGTTTTACCAGCTGAAGTTGGAGCAGAAACAACTATAGACTTATTTTCATCAATGTAATTTATTACTTTAACTTGCCAATCATCAAATTTTTGAAATCCTTTAGCATTTAAAGGTGGCATTTGATCGGAAAATTTTTCAAATTGAATTTTTATTAAATCACATTTTTCTACTATTTCTCTCATACTAGTAAGACTTTTTGCAAAATCTTTCTCAATAGCAGGAGTTATTTTAAATTGATTTTCACAAAGACGAAGATAAATATTACATATTAAATCATTATTATTTTTATTAATTTGATGTTCTAATGTTAATAAGAGTAATCGTGTTCGACCTTCATCTGTTTGAGGTTTTGCATTAAGACCAAAATTTTCTAATGCTTTAATATCTTCATTTAACATTTGTTCTTTTTTATTCAAGTAATTTGTAAGAATAATAACGTCTGTTTTATTTAGAGTTTCACCATTAATTTTTCGTTGATATAATAGTTCTTCTTTTTTTGGCTGAGGGTTAATATATGAATGAATAATTTTTGGGTCAAATACATTTTCAGGACATAACTTAACTTTAATATTTTCTTCTTCATTATTATTATTATTTTTTTTTTTTTGTAAAAAGTTATATTCCCAATCTCCTTTTTCGTTATTTTTTGTTTCGTTATTCTTTTTTGTAAACTTATTTGACATTTTATATATATATATTAAATATATAATAAATAAATAAATTTTTTTCAATTTTTATTTTAAATGATTGCTTTTTGACATAAAAATGCACGAAGAGATAAGTTGATATGACCGTTATATTTTTTAAGAAATTGTAAAATTACTTTATCATTTTCAGTAATTCCAAGAGATTTAATATACTCAAGTTCAACTGAATAATCTTTTTCTTCATTTATTGTTGGAATCATCATATTAGTAATATCACCATGTGATATAAATTTTAGAAAAGTTTTAAATATTTCTGGTTCATTGAAATAAATTTTTACTAACTGTTTAAAATTATGATTTTCAAATAATTGTAAAGTTTTAATATTATTAGAATTAATTATATCTTGTGAAAGTTCTGGAATTTTTTCTTCTATTTTATTAGCGTCAGTATCATCAATATTATGTTTTGAAAAAATTTCAATTAAATTATCATTAATATCTTTTTTTGAAGTAAAAATAAATACAATTAAATTAGAATTATCTGATACTTGATAAAATTTAGAATCATTATTAAGAGGTTCACTTTCTATTATAACTTTAATATGTTCAAAATTTTCAGGTGGCACACCATAGTTTTTAAATATAGATATAATTGAAGAAAAACGAACTATTCCATTTATATCATATTTAATTTTAAGTAATTTTGATTTTATATTTCCAACAAGCTTAAAGGTAATCGGCATTTACTAATAAAATATATTAAAAAATTATTAAATTATCAATTTTTATTATAAAAATATTGATAGTTTAAAACTTTAAACTTTAATTATTATATTATAATGAATACTATTAAAGGTTTTAATAATATTGGTAATACATGTTATTTAAATTCTGGCTTACAATTATTAATTCAAAATCCTTCCTTTTGTAAAATAATATTACAAAATTGTAATAAATCTGAAAATTTACAAATTATGAGTAATTTTATTAAAGAATATTATACGACAACTGATACTGTTATTACACCTAATAAAATTAGAGAAATAGTTGGAAACAATAATAAAATTTTTTATAAAAATGAACAACAAGATGTTGTTGAATTTATAATATATTTAATGGATATTCTTGATACTGATCTGAAAAGAAATTTAAATCCACTTTTTGATATTACATCAGAAACAATTATTAAATGTAAACTTTTAAAATGTCTAAAAACAAGTGTAACTATGCATAAAAATCCATTTTTAATTTTACCAATTACAGATGAATGTTTAACTTTAGACGATTGTTATCGCCAATTTAAAGTACATGAAAAATTAGAAGGTGATGAAATGTATTTTTGTCAAAATTGTAGAGAAAAAAGAATTGCATCAAAACGTGTACATGTTATTGAATGGAGTAATAATTTAATTATTTGGTTAAAACGTTTTGAAAATAATAAAGAAAGAGTTTTTAAAAATAATAAAGAAATAGAAATTCCAATTGATTGGAGACACGATTTTACAATTAAAGGAGCTATAATTCATATAGGTCAAATTAATGGAGGACATTATGTATATATGAGTAGAAATTTAGCAACTAATAATTGGTTAATGTGTGATGATTCATCAGTAACAGATATTCCTAAAGAAAAAGTTCAAAGTTATTTAAATAGGGCATATATATTTAATTATTTAAAAAAATAATCTAGATTTATTTATATGTCTAACCAAATATACTATGATAAATATACTAAATATAAACTTAAATATGATAATTTAAAAATGCAATTAAACAATCAAAAAGGTGGTGGTGATTGTATACAACCTCAATTAATGCCACCAATATTTACAATGATGTATCAATATATGAAAAATGAAAATATAAGTTATGAAAAAATTTCTGAACAAGATATATTAAATTTTTTAGTAGATACATTTGAAACATTTAAAACAACAAAAAAAATATCAAAAGAGGAATACATTGATATGTGTAGTAAATTATTTAATGATAATATATACTATAAAATAGAAAGAATATATGATAGAATTTATCCTATAGAATGTAAAATTGAAGATGAAACAAAAAAAAATAGACTGTTATTTATAAATTTTAAATCATTTGAAATATTAAATAAAGATCATCGTGAAAAGTTTTTTGAAATAATAACTAAAACATCACCAGACTATATATGTCTAACTGAAGCATTAGTTCCTAATTGTTTTGCTAACCGCAATATATTTAGAAATGAAGGCAAATCTTATATTCACTATCATTTAGAATTCTTTCTTGACCACGATATAGTTGGACACCCAATGAAAAAGAGTGATACACCATTTGCAAAAAAAAAAAGAGAGGGATATTTGAAAGAAGTTAATAAAAGATTTTTTACACAAGAAAGTGATGGTAATATTACTATAGATAAAAAAGGAAATGTAACCCTTAATAATGTCTGGATACAATTTTTTGTTGATAATGGATACAAATTTTTAAGTTTTGGTAATCCAATAGACTGTCCTTATGGTGATAATTGGGGAAATTGTATAATTTCAAAAAAAGAACCTAAATATAGTAATAGATTCGAAATGATATCAAAAAAAACCCACAAAGAGGACACTCCTTTAGTAAATAGTGGACTAGTTACTATCGGAGAATTAGAATCAAGATGTATGGTCCATATTACTATAGATGAATATGGTGAAGATCACCACATTCTATGTACTCATTTAGATGATAGTGATGAAAATATAAGAGTAAATCAAGTTAATGAAATTATTAAATATATACGTGATGAAAACTTACAAGGAAAAATTACTCTTGTAGGAGATTTAAATGCTTTAAATGAAGAATCATATACCGTATCGGAACGATTATTACTAAGACAATTAAATAATAATTATCTTCCAACTAGAGAAATACCTATATTTAATGAATTTTTTAAAGCTTTTGACACAAAAGACACAAAAGACACAAAAGTCACATTAATAAATAAAGATCAAAAATACGAATCAGCATTTCAAAAATGCGTGTCACATGGTTATAGTAATACATATACTGATTCGTTATTAATTTTTACAGATGCTACTACATTTGATCATCAACCTTTATTATTACTTAAAGGCTCTAATAACGAACCTAAATCAAAAGTAGATCAGTAGATTTAAAAGATAATACCTTAATTATTAAAGAAAAAACTTTAATATTATCTAAATAGTGCGTATATATTTAATTATATTAAAAAACAATAATATAATTAAATAATTTAATAAAATAATCTAAAAAATAATCTAGTATATATATATGTCTAGTGATTTATATTATCAAAAATACATTAAATATAAAACAAAATACCACAATTTAAAAATACAACTAAACAAACAAAAAGGAGGAGGTAATCAAAATACTGATATTTTTTTCTTTAAAGCTAATTGGTGTACACACTGTAAAAATTTTTCACCAACTTGGGACGCATTATCTAAAGATTTGGGTTCCAAATATACTTTTAATACTGTAGATGTAGAGGATAAAAATAATAAAGTTTTACTTCAAAAATATGAAAAATATATTCAAGGATATCCAACAATTATGAAAAAGACAGGAGATACAATTAGTTTATTTAATGGAGAAAGAAATGTACATAATGTAAGAGAATTTATAACCGAATGAATTTAATGGCACAATATGAAAAAATTAAAAAAAAGGATATTATAAAAAATATATTAAATATAAGACTAAATACTTAAATTTTTTAATTTGAAAAAACTTCAATAAAATCGTTTGAATCTGATGATATATTTAAATTATCAAAATCAATTTTAATTATTTCTAATTTTTTTTTTTGTTTTGTTTTTCTTTTTGGTTGTTTAGTTAATTCAATATTATTTGATAATAATGATAAATTTTTAATATTATTATAAATAATATCATTTTCTATATTATTTTTTAATAAATCTATTGATTCTAAATCAGAAAAAAGTTTATTATTATTTTCTTTAATATCATTTATTTTAATAATATTAATTTTATATAAATTATTTTTTATTTCTTTCATTTTTTTCTTTTTTGAAGTTTCTATTTCTTTTAAAATTTTCTTTTTATCTTTTAAAAACCAATTATTTTTTTGTTTTTTAAGTAATGTTATTTCTGATATTGTTGATAATTCTAAAATATTTTTAAATGAATTATCTGTAATCATTTTATCAATAATTGGTTTATTAATTTCTTTATAAAAATCAATAATTCTTATATTAAAATCATTATTTTCCATTTAACTTATTTAAGATAATATTTAATTAATATTTAATTTGTAAACGCTGTAAACATTTTAATACTTATTTGTATCAGAAAATATACCTAAATCTTTAAGATTTGAAATAATATTATCATATTTTGATTTTTGAACTGATTGTTCTTGGACCGTTTTCTTAATATAAGATTCTGAATTTTTTTTTAGTTCATCAAAATTTTCAATATGTTTATCAATAATTAAATTTTCAGGTAAGCATTTTAATTTTTGTGGTTTTAAATCATAATCTTGTTTACTTCTTTCATCTTCTTTTTGTTTAATAATTTTTCTCATAGTATTAGTATCAATAGATTCGTCAATATCAAGTTTTAAATCATTACTGTTTTTAATTTTATTAGGAACATCATTAGTAATTCCATTATAAATAATTTTACTTTCTATAAATTCTGTTTTTTTACGTTCTGATGTTTTTTTACTTAAATTGTTAATTACATCTGGGTTAAATTTATCTTTTTTATTTTTAAAAAAAATATTATTTTCCATTAAACAACATTATATTTAAAAATAAAAATTAAACGAATATAAATATAAAAATAAATATATATTATAATAATGGATTTTGAAGATAGAATTAAATATTATTTGGGTAATTTATATAATATATTTATAAAAAATCAACAGATAGAATATAAAGATATATTTAATGAAAAAGAAACAATATCATATAATAAAATTCAATTAATAAATAATGATATATTATTTCATGATAATTATGATAATCAAATAAGATATTATGTAAATGATTTACGTAAATATTTTAATAATAATGAAATAAAAAATTTTAATATTTATATTGCATTTGGAGATATTAATGTTAAAATGAAAAAATATTGTTTTACAAAATCAAGACCAATAGATTTAATAAATAATTTTAATATATTATTAAACTTAAATACTCCAAGACATTGGAAAGGTTTAGATGATGTAACAAATTTTGATATACCTTTTGATAAAAAAAATAATAAAATTATATGGAGAGGAACTACAACAGGTAATAAACGAGTAAAATTTGTAGAAAAATATCAAAATCATCAAAATGAGGATATTGATATAAAATTTAGTAATTTATGTCAAAATGTTATTGATAATAATTATATATTAAGTATATTATCGATTAAAGAACAATTACAATCAAAATTTTTAATTTCAATTGAAGGAAATGATGTTGCAACAAATTTAAAATGGATTTTATATTCTAATTCTGTAGTGATAATGCCAAAACCAACAATATGTAGTTGGATAATGGAAGATAAATTAATATCAGGAACTCATTATATAGAAATTAAAAGTGATTATAGTGATTTAGAAGAAAAATACGAATGGTGTTTAAATAATTTAGAAGAATGTAAAAAAGTAGCTGAAGCTGGTAAAAAATATATTGATCTATTTTTAAATCAAGAAAATGAAAAAAAAATAACAAATAAAATTATTGAAATATATTGTAAAACTATAAAAATAAAATATAATTAATTTGATATAGAGAAAAAAAGAAATATTTTAATAATGGACTTTTATGAAATTTTAGAATTAAAACCAAATGCTTCAGAACAAGATATAAAAAAAGCATATTATACATTATCAAAAAAATATCATCCTGATAAATGTAAAAATGAAAATGCTACTTCAAAATTTCAACAAATAAATACAGCTTATCAAATATTAATGGATGATAAGATAAGAGAAAAATATTTAAAAATGGATAATATAGAAAAAACAAATTTTCAGAAAATTTTAGAAAATATATTTTTAAATAAATTAAAAGTAGATGAATTAAAAAATGTAGGTATTAGTTTATCAAAAAAAGATTGGGAATATTTACAATCTAATTTTACTTCTGTTATGAATTCAATTAATTTTAAGGAATTATTTAATTTATTTTTAAATGGTGATATTCCAGATAAAAAAATAAATAAATGTATTAATTGTTCAGATTCTGATAATAATTGTTGGGATGAAACACAAGCAGAATATTATTATGATTTACCAATTAATTTTTTACGACATAATAAATTAGATATTAAATTAAATATTAATATTTCACTAAATGAAATCTTAGAAAAAAATAAAAAAAAAATTAAAATAAAAAGAAAGTTTGAAGATGAAGAATCCAAAACTATTTTTATATTTTCAATAAATAAACCATTTATAATTTTTAATCAAGGAGGTGATATGGATGATGGAGAATATGGTAATTTAATTATTCAATTAAATTTACCAAATAATTTTATATGGAAAGAAAATATAATTGTTTATAATTATCCGATAACATTATACCAAATGGTATATGGTTTAGATATAAATGTTGATGTTGGAAAAAAAATAGAATATAATAATTGGGTGCCAAGTAGAGATGGATTTTTTATAAATGTTGATAATATAAATATAAAAAATCATTATTTTGGAATTAAATTAAGTTTAGACTTTGAACATTCTGAAGAAAAAGAAGAAATTCTTAAAATTATGTTTAACTAAAATTAAAAATTTTTTCTAATTATAAATAAATGGATGAATTTTCAAATAAATATTTACATTATTTTAATCAAAGAAGAGATAGAAATATTAAATTTGATTTTATAAAAAAAGAAAAAAGAAAAATTAAATTAGAAAACATAAATTATAAAATACAGTTATATAAAATTCCAAAAAATAAAATAGAAGAATTACTTAATTCACCATGGGTTTATCATGAAGTTATTAATAATTTAGAATCGTTAGATATAAATTATAAAATAACATGGTATTATAAAACAACACATACTATTTATTTAAAATGTAGAAAAGAAAAATATATTGGTTTTAGTAAAAGAATTAATATTTTATTAAATATAATAAACTATTTATATGATTTAAAAAAATATAAAGAAAATAAACCTATTAATATATATTTATTATTATCACCTCTTAAAAAAAATTTTGATATTGACATAGAAATTGGACCTAAAAATATAAATAGTGGTTATACTGATTTTAAAAAAAATATTATATTAATATGGAGAGAAGAAGAATTTGAAAAAGTAATTTTTCATGAATTAATACATTATTTAGATTTAGATAATAGAGGTATACTTTTTGATGATAGAGGTTTACCTCATAAAATAAATGATTTTAAAAGTTATTATGAAGCTATTACCGATTTTTGGGGAATAATTTATCATCTAATATATATTTCATTAATAACAAATTGTTCTATTAATAGTTTATTACAATTAGAATTTAAATTTATAGAAAATCAAGCAAATTTAATGAATGATTTTTTTAATTTAAATGATTGGAATTATAAAAAAAAAATAAATCAACAAAGTCCAGCATTTAGTTATTTTATTGTAAAATATTTGATATTTAATAAAATATTAAAATATAATGATATTACATTATTAGATAATCCATATGAATTAATAAAAAATATTTTATCTGAAAAATTTAAAACAAATGAATTTATTAAATTACCACCACGAATGACATTAATTCAATTATAAATAATTAAGATTTTGGAAACGCTTCGTCATAAATTTCTTTAAGAAATGTTTGAAATTGTTTAAAATTTAATTCATAATCTTTATTTTTACCAAAAAATTTAGCTGTATCCTTATCAAAAGTTATATTTTGACCATTTGTTAAATTATCACTTTTAAATTTATTATAGAGTAAACTTCCTACTTTTGGGCGAGCCATTTGTATTTCATTATCAAGATTAAGATATTTTATTAGTTTAGATGGAACAGGTCCTTCCTTATTAAAACCACTGGAACTAGTTCCTTTACGTTTAGGTTTTTTAGAACCATTTTTTATACCTTCTTCTACAGATTTAGATAAAAGTGCATTAATACGTGATAATTGTTTTATAAGTTCACCACGAGTTTTTTCATTTTTATGTAAATTTTCTTGAAAAAGTTTATGTTCATTCTCATTTTTTTTCAAGTCTGTAGTTAATTGTGTTAATTCATCAATATTCTCTTGCCAAGTTTTTTTAATTTTTTTTTCTTTTACTGATTTTTTAACATTTTCTGATTCTTCGTCTTCTGATTCTTCATTTTCTGATTCTTCATTTTCTGATTCTTCTTCTGAATCTTCTTCTGATTCTTCGTCTTCTGAGTCTTCTTCTGATTCTTCAGGTTCCTTGGTTTCAGGTTCCTTAGTTTTTGATTCTTTAGTTTTTAATTCTTTAGTTTTTGATTCTTTAGTTTTTACTTCTTTGTTAATAGTAATAGTATTATCATTCTTTTTAGGAGCCATTAAGTGTATAAAATGTCTAAAATGTCTAAATAAAAACTAATTCTATCAATTTTTTTTGAATAATATATTTTAATTATTCAAAAGAAACAACAATTTTAACATTTTTTTTTTCAATATTTGTTGGTATTAATAATAGTTTTTTAAATGGTTCATAAGTTAATTTATCTTTATTTTTAAATTGTTTTGATATTTTTATATATTTTTTATCAGACTTGTATTTTTTATTCATATCATTAAAAATTTCTTCTTTATTATCTAAAACATAATCATAAATTTTTTTTGAAATAAACCATTTGAAAAAATTTAATTGTCCTATAGTTGTTATAATACAAGTATCTTTCATAAAAAAAGGGATTCGAATACCTCTACTAAATGGGTCAAAATGAGTTTTTTGTAAATGTTTTAATTGATTTTTATAATCATAATAAATATTTATAATATTTTCTTTTTCATTATCAATTAATTTAAAATTACATTTATTATATTTAGAATATTTAGTTACAAAATGGTCGATTAATCTAATTGATACTTGAGATTCTCCTAATACTAAATTAATAAATTTTTGAGCGTTTTCATTATCATTATAAAATTCTTCATTACCTTTTAATTTTAAAACTTCTTGTGATGAAAGTTGAATTATTTTTAGCATTTCTGTATTTTTTTTACGTGCTTCAGACATATTAACATCTTCCATTTATATTTATTTAATGTAATAATTTCTTTATAATGTTTTATATTGAAACTATTTAAAATTATCCCGTTCTAAAAGTGCTGTTAGAGTAATACTATTTTGTAAATTATCATTTTCTTTTTTTTTTATAGACTCTTCTTCAGAATCTGATAAATTTTTTAAAGTTTCTTCTTCAGATTCAGATATTTTTTTTAAAGTTTCTTCTTCAGATTCAGATGAAGTTTCTTCAAAATCTGATAATTTTTTTAAACTTTCTTCTTCAGATTCAGATATTTTTTTTAAAGTTTCTTCTTCAGATTCAGATGAAGTTTCTTCAAAATCTGATAATTTTTTTAAACTTTCTTCTTCAGATTCAGATATTTTTTTTAAAGTTTCTTCTTCAGATTCAGATGAAGTTTCTTCAAAATCTGATAATTTTTTTAAACTTTCTTCTTCAGATTCAGTTAAACTATCTTCTTCAGAATCTGATAAATTTTCTTTTTTAGAATCTGATAAATTTTCTTTTTTAGAATCTGATAAACTTTTTTCTTCAGAATCTGATTTTTTTAAAGTTTCTTTTTCAGATTCAGTTGAACTTTCTTTAGAATCTAGTATTTTATTTTCTGAAGAAGTTAAACTTAAATTATTTTTTGACATTAAATCTAATTGTTTAAGATTATAATTAATTTGACTTGATGTTTGTTTTTCATTAGATTTATTATTTTTTGTTTGTTTTAAAAATAAATTATGTATATCACTATCTGGAATTTCTTCATTAGAATCAGAATCTTCAAGAAAATTATAATTTGATTTAATTTGTTTATCTTTAAATGAAAAAACATGTGGTCTTAAAAATAAATAAAATGTTTTATTTTCATTATTTATTATAATAGAATGAATTTCTAATAATATTTTAACCCACCAATCTTTTAAAACATCATTAATATTAATTTGTTTATTATTTTCTAATAATATAGATTCAAATTTAATAGTTTTTATTATTTTTAATTTTATAACTCCTTTTTTATATTTTTCGGAATCTTTAACAATCGTTTTAAAAAAATATGACATATTATTTTCATTAAACCATAAATTTACATTATTATTTGCATCTTCTACAATTTTAGAATCAAGGTTTTTTAAAAAATCAATTAAACTATTTTGTTTATTTTTTTCTTGAGTTATTAAAGGAATTTCTAATTCATAATAGTCATCGGTAATTTTTATAGGTAAATTATCATTTAATAAAGTCGGGCATTGAAAAACTAATGGTTTGTTTTCATAATCAATATAAACTTGTTTTTTATTATCTAAATTTTTAATTTTAAAATAGTTTATTTTATTTAAATTAATTTCTTGTAGTCGTAATACTCTAGAATTCATATTAAAAATATATGATATATTTTTATAAAGAAATACGCATAAAATAATTTATAATTTAATTTTTAGCTTTGCTACCACGTCCAGTAGTTTTAGCTACTGATTTCTTAATTGGTGGTGGTGGTTTTTCTTCATTACTGTCTTCATTACTGTCATCAGATTCAACTTGTGCTACTTTTTTAACAGGTTTAGGTTTTTCTTCTTCGCTATCATCATTATCAGATTCAACTTGTGCTACTTTTTTAACAGTTTTAGGTTTTTCTTCTTCGCTATCATCACTATCATCAGATTCAACTTGTGCTACTTTTTTAACAGTTTTTGGTTTTTCTTCTTCGCTATCATCACTATCATCAGATTCAACTTGTGCTACTTTTTTAGGAGATTTAGGTTTTTCATCGCTATCATCAGATTCAACTTGTGCTACTTTTTTAGGAGATTTAGGTTTTTCATCACTATCATTATTATCTGATTTTACTTTTTTAGTAGGAACAGGAATAGGAACATTTGGTAAATTATTTGTTTCTTCATCACTGTCTAGAAAAGCATCAGAATTCATATAATCTTTATATAATGAATTACTTTTAGTAGGAGGTTCTACTTCTGCTTTCATAATTTTAAAAGTGGCACCCCATATAGGGTCTTTCTTAGTAAGAGGTTGCGCCCAAATTTTTACAAATCGAATAATTATACGAATGTTGCTATTCCAACAAACTTCGCGTGCAAAATCATCAATAGTTTTAATTTCTTGTAATTCAGTGCGAATACGTTTGTTATCAATCAATTCAGAACGATATAATTTAGTTTTAACTTCTCCAGTAGTATAATCTGTATCAATTTTTACTTTCATATAAGGATATTTAGGGATAGTAGATTTAGATAATTTCTTTTTAGAAATATCATCGTTATCTTCGTCCTCATTTAATACAGGTTTGCGATAAATAGGTACATAACCTTTAATGTATTTCTCATATTTTTTACCAAAAAGATGTTCACAAAATTTTTTAGATGAAAATAATTCATCTAATTTTATTAACATCTTGATAAGTTCTGCTGATTCAGGAATATTATCGTCTAGAGGAATTTTAATAAATGCGCGTTCAGAATCATTTTTAAAGAATTTTTCATCCATTTTAGGCACACCATAGTTTACAATACGAATCCAAGGAAATTGAATTACAAGTGGTTGATGATTATATTCTAAATATGCGATTCTTTGTCCTTTAGAACGTTCATTATCTTGAATTTCAGTGGAAGACATACGTTCTGTATCAACATCGGTGTATTTAATAGTAAAATCTTTAATAGTATTAATAGACATTAACATATAAAAAGTTAACATCAATATATAAATAAATCAATTTTTTACAATAAGTTGTAAATCACTAACATGCAATGGTTTTTGATAATAATCAAAATGTTCATATGGTGGTTTATCATTATTAATTAAATAATGATAATTAATATGAGTAATAATTTTATCTATTCTTGCTGGATTTGAAAACATTTGAAATAAAACTAAACCATTATTATCTAGAGTGACTGTTGATGTTTTATTTTTATTATTACATTTAATATAAATAGCTTCTTTTATATCATTAATAGAATATAATTTATCAGGAATAGATAACCACTCTAAAAGTTCTAAAGAATATTTGTTTTTCTTATTCATTTTAGGAAGCATACTATACTAAAATTAATATATAAAATTATTTTTAAACAATTTTTATTAAAAATAAAAACTTTAAATGGTTTAAAGACTATAATTAAAATATAAATATGGATAGCAAAAAAAGTTTTGAAGGTTTAAACCTAAACGAAAATTTAATTAAAGGAATATATTTATATGGTTTTACACAACCATCACCAATTCAAATTAAAGGTATTGAATCAATTAATACTGGAAAAGATTGTTTATTACAATCTCAATCAGGAACTGGAAAAACAGCAACTTATTTATTAGGTGTATTAAATCAAATTGAAATAAATTCTAAAAATCAATGTATTATCTTAACACCAACAAGAGAATTAGCCGAACAAGTTTATGATGTGGCTATTAAATTAGCTAAAATGACAGAAATTACAATTCAAAAATCAGTAGGAGGAACTAATATTAAAGATTCAAAAGATGATTTAAAAATTGCTAATTTAGTTATTGGTACATTAGGTCGAATTCATCACATGATTACTGATAAAATAATTTCTATTCATTCATTAAAAATATTAGTATTAGATGAAGCAGATGAAATGCTAACAGACGGAATTACAGATAAATTAAATTTTATTTTTGAAAAAATACCATCTGGAATACAATCTATTTTAATTTCTGCCACATTAAATACAAATGTTTTTACAGTAAGTAAAAAATTATTAATTGAGCCTATTAAAATTCTTCTTAAAAATTCAGAAGTTGCAGTAGACTTAATTAGTCAATTTTATGTTGAAATTGATACAGAAGATTTAAAATTTGATACTATTATGGACTTGTATAGTATTGCATCAACATCACAAACTATTATATTTTGTAATACTATTAGAAAAGTTGATTGGTTAAAAGAAAATTTAGAAAAAAATAACTTTACAATAACTTGCATACATAGTAAAATGAATCAAAACGAAAGAGATAGTATTGTTAAAGAATTTAGAGAAGGAAAAACTCGTTTATTATTAACAACTGATTTACTTGCTAGAGGTATAGATATTCCTGATGTTAATTTAGTAATAAATTATGACTTACCACCAAATAAAGAAACATATATTCATAGAATTGGTCGGTGTGGTAGATTTGGTAAAAAAGGTGTTTCAATTTCATTAGTAAAAATAGATGATCAATGTGATATTAAAAATTTACAAAGAATGAAACAAATTTATAATATTGATATTAAAGAAATGCCCAATGATATAGAAAAATATTTATAAAATTAATTAATATTAGAAATAAAATTAATTAAAATTGTATTACATTTGTTAAATGATCTCCTTGAATATCAGTATTATAATTTATTGGTGAATAATATAAATGTGGCATAAAATCAAACATATTTATTTTATCAAATGCACATGTATATACATAATCTATTGCTTCAAATTTAATTATTTTTTTTTTTTTAACAAATGAAGTAGAAATAATTTCCATTAACTTTTTACAAATACTCTTTTTAATAACATACGAAAAAGTACCTCTATTCCAATTAAAATTTTTATAAATCATTTGTTTTCTTTTAATTAAATTTGGATTATCTTGTTTTTCAAACATTAAATTAAAATTATCTGAATATCTACAATCAAAACTTGAATCATATCTACCACCTAAATATATAAAATCAACATCATAATTTGACAAATTTATTTTTTTAAATTCATTATATTTTTTATCAAAATCATCACAATAAAAAATATCATCTTCGTATATTCCAACATAATCATTATCGTCAATATCTTTATTATTTATTATTTCTTGTAATACCATTAAATGAGACATTAAACATCCTAATACACCTTTTGGAACACTTAATTTAATTTGTTTCATAAATCTAAATATAATATGATTTTCAAGTCCAAATCTTTTAATTTCATTTTCATAATCAAACCCATCAAAAGCAGCAAATCTAATAAAATTTTCTTCTTTTAAAATAGTTTGATTCTTATTTTTTAAAAATTGTTCCCATCTATCAGGACGCCTTGTTAAATTTATAACATAATTAATTTGATGCATTATATTTAATAATTACATTACTTTTAAATATATTATAAAATAATGTTATATTATGTATTACTAGTATTAAGTATGAATTATTTTATAATATATTTAAGTTTGATATGTTATAATTAAAGTTAAAAAAATAATAGTTATTAATTAAGTATTATATATTACTTTTACAACACATCATAAATCTCAACAGGGTGAGTGGGTGGCCGAAACACGATAATTCTATCAATGGGTCCTCCCCATACAATATCATCTAACATATTCCTAAAACCACCATCAATGTGAAAACCACTACGAATGTTTTGTTGTTCGGCAAACGACATAGCTCCCCAATAACCTAATGCTTCTCTCATTAGTTTATTATAATCACTAAAAATAGGGGTTCTACTATTAATTTCATTTCGAAACTCATTACTATTATTTGGATTAACACTTGATGCATATAATACCCTTTCTTCATGAGTCCAATAATAATATGTATTGTTTAGAACAGACAACACCCGAGCAAAATTAGGAATGATATTAATATTAAGTATATTACAAATATAAGGACTATATATATCACTTGAATTGTAAGAAAATAATTCATTTTGTCTTGATGAATGAGGCAAAACGTTTTCCGGACGCATGCGATAGATTCTTTGTTCTTCAGATGACATAATTTCCCATAAACCTACCATTTCTCTTATTTGTATATTAAAATCCCTACAAATACGGTCATTAATACTAATATTATTTCGATATTCTTCAGGAGAAAGGGGATTAACACTATTTACATGTAGCTCTCTTTGTTCTGGTGTCATATTGTCTAGCGTATATTCTGCTGCTAATAAAGCAGTATCAAAATTAGTAATACGAATATTATTAGTAATACCATCATACGGCTCACCAATAGTATCAACTTCATATGGCTCATCAATAGTATCGTCCACATTAGTACTACTAGTAGTAGTATTAGTATGTATGTCATATAAACTTTGTAAATTATTTACTAACCTTAAATAAATATTATCTGGTAAATGTGAAATACCTTCTATTTCATCCACTGTAGCTCTTAATATTGTTAAAAATCTTGTATCTGGGTTAGGAGGCATTTTGCATTTAAATTATTAACTATTGTTGATTATAAAAAATATATTTTTCAATTTTTTTATATTTTTTACAATATAATGTTGATATAATTTTTTCAAATTATATAAAAGACTTAATCAATTTGTTTTATTAATAATAAAAATAAATAAATAATTAAAAAAAATAATTAAAGATTAATTTTTTCATATGTTATATTTACTTCATCTATCCAAGAATAATTATGTATAACATTTTCTCGATCGCCTACTAAAACATGTCCTTTAAAACACTCACTACAATAATGAGTTCTAACTGTGTAAAATTTATTGTTAATTATTATTTTTGTTTCATTTAATGCAAGTTGGTAATTATGTTCATAATAATAGTCATCTTTACGATAATGGCGACGAAACACATCTTCTGTATACTCTTGACAATAATAATTAGCACAACACATACGAGAAGTAAATAGTCCAAACTTTTTAGACAACATTTTTTTAGCAATAAATATTTGTTTAGTAATATCAAACGAAAAATTTTTCATAATATTATACATTAATTTACAAGTCATTTTAGTTCTTACACGATTGATACTTTGTAGGTAATCAATAATCATTTGAATAATATCATTTGGTAAGTCGCATATCATTTTTTAGTTATCTTTTATAAATAACAATTAAAATAAGTAATTCACAATTTTTTACATAAAATGGTTAAAACATTAATTAAATGATACATTTGGTTCAAAAGACCATCGATAATTATGTGTAACATTTTCTCGTTCTCTTACCAAAACATATTTTTTAAAACATTCACAACAATAAGGAGAGACAACATTATAAATTTTATTATTAATTATCATTTTTGTTTTTCCTAAAGATTCTTGATGTGTATGTTGCCAATATAATATATTATAACAATAATAACGATAAAACACATCCTCAGTTTCTTCACAACAATACTTATTAACACAATACTTTTGTGAATTAAATATGCCAAAATTTTTAAACAACATTTGTTTAGCAATATCAAACGGATGATATTTAATAACTTTATACATTAACTCACAAGTCATTTTAATTTTTACACGGTTAATACTACGTAGGTAACCAATAATAATTTGAATAATATCATTTGGTAAATCACAAAAAGTTATAGCATGTATCATTTAATTTTTATTTATTAATACTTTATAAAAAAATATTACAATTTTTTTATAAAATATAGTTATTATATAATTATAATTTTGGTATGAAAAAATCGGGTTGATTAATTCCATATTTAATAATATCATTAAGAATAGAATCTTCTTCTAATGGTAAAAATGTTACACGCCCACCAGCTTCATCTGCTGTATATTCAGAATTTTCTAATTTATATGTATCTAATAAAATATCAAAACATCCGGTTCCACCTGGTATAACTCGTCCTAACATAACATTAGACGAAATTGATTTTATAGTATCTTTTTCATTAAAAATAGCAGCATTAATAAAATGATCCATTGTTTGTTCAAATGATGCGCGAGCTAATGGGTCTGATTCTAATTTAGATAAACCGTGTCTATCTATAGATGTAGTTTCACCATTATGAGTCATCATATCAACTAATACTGATAAATGGTTGCTATTTATTTTATCACCTAATACTTTAAAGTATTCAATCATTAATATTTGTCTTGTTGCTTCAATACCATAATTTCTATATATAGTGAAAATATCATTTACTGAAATTTTTAAATGATTAATACCTTTCATATATCTTAATTTTTCCAAGTTAATACCATTTGTTGTTACAACAAATTCTTTTTCAACATTAGATGCACCTGTATCTTCATTAAATACTAATACACGTTGTTCTACTATATTAATATCATTTATACCATCAATACCTTTCAATGTAATTTCTTCTAATACAATATTAAGAAAATCTACTAATATTTGATAGTTAAAAGAGGACATTGAAAATCTAATGTGAATAATTTGCTCTTTATCAGCAGTGCTATTACTTAAAATAGCACATCTACTAATTTTATTAAAAATATCTTTCTCATTTTTCTTCATTGTTTTGGTATTATTATAATTTTTATGCCAAAATGAATAAAATTTAGTTTTAATATCAAGTAATGTTGTTTCTTTATCCAACATTTTTTCTAAATTCATTTTAAGTCTAAAAACAAATGGTAAAGAAGCTAAATCTGCTTTTTGATTATTTATGAAAAAAGGTGATGATACATTATCAGATGATAACTTTTTATCAGTTCCTACATCATAATAAATTTCTGCTGAATCAATTAATTGGCCGATAGATAAGTATTTGAAATAAGATGCGATTTTATTAACTGAAATTCTTTCACTTCTGATATCATCATTAAAATATACTAACATTTGTGGTGTTTTAATATATTTACTAAAAGATAAAAGTTCAATAATACGAGACACACCAGATACTGCATTAGATTTAGAAGCTACACCGGCAAAGTGTTTAGTATTCAAGTTAAGCTGTGTAGTTGGTTCACCAATTGATTGAGCTGCAAGAATACCAACCATCTCACCTGGTTCAGCAATTGATTTAACAAAACTTAATTTAATTTCTTTCCATAACTCTTTTAATTTTGCTTTTGATAATCCATATTCAAAAATGCATTTATTTGGTGATAAATATTCATATAATGCAATTTCTAAAATATATTTTAAAGATTTATCATCTTCAATTAAACGTTTTATACCTCTAGTTGCACCAGGTAATAATTTAGTTTCTGATGAAGTTAAAAATTCTTCAATACTATCTTCAATATCTTTTGGTTGTAATTCTAAGTTTTCTCCTTTTGTTGAATAGTCCTGAGTAATACGAAATAAGTTAACTGGAATCATAAACTTTTCTTCCATAGTTTTAAAATTCATTAATACTTTGCATTGAATCATTCTCATTTCATCTCTATAATTTCTCATTTTTTCTAAATACTTATCATTCATTTTCTTCAAATCTTTCATTTTTATTTTATGTTTCTTTTCTATTTTTTTAAATTGGTCTTCAGTAAAACCAAATGTCTTTTTAATATTTTCATTATCCATTTCCATTATAGATAATTTAACTTCTGATTGACATGCTTGATTAATACCATTTTCACCATAAACATATTGAATAATAACTCCTCTAGAGTTTCTATTAGTGCCATCATATTTAATACTCAAGTCTTCTAAACCCTTAATAAGTTTTCTTTGAATATAACCAGTTTGAGCAGTTTTAATAGCAGTATCAATAAGACCTTCACGACCAGCAGAAGTGAAAATAAATGCTTCATAGCCTTTAAGACCATCTAATAAAGATGAACGAGTAAAACCTCTTGCTTCTGGTGTATCATCATCTTTATGAAAGTATATTAAAGAACGACCTTCTACTTTTTTAAGAATTCGTCTACCTTCTAAAGATTGTTGTCCAATACAACCCATAATTTGTTGCAAGTTAGTTTCTGAACCTTTTGCACCAGATTGCATTAAAGCCCAATAAGAATTAGATACATTTAAAATTTTTTTTAAAGTTGCTCCAACATCACTACCAATTGCATTCATTTGTGAATATAAACTATTTTCAATAATAGCAGAAGAAATTTGTTCATCATCATTTTCATATTGTGTTAAAATATATTTATTTTCTAATACAACATTGTCTAATACTTTTTTAATTTGTTCTTCAGAAGTTTTATCTAAAAATGCATCTTTAAAACTAACTGTCATACCTCTTTGTAATAAAAAATTAAGTACTAATTTTTGAACATCGTCAATAAACCGTCTTGTTTTAGTTGGACCATATTTATCCCATACAAAATGAATAATTGTATTCTTTACTGTAGATAAAGATGATTTATCTAATATACCTTTTAATAAATTACCATCTTTAATTTGAAAAATAATTTCTCCTTTATCATTTTTTTTAATATTATTAATTCCTGATGGAATAATATGTGAAAAAATTTCTTGTCCTGTATATTCTTTATTCATTTCAATATTTTCTTTAGTTTCAGAGGATGTATTTGCTAAAATATTTGCAACATGACAACCTTTAATTTTAATATTTGATTGTGTTAATAAGAATGCACCAGCTAATGCATCTTGTTGACAACCAATAATTGGATTTGAATCTTTTACACCAATAATTTGATATTTAACGTTTGCAATACGCTTAAGTTCATTACGAGCTTGAATTGATTGTGGCATGTGAATATTCATTTCATCACCATCAAAATCAGCTCCATATGGTTTACAAACTGATACATTTACTCTAAAAGTATTTATATCATCTATATCTAATACGTGAATTTCATGTGCCATCATAGATGGTTTATGTAAAGTTGGTTGACGATTAAAAAGAACAAAATCACCATTAACAGAGTGTCTTTCAACAATATCACCAATATTTAATATAATAGATTTTTTTCTATATTTCAAATCAATTTTTTGTTCTTCTATTTTACCATCACGATAATTAACTCTTAATACAAAATTAGCACCAGGATAAATATCTCTACCATTTTTAATTAAACTAGATAAATATTTTATATTAAATGGTGTTACTTCTTCAGGAATTGTTAGTTCCATTGCAATTTTCTTTGGAACACCCAATTGATCTATATTAATATAAGGATCGGGTGTAATTACAGAACGACCTGAAAAATCTACACGTTTACCTAATAAATTACTTCTAACACGACCTGTTTTACCTTCAATACGGTCAGAAATACTTTTAGTTGGATTACCTGTTTTAAATTCAGAACGAGGTAATTTTATTGTTCCATTATCTTGGAAGGTTGCTACATGATATTGTAATAGTGCATTTGCTGTATTTGAATAATTACCAATATCATTTTTAATAGTTTCTTTATCTATTTGTGCTCTCAACCGTTTATTTGCTGTTACAATATCTGAAATTTTTAAAGTTAAAGCATCTTCCATAGTAGAAAATACATAAAAGTCTATACGAGAAGTAGGTCGAATAATAACTGGTGGAACTGGAAATCTACTAATAATTAAATCTTCTGGTCTCGATGATTTAGGATTAAACCCTAAATGTACACAATCTGAATCAGAAATATTTCTTAAAACCTTATAACAATCTCTTGGTGTTAAAATCTCTGTAATTTTTTTTGTTTCTTCTAATATTTCACCTGTTTTTTCATTAGTTATTTGAATACCTATTTCACGTTCTATAATTAAACTAATTGAAATTTTAGTAGCATTAATTTCTTTTCTAATTTTAGGAACAGGTGTACCACAATTCCAACAGAAATTTATATTTTTTGTTAAATTTTTAATTTCTTTAAATCTTGCTTCAGAACGTTTATTAATATTTTTTTTAAATTGGTCGTTAGTTTTTTCAACTAATATATTTGAACATTTAATACAAATACATTGTAATAATGATTTAAGATGATCGAGAAAACCATAATGAAAAACTTGTTCTGCAAGCTCAATATGTCCAAAGTGTCCAGGACAATCCATATAATTTAAACCACAAGTGGTACAATTTAAATAAGGATCACATGTTCCCATTCTTAAATCGACTAAACCACCTTTTTTTGGTTCATAATTTTCATATGATTCTGCCAAGTTAATTCCAAAAGGATCTGAACTTACTGCCGAATAATTTTTAATTTCTTTATTTGTAAAGACATTAAATTCTATATTTATAATTTTCTTAATTTCTTCAACATAATATTTGGATTCTATAGACATTTATTTATATTAATATAGATATCTTTATATAAAATTTTTAAATCAATTTTTACTTAATTATAAATAATCTTAATATTTTTAATATTATTCGTTTTTATATTATAAAATAATATATCTAATAGCTTATAAATGATAGATAAAATAATTACAGATTTTGTAAAAAAAACGTCAATTGAAATTAAAAAAAAAAAAAATAAAGATTTAATTGAAAAAAAAATAGTTAAACCTGTTTTAAAAAATTTTAGTGAACGTATATATCCTTATGTATCTTTACTATTTATTATGTATTCTATAAATTTAGTTTTAATCATAATAATTTTAATATTAATAATAAGTTATAATAAAAAGAGTGATTTATAAATTTCTAAATTTATTATAATGAAAATAATAAATTTAATAATAATATTTATTTTTTTACAATATTTAATTCCTTTATTAGATTTAAAAAATATTTTAATAGATCCTTATTTAATTAATATATGTATTTCTTTAATAATAGGTTTAATACAATTTATTTATAATTATATTAAGTCTTTTGTTTATAAAAAAGAAATTACTTTTACAGAAAATAAAACAGATTCTTTATATAAATCAGTTAGTGTATTAGTTGGTTTTATTTTATTTTATTTTATTAAAGATAGATATCGTGATTTATTTTCTAATTCAGAATATAAGGAATATTTTACCTCTTTATTTATTACATTATTAATTACTTTTTTTATTTTAATAAAATGTTTAATAACTCCATAAAAATTAATTTTTTCTAACATACATTATAATGAAAACTGTTGTATCTTTAAAAGACTTGATAAAATATGTAATTTTTATAAGTATTGTGTATACATTAATGATAATAATACCTTCTCAAAAAATAATTACAAAAGATTTAATTCTTATAGTTTCTATTATTTTTATTGGTTTTGTTTTAATGGATTGTTTATGTTCTAATTCTGAATTATTTACTAATATTAATAATACTCAAAATGAACCTTTTATGTTATCTAATATTGTTGATTATAAAAATTACGATAAATCAAATATTGTATCTGATATGATCCATAAAATAAATGAAGATAAATCTTATATGTTATCTAATGTGAGTAATAAAATAAATGAAACTAAATCTAATATAGTTGATAAAATAAATGAAACTAAATCTAATATAGTTGATAAAATAAATGAAATTAAATCTAATATAGATGATAAAATAAATGAGGAAAAACCAATTCCTATTAAATCTAATGAATTAAATGAAACAACTACTGTAAAATATATGAATTTATTAATTGATGATTTACGCGAACATAATGTATTAAATAATACTGATATTGAAAATATTAAAGCTAAAATGAATAGTAAAATATTAACTGATGATGAAATAATAGTTGGATTAGAAAAATTAATATTAACAACAAAGGCTAAACAAAAAAAAGAACCAGAAAGTGAATATATTTTTGGTAATGTTTCATCTGATTTATATAAACCTTTAGGTAATTTAGAAATTCATAAATGGGATGAAGGTTATAATATGTTAAATACAAATAAATGGCAAATTCCTATGCCAAGACCTCCTGTATGTATAAATACAACACCCTGTAAAGTATGTCCGGATACGGATGATACTTATCCTCTTAAATTAGCTTTATGGGATAATTCAAGAAAAATAAGTAATACCGAAATAAGTAAAAATTGGGCTAATAAACAAATTGACCCTAATGAAAATATAGTTTAATTTATATAATCTTTTATCATATTATAAACTATTGGTGAATATCTACATTTTTTAAATTTTACATTGTAATATATTTTAGATAGTTTTTGTGCTTGTTTCCATTCTATATTTTTTTCTTCTAATTTTTTAATTATTTCTATTCTATAATTAAATTGTTCGTCCGATTCACAAAGATATTGTAAAATATCAACATCTTTATTTAAATATTTAATTTGGTGTATTTGAGATTCCATTACTATTAATATATTGTTATAAATTTCATTTTATAACAATTTTTTTCGTTTATTAAATTTTTTAATTTAATCTATAATAATGACAACTGTTTTTGGAATAGATTTAGGAACAACTAATACGGTTATATCCTATTTTGAGGAAAATAAATCCAAAATATTAACCGATGGTGCATTTAAATTAATACCATCAAAAATATATATTTCTCCTGATAATAAAATCTATTGTGGTAATTATATACCAATAGGTGCAAAGAATATTATTAATTCTTTTAAAGTTAATATTGGTAAAGAATATAATTTAATTAGAAATAATAAAGAATATAATATAAGTGATATTTTGAATATTTTTATTAATTATATTAAATCATTAATACTTAAAAAATTTCCAGAATTAATAGAAATTGAAGCAGTTATAACTGTCCCTTCAAATTTTTCAGATACACAACGTGAAATTATTAGAGAAGCATTCATTAATAATAATTTTTTAGTTATTCGTATTATTAATGAACCTTCAGCTGCTTCTTTAGCATATGGGTTAAATCAAGTAGGTGAAAATAAAATAATGGTTATTGATACAGGTGGTGGCACTATGGATATAACAATATTAGAAAAAGAAGATAATTTTTTTCAAGTACTTCATAGCGAAGGATTAAACGACTTGGGTGGTGATAATTTTACAAATATTATTGTTAATTATATTATTGATAAGTTAAATATATCAGAGATATCAAAAGAGTCTTTATTTTATACTGCCCAAAGAATTAAAGAAAAATTATCATATCAAGAACATTATATAACAAATTTTAAAAATGTTAGAATTGAATTATCATTAAAAGAATTTAATAAATTATCAAGTAAATTACTTCAACGAGTTGATGATTTATTATCAAATATAATTAAAACTTATGAAGGAATAGAATATTTTATTCTTGTTGGTGGTTCAAGCAAGATGAAAATATTACAAGATAAAATTTATGATATAACTGGAAAAAAACCTTGGTGTCATCCAAATTTAGAAAGTGTGGTATCAGAAGGTGCCGCATTATATGCAGGTATTATTAAAGGATATTATAAATCTGAAAAAAATGTTTTATTAGTTGATGTTTTACCTCTATCTTTAGGAATTGAAACAGTTGATGGTAATTTTTCAATTATTATACCAAAAAATACTCCTTTACCAGCAAAACGTTCTCAAAAATATACAACAGATACACCTGGAGACTCAACTATTAAAATAAAAATATATCAAGGAGAAAGAAAAATAGCAAATAAAAATACATTAATTGGTGAAATTGAATTTAATAAAGTATCATTAACAGGTATGCCAATTATTGAAATTATTTTTAGAGTTGATTTAAATGGTATAATTAATGTTATAGTTTTAGATAAAAAATCAGATTCTGAATTAAATATATTATTAAAAGATATACCTAAATACGATCAAAATACTCTTCATAAAATTTTAGAAGATGCTGAATTAAATAATGAAATGGATGATAAAATGGTAACTAAATTACAAAGAATTTATATAATAAAAACTAAAATAGAAAATGCTTTAATTAACTTGAATATAAATGAATTATTATCAGAAGAAACTAAAAAAGAAATTCAATTAGAATTAAATACTATTGAAGACGATTTAGAACAAAAATCAAATACTGAATTATTAGAAATTATTCATAAAATAGATGAAAAATATTCATGTTTAACAAAAACTAATAATTTATCAGATAATGATGAACATAATGATAAAAAAATGGATGATTTGGAAAAAGTATTATTTAATGAATTAAAAGCAGATATTATTAGAAGAGCTAATTTATTATTAGCACAAAATCCTGATTGGTCTGACTTTATTAAGCCATTATTAGAAAAACTGGAACTATCTAATTTTACTACTGAATATTTACAGGAAAAATTAATAGTTTTAAAAGAATTACAAGATAACGATGAAGATTTTAAAAGAGATTATAAAGAAGAATTAAAAAATATGTGTATTTATTTAAAAACAGAAATTGATGAAGACCAACTAGACCTTTCTGAAAATAAAAAAAAATTATTAATTGATATTATAACAGAAACACTTGATACTATAGAAAATCATGATGAAATTAATTGGGAAGATAAATTAATAGATTTTAATAAATTATGTGAAGAATTATATTATTAATTTAACTAGAAGTAGTAGTTTCATTAACTAAAACATCACTTTCGCTTTTCTTAACTTTAGTTAATTTATTTTTATATTCCTTTATGATTTCACGAGCATTTCCATCAAGTCCGTTAATAGAGTATTTAACAGGATTTTCTAGTTTTTCACGTGTGCCATTGTATGTATAAGTGCTTCTTTTACTTCCACGTGTAGATTCACGAATAGAAAAAGTGATTTCGTTAGTAGTAGTTTTAATATTCTTATTTTCACGGAAGAATTTGCTTAAAGCTTTATTAGCTGCTTGATAAGGAGTTAGACCAGTGTATCGACCGATAAATTCTTGATTTCCAGGAAGTAGGACTTTGAAAGAACGTACATATTTATCAATATCTGTTTCACCTTCAACTGTAGTTTCATTTTCAGTCTTGCCTTCTACTTCTTTAGCAGTTGTTTCATCATCTTTAGTTGCTTTATTCGCTTTATTCGCTTTAGTTGCTTTGGTTGCTTTAGTAGTATTTTCAGCTTTTGACTTGGAACCATTTGTTTTTTTAACAAGGACTTTTTCTACTTCTACTTCTACTTCTTTAACATCATCTTTAGCTTTACCTTTACCCTTGGACTTAACTTTAACAGGTTCTTCAACAGGTTCTTCAACAAGTTCTTCTTTAACAGGTTCTTCTTTAACAGGTTCTTCTTTAACAGGTTTTTCTACTTTAACTACAGAAGCTTTACCCTTACCTTTAAGTTTAGGAGGTTCTGATGCTTCTATTTCAACTTCAGCTTCTGCTTCTTTAGTAATTTTAACTTTACCAGCTCCTTTTTGAGGCATATCTTCGTTAGGAACTATTTTAGACATTTTTTTAGATTTAGGTTCAATAGTTTCTTGAGTTTCTAGAGCTTCAACTTCATTTGTAGAAACAGATGATTCTTTGAATGAAAGTTTGTTATTTTTAGAGTTAGGAGGCATTATATAATTTATAATTATAATATTTTTTTAAATCAAACACACTAAAATTTTTTTAAGTGTGTTTAATATTCCTTTAAATATTAATTTGGTTATCATTCATGATTTATAATAAACGAACATTTTACATCTTTTTAATTTTAAAAAATCTATATTAAATAATAATGATTGAAACTATTACAAAATTAAAATTATATTTATTACAAAAAATATACAAGGAATTATCATTATATATTTTAAATTTAAATCAACATATAATATTTTTATATGATAATTTTTTTATTGAATATGTATTTAAACAAAATTTATTAAATAAATTAAACGAAATAAATAAAAATATCAATACAAATTATAATAATTTTATTATAGATAGTTTAGATAAAAATACAGAACTTGATATATTTTTTAATCAATTTGATTTATCTAAATTAAATAATAATTTTGAGAATATTATTGACTTGAGAAATTTTATTAATTTTGAAAGTATACCTTTATCAAAACAATTATTAGATATTAAAAAAATAATGAGTTCTTTTGGTTATAATTCTCTAGATGGTTTATTAATTTTTTTTATTGGTAATAATTATAAAAAAATATTTGATTCTGAAATAATAACATTAATAAATGAAATTAATAATATATTTATACCCATATCTATAGATTTTTTTGATGTAAATAAAAATGATGCATATTATTGGAGAAAACCACAAATATTTAATAAAAATGATTTACTTGAATTATCAAGAGAATTATGGATTAAATATTATAAAAAATATATTAAAATTACAGGTATTTTTAAAACCGATTCCATAGGTGTTATATTTAAAACATCACAATTAAATTATCCAATTTTAGATAATTATAAAAATAAAATAAAAAATAATATAGAACAAATCAATATTGATAATAAATTTGTTAAAAAATTTATTAAAAATGATTATTTAGGTAATTTTTATACATTAACTACATTAGAATATTTAACAAATGTAAAAAAATATTATCAAAAATATATTGAATTAATATCATCTACATTTTTAACAATAATGAAAGAATTTATATCAGAAACCTCTAATTTAAAAAATATGTTTAATATTATATTTTTACTTTTACTTGGTAATAATGAAACTATAGATATAGCAGGATTATTAATAGAATTAATAAAAGAAAAAAAAATTAATTTACCAAATATTAGTAATTTAGTTAATAATAATCTAACCTTTTATCTTCAAATAAAATTAAAAAAATCACAAAATATAATAAAACAAGAAATTCAAAGATTAAAAGGATTATCATTAGAAGATATTAATTATAAAAAACTATTAATATCTAATAAAAATATACCTGAATATGTAAAAGTTTTAACATTAGAAAAAATAGAAGAAATGAAGTTATATAATAATGAATATTATAAACAATTAACATTTGTAAAACATATTATCAACTATCCGTGGTCGTCTCCAAATGATAATTTATTTTACGAATCTCTAAAATTAGAATCTAAAAAATCTATTAATTATTTAACACAAGTAGAAGACAAGTTAAATAAATTATCTTTTGGTCATGAAGAAGCTAAAAAATTATTATTACAAATAATTGGTAAATGGATTTCAAATCCATCATCTCAAGGCACAAGCTTTGGATTAGTAGGACCTCCTGGTGTTGGTAAAACTTTATTAGCAAAAAGTGTAAGTAATGCATTAGATATTCCATTCGTTCAAATAACATTAGGTGGACAAAATGACGGCGAACTTTTACACGGTCATGGATATACTTATTCTGGTTCTCAACCTGGTCTAATTATTAAAAAAATGGTAGAAGCAGGTAAATCTAGATGTATATTATATTTCGATGAATTAGATAAAACTACATCAAAACATGGAAATATTAATGAAATAACAAGTATTTTAATTCATTTAACAGATCCAAATATGAATAAAACTTTTCAGGATAGATTTTTTCAAGGTGTTGAATTTCCATTAGATAAAGTAATAATGATTTTTTCATATAATGATTCTTCATTAATTGACCCTGTTTTATTAGATAGATTAAAAGAAATTAATATAAAATCATATACAATTAATGAAAAAATTAAAATAACCAAAGAATTTATAATACCAGAATTGGTTAATTCAATTGGATTACAAAATGAAGATTGGACACAACTAACAGACAATATTATAGAATATATAATAGAAAATTATACTAATGAAGCTGGTGTAAGAGATATTAAACGTTATATTGAAAAAATTTTTTTAACTTTAAATTTAGATAAGATATATCAAAAAGAAATAAAAGAAATAACAAAAGAAAATATTAATAATATATTACAAAATCCAACTAATGAAATAATAAAAATACTTGATAAACCAAATATTGGTATTATTAATGGTTTATATGCAACAAGTAGTGGTAATGGTGGTATTATTCCAATTCAAATATTTAATAATTTTAATTCAACATCAAATGCTTATGAGATTAAATTAACAGGTAAACAAGGTGATGTTATGAAAGAATCGGTTCATTGTTCATTAACAGCAGCAATTGATTATATAAAAAGAAATATAAAAAAATATCCTTTTATTAAAAATCTTGACGAATATTTAATTAACAATTTTAAATATGGTTTTCATATACATACGCCGTCAACAGGAACACCTAAAGATGGACCTAGTGCTGGTTGTGCTTTTACTTGTGCTTTTATTTCTAGAATTTTAGGTAAATGTATACGAAATGATATAGCATTAACAGGTGAAATAGAATTAACAGGAATGATAACTAAAATTGGTGGATTAAATTTTAAATTAATTGGTGCTAAAAAAGCGTGTGTTAAATTAGTTTTTATACCAAAAGAAAATGAAAAAGATTTAAAAGAAATTATAGAAAAGTATCCAAAATTAATAGATGATACTTTTGAAGTAAGGATATTTAAATATATAGATGAAATAATTGATATTATTTTAGTTTAGTTTTAATTTTAGTTTAGTTTTAGTTTCTGTTTTAGTTTTTATTTTAGTTTCTAGTTCAGGTTCTAATTCTTCCTCATTATCACTATTTATTTCAGTTTCAGAATCAGATTCAGATTCAGATTCAGATTCTTTTATATCTTCTATTAGTTCTTTTTTTAATTGTTCTTTAAGAACTAAATTATTTTCAGAAATTTCATTTTTATCTGGATTTATCATTGCATTTTTTTTTTGAAGAATTAAATCAGTTACTTTATTATTAAATATAATTTTATAATATGGATGAATTTTTCTATATGTTTTTGAAATTGTAACATCAGAAATATCAAAAATTTCGGATATTTGTTTTTTTGAAATATTTATGTTGTATGTATTTGCTACTAGAAGAATACAACCAGCTGCAATAGAAGGTGGTTCATGAGTTGATGCAATATCTAATTTGTGAATATTATTACATACATCTTTAGTAATATCAATATATTTTTTATCAATATCCATTTTTTTAGATAATCTTTCAATAAAATCACTAGCTTGAGAATTTCTAATTTGGTAAAATGTTGAGTTTAAATCTATATAATCTAAAATTTTTCTACAACCACGATGAACGTGTTTAATTTCTAAATCGTAAATATCAGCAATTTCTTTAGGACTTCTTGGTTCTTTTTGCATTTTACAAGCATAAAAAACACATGCTGCAATCATAGAACGACGATTAATACAACGCATAATCATATTTTTTCCTTTTCTTTTACCACGTATATGTTTACTATCACTTACTTTTTTATAAAGTATTTTCGCTGAATCAATAATTGTTTGAGTAATTCCGTATTTTTTACATTTTAATTGAATTCTTTCTAATACTTCTAATAAACTTTTTTCACGATAAGGCATTTGGCCTTGACGTTGAAGAGCAATTACTTTATTATAACCTTTTTTTGAAGGAGCTATTTTTGTTCCTAATGCAGATTTTGGAAAAAAATAATTAGCAGGACACCCATATCTTGATGAACCATTACCATTATTTTCTTCGTCGTATGTAAATTCTGGATTTTCGTTTAAAAATTCTTGATTAATTACAGCACATTCAGTGCAAACTAAATACCCTTTAATATTATCTTTAACTAATTTATCACTTTTACATGATTTACAACACTTTTTTTTAATATCTAGTTTTTTTAAGTCTAATTCTAAATTATCCAAATTTAAGTTATTAATTAAATTATCTATTTGTTCATCTGTCATATCTAAGTAATTGTCCATATTAGAGCTCATAATCTATTTATAGAGATAATATATTTTTAAATAGTTTTTAATATCAATTTTTTTAAAAGTATAATTATAAAAATCTTACTCCTATAATTTTTAAACTATCTATTTTTTTTTCTTTAATCTGTTTTATACTATATCCATTATCAGTTAAAATTCTAATATCAGCACCATTATTAATTAATAATTGTGAAAAAGATTGATTATTTTTATTAATTGCAATATGCAATGGTGTATAACCTAAATAATTTTTTTGATTTATTAAATTTTTTAATTTTCCATTTTCAATGAGGTTTTCTAAAGTGTCTTTTAATATGGTTGAATTATTATTTTTAACTAATTTATGTAAAATATTATTACCTTTTTTATCTAAAAAATTTAAATCATTATTCATATTATTAGTCTATAGAATAATAATATTTTTAATATTATAATGAGTAAATTTTTTTTTGGAAAAATAAAAAGTATAATTTTAGATAAAAATAATATGAATATTGAATTTGAATCAGGTGATAAATATTATTCTAAAATAGTTAAAGGTAGTGTTACATGTAAAATATTGAATGAAAAAAAGAAAATTGTTCCTTTATTTTATTTAGAAGAAGGAGATTTAATTAAAATAAAGATTATAGAAAATAAAATAAAAAAAATATATATTAATTCAAAATATAAGCTAATATCTGATTCTT
>Ga0214923_10000755_pt1 | contig 48088 bp, 44 predicted proteins | sample LL1510_MetaG_FD_177993 | JGI IMG/M metagenome (GOLD analysis project Ga0214923, IMG submission 177993) | Freshwater microbial communities from Lake Lanier, Atlanta, Georgia, United States - LL-1510 | ecosystem: Environmental > Aquatic > Freshwater > Lake | place: USA: Georgia | collected...
GCGACTCTTTCATGTTGGTCGTCTAGATAAGGATTCCGAGGGCTTAATTCTCCTCACCAATGATGGGGATTTAACTTTCCGTGCAACACACCCATCCTTTGGCCTTGAGAAGACCTACATTATTGAATTCGAAGGGCACTTGGAAATAGGGGTGGATAAAGTGCTTCTGAAAGGTGTTGAACTTGAAGATGGCATGGGTCGAGTTTTAAGTTTCAAGCAGCTCTCGGCTAACTGGATTGAAGTCAAGATTCACGAAGGGCGCTATCACATCATTCGCCGCTTGATGGAGGCGGTAGGAATCGAGGTGCTCAGATTGATCAGGACTAACTTTGGTCCGATCTCCCTTGGCGACACGCCGGAAGGTCGCTGGCGAGATTTAAATACACAAGAATTAATAAATTTACAAACAGTTTTGCGGTTAAAGTAATTTATATACTTATCTATAAATGTAAAATAACTATTTCTCTATTTATCGATAATAATCAGCGGTATTAGATCTTTATCGATAATTACTTAGCGAATTGAGCGCTGATTTTTGGATTACTAACGATTTATCGACAATATCAGGGGTAGGTGTGATTCCCCTGAAATCCTATTCTCATCTCAGCTGTTTTTTTACATCTAAGTCTGTATGTAGATTTGTCGTTTAACACTTATTAATTAAAATCGAAAAAAGGGTACTTCAAGGTACCCTTAACCATGACTTTTCGGGCTATTCGTGGCGCAACGCAGGTGAGCGTGAATTCAAGCTCAGCAATTGGCGATGGCGTGCGTGAACTCCTGCCGGCAATGCTTAAAGCTAATGGCCTTGAGATTGAAGATGTGATCTCGGTTCTTATGACGGCGACTCCAGACTTGACAGCTGATTTCCCAGCGGCTTCGGCCCGTGATGTCGGATTTACCGGAACACCTTTGATCTGCGCTGTAGAGATCGATGTCCCAGGTTCACTTGAAAGAGTTATTCGCGTCTTGATGCATGTGAATTCCGAGAAGAGCAAGTCAGAAATGAACCATATCTACCTGCATGGGGCTACGGTTCTACGTAAAGATTTAGCCCAGTAGGGCGGGTAAAAGTGAGCCAAAAACTTCAGGGAAAATCAATCAAGATTGTGGGTGCCGGGCTCATCGGAACCTCGATCGGCCTTGCATTGAGAGCAGCCGGCGCTCATATCGAATTTTCAGATATTGATGAAATGGCAGAGACACTAGCGAACGATCTTGTTAAAGCTCAAAAAATTGATTCTCCAGCGTTAATCATCATTGCTACACCGCCAACTGCCTTCAAAGGCGTTCTTGAGCGTGAAGCAAGTTTAAACCCTCAATCAATACTTATGGATATTGGTAGTATCAAAAGCAAACCTATACATGAGGTTTCTACTATTGAGGGTCTTTTGTCGAGGTTTTGTGGCAGCCATCCAATGGCAGGACGTGAAGTCAGTGGGGCGGTATCTGCTAGAGCGGATCTCTTCTTAGATCGAGCCTGGGTCCTTACCCCCACACGTGAAACTTCGGAGTCAGCTAAAAATTTCGTTCTGGATGTTATCGCTGCCTGTGGGGCGCAACCGGTTGAGATGAGTGCTGCTGACCATGATCGAAGGGTTGCTTTAATTTCGCACCTTCCTCAAACGATTAGTTCTCTACTAGCCGCTCAACTTCAAGGTTTCAGTGCCGAGACGCTGGCTCTGGCAGGGGGAGGCTTGCGAGATACCGTACGGATCGCTGGTTCAGACCCAAAGCTCTGGGGCGAAATATTGGCTGCCAATGAAGAAGCACTTTTGCCATTGTTAATAAATCTACAAAACGATCTTTCCAACTTAATTTCAGCCCCTAGTGGCCCCGCTAAGTGGGAGGCATTGGTTGAATCCGGCCGAAATGGTAAGGCTGCAATTCCGGGTAAACATGGCGGCAAATCGCGTGAATATCGTTACCTGCCAATTGTAATTGATGACCGACCAGGTCAATTAGGAAGTCTATTTAACGCATGTGCCAAAGCTGAGGTAAATATTGAAGATTTAACGCTAGAACATTCGCCTGGACAATTAACTGCGGTGATTACTTTGGCGATAGCACCAGAAGATTTTGAGCGGTTAAGCAAATTCTTAACTAGCGATGGATGGAACGTTCACTCGATTAGTTGACACTTCGAAATACTAAGGGTTGGGTAAATGTGTTAGCAGTATTCACCGTAGAATAAGGAACATTATGGGCGTAGTTGTAGCGATAGATGGCCCAAGCGGTTCAGGTAAATCGAGCACCTCAAAGTCAGTAGCACTTCGCTCCACTTGGGATTACTTAGATACCGGCGCTCTTTATCGAGGCCTCACGTGGCTGGCCCTTCAAAATAATTTTGATACTGCTAGCGAAATATTAAGTGTGCTTAAGTCAACTCCGTTGCTATTTGTGGTCGATCCTCTCGAACCAAGATTATTTGCTGGTGATAGAGAAATTACCGATGAAATTCGTACCGTGGAAGTCACTGAAAACGTTTCGAGATTTGCTGCGATGCCTGAGTTACGTGCTGAACTTTTGAAGTTACAACGGAATATAATTGCCGATTCCAAGCGCGGCATTGTGGTTGAAGGACGCGATATCGCAACTGTGGTAGCACCGGAAGCAGCGCTGAAAATTTATCTAACCGCAGATCTAACTGCCCGTGCAGCACGTCGAGACGCAGAAGAGAATTCGGCTCAAGGTATTGAGAATGTGGCTCAGTCGCTAAGTAATCGTGACCAGATTGACTCTACTCGTGCGGTATCACCATTGGCACTTGCACCTGATGCAGTAGTTATTGATTCAACCAATTTAAATCTCGAAGAAACTGTTGATCGAATTTGGGAGCTGTTAAAGCAGCGTGAATTATTGGGTCTGCCAGTCGTGGCAATACTTGGTCGACCAAATGTTGGAAAATCAACTTTAATCAATCGCATTATCGGGCGTCGTGAAGCGATTGTGGAAGATACTCCCGGCGTAACTCGAGACCGGATTCAATATGAATGCGAATGGGGCGGTCGACGGTTCATTGTGATGGATACTGGTGGCTGGGAAGCGAGACCAGATGGTATTTCTATTCAAGTAAGTGCTGGCGCAGAACAAGCGATGCAGGAAGCAGATGTACTTGCCTTTGTGGTTGATGCTCAAGTGGGAGCTCTTGATGAAGATGACATTTTAGTAAGCGAGCTTCGCAAAGCAAAGAAACCTACCATTCTCATCGCGAATAAAGTCGATGATGAAAGTGCAGAGTCAGATGCTTACGCCTTATGGAATTTAGGTTTAGGCGAACCTTTCTTTGTATCAGCTCTTCACGGTCGTGGCAGCGGAGATTTACTAGATCATATTGTTGCCGAACTTCCAGAGGTAGGCCGTGCGCAAGTTCAAGATGGTTATCGCCGCGTCGCACTTATTGGCCGACCAAATGTAGGTAAATCAAGTTTGCTTAATGCCCTTGCTGGTGAAACTCGATCAATTGTTGATGATGTTGCTGGCACAACTCGTGATCCAGTTGATGAGCTAATTGAGATCGGTGATCAAGTTTGGCGTTTTATTGATACGGCAGGACTGCGCAAGCGCGCTAACCAAGCAAGCGGTACTGATTATTATGCAACTCTACGCACTCAAACAGCCCTCGAGCGTTGTGAGGTTGCTGCAGTAGTTCTCGATGCATCGAATCCAATTTCGGAACAAGATTTACGAATCATCACCATGGTCGAAGAAGCTGGCAAAGCTATGGTGATTGTTATGAATAAATGGGACTTGGTTGATGAGGACCGTCGGGATCAACTAGATAAGGAAATTGATCGGCACCTAGATCAAGTTGAATGGGCTCAAAGAGTTAATGTGGCCGCAAAAACTGGCTGGCATCGAGATCGTTTAGCGCCAGCGTTGCGCACCGCACTAAGTGGTTGGGAACAACGCGTTCCGACGGCCAAACTAAACTCATTCTTGGGCGCTTTAATTGGCGCAACACCACCTCCAGTTCGCGGCGGAAAACAACCAAAGATTTACTACGCGACCCAGGCCGGTATAGCGCCACCAAAGTTTGTCATTTTCTCAAGTGGCTGGATCGAAGCTTCATACCGTCGCTTTATTGAGCGCCGCTTGCGTGAAGAGTTTGGTTTCCCTGGTACGCCAGTAATAGTGGCGATCCGAGTCAAGGAACGCGAGAACCAGTAATGCTTACGATTCCTAATGCGTTAACTTTTCTCAGGTTTCTGGGAATCCCGCTCTTTCTTCATTTGGCGCTAAATCTTCACGCCGATGGTTGGGCGATCTTGGTGCTCGCGGTCGGGGGAGCGACCGACTATTTTGATGGAAAATTGGCTAGGGCGTTAGGTCAAACTTCACGATTTGGCGAGATAGCGGATCCAACGATTGATCGCCTCTATATCCTGGCTGTACTAATTGCACTCTTTCTTCGTGATGCTATTCCACTCTGGTTGATAGCTGTACTTCTTGGTCGCGATCTAATTCTGGGATTACTTTCAATCTGGTTAGCCGCTACTAAACGGCCATTGATCGAAGTAACGTACCTAGGTAAAGCGGCTACGTTCAACTTACTTTATGCATTTCCATTTCTGCTCCTGGCACTTTCTAAATCTTGGTTGGGAAATGTTGCCTTTGTCTTGGGGTGGGCCTTTGCAATCTGGGGTACAGCGCTATATCTAGTCACGGGGGCCTCTTATTTCGTAAATACAATAGCTCGTAATAGGGTTCGGCCCTAACTATTTTCAAGCGGTAAGCCGAGAATCGGGGATTTGCAATGTCGAATATTCCAGCGGATTTGAAATACACCAAGGAGCACGAATGGGTTCGCGACCTTGACACTGCTGGCACGATTTCAATGGGAATTACTGACTTCGCACAACGCGCACTTGGCGACATTGTTTATGTCCAGTTGCCAAAAGTCGGAGATGTGGTCGTGAGTGGCAAAGTTTGCGGTGAAGTCGAATCAACTAAAAGCGTATCTGAAATTTTTGCGCCAGTCTCTGGAAAAGTTATTTCAATCAATGAAGCGCTATCTAATTCACCAGAATTAATCAATTCCGATCCGTACAACGCAGGTTGGCTAGCGGAGATCGAATTATCTGGGGTTGCTAGCGATCTACTTACAGCAGCGGAATACGGACAAATCACCGCTTGACCTAACCTGCCCTTTCTAATTAGGGTAAGCCTCCAGTTAAGGATGAAGTTGCGAAAATGACTTCAACTCCTTAAATGTCTAGAGGGGAGTGGAAATGGCTGCAGCTGAAGTAGAGCGCGAAGTGACCACAACAATTTCACTCGGAGTTCGACCAGTAGTTGATGGTCACCAAAATCTAGAATCGCTGATAGCCACATTAGATCTGCAAAGCCAAGAAGTGATCGCGCAGGTTTTCGCTGCCCAGGAACCAACAGCGCTCCTTCTAGTCTTAAAAGGTGCTGGTCGGGGAAATCGCTTTATGGTTAGCAAGAGCGGATCAACTATTGGTCGAGGCACAAATAACGACATATTTCTAGATGACATTACGGTTTCGCGAAATCACGCGACCATTTCGTTTGATCAAGTTTTCAAGTTCAGTGATGCCGGAAGTCTTAATGGTTCATATTTAAATAATGAGCGAACTTCAGCCGCAGCTTTGAAGTCAGGCGACGAGATTCAAATCGGAAAGTTCCATTTAGTTTTTATTAGCAATAGAGATCAAGCAAATTCAACTAATCATCAGCAAGAAAATGGCGGAAAATAAAGATGAGCGTTCCAGCACGGGCATACCTCAGTATCGGTGAAGTTCTAAACAAGCTTCGTGGCGACTTTCCAGATATCACTATCTCGAAGATTCGGTTTCTGGAATCTGAAGGTTTGATTGATCCTCAACGCACGCCATCTGGATATCGTAAGTTTACTTCGGTTGATTTAGATCGGTTGCGTTACGTGCTACTTGCGCAACGTGATCAATATTTGCCGCTTCGGGTAATCAAAGAGAATCTCGATGCGCTCGATCGTGGTCTTCAACCATCGGCTTCTGGCGGAGTGGCAGTTCCTCGTCCGCAACTTGGTTTAGCAACTGTTGATGGCGAATTCGCACCCTCCTCATTTGGCGAGAGCAATGACCTTCGCCTAAGCCGTGAGGAGTTATTGAAATCATCTGGCATCACTAATGAACAGCTAACTGAACTTGAGTCATTTGGATTAATCACCGTGCGTGGCCGCCATTACGATGCCGATGCTCTGGCAATTGCTCAGGCCGTTTCCGAGATGTCGGCATTTGGTATCGAGCCTCGCCATATGCGTTCCTTTAAGTCCGCCGCCGATCGCGAAATTGGTTTGATCGAACAAGTTGTAACTCCACTTGTTCGCCAGAAGAGCACCGAATCAAAGGCGCGTGCCGAGGAAGTTACCAAAGAGATCGCTGCACTTTCTATCCGGCTGCATGCATCACTGGTGCGCAGCGGTTTACATCGCTTCCGTTAACCGATGCCTTCCGAAATGATTCCAATGGAGGTTGTCGGGGTACGCGTCGAGATGCCATCGAATCAACCAATCATTTTGCTTAAAGAGATTGAAGGGAATCGCTTCTTGCCGATTTGGGTCGGAGCCGTCGAGGCCACCTCTATCGCATTCGCCCAACAAGGTCTCGAACCGCCGCGGCCATTGACTCACGATTTGATGGCACAACTCTTTGAGAAATTCGATGCCACCTTGGTAGCAGTACATATCAATGAGCTTCGCGATGGAGTTTTCTATTCAACCCTGCAATTGAGAGATTCACTTGCCAATCTAGTTCAGCTCTCAGCAAGACCTTCTGATGCGGTCGCCCTTGCGCTACGCACTCATAGCAATATTCTGGCTAGCGCTGATTTGCTAGATACCGCTGGGATCGAAATTCCGGAAGGAGCAGTGGCCGATGAGGGTGCTGGCGGAGACCAAAGTGGGGAATTAGAGGCATTCCGGGAGTTTCTCGAAGGAATTAATCCCGAGGATTTTGCTGGTTAATCGAGCGTAAAACCCTAAACCTAAAGTAGAGGTTTTAACCGTGTCGGTTATTGCACGGGTGTAATTCGACTTCTACTCTTGAGCAACTAGACCCCACTAGACATTAATGGAAATGAGTTCCCCCTCATGAGTCAGACCGACTTCGAAATTGGTTATCGCGGCGCTACTGCCTGCGCGGCAGCTGGTATTACTTATCGCCAATTAGATTATTGGGCGCGTACTGCTCTAGTTGAACCAAGTATTCGAAGCGCAGGGGGATCTGGAACCCAACGCCTATATGGTTTTCGGGATATTTTGGTTTTAAAGATTGTAAAGCGCTTACTAGATGCAGGGGTTTCGCTGCAAAATATTCGTACCGCAGTAGATCATTTGCGCGGTCGTGGGGTTACCGAGTTAGAAAGCATCACCTTGATGTCAGATGGGGCATCAATTTATGAGTGTGCGAGCGCCGATGAGATGTATGACTTAGTGCAAGGTGGCCAAGGAGTATTTGGAATCGCAGTGGGTCGCGTGTGGCATGAAGTAGAAGGTTCGCTTTCAACTCTTCAAGGTGAGATAAATGGGCAATTAGTTGGTGGCGAAAATAACGACGAGTTAGCGCAACGTCGAGCGCGCAAAGGCGCTTAATCGCCCGTACTATTTCCACCCTACTGATCGCGGGTCGGTAGTGAGAAGGTTTTAAAACCTTCTTAAAGATATTTCTAAATATCTAAATTTCTAAATATCTGAATATTTAAATATCTAAATATTAAGGTGGCATTCAATGAGCGCGCACGAGAATTTTGAATCGCGCCATATTGGACCTTCTTCGGTTCAAGAGGCGACGATGTTGCACGAGCTCGGGTATGCAGATTTAGAGTCATTCATCAAAGCAGTAGTGCCTGAAAATATTGCGATGGGTCATCATTTAAAGGATGTTCTGCCGTCAGCTTTGTCTGAAGTAGAAACCATTGCTGAATTGCGCAAGATAGCAAACCAAAATCAAGTTTTTGATTCGTTTATTGGAACTGGGTATTACGGAACAATTACGCCAGCTGTTATTTTGCGAAATGTTTTAGAAAATCCGGCTTGGTACACCGCATATACACCTTATCAACCGGAAATCTCTCAAGGTCGCCTGGAAGCACTCTTCGCATTTCAAACTACGGTTTGTGATTTGACGGCATTTCCAATCGCAAATGCTTCGATGCTTGATGAAGGAACGGCTGCTGCCGAGGCTATGACTCTTGCGCGCCGGGTGTTTAACGGAGCAAATTCGGCCGTGTTTCTAATTGATAAGTTCTTGCATCCGCAAACTAAGGCAGTGATTACAACCCGTGCCAAGCCACTTGGAATTGAAATTGTTGAATTTGATCCGAGCGAAGCTTTATCGACGATCGCAAACGAAGAGATTTTTGGGGTGCTAGTTCAATATCCAAATACCAATGGCGAAATCCTCGATTATTCGGCGCTATCTGCTTGGGCACATCAACGTAACGCGCTATTGATTGCTGCAACAGATTTACTCGCATTGACTTTACTAACCCCACCAGGGGAGTGGGGCGCAGATATTGCAGTTGGTTCAGCACAGCGCTTCGGGGTGCCGATGGGATTTGGCGGACCACATGCTGGGTTTATGGCGGTGCGCAACGGTTTAGAACGATCTCTGCCCGGTCGTCTAATTGGGCAAAGTCTCGATGCACATGGCAATCCAGCATTCAGGTTGGCGCTGCAAACTCGTGAGCAACATATTCGCCGTGATAAAGCGACCAGCAATATTTGTACAGCTCAAGTTTTATTAGCAGTGATGAGTGCGTTCTATGCGATGTGGCATGGCGCCGATGGTTTAAAGGTTATCGCAAACCGAATTCATGCCCAGACTGATTCGCTGGTTAAGGCGCTGCAGGCCAGCGATCATAAAGTCTTGACGAAGAATTTCTTTGACACCATTTTGATCGAAGTAAAGGATGCGCCGCTCATTCACCGCACTGCCAGAGCGCTACGGATCAATCTACGTGAAATATCAGCGAATTTGGTTGGAATTTCTTTTGACGAAACTGTTACTGCTGAGCACCTAATGCGCATTGGGCAAATCTTTGGGGTCAGCATAGCGGCGCCAGCTCGTGAGGTTGCGATTAGTAACGCTCGCACGAGTTCATATTTAACGCATCCGATTTTTTCTTCCAACCGTTCTGAAACCTCAATGATGCGATATCTGCGCACTTTGGCAGATCGTGATTTAGCGTTAGATCGCACCATGATTCCACTAGGTTCATGCACGATGAAATTAAATGCAGCTACCGAGATGGAAGCCGTCACTTGGCCAGAGTTTTCAAGCTTGCACCCCTTCGCGCCAGCTGATCAAAGCGCTGGTTCGCGACAGTTGATCAAAGAGTTAAGTGACTGGCTAGTTGCGATAACTGGTTATGATGCAGTATCGCTTCAACCAAATGCTGGTAGCCAAGGTGAGTTTGCAGGTTTACTGGCGATTCGCAATTATCATGATTCTCGTGGCGACCAAGCGCGCAAGATTTGTTTAATTCCGTCTAGTGCGCATGGCACAAATGCGGCGAGCGCGGTTATGGCGGGAATGAAAGTCGTGGTAATCGAATGCGATGCTGATGGAAATGTAAGTATTGAGGATCTCGAAGCCAAGATTGCAACGCATAGTGGGGAAGTGGCGGCGTTGATGGTTACTTACCCATCGACCCATGGAGTTTTTGAGGTAGAGATCTCACGAATCTGCGCGCTAATTCACGATGCTGGTGGCCAGGTTTATGTCGATGGTGCGAATCTAAATGCTTTAGTTGGTCTAGCCCAACCTGGAAAATTCGGGGCAGATGTATCTCACTTGAATCTTCATAAAACATTTTGTATTCCTCATGGTGGAGGAGGACCAGGCGTTGGACCAGTAATTGCCCGAGCTCACTTAGCGCCATTCTTACCAAACCATCCGTTGGACCCATTGGCGGGTCCAGCAACAGGTCCGGGGCCGATTTCGGCAGCACCCTTTGGCTCAGCCAGCATTTTGCCAATTAGTTGGGCATACATCCGTTTGATGGGTGGCGCGGGGCTTACGCATGCCACCCAAGTTGCGATTCTTTCGGCGAACTACATCGCTCGTAAACTGCAGAATGATTTCCCGGTTCTTTACACGGGTGCCAATGGTTTAGTCGCTCATGAGTGCATTCTGGATCTGCGTGAGATCACCAAGGTCAGTGGCGTTACTGTCGATGACATCGCCAAACGCTTAATGGATTATGGCTTCCATGCCCCAACTATGAGTTTTCCTGTTGCTGGAACCTTCATGATTGAACCAACTGAAAGTGAAGATATTGCCGAACTTGATCGCTTTATCGCCGCGATGAAGGCGATTCGGGCCGAGATAGATCAGATCGTTAAAGGTGAAGTAATGGTTGAGGCTTCAGCGCTTCGAAACGCCCCTCATACGATTGAGGCAGTTTTAGATCCTAATTGGGATCGCGCCTACAGCCGCGCCAAAGGCGCTCTGCCTGGAGCCCGAGAGGGGCTTATCACGGGTGAGTTGATCGGTACTCGTGGTAAGTATTTTCCCACTGTCGGTCGAGTTGATGGAGTTCACGGAGACCGGAATTTGATTTGTTCCTGCACACCAATAGCTGAGTACGCCCAATAGGAAGTAGCTGATTCACGCTTAATTGGGGTAGTAGCGAATTACTTTTACTTAACATAATGTAACTTATCGGCGTTTAACTACACCGGTGGTGAGGCTCAGCCTTGCTCCAAGTTCTCCAAATCCACCGAGTCCTCCGAGTCCTCCGAGTCCTCCGAGAGCTAGCCCGATCAGCTCTACCAAGATCCAGGCAAACTCTCCGATGCGATCATAAATTGTCGTCGTAGCATTTAACGCCACGTAACTGTCGATACTGGTTGCAATGTTTGGCTTAGTTGATTTCAAAATTCTGCCGTTGGTGTCGATGATTGCTGAGATACCTACGGTTGAAACGCTTACCGAGTATCTGGCATGTTCAATACTTCTGATTCGGGTAATCGACAATTGCTGGGCACTTTCGGCGGTATTGGCAAATGTTGCGGTATTAGTCTGAACCGCAAAAAGGTTGGAATTGGCGGCCGAACTCTGCACCAATTGATCATCAATTAGCTCGAAACAGATAATTGGCGCGATCTTGCCTTGGCCGACGTGGTGGATTACCGCCTGATTTCCGGGTGAAAAGTCTTCTATTTGATTGGGCAAATCTGAAAAGAATGTCAAGGTAGCGCGCAGCGGCATAACTTCGCCAAATGGTGTTAGGTGCCGCTTTGTGTATTTACTGGTAGCACCAATTTCTGGCTCCCAAAGTATCGATGCATTCCGCAATCCACCTGGATCACGCAAAACCGCTCCTATCAAAATTGGCGTATTAGCTTTATCGACTAATTTTGAGAGTGCATCATTTACTCTCAGATTTTTAAAGGGATCGACATCAACTGAATTCTCTGGCCAGATAATCAGATCAACTTTTTTGCCTTTAGACAGGGCGTCATTAGTTTGTATTAGATGTCGATAAAAAACTTCAGTCGCCCGTTCATTAAATTCTAAACCAAGTTTAGGCACGGACCCTTGAATCGCTAATACTTTAAATGTTTGCCGCGGCGAATTATTCAGCGGAATGAAAACTCCCGCTAACGTTAAAGCAATCGCAATCGCCGGGAGAGTAAGTCCACTCCCCTTTTGCGCCTTTTGCGCTAATTGAAAGATAGCAACTCCCAAGAAAAGCGTCGCCAGAGATAGAAGGGATACCCCTCCGACGCTGGCGAGTCGAACATAAGGCGCGTCTGCTTGTGAGAAACCAATTCGTAACCACGCAAACCCACCAAAGGGAAAACGCGCGCGCAGCTCTTCAAGAAGTACGAACGCGACTGGAAAGTAGAAGTACCAGTACTCCCCTAACCTTTTCAGCAGAGCCAATGGCAGAAAGGTGGCGGTTTGCAAAATTACTAGGGCTAGCCAAGGCGGAACTCCGACATATTTATTGCTCCAGATTAAACCTGCAGAGTTGAAAGCTAAAGCGAATAAGGTGAAGGAAGAAAGAAAGTGTTTGTGCTTATCGACCGCATATATCAATATGGCAACTGATAAGGGTGCCGCGAACCAAAGCCCAATTGGTTTGAATGCGAACGAAAGTAATATGCCACTTAAAATTGAAAGCATTGTGAACACTTACTTACCACCCAAGTGCTGCGATTAACCGGTCGATACTCGCACCAAGTCCGTACTGATCTTTGATTTTATAAAGCTTGGATAAATCGGCCGGCGCTTTCGGAAGCGAAATGTCTACCTTAGGCAGTGGCGCATCTCTAGCTACGCGAACTAACTTAGGCGCAATCTTTAAATAATCTGCGCCAGCAATAATTTTCTTGGCAAGCGCTGGAGGTAACGCTGCGTGAGCTTCATGCGCCCCCGCTAGAGCCTCTTCTGCGGTTGCAAAATTATTAGCGATTAACGCAGCACCTTTTTCGCCAATTCCTTTTACCCCAGGTAAGCCATCTGAAGGATCTCCACGGAACATGGCAAAGAGGTCGTAACGATCACCTGGGATCGCATATCTATCTGCCACATATTTCAGATCGACTAAGTCATGTTGGGAGATTCCCTTAGCCAAATAAACAATCTTAATATCACGGTCATCATCAACCAATTGAAAGAGATCACGATCTCCAGTGACAATTCGAATCGGTCCTGGCTCGATTTCGGCATAAGAAGCCATGACATCATCGGCTTCATAGTCGTCTACGCCAACTACTGGAATTCCAAAGAGATCTAAGATATCGAGCAGGATTGGAATCTGCGGAGTAAGGGTTTCTGGTTCATCCTCTTCCTCGCCTTCATCTTCCAGACGATTCGCTTTATATTCTGGAAAAATATCGACCCGCCAACTAGGCCGCCAATCACCATCTAGGCAAGCAACTAAACGGTCTGGTTTATAAACCCCAAGCAGCCGAGCAGTCATATCTAAATAACCGCGAATCGCATTTATCGGAGTTCCATCTGGACCAAGTAAAGTATCGGGCATACCGTAATAAGCGCGGTACCAAAGCGAAGCGCTATCAAGCAGCATTAAGGTCATAAGTCACCCAGCATATAACTGACCACTCCCCGATCAAGTCGCTTGACTGCTTCACGACAAGTTGGCCGCAATTTATCGCTAGCACCAGCAATCTGATTCATCAGATCTATTAACTGTTTTGTTGACCGAACAAAATCTCCAACCGACATATCGCTGCCCTTGAGCACGTTATTGAGTGAGTTGCCGTTCGCCCAGCGATACGAGATATTACAAAAACCCAGATCAGGTGCTTTCTGAGTCTGCACTTGATGTTTCTCTTCAATCTCTTCAAGTTTTAGCCAAAGTTTGGAGATCTCGGTTAAGGCAGCCATCACATTTTGGTGTGGAATCTTCGGAGCTAAATCTTCCTGCGATCGAGATTGGTAGATCATGCAGGAAACCACAGATAACAACTCGGCTGCGTTCAGATCATCTAATAGTCCCTGGCGAACCGTCTCGGTAAGTAATAGATCGGATTCGGCGTAAATCTTGGCCAATATCTTTCCTTGTGCAAGCGGCTTCTCGCCTTCGATGTAGCCCAATTCTTCCAGAACGGCGCAGATACGATCGAAAGTTTTTGCGATTACGTGGGTTCGGTTTTCAATTCGATTAGATAATCCTTCATTTTCTCGCCGGAGCCGATTGGCACGTTCCTGCAGTCGCGCATGCGCTTCTCGCTCATTGCAGTCATGACAGGGATGGTTTCGCAACTCTTTACGGAGAGATTCGATCTCTCCTTCCAAATGTTGACGTTGACGATTATCGAAAGTCTTACGGCCGCCTCGCTTGGAAAGCAGCGCTTCGAGCTCGCTTACCTCCCGACGCATTTGAGCATATCGATTGAAATCACCCAAGTGACATTGGGCTGAATCAACTAATTCATCAATGGCTTTTTGGTTTCTTCGCACTTGTCGATCTAGACCAACTACGGCTCGGTCTGCTTGGAATTGTGCAAATGATGACTCTAAGGAACCTCGTGCCCGTTCGCGACCAAACCGACTAATTAGATTAATTGCCATGTTGTAGGTTGGCGTGAATGAAGAACGCAATGGATAGGTACGTGTTGATGCCAGACCAGCAGCTGTTGCCGAATCAGTCGAAGGCGACCACTGAACAACTGCATTACCTTCAATATCAATTCCGCGGCGACCAGCTCTTCCAGTTAATTGGGTGTACTCACCTGGCGTAATTGGGACGTGGGCTTCGCCATTCCACTTGCTCAACTTTTCCAAGACCACTGTACGAGCTGGCATATTGATTCCCAACGCAAGAGTTTCGGTAGCAAAAACCGCTTTAATTAAGCCACGCTTAAATAAATCTTCAATAGCTTCTTTAAAACTTGGAAGTAATCCAGCATGGTGGGCAGCAATACCGCGTTCAAGAGCGTTTAACCATTGAGCAAAACCAAGGACCGCCAGATCTTCCTCTGCCAAGTTCTGAGTGTAATAAAGCGCCGTTTTATTAATTTCGGCACGTTCTTCGGAATTAGTTAGTCGAAGCCCCGAATTTAGACATTGATTTACCGCTGCATCACAACCGGCCCGCGAAAAAATAAAGGTTATGGCCGGCAATAAATTTTCTCGATTTAATTTCTCAATAATCTCGGCACGTGAGAGCCGACCATCTTCATTCCTAATGCGATCATGTCGATTTTTGGGAGTATGTACCTTTCGCATTGCTTCACGTTCGAGTTTGAGAATCTCTGGGTTTACTTGACCTGGTTTACTAAATAAATCCACCATTCGCTGACCAATTAATACATGCTGATAAAGTGGAATTGGTCGCACTTCACTTACTATGACTGTCGTGTTTCCACGGATTTCATTTAGCCATTCTCCAAACTCCTCCGCATTCGAGACAGTAGCCGATAGTGAAACTACTTGCACGCTCTCCATTAAATGGATTAAGACTTCTTCCCAGACACCACCGCGGAACTTATCGGCCAGATAGTGCACTTCATCCATTACCACCCAACCCAGGTTATTAAGTGCGCTGGACCCGGCGTACAACATATTTCTTAGGACTTCAGTGGTCATGACCAAAATATCGGCTTCACTATTAATGCTGGTATCGCCAGTGAGCAAACCAACTTTATCCTCACCAAAACGCACTACAAACTCGGCATATTTTTGATTTGAGAGGGCCTTGATTGGGGTCGTGTAAAAGCATTTTTTACCCCGCTTTAAAGCGAAGTAAGCAGCGAATTCACCAACCACTGTCTTACCGGCGCCAGTTGGAGCAGCGACTAAAACGCCATGACCATCTTCAAGCGCTTGACAAGATTTAATTTGAAAATCATCAAAGCCAAATTCAAAAGAATCAATAAATTCTTGGGTGATTGAATGTTTCGAGCGAGCCTTAGCGGCCGCATAAGCTTCAGCGGGCGATAGTTGTTCAGTCCCGCTCATGCGGGCCAAGTTAGCAGGGTTCTGGGCAAACTTTCGACTTGAACTGGCAACTGGCCAATTCGCTCTCCATCGGCATAGGCGACGGCCTTCGATTCAATTCGAATCCGGCTAGCTTTGAATATTTCTACCTCAGGATGATCAACGTGTCGTCCCTTATAAACGGTAGGAAATACTTTAATGAATTCATATTTGGAGATTGGATGCAAGATCATGATGTCCAATAAGCCATCGGTAAAATCGGCATCTGGACAAACTTGCATCCCTCCTCCATAGGAGGTGCCATTTCCAATTGCGATCAACATCGCCTCAACCTCTAGTACTTTTTCATCAGCAAAAATCTTAAACTTGATTGCTTTGAATTTAGGCAACTCAAGGGCAATTGCCACGTTGTACTTAGCTGGACCTTTCGGCCACTTCAATTGATTAGCGCGTTCATTTACTACCGAGTCAAAACCGCTTGAGAGTACTGCGCCAAAATACTCGCCATCGACTACGCCAACATCAATCAAAGATGGCTGGTCAACTATCAATCGTTCGAGGTAGGCAGTCAGATCGGTATCAAACCACCCAAGGGCGCGGAAGAAATCATTTCCAGTTCCTCCTGGAGTTACTGCAATCGGGACGTTAAATTCAATGGCAAATTGAAGTAAAAGGTGGAATAGCCCATCTCCCCCAACACTGAGCAACTTGGTAGCACTGCCATTTTCCAGATATTTGCGTACAAGATCTTTGGTTTCAACTGCGCTATTTGGGGAAATCATCTGATATTCGACAGCGCGAGATTGCAAGAATCCAACTACCTGCGTTGCCAAGTTAGCGGCAGCACCCATGCCTGCTTTTGGATTTACCACGACTAACCACACGAGGTAAATCTATCGAGCAATCACTAATCTATTGGTGAGGCCGAAGGATCGAAATAAGCTGAATCGTTATTGCGCTTACGTTTATCGCGTCGCCGATCGAGTAAAAGCGATATAAATCCAGCTAAAAAATAAAGAATAATCAGCGGAACGGCCAGAATTCCCATGGTGATCGGGTCAGAGGTTGGTGTGAGGGCTGCAGCGGCAAAGGTAATCGCGAACAACCAAACTCGCCAAGGCTTCAAAATGGATGAGCCCCGCAAGAACCCAATCAAATTAAAGGTCAATAAAAATACTGGCAACTCAAAAGCTAACCCGAAGAGCAGAATCATTCGAAGTACGAAATCCAAATAATCATCGAATTTCACTAAGTTAGTAAGTGCTTCTGGTGTGAAACCAAATAAAACTTTAATGGCTACGGGCAAGATTAGATACCCGACAGTGGCTCCAAATGCGAAGAAAGGAGTCGCTGCCAGAAGAAATAGAATCGTGTAGCGCTTCTCTTTACGATGCAACGCCGGAGCTATAAATGCCCAAAGTTGGTAGAGCCAAATCGGGGCTGCCAAAATTATCCCGCTAAGAATGGCGACCTTAATCTGTAAGTTCAAAGGACCGAGCACGCCATTTATATAGAGAGAACCACATGCATCAGATCCGACAGCCCGCGCAGTAGCTAGATCGCAAACTGGTTTAGCTAGTTGCGTAATTATTTTATCGTATAAAAACCATCCAGCCGTTGCTGCTAGAAATACTGAAATCACCGCTTTTAGAAGGCGCCTACGGAACTCATTTAAATGGTCTATTAACGGCATTTTGCCGTTCTTCGTCTCAGACATAACTTTAAAACTTAATTAGCGGAGTCGCCATCTTTCTTATCATCTTCCTTCATCTCTTTCATCTCTGATTTGAAGATGCGCAAAGAGCGACCTAGTGAACGAGCAGAATCTGGCAAGCGCTTCGCACCAAAAAGCACGGCAACTACGATCAGGATAACGATCAATTCTTGACCACGAGGCATTTAGTTACTCCTTTAGATTCAACTGTTACTGGCAAACGCTAGCGCATCTTTTCGCTTTGTTGATCTACAAAAACTTTGGAAATCACTGATAATTCCGCAAAGCGGCGGCGGCTCGACGCCTAATTTCAGCTCGAGCCTCATCTGGAGCCGTTACCTCAACCCGACCGCCAAGTGAGAGCACCGAGCGAGCCAACCAATTAGTGCTATAGCTAAGCACTTCGCCTGATTTGACCCCAACTGGAATCTGCGGCATGACTTCGTGAATCTGACGCGCCTCTTGATGGACTTTTATTTGGAAACTCTGCTGCTTTTCATGATCAGAAATTTCACTATCTGGCCATTGCTGATCATTAATTTCAATAACTTTAACGATTCGGTCCGCGCGGAAATTACGTATCGCTTTAGCTTTCGCACAATAGCCCTGAAGATACTCATGTGTGCCTGATTGGGAAAGTTCATATGGTGCAATTTGTCGAAGTGTAACTTCATCATTAACTACTGAATGGTAAGTAATTTCTACCCAACCACGTCGGCGAATCGCCTTCAGCAGCAAAGCGCGAGAATCCGAAGCCAAGTTCGCTTCAATTTGTACTTTTGGTGTAAAAACTAATTGCGAACGTAATTGATCTTGCAACTTACTAATCTCTGAAGCCAAACTTTCATCGGTTAGTTCCGCACTTAGTAAATCAAGACCCATGTAGATAGAGAGCGCCTCGGCTCGATCAAGTGCACGCGGCGTTGCCAATGTTTCGGCATTGCGGATAGATACGAATCCAGATTCAAATTCTAAGTCAATCAGTTCTAGTGGTGTGTAACCCGGCAAACCACACATCCAGAGCGTATTCAAATCATCAGTGATTTCCTTAACTGTCGTCTTGAAAGTTTTTGCCAACTCCGAAATTGCTACCCCTTGATGAGTGGTTAAGTACGGAACTAAATCTAAAAGTCGGGCAGTACGCGCGAGTCCTGAATCACGTTTAACCATGAAGATTCACCAGATCTCGCAATGAGGTAATTACTAGTTCGCGCAGTTCTTGCGGCGCAGAGACAATTACATCGTCACCATGCCACAGTACTAAATTTGCCAAGAACTCAAGATCAAAAATGGGAACTTCTATTAAATCCCAGTCATCAGAAGTCTCTATTGCCGTGGCTAATCGGCGTAATTGGTGACCGGCACCCGGGCGTACTTGCAATGCAGCTATCGGAGTCTCGATATTTGGCTCGAGTTCGGATATTTCAAAGCTAGTGGGAATCTCATAACTTTGTCCTTTACCAACACTCTTGACTTCACCAATGATGCGATCAAGCCGGAAATTTCTAATCGCATTTCTCTCTAAGTCGAGACCGATTAAGTACCAGTGAGACTTGCGAGCCTGAACACCATAAACCTGAAGTTCCCTTCTCTGCGCTTCACCCCTAACATTGAAGTAATCAAAAGTGATCGCAGTTAAAGAGGTAAGCGCATCTAATGCGGCACGCAAATTTTCATCTGCGCCGACCAATTTTGGTGCTAGAACCGACAGATGAGAAGAATCATTTTCAACACCTGCCGAAGATAACTTACGGAGCGCTTGTTCAGAGAGATCGGTAAAGGCGGCATCTTGCCAAGCTTGAGCTGCCAAAGATAAAAGCGTTACTTGTGTTGGAGTTAGATCACGTAATGAGAGTGAATAACTCTCTGGGAGAATACGATAGCCTGCTTCATCATCAAAAAGTGGGTCTAACCCACCAACTTCAATTTGAATACCTAATTTACGCAAATCATCTTTGTCCCGCTCAAACATACGCTCTTTAGCTTCGGCGTTTCCTTCGTAACCATCGACATTTCTAAAGATCTCGCTCTTAGTTAAATATCGTTTGGTGGCAAGCAGTGCAATAGTTAAGTTAATTAACCGTTCATTCTTCCGCGACACCGTAAGCTCCTTTCGCAGGTCTGCGACGACGAGCTAGTACTTCAACGCCGGGTGCCATTCGACGACTAATGATCAGAAAGCCAGTGTGCGCAATCATTCGCTGTTGCGGACGAACCGCCAAACCCTCATGGTGCCATCCGCGAATCATCGACTCGTTGCTCTCTGGCTCAGTAAATCGACCATCAGCTTTTAGCGCTTCAGCGGTTGCTGATAGTTGAGTAGTGGTTGCAACATATGCCAAATAAACTCCACCTGGGCGTAAAACATCTGCTGCCATGTCTATGCATTCCCAAGGCGCCAACATATCTAGTACAACTCGATCAAATTGATGATTAAACTTTTGTTCTTGGACTGAACCTAGTTCGCATTTCCAATTACTTGGTACTTCACCGAAATAATCTGCCACATTGCTTTTTGCAATATCAGCAAATTCCTCACGTCGTTCAACTGAGTGCACTATGCCTTCCGAACCGACTGCACGAATCAAAGAAATAGAGAGCGCACCGCTACCTACGCCTGCTTCAAGTACTCGGGCCCCCGGGTAAATATCAGCGAAACCTAAAATTAATGCAGCATCTTTTGGGTAAACGATCGTGGCGCCGCGAGGCATTGAGAGTACATAGTCGCCCAATAAGGGTTTGAAAGCGGTGAATTTCAGTCCGGCGGTCGTGCTAATTACCGAACCCTCGGGAATACCAACAAGTTCATCATGCACGATCCAGCCCTTGTGAGTGTGCCACTCTTTTCCTTCGGTGATGGTGAGCGAATACATCTTGCCTTTAGGGTCGGTCAACTGAATACGATCGCCATATGCAAATGTGCCTGCTTGTAGTGAGGTCAGAGATTTGCCAGCCAAAACTTTTTCGCTCATGAGCGCATCCTAGTTCAGCTAAAGCTTGAAAGTCAGCCGAGCTTTGTCATAGCGATGGCCTATCTTGGGCTTGTGGCAAACTTACGGCTATCACCAAGTCGCGTCTCAGATTTCAGCAACTGTCCGCAACTTTATAAATACCGCAGCATTGATAAATTGCCCGAGCCACCAAGTCTGGATGCAGAACGCGGAACCTTGGTTCATACAGTTTTGCATGACCTCTTCGAATCGCCAGCCGCCGAACGTAATTACGAGAAAGCCGTCGAGTTATTGCCCGCTCGATGGGAGGCGCAACTCGCTGCCAAACCCGATCTCCTCCCCCTGGTTACCAATCAGAAAGAGTGGATCGATCGTGCCAATTCACTTTTAGCTACCTACTTCAAATTAGAGAAACCAGAGACCTTTGAGCCAACCTTTCGAGAACTGCATCTTGAATTCGATTTGAATTCAGATCTGTACCTACATGGCTATGTAGATCGACTTGACGTTGCTCCGACCGGTGAGGTTCGAATTGTCGACTACAAGACTGGTAAATCTCCAAAACCAGGTTGGGAAGCTAAGGCCCTTTTTCAATTACAAGTTTATGCGCTGCTTTATTTTAAGACTCATCAGGTGATTCCAAAATTGTTAGCATTAATTTATCTAGGTGATGGTGAAATGGTTCGTAGCACGCCAACTTTGGCAGATCTGAAAAATACCGAAACGACCCTCATCCGAATAGCCACCGAAATTAACCAATCTATTGAAGAAGATAATTGGCCAACTAAACCGTCACGTCTTTGTGACTGGTGCTTCTTTAAAAAGATCTGTCCTGCTCATATTTCTTAAGCAGTTCGGTATAACTCAAATTTTCAAGTGATGAAGTTATCTCTACTCGTTCGGATTTGGTGATCGGTACGAGGTGTGGAACTGCAATTACCCAGGCACCTGACGCCTTAGCTGCAGTTACGCCAGTTAGTGAATCTTCAAAAATTAGGCAATTAGCAATATCGTGACCACCGCTACGTGCAGCCAGTAAATAACCTTCTGGATCGGGCTTTGCTACCTTTACATCATTACTGGAAATCGAACGAGCAAATGGGTTTATGGCGAAGTGTGAAAGTGCGGCATCCACCAATGAACGCGGGCTAGCCGATACCAGGGTCAACTCAATGCCATGTTCACGCAAATCATCTATTAGTTGCTTAGCACCAGGCATGAGCGGCAAGTCACCTTTAAATTTTTCAATCATACGTTCAATGATCTCAACCGTTAGGAAATGGCCATCTCGTTTTCCACCAATCAATCCCGACATGTAGTTACCAACGCGATCAAGTGGCCCACCTAGGCAGGCTGCTTGATCCGACTCCAGCCATTGATAGCCAAACTCGGCCATCATCTCGGTTTCAGATTCCAGCCAAAGTGGCTCGGAATTGATCAGCAAGCCATCCATATCGAAGAAGACCGCACTGTAGAAGTTTTGATCCTCTTTAGTTGGCATTGAAATACTTGGCCTCCGGATGGTGAACGATGATTGCACTCGTCGACTGCTCAGGATGCAATTGGTACTCTTCCGAAAGTTCGACGCCAATTCGTTCTGGTTCGAGTAGTTCGCATAACTGAACCTGTTGTTCAATATCTGGGCAAGCTGGATAGCCAAAAGAGTATCGTGATCCTCGATATCCTTGATCAAGAATGCCTTGCAGATCTGCCGCATCTTCGGCGCGCACCTTTAGCTCCTCGCGAATTCGCTGATGCCAATATTCGGCCAGTGCCTCAGTTAATTGAACGGAAAGACCATGCAATTCCAAATATTCTCGATATTCATTTTTGGCAAATAGTTCAGACGCGACCTTACTAATGGTGTTTCCCATAGTCACAACATGGAAGGCTACGATGTCCACTTTGCCTGATTCGCGGGCGGCGAAGAAATCGCTAATGCATAATCGTCGATCTCGACGTTGCCTTGGGAAAGAGAAGCGAGTGCGTTCTTTTCCCTTCTTTGGGCCGTCATGATGCAAAATAATTAAATCATTACCTTCGCTAATGCAGGGGAAATAACCATAAACAACTGCAGCTTCTAACCAACCTTTAGCCTGCACTTCGCTTAATAGCGATCTCAAACGAGGCCGGCCTTCAGCCTCGGCCATAACTTCGTATTCACCACGAGCGCCCTTGAGACCCCATTGACCTATAAATAGTGCGCGTTCATCGAGCATGCCTGAGTAATCTGCTAACGGAATGCCTTTAACAATTCGGGAACCAAAGAATGGTGCAGCGGGAATATCAATATCGATTGCGACATCGCTGCGCTTGTTATCTATCTCATCGCTTACTTCAGCGGTGCGAGTAGATTTAACTCTACGTTCACGCAGTGCCGGCAATTCGGCACCCGGTTCGCCCCGCTTAACTGCCATGATTGAATCCATTAAGCGCAGCCCTTCAAAGGCATCACGCGCATATCGAACTTCACCAGGGAAAACTTCAGCTAAATCTTGTTCAACAAATGCGCGAGTTAACGCCGCGCCGCCAAGGACAATCGGCCACTTTTGATCTAGACCACGCGCGGTAATCTCTTCAAGATTCTCCTTCATAATCACTGTCGACTTAACCAAGAGACCACTCATACCGATTGCATCAACGTTATTTGCTTCGGCGGCATCGATTATCTGATTGATCGTCTGTTTGATTCCGATATTTACAACCTGATAGCCATTATTAGAGAGAATGATATCTACTAGATTCTTGCCAATATCGTGAACATCGCCTTTTACCGTAGCTAACAACATACGTCCGCGACCCTGATCATCGCTCTTCTCCATATATGGTTCTAGATAAGCGACTGCGCTCTTCATTACCTCAGCGCTCTGCAACACGAAAGGCAATTGCATCTCGCCTTTACCAAAAAGTTCGCCGACTACCTTCATGCCTTCAAGGAGATGATCATTAATTATTTGTAGTGGCTGGATGCCTTGGGACATTGCTAAATCCAGATCGCCTTCGAGGCCGACCTTTTCACCGTCAATGATTCGGCGTTGTAATCGTTCTTCTAAAGGTAAGGCCGATAATCCTGCGGCGCGTAGGTTTCGGGAAGCGGCAACTTCTACTCCTTCAAATAATTGCAAAAACTCAGTCAGCGGATCGTAGATGCATTGTCCATCTTGGTATTTGCGACGGTCATAAACTAGATCTAACGCAACTTCGCGAGCACGATCCTCAATTCGTGCCATCGGGGTTATTTTGGAGGGATGAACAATTGCTGAATCCAACCCAGCCTGTACGCACTCGTGCAGGAAGACCGAGTTAAGCACAATGCGAGCCGCTGCATTTAGACCAAAGGAGACGTTACTGACGCCTAAAGTAGTTTGGACATCTGGAAATTCAGACTTTAACGAGCGTATCGCATCAATTGTAGCGATGCCATCTCGTCTGGTTTCCTCTTGCCCAGTAGCGATCGGGAAAGTTAAGCAATCAATCAAAATATCACTGGTATCCATCTGCCAGTTCTGAGTTAAATCATTAATTAATCTTCGCGCTACCTTTAGCTTCCACTCTGTCGTACGCGCTTGGCCTTCCTCATCGATTGTTAATGCAACAACACTAGCGCCATGTTCTTTTACCAGTGGCATGATCTTGGAAAAACGAGAAGTTGGTCCATCGCCATCTTCATAATTCACAGAATTGATAACACATCGGCCACCTAATTGCTCTAATCCCGCCCTAAGAACAGCTGGTTCGGTCGAATCAAGAACTATCGGTAACGTTGAAGCAGTTGCAAAACGACTAGCAAGCTCTGTCATATCTTTGACGCCATCACGTCCGACATAATCGACTGAGAGATCTAGCATGTGGGCGCCTTCACGAATTTGGTCTCGGGCGATTTCCACGCAAGTTTGCCAATCTTCAGCCACGAGCGCATCGCGAAAAGCACGTGAACCATTTGCATTTGTGCGTTCACCGATTGCCAAGTAGGTCTTATCTTGGCGAAAAGGTACAAATTGATAGAGTGATGATGCGCCTGGTTCCGAGATCGGATTTCGATCTTTAATTTTATGGCCCTTGAATTTCGCTACTACTGCCGCCAAATGTGTCGGCGTAGTTCCGCAACAACCGCCTAGAAGTGAAATTCCATAATCAGCGACAAAGGTATGTAGCGCTATTGCTAATTCTTCTGGGCCGAGTGGGTATTCAGCGCCATTTTTGCCCAGGATCGGTAAACCAGCATTTGGCATGACTGAGATAGGTATCTTAGAATTTTGCGAAAGATAGCGCAGGTGCTCTGACATTTCTGCCGGGCCGGTCGCGCAGTTCAACCCAATTAAATCAATCTCAAGTGGTGCCAAGGCGCTCAAAGCTGCTCCGATTTCGGAGCCGAGCAGCATGGTACCTGTCTGTTCAACGGTAACCTGAGCGATCAAAACTACATCACGTTCAATCTTCGCCATCGCCGAACGGGCACCATTAACTGCAGCTTTTGCTTGTAGTAGATCTTGGGTAGTTTCAATTAAAAGCGCATCAGAGCCAGCATCGAGTAAACCTTGGGCTGCCTTTTCGTAAGCGGCTCGCAAATTTTCGTAAGTTGTGTGTCCTAAAGTTGGCAACTTCGTACCCGGACCAAGTGAGCCAAGAACAAACCGAGGTTTTTCGGATGTCGAAAATTTATCGGCACACTCCCGCGCAATTTTGGCCCCAGCAAAAGCTAATTCGTAAATGCGTTCTTCGATGCCATATTCAGCCAAGTTCGCCAAATTGGCACCAAAAGTGTTGGTTTCGATCGCATCTACGCCAACTTCCAAATATGCATTATGAACACTCGCGACAATATCTGGCCTCGACACATTTAGAATTTCATTGCAGCCTTCATGTCCTTGAAAATCTTCCAGAGTTGGATCGGCAGCTTGTAGCATCGTTCCCATTGCGCCATCTGCAATAACAATACGTTCAGCGAGTGCTTCACGTAGGAGCGAAGTCGTTTTTTTGATGCTCATTGGCGAAAGGTTACCAGTAGAGCCTTATTACTTGATCTCGATCTTTAGTGAGAATTATTGAGAATTAGCGAGAATTAGCGAGAATTAGATTGCGATACCTAAGAAGGTATCAATAGCCCGACTGAGTTCACCGCCACTCCCACCAACTTGACCGCTTTCGGTGGCTTCAATCCAGCGCTCCAAAACATTGATAGCTCGAACTGTATTTAGATTATCGGCCATACTCGCAATCAAGAGCGCGATAGTTTCTTTGGTAGGAGCAACTTCGTTGCGGCTAAGTGCACTTCGTAGGCGGATCATTAGAGTGGCTGCGGAATTCAAAATCTCATCACTCCACATGCGATCACGTCCATAAGGTGCACTAAGTAGAGCTAAGCGAATCACCATTGGGTCAACGCCGGCAGCAACTAATTTACTAACAAAAACTAGATTCCCTTTGCTCTTGCTCATCTTCTCGCCATCCAAGCCCACCATTCCAGTATGGACATAAGTTCTCGCATAGGGCTTATCAGTGATTACTGCTACTTGTGCCGCACCCATTTCATGATGTGGGAAGATCAGATCACTACCACCACCTTGAATATCGATAGCGAAATCATCGGTTGGATCTGGTTGCAAATACTTTAATGCGATTGCACTACATTCGATATGCCAACCTGGCCGACCAGCACCAAATGGCGACGGCCAACTTGGTTCGCCTGGTCTAGCCGCTAGCCACACTAAACAATCAAGTACATCTTTCTTGCCAATTCGATCTGGGTCTCCCCCACGTTCGGCGAAAATTTTTTGCATCTCTGCTTGTGAGTAGTGAGAACGAGTTCCAAATTCCGAATCGCTTCGAACTCTAAAATATAGATCGCTCTCAACTGAATAGATGGTTTCTTTATCTCTCAAATTGATGATTGCTTCGGTTACTAGTGGAATCGCTTCAACAGCCCCTATATAACTTTCCGGAGGCAAGATATGTAGATTAACCATATCGCCACGGAAAAGTTCGATTTGTGAATGAGCTAATTCTTGCCAATCTAGGCCATCTCGTGCCGCTCGTTCTAAGAGCGGGTCATCGATATCGGTAATATTTTGAACGAAGCGAACCTGTGCACCGGTGGCTCGCAGATAGCGATTTATCAAATCAAAAGTTAAATAAGTAGCAGCATGACCTAGATGCGTTGCATCGTAAGGCGTAATTCCACAAACATACATTCGGTACAAGTTCTTTACCGGAAGCGCCTGCTTTGTTCCAGAACGGGTATCTCTTAAAGTTAGCGTAGGCAGCGCATATTTTGAATCAACTGCTGGGATATCAACTTGGGGCCAAGAACGCATTCTTTTATTCTAGATGGCCGGTAGCGATTAAGTAAGTTAAAACGGCGGCCACGGAACAGCTGGCCAATCGGCACTAGGTGAGGGAAAAATTCCCTCTGATAGTAATCGTGAGATTCGCATCTCTAAGGCTTTGAACTCGTCATTGGATAATAATTCTCGGACCTGCTGACCAGTTTCGGTCGTTAATTTAGCCTGCAACTCTTCTAACAGTTGTATTTCCGAACTTGTTAACGGTGTTTGCTCCCATTGCCAGAGAACGGTTCGCAATTTGTCATTTACATGGAATGTGACGCCGTGATCGCAACCAAAAATATGACCCGTCTCGGTCGGCAACAGGTGTCCAATTTTGCGGTCGGTGTTGTTGATGACTACATCGAGTAACGCGATTCTTCGAAGAGCCGGTAAATCCTTCCGATATAGCTCAGCCAAATCAATTCCTTGATCTACATCAATCCAGAGTTGCACCATTCCAAAACCAAATGGACCTTCGCGCAAAATTGTTGGCGGAACTGAATTAATACTCATTGCTTCACTAATTAAATACGCGGCGTACTCTCGATTTGCCAGAGTGCCATCGGGAAAATCCCAGAGTGGTCGTTCACCAGAAACTGGTTTGTAAATACAGTTAAAAGAGAATTCGCCAACTGTCACTTCACCGAAAAGTGTTGCATTTGAAGCATCGACTAATCGACCAGTTACTTTCAAATCACCGTATTGGAGGGCAGCCAGCAATTCGGTGCGATTATCTGCGGTAACCATTGGCCCTCGGACATAAGTGACCATTGATATCAATTGGAATTCCGCAGAACGGACAGGGAAGGCGTCCAGCGCTAACAACCATTGCAGTTCTGCGTGCGAAAGCGTCAGCTTGAGCTAACGATAATGAAACACGCAGTAAATCTGGGGCGCCTTCTTCTTCGTCAGCGGCAAGTTCCTCCTCCTCGGATTGAGCTTCGGTAACACATTGCAACTCAACCAAAACCATTTCGGTATCGGTTATGAAAGAGAGGCCGATAACGCCCACTCGAAATTCCTCGAAGATTGGTTGCTCTAGTGGATCTGAATCTGGTTCAGATTTCTCATAGGCAATCATCGGATTCGCGCGTTTAATCTCTTTAAGCATGGCACCCACTCGTTCCCCAAGGGCTGCAGCTTGAATTTTCTCAAGGCCTACTGAAGTCATCCGGGTGCCAGCCCGGGCTTGAATAAAGAAGGAACGATCGCCTGGCTCACCAACTGTGCCGCACACAAAACGCTCAACGGGGTTGTACTCGTAAACGATTCGACTCACTTTGCAACGCCTTTGCCGCCACCGAGTAAGTGACCACGTTTCTTCTTATTTTGCAGCAGTTCGGCAATGGATGAATCTGAGTCATTTAATCGAGTTAACCGAATGACTCCCCCGTGAGATTCCAGGATAGTGATGGAAGCTGGATCAATTACGATCCGTTGAAAATCGTCTAAGTGCATGCCAAGTGAGCTAGCAACAATCGCCTTTATGACATCTCCATGTGAAACCATAATGGTCAGCTCTAGGTCACCGGCAAAAAATTCGTGCACTGATTTCATGGCTCTCACTTGCATTGCTGCCAGGCTCTCGCCACCAGGAAAGATCACCGCACTTGGCTGGCCCTGAATTTTTCGCCATAACTTTGCTCGCGATAGCGTAGTTAGTTTTTTTCCAGACCAATTGCCGTAGTCCACTTCGATTAGATTCTCATCAGTTATAACCTGCACGTTCTTTCCAAATTGCTCTAACCACGGAGCCAGAGTCTGCGCACATCTCTCCATTGGGCTAATGTGTACTTTTGAAATAGTCAGATTTCCTAATCTAGAAGCCAAACGCATGGCCTGATCGCGCCCAGTAGCGGAAAGATTTACATCTGGCATACGGCCGGATAAGACCCCCGCCGCATTGGCAGTGGAATGGGCATGTCGGACTAAAACTATCGTCGGCACCCTGAAAGGTTATCGCAGTAATTCACTAGTTGCCTTGCTAGGTTTGCGCCATGGAATTACGTCGCGCGGGCGAGAGTGGGCTTTCGCTATCTCGATTAGGTCTTGGAACTATGACATGGGGTCGGGATACCGATGAACATGAGGCAGCCGACCAAATGCGCGCTTATCTAGATGCAGGTGGAAATTTCGTCGACACCGCTGCTGTGTATGGTGATGGCGATAGTGAGCGAGTTATAGGTGGTTTAGCCGGATCACTTTTTAAACGAGAAGAAATTGTTCTTGCAACTAAAGCTGGAATTACTTTCCCAAATGGAGCTCGTACCGTTAATAACTCGCGAGCAGCGTTAATGGCCGAGCTAGATAATTCGCTGGCGCGACTCGGAACTGATTACGTTGACCTTTGGCAAATTCACACCTGGGATAGTGAGAATCCCATTTCGGATGCGCTCTCGGCACTTGATTGGGCGTACAACACTGGACGAGCCCGTTATGTTGGAATTTCCAACTTTTCCGGTTGGCAGACAGCACATTGCGTTACGCGACAATCTAACCAAGGTGGCAAGGCTCCAATTGCAACTATTCAATCTGAGTACTCACTTTTAAATCGCGAAGTAGAGCAGGAAGTTATTCCGGCTGCTCAAGCCTTGGGATTCGGATTACTTTCTTGGTCGCCATTGGGCCGCGGAGTCTTAACTGGAAAATATCGAAATGGTCTGCCAAGTGATTCACGAGGAGCAAGTGCTCACTTCGCTGGTTTTGTTAAACCGTATCTAGATGCCCGTTCGTCACGAATAGTAGAAGCAGTTTGTGTTGCCGCTGATGGCTTAGGTTATTCACCGTTAGAAGTTTCGTTAGCTTGGGTACGTGATGCGCCTGGTGTTACAAGCGCAATTGTTGGTGCGCGAACTGGTGCTCAGCTACGAGGAATCTTAACTTCAGAACAGATAGCTATACCAGAAGTTGTGCGCGAAGCGTTGAATGAGGTATCAGCAGCTCTTTAAGAATCGTTCTAATACATGAACGCCATACTTCAAACCATCTATCGGAACCCGCTCATCGACCCCATGGAAAAGCGCCATGAAGTCTAGGCCTTCCGGCAATTTCAAGGGCGTGAACCCGTAACCGATGATTCCCAATTCAGATAGCGCTTTGTTATCAGTTCCACCACTCATCATGTACGGAACGGCTATTGCTTCAGGATCCTCAGCTATAAGTGACTGAACCATCGCTTCAACTAAGTCGCCGCTAAAATCAACTTCCAAAGAAATATCACGCGTTAAAGTTTCAATTTCAATATTCGGACCAACAATCTCGCGAATGGTTTGATTGAATTCTTCTTCATAGCCCGGTAAGAACCGACCATCAATAACAGCCGAGGCTTCTTGAGGAATTACATTTGCTTTATATCCAGAGCTCAGCATGGTCGGATTAGCTGTATTCTGTAAAGTTGCGCCGAACATTTTTGCAGCTGGTCCCAGTTCTTCTAGAAGTGGGCGAAAATCCTGCTCGTCATAAGTCTGATCTGTTGCTTTTGCCAATTTACTGAAGAGAGCTTTGATGGTCTTTGTATATCGTTGTGGCCAAGTGTGATTACCAATTTTAGCCACGGCTTCAGTTAGTGCGGTAATTGAATTATTCTTATTGATCATGGAACCATGTCCAGCAGTTCCCTTGGCGGATAATTTGAGCCAGTGAATTCCTTTTTGAGCTGTCTCAATGAAATATAAACGTTTGCCATTCTTTAGCGTAATTGAGTAGCCACCAACCTCAGATACCGCTTCGCTGCAGCCGGCAAAGACCTCAGGATGGTTTGCAGTCATATATCTAGAACCATATTCGCTACCCGCTTCTTCATCACCGAAGAAAGCTAGAACGATATCTCGCGGAGGAACGTAGCCTTCACGCTGCCATTTGCGAACGATTGCCAGAATCATCGCATCAACGTTCTTCATATCAACGGCGCCACGACCCCAGATAAATCCATCTCTAATTTCGCCGCTAAAAGGATCAACTGACCAATCCTTTGCATCTACTGGCACCACATCGATATGACCGTGCAGGACGAGTCCCGGACGAGATGAGTCGCTGCCCATAATCTTGGCTATTACATTTGCTCGATTAGGACCTGATTCATAAATTTGAGAAGCAATTCCAACTTCTGCTAATGATTCAACAACGTAGGCCGCGATTGCCCGCTCGTCGCCTTTACCTTCGCCATAATTCACACTCGGGATACGAATCAATTCTTGGCAGATTCGAATCGTCTCTTCTTCAAGCGCAAGGCGATCTGATGTTGTCATAGGAATACTCTCTCAGTAATTCAGTAGAATTGCTAAGTAATTCCGCTTTTTGCTGCTCGGTGACCTCTATTGCTATTCTTACGCATTGCTTTGAATCCACTCGTCCGGGTGGCGGAATTGGCAGACGCGCTAGCTTGAGGTGTTAGTGCCCGCAAGGGCTTAGGGGTTCAAGTCCCCTCCCGGACACAAATATTTTTTCTTCAGCCGGAGGTACCGCATGGAGTTATCCGACGCACTCTCGCTAATTCGACCGGTGCCAGATTTTCCAATACCTGGTGTGCTCTTCCAGGATATAGCCCCTCTTCTGGCGAATCCTAAGGCTTATGAGCAAGTAACTAAAGAGTTTTCACGGACTGATACTCCTTTTAATGTGGTTGCCGGTGTTGAATCTCGCGGTTTCATCTTGGCGAGTGCGATCGCAATCGATAGAGCAGTTTCCTTTATACCAATTCGCAAACCTGGAAAACTGCCCGGGAAAGTTATCCGGCGAGAGTACGGTTTGGAGTACGGAAACGATGCCTTAGAAATGCAGTTAGATGCATTTGCTTCAACCCCGAATCCGAGTGTCCTTTTGATCGATGACGTTCTTGCAACCGGTGGCACTTTAATTGCCGCTCTTGAATTGATCGCTGATCTTTCTGGTGAAATTTGTGAGATCGCAGTGTTGCTTGAGATTGCTGCACTCGGTGGTCGAGAAAGCATCTTAAAAAAATTTCCAACTTTGAAGATTCGAGCTTTGGTGACGATTTGAGTAAGTCAACCAAGAAAATTGGTGAGATTCAAGGCCTTCGCGCCCTTGCTGCCTTGCTAGTTCTACTTTTTCATGCCCAGTTTATTTCGGGCGGGTTTATTGGGGTAGATATTTTCTATGTGATCTCCGGCTTCTTGATCACCGGCCTACTATTAAAAGAATTAGAAGCAACAGGGCGGATATCCCTAAAAGGTTTTTACTTGCGAAGAAGTAAACGTTTATTGCCTGCCTCGTTTCTCGTCATTTTCGTGACTGCGATCTTTGCTTGGTTGGTACTTCCGCCGATATCTCGAGGGTCCATTGGTCGAGACTTGGTTGCTACTACTTCATATCTTTCTAATTACCTTTTTGCCTGGTGGCAGAACGATTACCAGAATCTAAACGCAACTCCTTCACCCTTTATCCATTACTGGTCATTAGCGGTTGAGGAGCAGTTCTATCTTTTCTGGCCACTTCTAATAATTGCTCTATCGAAGATGAAGAATGCCCGCAAGTATTCGCTGGGATTTTCACTGGTAACGGTTGCTTCTTTTGCGCTAGGAGTCTGCATAACGATCATTTCTCCAATCTGGGCCTTCTATTCGCTCCCCACTCGAGGCTGGGAGTTGGGTGTCGGTGCTCTCATCGCGCTAATGCCCAAATTGCAGAGAGGCAACCGCACAATCGCTTTAATAGGTATCGCATTACTATTTATTGGTGCCTTTTGGTTCAACGAAAAGAGTTCGTTTCCGGGCACCAATGCTCTGTTACCTGTTTTAGGAACCGCAGCACTTCTCTCGAGCATCGGAAAATGGCCACACATTTTAGATTGGCTTGCCACCAATCGAATTTCGCTCTGGCTGGGAAGAATTTCTTATCCGCTTTACTTATGGCACTGGCCGCTATTGGTTTTGCCGATTACTTTTTTGGCGCGCCAACTATCAATTCTCGAGCGAATCGCAGCACTATTTCTCACAATTCTTCTTGCCCATGCCACCAATCGATTAATTGAAGAGCCAATTCAGCATCGAACAATCGCTCCGGTGCGAATCGTTGCCGGTATTTCAGTAGCCATGGTCAGTGCAATCCTGATGGGTGTGGGCATAGCTAGTTCTACGACGTCAGCAATTCTAATTGAAGGAAAGCAGATTACGCTTTCGAGTATCAAGGCAAGACCAACACCCTACATGAATGGCTGCCATTTGAATTATCGTGAATCGATTTCACCACCTTGTGAATTTGGAAAACTAGATGCAACCAAAACGGTAGTCCTATATGGCGACTCCCATGCAGTGCAATGGTTTCCTGCGTTTGAAAAATTAGCCACAGAAAAAGGATTCAAATTGATTAATCTGACAAAATCCGCTTGCCCGTCAATAGATGTGGTTCGCGAAAGTGTCGGTGCATTCCAAATGAATAATTGCGCCAAGTGGCGAAAGTCAGCGGTTCTTAGGATTAAAGCCGCAAAACCAGATCTGGTAATCCTGTCCTCATTTGAACATTTTGTTCCTGCAGGTGACCCAAATTTAGTCAAGCAATGGTGGGCGGCTGGTTCAATTCAAACTCATAAATTATTGCAACCGCTAGCCCAGAAACTAATCTATATTTTAGATACACCGCTTCCCACTCGAAATATTCCTGATTGCTTGGTAAGCACTAGCGCAGATAAGTGTTTTGCAAATCCCGAGCTAGGTCTGCCCCAGGTTGCTAATTTTCAAATAATTAATCCAGCTACTTGGCTCTGCAATGAAACTTGCCCGGCAATTGTTCAAGGGAATGTGGCATACCGTGACGCTTCCCATATCAGCGTTGCGACTGCCCTGTCGTTATCTGATCAGCTCTGGGACGCGCTACTTGCTCAGGGTTTTCGACTTTAATGTGGCAGGATTACCGACATGGCTGAGTTAACTTATTACTGTGGCACGATGGATAGTGGTAAATCGACTTTGGCTCTGCAAACTGCCCATAACCATCAAAGTCGAGGCCGCTCAGGTTTAATATTCACCAACCAAGATCGCGCTGGCGTTGGCGTAATCTCTTCGCGCCTGGGTCTGCAAAGTGCCGCTATTGAAGTGACCCCAGATCTAGATATTCATCACTTTGTGGTTGATCAACTCTCAATTGGAAATCGAGTTGATTACATTATTTGCGATGAGGCTCAATTCTATGAACCCATTCAAATAGATCAGTTAGCCCGAATCGTTGATGGGCTAGGTATCGATGTTTATGCCTTCGGAATTCTGGCGGATTTCCGCACTAAGTTATTTCCTGGTTCGGCTCGACTGGTTGAACTTGCAGACCGGGTAAATACGTTGCAAGTTGAAGCACTTTGCTGGTGCGGTGAACGGGCCACACATAATGCTCGTACGGTTAATGGAATTATGGTCACTGAGGGCGAACAAGTAGTTATCGGTGATACGAATAAGGCCGATGAGATTGCTTACGAGGTTCTCTGTCGGCGTCACCATATGCGTCAATTAACTGCCCGAGTTTCTAAAGCGGGACACATTTCAGTTGACCCATTACCATTTAACACATGAACGTTCGCGGATTAGCCGCTCAAAACAAAAGTTCCCTATTGGCTCCCATCGAGTTCCAACGGCGTGAGCTATCGGCTCACGATGTCGCTATTGAAATTAAGTACGCCGGAATCTGCCATTCCGATATTCACCAAGTTAAAGATGAATGGGGCGGCTCTCGTTATCCAATGGTTCCTGGCCATGAGATCGCAGGTGTAGTAATTGCAGTCGGTAATCATGTCAGTAAATTCAAAGTCGGCGATTTGATCGGAGTCGGCGTTTTTATTGACTCTTGTCGCGAGTGCTCCAGTTGCAAACAAGGGCTAGAACAGTATTGCGAAAAGGGAATGACTCCCACTTACAACGGAGTAGAGCGCGATGGCGTTACTCCAACCATGGGTGGTTACTGCGATAGGTATGTTATTAATGAAGATTATGCTGTCAAAATCCCAACTAACCTTAATCTTGCCGCGGTTGCCCCACTTTTATGCGCTGGAATCACGCTTTACTCTCCGCTAAAGCATTGGGGTGCAGCGGCCGGAAAGAAAGTTGCCGTAATGGGCTTAGGTGGACTAGGACATATGGGTGTGAAATTCGCTCATGCGCTTGGTGCCGAAGTAACTGTGCTTTCACATTCGCCCTCTAAAGAGGCTGATGCTCTCAAGTTAGGTGCCGATCATTTTGTACTCTCAAGTGATACCACGCAAATGAACTTAGTTAAAAAGAGTTTCGACTTAATTTTGGATACCGTTAGTGCAGAACATAATATTAATGATTATCTATCTCTGTTAAGAACCAATGGCACTTTAATTGTGATCGGACTCCCGGGTGTACCTTTCTTGGTCAATGCGAACTCTTTGCTCTCTGGTAGACGTTCAATGGCTGGCTCAATGATTGGTGGGATCGCAGAGCTGCAAGAGATGCTAAATTTCTGCGGTAAGAACAATATTGTTAGCGAGATTGAGTTAATTAAAGCCGATTATGTAAACCAGGCCTATGAGCGCACCATTAAAAGTAATGTCCGCTTCCGTTTTGTTATAGATATGGCAACTCTCTAACTAAAAATTTTTAGTAGAAAATTATTGAGATAGGCAATTAAAGATTCGCGGTCAGCCTAATTAAATCTATGAATCAAAAGAGAAAAGATTGGGGCAATGGCTAGTGCGGGCAAAAGATTCGCAACCGCTACCTCTTTAAGCTTTAACAATTTAAGCGCAATGCACAGCAACATGAGGCCACCACAAATGGTCATCGCAGCTATTTGATAATCCGCCAAAATCGATCCTAGTCCAACGCCGACAACAGTCCAACTGCCCTGGTAAATACCGACCGGAATTGCAGATGCAGCCACTCCCCACCCGAGTGAGGTGGCAAAAGCCATTGCCGCGAAAAAGTCGAGGGTAGATTTAAGAATTAATTGATCAATTCCGGTGCCCATACCATCGCTGATTGAGCCGAGAATTGCCAGAGGGCCAATCGCAAAGAGCAGTGAAGCGCTAACGAATCCTTCGATAAACGGGCTCTCCTTGGCTGCTCGGAACTTAAGGCGCAGATTTTCCCCTAGCACTTCAAGTTTTTCCGCTAGTTTTAACGCACTTCCAATAAGAGCGCCTAAAAGAAGTGAACCAAGAATGCAGAGCAACGCCCAGCCATTAGGTAAAGCGCTGACATATTCTTTGGACCACAGGAGTAAGAGCGCGCTAGCTGAAGCGAGTAAAGTCACTAGGCCTAGAATGTCGGTGACTAAATCACGAAGTTTTTCACTGACGCGAGAGCCAAGCCCAACGCCAATTGCTGCTCCACCGATAATGGTGCAAATATTAATTAAAGTACCTAATCCAGGAAATTCCATTGTGTCTCAATGGTATCTCTTGTTTTGAAGCCATTGGGCTATCCTCGCCTAATGTCAATGAGCGCTCGTCTATTAAACTTTTTTCGACCATATAAAACAATTCCCATTACGCCTTGGCGAGCTACTAGTCGTTGGGATCTCTCTTTCTCTAGAGTGTTAATTCTCTTCGTGGGTCTATTCATTTTCGGCCTAGGCGACTCGCTATTAATTCAATCAGCGCTTGGAAATGCACCTTGGTCAGTATTGGCCCAAGGGCTTGCTAAAACATTCCATTCGGAGATAGGAATTCTCACCTTCCTCATAAGCGCTGTGGTATTGCTGCTTTGGATTCCGTTGAAGGAGAAACCTGGTTTTGGAACCATAAGCAACATTGTTTTAATTGCCGCAGCAATTCAAATTGGGATCGTCTTTATTCCTGAAGCAAGAAATTCTACTTTGGGCTTGGTATATGTATTACTCGGGATCGCTATGGTTGGTGCAGGTTCTAGTCTCTACATAACCTGCGGCCTAGGCCCCGGGCCTCGCGATGGCTTAATGACTGCGATCCACCACAAAACTGGAATTCGAGTGGGACGAGTTCGGCTAGCGATCGAAGGAACCGTGTTGGTATTTGGTGCGCTCTTGGGAGGTCGAATTGGGATTGGAACGGCGCTATTTGCGCTCCTAATTGGCCAATCAATTGCAATTTTCTTAGGGATTATGGCTCGGCTTACCTCACTTGCTCCTCAGTAAGCCCTATCTTTACCCTCAGTTCCCTACGTTAGCTGGACGTTCTTCAGCTCGGAGTCGCAAACACCTCCGTTACCAAAATTAGAAAGGCAATTCATTGACTAAATTCCTTGATAGCTACTTCAAGATCTCGCAACGTGGCTCTTCGGTAGCCACAGAAATCCGCGGAGGTCTGGTTACCTTCTTCACAATGGCCTATATCGTGGCCCTGAATCCAATCATCTTGGCCTATGCGAAAGATTCAGGCGGTCAATACCTATTTGGTGGAGATCACCCTGAACCTGCAATGGTCGCAGCAACTACTGCACTTGTTGCTGGCCTTCTTACAATTCTTATGGGCGCAGTGGCTAATTACCCGTTAGCTTTAGCAACTGGCTTAGGCCTAAATACCTTCGTAGCGGTAGGCATCGCTTCCAAGATGTCTTGGGCTGCTGCAATGGGACTAGTAGTTCTTGAAGGTTTAATTATTTTGATACTTGTTTTAACTGGGTTCCGCGTAGCGGTATTTAAGGCAGTACCGGCTCAGATCAAGATTGCGATCTCGGTGGGTATTGGCCTTTTCATCGCGCTTATCGGCCTGGTTGACGCTGGCTTTGTTCGTAGAACTGCTAACGGACCAGTTCCTGTCGGCCTAGGTGTAAATGGAAATCTGGTCGGTTGGCCAACAGTGGTATTCGTTTTTGGCTTGATCTTGATTATTAGTCTAATGGTTCGCAAAGTTAAGGGCGCTATCTTGATCGGCGTAATTGGCGCAACTGTTGCCGCTGTTATTGTACAAAAGCTTTACAAGATTGCCCCAGGGTTCACTGACAACGGTCCAGGAAATGCTCCAACGATCGTAGATGGGGGCTGGGGACTAAATGTTCCTAATGTTCCAACCGATATCGTCGCAACTCCTAAATTCAAGTTCGGTGGACAGTTCGATCTATTCGGTGCTTTCCAACTTGATAATGTAACTTTGATCGCAGCAATCTTGATTCTCTTCACACTTTTGCTTTCAGATTTCTTCGACACTGTTGGAACTGTTACCGCAATCGGTCACGAGGCAGGTCTTGCTGATAGAGAGGGCAATGTAGATAACATTCAGAAGATTCTGCTAGTTGACTCAGTTGCTGCTGCCGCTGGTGGCGCCGCTGGTATCTCTTCAAATACTAGCTACATCGAATCTGCTGCAGGAGTTGGTGAAGGTGCGCGCACCGGTTTGGCTTCAGTCGTCACCGGAATCTGCTTTTTGCTAACTACCTTCCTTGCTCCTCTAGTAGGAATAATTCCTTACGAGGCTGCAACTCCAGCTCTGATTATCGTCGGCTTTTTGATGATGACTCAGATTAAGGATATTGATTGGGAAGATCTAGGAATCGCTATTCCAGCATTCCTAACCATCATTTTGATGCCTTTCACATACAACATCTCAGTTGGTATTGGTGCTGGCTTCATTACTCACGTAGTGATTCGTCTATTCCAAGGACGCAGCAAAGAGATCCATCCTTTGCTGCTTCTAGTTTCTGGTCTATTCATGATCTACTTCCTATCTTCACCAATTAATAACTGGATCTCATGAGTTGATTAATTAGAAACGGGCCACGAGAGATCGTGGCCCGTTTTCTTTATGCCAGAAAGTTATGGAAGTCGCCAGTTAATTGGTTCTTGGCCACTTTTCTGAAGAAGCTCATTACATCTGGAAAATGGTCTACTTCCAAAGAAACCGCGATAGGCAGATAATGGACTTGGATGAACCGAGATTACTTTATGGGAGTCTGAGAATATCGCTCCAGCCCTATGCGCGTGACTCCCCCAAAGAATGGCCACGGCATTCTGCCTCGACAGCGCTTGCAAGGCCGTTTTGGTTATCCCCTGCCAGCCAATCTTTAGATGAGCTTTCTTTTCATCCAAGTTCAAGGAGAGTGAAGTATTAAGCAGTGCCACACCTTGATTAACCCAGGCATCTAAATTGCCATTAGCTGGCTCTGGGTAACCGGTATCTGCGCAATACTCGAGAAAAATATTTCGTAGTGAAGTTGGCAGTTTCTGTACCTCGGGGTCCACGCTGAAAGCAAAGCCATTTGCATAACCCGGAGTTGGATAAGGATCTTGTCCGAGGATTACAGCGCGATAATGAGATAGCGGCTTGGTAAAGACTCGATAGACCTCGTCGAATTTCGGGGTTATATTTTGAGTTGCGATTAGTCGGTTTATCTCAGCAATTTTTGCAGAATGTGGCGCTAAAACCTGCTGCCAGGAAGAATCAATTTGTGCGAGCAAAGAACCGGGAATCTACTTTGGTGACAGTTAGCGGGTAATCAAAAACATTTGAGATATTGGTTGAATTAAGTACTTGGTCAATCTCGCCCGTGAAAGCAATTTGGCCATTCTTGATTAGTAAAGCGTGCGTGGTGCCAACCGGGATTTCCTCTAGATGATGAGTAACAATAATCGAAGCAGGTGAAGTTGGGTCGCTCGCGTAGGTTGCAAAGCGTGTTAACAAATCTTCCCGGCCAGGTAGATCTAAGCCCGAGGTAGGTTCATCTAGCAGGATCAACTCCGGATCGACCATCAAAGCGCGCGCTATTGTTACCCGTTTGCGTTCCCCTTCGCTGAGCGTTCCGTATGTGCGGTCGCCCAAATTTCGAACGCCAAACGTGGTTAGCAGAGCGATTGCCCGAGATTCATCCCAGAGATCATAACTTTCATTCCAACGTCCACTAATTGCGTAGGCAGCGGTAAGAACAACATCGCGAACTAATTCATCATCTGGAATTCCAGCGGTGCTATTAGCTGAAACTAAACCGATTCGGGTTCGTAACTCGAATAGATCTACCTGGCCCATCAGTTGATCTAGGATTTGGGCAGAGCCAGAAGTGGGAAAAATTCGAGTTGCAAGCAATTGCAGCAGAGTAGATTTACCCGCGCCATTTGGACCCAAGATAACCCATCGTTGCCCAGTCTTTAAGGTGAGCGATACCGGGCCCAAGATTGTCTTGGCCCCACGACGAACTGTTACTTCATCGAGTTCTAGAACGGTATCGCTTGCCATAGAGCGAAAAGATAGCGCGAATTCACGCTAATCTGCGCATATGAGCAGCGATGCGCAACACACGGGCCTGATCCTTCTTACCGGCACTGATGCTCCTGGAATCACCCAAGCGCTCTTTTCGACCCTTGAACCTTTTGCAATCACGATTCTTGATATCGAACAAGTCGTTATAAGCGATCGTTTGATTCTCACAGTTTTGATTGGCCTGAGTCCAGCTCATGCCTCTGCCATCGAAAGTGATCTGACTGATTGCGCGACAAAACTTGGGGTGGATATTGCCACTCTCTTCTCCGATGCGCCGACTAGTTCTATTCAAGCAAAGCAGGGCTTACTACATGTGGTTGCCTTGACCCAGAAATTAAAACCAAGCGCCGTTACTCAGATTGCTAGCGCGATAACCGCGCAAGGCGGAAACATTGAACGCATTTTCCGAACTGCCTCTTATCCAGTTACGGCTGTGGAATTTCAAGTTTCTGCTGCTTCCGTTGATCAACTACGAACCACACTTGCGTTGGTAGCACGCGAGGTAGAGATTGATATCGCCGTATCGCCAGGCGGGTTGGCTAGATTGGCGAAGAAATTGGTGGTGATGGATGTTGACTCAACTCTGATCCAGCAGGAAGTTATTGAATTGTTAGCAGCTAAAGTGGGCGTTGCCGAGGAAGTTATTGCGATCACAAATTCTGCAATGTCGGGCGAACTCGACTTCGAAGCCTCACTACGCGCTCGAGTTGCTCTTCTCGCAGGTGCTTCTGCGCAAATCCTCGATCAGGTTCGCTCAGAAATTAGATTAACTCCAGGCGCTCGCACTTTGATAAAAACATTACAGAAATTAGGCCATGAAGTGGCAGTAGTGTCAGGGGGTTTCACTTCTGTCATCGAGCCAGTGCTGACTGAATTAGGTATTTCAAATTATCGCGCCAATACTCTAGAAATTTTGGAGGGAAAGTTAACTGGCCAATTAATTGCTCCCATTATTGACCGCGCTGCCAAAGCTCAAGCGCTTCGCGAGTTCGCTGAGCAAGCGGGTGTTTCGCTTGAACAAACAATTGCGATTGGTGATGGCGCAAATGATCTGGACATGATTGCCGCCGCTGGTCTCGGAATCGCTTTCAATGCTAAACCAGCAGTTCGCGCTGTCGCCGATAGTTCTTTATCAGCGCCATATTTGGATTCTGTGTTATATCTGCTGGGAATCACACGAGAAGATGTCGAAGCAGCAAATATTTAAGCTACAACCGGCAAGCGTGAATATCAGTAACTAGAATTCCCCGAGCCCCAATCGCCCAGAGATCATCCATTACCGCGTTAGTCTCTTTACGCGGCACCATGGCTCGAACCGCCACCCAATCTTCCTTTTGCAGAGGTGAGATAGTTGGTGACTCCAGGCCTGGCGTTAATTTGCAAGCTTTCTCTAAAGCACTCTTGGGAATGTCATAGTCGAGCAATACATATCTGCGAGCCGTTACCACGCCTTGCAATCTGCGAATGAGAATTTCTAGCCCGTCAGCAGGTGCCGCATTACGAATCAAAACTGCCTCACTCTGCAAGATTGGATCTCCAAAAATTTTTAAACCAGCTTGGCGCAAAGTATTTCCAGTACTAACCACATCGGCGATTGCATCAGCCACGCCTAATCGAACGCTGCTCTCGACGGCACCATCTAAGCGAACCACTTGGGCGGAAATTTTACGCTGAGTTAAATGCGATTGAACTAGCCCAGGATAGGCAGTAGCGATTCGCTTTCCCGCCAAGTCACTAACTTGCCAATCGCGATCTGCGCTAGCGGCAAATCTAAATGTGGAATTGCCAAATCCAAGATTGAGAATCTCTTCAGCTAAAGCCCCAGAATCAATTAACAAATCTCGGCCAGTAATGCCTGCTTCTAACTCTCCGGAGCCCACGTAGATTGCGATATCTCGTGGTCGTAAGTAATAGAACTCAACGTTATTTTCGGGATCAAAGAGAACTAGATCGCGAGCATCAACTCTTTGTCGGTAACCCGCTTCTTTCAAGATTGAGATAGAAGATTCAGCCAGCGAACCCTTGTTGGGAACAGCAACTCTTAACATCAGCTTCTCCTAAAGGAATCGGTAAACATCGGCCAAAGAGATCTTTCGGGCGAGCATCAGAACTTGCAAGTGATAAAGAAGTTGGCTGATTTCCTCGGCCAACGCCTCATCGCTTTCGTGCTCAGCCGCTATCCAGACTTCGCCCGCTTCCTCGAGAATCTTTTTGCCAATGGAATGCACGCCGGCTTCAACGAAATCAACAGTTGCAGAACCAGTTGTTCGAGCGGCAACTTTTTCGGAAAGTTCAACGAACAGGGAATCAAATGACTTCATGGAGCCAGTTTACTTCAGAGTACTGGCTCCATGAGTCACTATTAGATCTTGGATGAGTTAGCGTTAGGCGTTTGCAGGCGTTAAAACTGCCTTACCCGCCTTATCCATCTTTGCAATCTTGAGCCACGAGGTAAAGCCCCATATAACGAATGGCAAATAAATTGCATACAAAGTGCCCGTTGGGTAATAGCCATTTGAGAAAGCAAATGGAACACCACCAGCATCAACCGCAATCCAGACTAACCAGAATTCCACGTAGCCACGACTCATTCCATAAGTTGCCAACGCGGTCCCAGTAAAGATCCAAGTATCAACTAGCAGCCAATCACCACTCTCGCCTAGCGCCTTAAAGATTTGATAGGCAATCGCGTAGAAGGCGATAATTGCTGGAACTAGAACAAGCTTTTCGTTTTTAGTAGTCCAACGTGGATCAACCGCTGGCTTATCGCCAGTACCTGACTTTCGATGTTGCGACCATTTCACCCAACCATAAACGCTAACAATGATTAGCAACAGATTTCGGCTAGCTTGACCATAGAAGTTCTTCTCTTGTCCTGCTTCGCCGAAAGAAAAGACTGCTCCAAGGAAAACCGTAAAAAGCAACCCATCGCCAACGATGCCTACCGGCCAAGCAATTACTCTTCGTTTTAAGCCAAGAACCGCACTCGACAGACCTAGTAAGCCACCAATAATTTCACGCCAATGGATAGATTTTGAACCAAAATGTATTTCGGAATTGAATAACCATTCAAGTAATTTCATACATACTCCCCTTTAATAGTTAAATTCCGGGGCAAAAGAAATATCACCTGCAACAAATTAGGCAGGTTCCAATAACTTTACGAGTTCCTCTCATCCGGACTTTAACCGTCGGTTCTGGAATCTCACCAGATCCACCGATCGCTGGCTGCGTTCGGGTCGCGGACTTTCACCGCCGGTTCGGAATTACACCGACCCCGGAAACATCGTGAGGTTAGTTTGCCACGCTCTGCGCTTTTCCGCGCAAGATAGCGACCATCTGTTCCGGATCTGGGCTGTTAAATACCGCACTTCCCGCTACAAAGGTATCGGCGCCCGCGCGAGCCGCTAACTCAATGGTTTCCAATGAGATTCCACCATCAACCTGTAGCCAAATCTGTTTGGCACCTATCTCTTTTCGAGCCTGCGCTATCTTGGGTAGTTGATCAGCCATGAATTTCTGACCACCGAAACCTGGCTCAACGGTCATGATTAGTAACATATCTAATTCATCAAGAAAATCTAAATAAGGCTCTAGTTCGGTTTTCGGCTTGATCGCAAGCGAAGCGCGTGCCCCGTTAGTACGAATAGCCCTAAGAGTGCTACGAATATCGTTAGTTGCCTCAGCGTGAACCGTCACGCTGGCACACCCAGCTTCGGCATACTTAGGCGCAACTAAATCTACCTCGGCAACCATGAGATGTGCATCTACCGGCAACTTGCTCACTGAAATAATTTCAGTCGCCCTAGCGAAATCAAAGGTGAAATTAGGTACGAAGATATCATCCATTACATCGAGATGAACCAGATCAGAATTCTTAGAGATACGTTCAATTTCGCCACCAAGATTTGTGAAGTCAGCATTTAATATGCTTGGGGTTATTCGAATCCGATTCGTCATGATTAAAGCCTAACCATCTTTTTGAAAGATGGTCATGAACATGGCATCAGTGTTATGAATTTGTGGCCAGAGAAGCAGGGAACCGTCATCCGTTGCACTCGTTAAACCCGATGGGAGAAAAGTACGCAGATCAATTTTATGCAGCTCTGGATGTTTCTCTAGGATCGCTGCTACTTGAAATTTTGTTTCGGCTAAATGTGGTGAGCAAGTTACGTAAGCGAAGAAACCGCCACGATTTAATACCGAAATTGCAGCTTCGCTCAATTCAATTTGCAGATCGGTGAGTCTGCGCAAATCGGCCAAAGTTCGGCGCCATCTCACTTCTGGCCGTCGGCGAAGCGCACCTAGACCAGTGCACGGAACGTCGGCCAGAATCGCATCAAAGCTACGATTAAACATTGCTATTTCACGACCATCACCTACAAGCACCTCACCGAATTGGACTACCTGGGAAACCAGATTTGCTCGCGGTTGGGAAATTTCATTCGCGGTGAAAGTGTGTTCTCCTAACGCAGCAATACTAGAAATTAGAGCTGCTTTCCCACCGGGGCCAGCACAAAGGTCTAGCCAATCTCGGGCATTCTTACTAACATTGGAAAATACCTCAGCTACTAATTGAGAGCCCTCGTCTTGAACCCCTGCTCTGCGATCTCTAACCGCTGATATTGAACCTGGTGAACCAGAAAATCGAACTCCGTATCTCGAAAATTTGGTTGGTACTCCCCCAAGTTCTATCAACTCCTGTTGCGTAGATCGCCCGGGCCACGAGACTAGGGTTGGTTGAGCCGGAATGTTATTAGCTTTGAGCGCTGATGTGACCTCTGCTTCGGTTTTTAGTAAATCGAAATAGGCCGAAACAATCCATTGGGGATGTGAATGCTCGATAGCCAAGCGCTCAATCGGGTCTGAAATATTCGCTAGTGGAGCCAACCATTCGACCAAGGTTTTCTTTAATACCGCACGAAGCAGTGCATTTAAGAAAGAACCTTGGGCTTCGCCTAAACGTTTACGTGCAACATCTACTGATGCCGAAACCGCCGCATGATCTGGAACTCGCATCTCATGGATCTGTTGAAGTGCCATCCGCGCAACATCTATCACGCCTGGATCTATCTGAGTCCATGGCCGATTTGAAACTTGAGCCAAAATCCAATCGTGTCGACCTTGCATGCGCAGTGTTCCGTATAGCAACTCAGTTGCAAATGCCTTATCCCGATCATCAAATTTACCTGAACCAAGCGCCTGCGGAAGCAAAAGATTGGAGTACCCATCATTCCTATTTACTTCAGTAATTAAATCGAAAACTAAAAGTCTTACTGGATCGGGGTTGGCTCGCTTGTATCTGCGAGGAACTGGATTATTCAATCATCTCTCCGGCGGAAAAACGGGCGCCATTAGCCCAAGCAACTGCTGACATAGTTCTCTTGCCGGCGGGTGTAACTTCAATCAATTCCACTGCTAAATCAGAAGTTCCTACTAGAACTTTTCCGCTGGCAAGAACGATCTCCCCAACCGATAACTGAAAATCTGAGATTCGCGCACGATTAATTTTTATCACGTCACCACGAAATGTCGCAGTCGCACCCGGATTAGGAGAATATCCATTAATTTGGTTGACTATCTGAGTCGCCGAGTTATCCCAAGTAATTTGGCTTTCGAGCTTGCTTAATTTTGGTGCAGTGCTAGCTAAGTTGTGGTTTTGTTCGGTGGGTTCAACGCCGGTTTCGATCATCGTCAAGGTATTGGCAATTAAGTTCGGCCCCAACTTTGCCAACTCAATCAGAAGCTCACCGGCAGTGACCTCTGCTGCAATCGGGAACCTCTCTTGAACGTAGATCGGGCCCGTATCCATTCCAGCATTGAGTTTGAAAACAGTCACACCAGTTTCAGTGAGCCCATTAATTATGGCTCGTTGGACGGGAGCGGCACCTCTCAACTTGGGCAGTAAAGAGAAGTGCAGATTTATAAAACCATATTTCGGTTGATCCAATAAATACTGTGGCAGTATCAGACCGTAGCCAATTGTGATCACTAGATCGAATTCCCTTAAACGTTCGTCAAAATCAGTTACCTTGCTGGGACGATAGAGCTCAATTCGATTGAGTAAAGCCCAACTAGATACGGAAGTAGGCGCGAATTCTCGACCTCTTCCTACCTGGCTATCTGGTCGAGAGATAACTAAAGCGAGATTATGGCTGGAAGATTGAAGGTATTCCAAAGTAGGAATAGCCACGTCTGGCGATGCGGCAACCGCAATCTTCACTAGTTTCCTAAGCCATAAGTAAGATGTGGGGAAACCTTAATCACCGGTGAAGAGCCATTTGCAACTGCAGATCCAAACCATTCTGATTCTCGGATCTCTTTCATCGCCAACTTACGATCTGCAGGCGAAAGTCGATCAATAAACACAATTCCATCTAAGTGATCCGTCTCGTGCTGTATCGCACGAGCAAGCAATTCACTACCCTCTACAGTGATCGGATCGCCATACATGTTGAATCCTTTAGCCACCAATCTCATTGCTCTAGGTGTTCTATAGCGAAGATCAGGGAAACTTAAACAGCCTTCCTCACCGTCTTGCAGCTCATCGCTTAGATCAAGCGTCGGATTAATTAAGTGACCAAGTTCGTCATCAACATCCCATACAAAAACTCGAAGTGAAACTCCGATCTGCGGTGCCGCCAACCCAGCACCTGGTGCATTTATCATCGTATCTGTTAAATCAGCCACCAAATTCCGAAGCTCTTTATCAAAATCGACAACTTTTTCAGCTGGCGTAACTAGAACTGGATCGCCAAAAAGACGGATTGGTTTAATCGACATAGTTGGAATCTTAGCAAGTTACCTTGCTCAATTGAGCGCGAGCGGATTAATGCGATAAGAAATCAACGGTTTTTTTGATATGGCCCTACGTTTATTGATCTCTCGCAGTAGCTTAACTACTTCTAATTGGGAATCGGGATTAACTAGTAGGGTGAGTTTCTCACGATCGCTAGAATCCGGTGTCGGCCCATAAATACGCAAAGATTTAGGGGCTCTCGCTTCGTCTCGGGCAATTTCCAGAGCTCGTTTGATTCTTAACAACTCAGCTGATTCCGCATATAGCAACACAGCACTTGAAACTGGTGGCAATTGCAACTTAACTCGCTGTTCTATCTCGCGCTTTGAGATGGTGGCGGGATTCCAAGTAGTTAAGGCGCTGACAATCGGAGCTGCCTCTTCATGAACTATCGCAATTACCCCACTTTCCCGAATCAACGCGCTGGCAGAAAAGAAACTTGCGTACGCTCGCTCAACGCCATTTGAAGAGGTGCTATTTAAGAATCGATCAGTTTGAAGAATTACCACCGCGGAATAGCCACTATCGACTATCGGTTCCGCACCAGGGGTAGCGACAATAATTGCGGGATCTGAAGCTACTTCTGCCTTCGAGTCGTTGGCAGTTGATTGAATTACCAATTGGTTAGGGAATGAGCGGCCGATTTCTTCAGCCAAGCGCTCGATTCCGCGACTAACTAAAAAGATTCTGCTTTCGTTACACCAACCACATCGCCAATTTTGATAGATCTTTCCACACAAGACACAAATAGGATCACTCTTTGCTGAACTTTTCGTCAATTTACCACCGCAATTGCACAAAGCCATATTTCGACATTTAGCGCAGCTAATCGCGGTTGCATAGCCCTTACTCGGAACGAGAAATAGAACCGGACCGTGTGACAATGATTTTCGGACTATCTGATAAATCTTGCTAGGTATTAGCTCGCCGGAGTTCCCGGTTTGAGCAACAACTGAATTCTTATGTCGTGTTGCGTGATAGGCGATTTGCTTCATATCGATACTAATCGCCACCTCTAGACTCGGGATATAACCAGTAAGGTGAAGATTAAAAGTCCCTAACTTCGCTCTTAATAACGAAACATCACGAGCATTCCAATATGGTGCGCGACGCTCATAATAATGTTCACTATTTTCTTGATGCAAGAATATGTCAGTGAGATTTGGGATAGGTGAAAAAATAGCTGTCCTCATGCCAATCACAAGGTCCACAGCGCCGAGAGAAATCTCAAGATAATTACGGTATCGCTCAGATCGAGGCAAATCGGAGTCAATCGAAAGGAATCCAATTTTCAGTTTCGTTAATTCGTCGGCTAATCGTGCGAGTTCGCGAGCCGTCGGAACGATTACCAATCTAGATCCGATTGATTTATTCGAGCGAACTAGGTCAATTAGAGCAGAAATCGGCTCTTGCTTCGGGGGCAGTAGATTGAAAGTGATAGATCTGTTAGAGGTAACTTTCGGTTGAATTTGCCGATTCCGAAGACTCTTCTCAACATTTGCCACTCGGGATGGGATAGCGCTGCGAATAACATCGTAAGGAGTTCCGCCCCATAATTCAGCAGTTTGGGCGATTAATTCGAGCGTTTCCGGGCTGGCTACTGGAAATTCACCAAGAACTTTATAGATTGATTTTAAGTCGCGGTTATTTGCACCAAGAGCAGTACGGGCGATCACTAGAGCTTCTAAATGCTTTTCCTTAAAAGGTACTTGCACTCGCGAGCCCACTTGCACGGATGCCGACA
>Ga0214923_10000756_pt1 | contig 48078 bp, 39 predicted proteins | sample LL1510_MetaG_FD_177993 | JGI IMG/M metagenome (GOLD analysis project Ga0214923, IMG submission 177993) | Freshwater microbial communities from Lake Lanier, Atlanta, Georgia, United States - LL-1510 | ecosystem: Environmental > Aquatic > Freshwater > Lake | place: USA: Georgia | collected...
ATAAAGTATATAAAGTATATAAAGTATATAAAGTATATAAAGTATATAAAGTATATAAAGTATATAAAGTATATAAAGTATATAAAGTATATAAAGTATATAAAGTATATAAAGTATATAAAGTATATAAAGTATAATATTTATTTTTTATAAAGTATATAAAAATATATTATAAATATATAAAGTATAATAAGTGTATCGTAAAATAAGTAAAATTATATTGAAATTAATTATAATAAAAAAGATATTAAATAGAAAAAAAAATTATAGTTAATTTTATTTATATTTTTATTTATTTTATGATACATTTTTTGTTTTTTATTTTAATAAAAAAATAAATATACTGGCACAATGCTTTAACATTAAACTATAATTGTATATTTATTTTTTCTTAGTAACATTTATTTATTCGAAAATAATAGGTAAAAGAAATGAACTTTTGCAGTCAGGATTTGAACATCTTGATTGACTACAATCAGTATTCATTTCAAAACCTAGTTTCCATATTGATCCTCCACAATAACAAGCTGCTGAATAACGATTTCTATAGTTTTTTAATCTATAGAGATTTTTAATTTCATCAAGCTCATCACTATTTTTGACCTTACATGGAACCCATAAATCTGATAATAATAATCTTTCCTCATTTTGAATAATTTGAAGTGGAATATTGTTTTCAGCATCAAGTAGTCTTTTTTTGACTTTTTCCATGATCTTTTTGTTACTAAATTTCATTATAACTCCATTATGATTAAACTCCATTTTATTTATGTTGATTTAATTTATAATTGTTTTTATAACTGTTTTTATATTTTTATAAATCAAAAAATCAATTTTTTTAAATTAACCATAAATTATTTAATTAGTTTAATTAGTTTAATTAGTTTAATTAGTTTAATTAGTTTAATTAGTTTAAATTATTAAAAAATAAATTATAAAAAATTGATAGTTAAGTTAATAATTAAGTTAATATTTAAGTTAATAGTTAAATTGATAATTAATTATTAATTAATTTACACATCAATTAAAAATCATATTCTGTTTTAACATAATAAGCTCTCATTAATAATTGTATAGGATAATCACATTCTTCACTTTCACTATCATCTTCTAAATTTAATTTTATAATTTTTTTTAATTTTAATATTATTGTTTCTATAGTTATATTAATATCATTATAATTTTTTAAATTATCAAATTGATTAAAAATATAATATCCTACAACACCACTATTTTCATCATCACTTAATAAACATATTTTTTTATAATGTTCGTCTTCAGGATTTAAATTTATTAAAACTTTATTATGATTATTATCACTTAATATAGGAACCCAGTATAATAAACTATTCATTTTACTATAATAAAATTTAGTTTTTTGCACATATTCTCTTAAATTTTCTTTTAATTCTTTATTATCTAATGAACATTTTTCACAAACATCATATGTATTATTTTCTGTTGGACGTGTATATATTTTAGTATTGTTTTCTATAATATTTCCACATATGTCACAACTAAATTGTCTTAAATCTCTTTCAAACATTAAATTATAATTTTTACATATTTTAATTTCATTATTATCAATATTATTTATACTATTATTATTATCAATACTATTATCAATACTATTATCAATACTATTATTATCAATACTATTATTATCAATACTATTATCAATACTATTATCAATACTATTATTATCAATACTATTATTATCAATACTATTATTATCAATATTATTATTATCAATACTATTATTATCAATACTATTATTATCAATACTATCAAAGCAAAATTTACACATATCTTTATGACAATGAAAACAATAATACCAATCTTCAATTATATGTTTTCCACAATAATCACAATTATATTCAATATAATCACTATTAGTTAATGGAACATTATTTAATACTAAAGGATATTCAAGATGGATTATTTCGTTAAAATAATTTTGTATATCATTTAAATTATATATTTTTAAATATTCAGACAAAATAAAATTTTCATTATATTTGTCTAAATCTATAATCGGTAATTCTTTTAAACTATTTGGTTTTTTAATACATACTTTAATATAAGTATCAGTGCTTATATCTTCTAAATCAATATAATCTTCTTTTATTTCTAAATTATTAATTATAGTATTAATATCCATTTAGTTTAAGTTAGATTATTTATATTTTATATTTATTTATAATTTTATATTAAAAACATATATTTATATAATTTATCTAATATAACTAATATAACTAATATAACTATTGTAACTAATGTATATAATACAATTAATGTATATAATACAATTAATGTATATAATACAATTAATGTATATAAACTATTATAATTTTGTCCCACCAAAATATTCTTTAGCCAATTTATTTTTAATTAATTCATTTGCTAAAATTAATCCATTATATTCAATACTTATTAATAGTCTTCCATATTTTTCTTTAATAATTTTATTTTTATTATCTTTTTTATTATTAAAAATCTCTATATTAACAATTTTATTTAAACAAAAATTAGTAGTAAATTCTTTTGCTTTTTTTGCTTCTTCTTTTTCTAATAAATTATTTGATCTTAATTCAGGGCAATCAATTCCATAAATTCTAGCTAGAAATTTATATATTTTTCCATTTGAAAATTGAACAGCAATCCAAACTGTATCACCATCATATACTTTTACAATTTTAGCTTTTTTAAAATCATAAGTTAATAATATAGAATTTTCAAATGTAGCATTTTTTATATCAGATTTTGTTTTAGTAAAATTTTTTATACAATTACCCATTTTTATAATTTTGAAATTTATTATTTTATTATATATAAATATATAATTTCAAAATTTATTTTTATAATGGTTAATTGGGGCATTATAATTTTTATAGCTATTGTATCAGTTTTATTAATTATAGGATTATATTATTTATATAGTAATTCAACTAATACTACAATTACAACACCACCTGTTTCACCAACACAAAATACACAAAATCAAACAAGACAAACAACTTCAACAAGTCAAACAGGTCAAACACAAACAGGACAAACACAAACAGGACAAACAACTTCAACAAGTCAAACAGGGCAAACGCAAACAGGACAAACACAACCAACTTCAACAGGTCAAACAAGTCAAACAGGTCAAACTCAAACAAGTCAAACAACACAAATAGGTCAAACACAAACAGGACAAACAGCGCAAACAGGGCAAACGCAAACAGGGCAAACAACACCAGCAAACCAGCAAATTCAACAACCACAAAATACACCATTATTATTAGACAATAATTATTATGAAATTTCACCATATAATTTAGGTGCGATAGATAGTAGATTAACATCATATAATAATTTAGATGAAAATAATATAAACATGTTTAAAACTATAGATATTGAAACATATAATGGATCACTACGTGAGTGTGTAACTAGATGTAATACTATTAATGAAGGAACCTTAAGAGATTTAGAAGGTATTCCTGGTATGGTAGATACTGATAAAAGATTTGAATTTCTTACTTATAAAGAAAAAGATGGATCTAAAACATTTAATTTATGTCGAAGTGATAATGAATATGTTAAATATATAGATGGAGTTAGAATAGGAGTGACTGACAGTAATGGAAAAGAAACAGGTGAATGGGATAATAATAATAAATTTGCAATTAAAGCAAATAAAGATACAGTAAATGATGCAAATGGTAAAAAAATTCCTGACCAAATTAAAAATATTTTTACTACTAATAAATTAGTATTTGGTGATAAAGCTCAACTTGAAAAAATGGGTCCTGATAATACTGATTTATATCCAAAAAAAACTAAAGTTATGCAAATGTGGTATAAGTGTGCAAATAAAAGCGCTGATAATTGTTCTGGGTTTGCTCGTCCTAGTTCATTAACTGATGATCAAAAAGGAGATTGTTATATGAAAAATAAAATACCAAAAGACACTGAAGGAAATTTATTAGTAAATTCTGAAGATAAAAGTTTTAGATCTTTTGTAAAAAAATTATTATATCCAGATAAAAAAATTAAAAATATACTAAATAATGAAACAAAAACATTTACATAAGTTATATAATTTAATATTATTTAGTTTCAATTAATTTAATTATTTTAAATTTAGATAATTTATATTTTTCCATCCATAAAGTTAATAGTTGTATAGATTTTTTTAATTCACTATTAGGATATATTTTATATAAAACCTTTGCTCGATTTAATAATCCTAATATTCTATACATTTTTTGTTTATTATAAAAAATAATAATTTCTTTTTTATTTGTAATAAATTGTTTAGGTAATAAATTTTTAGGTGTATAAGAATTAATTTTTTGTTTAACTTTTAATTCATCAAAATGATGATTTATAATTTTAATAGATTTTTTTGTTGTAATAATATCTTTAAAGCCTAATCCTTTTATAGTAGTTTTAGGATTATCATCAGTGAATAAATTCATATTTATATTTTAGTATATTTATAATTATTTTTTTAATTATTTTTATTTGTAATTTTATTTAATTTACAACAAGTATTATTAAGTAATATTAAGTAGTATTTTTACAATAAGTATTATTAAGTAATATTAAGTAGTATTTTTACAACAGGTATTATTAAGTAATATTTTACAATAACTATTATTAACTATTATTAACTATTATTAACTTATATTAACTATTATTAACTATTATTAACTATTATTAATTAATATTAACTTACAATAAATTTAAACATTTAGTTTTTTCATTATTTTCAATATTTAATTTATTAAAATTATCATAATTAATTGTATTTATTTTTGTATTACATTTATTTTCATTTTTAGTTAATTTATCATTAATCAAATTTTCATAACAATAAATAGATTTAGTATTAGTATGATAAAATTTATATTTAGTTTCTAATTTTTCAATGTTATTATAATACTTATGATAAATATTTTCAATATGGTTAATCATATTCATACCATCATATATTAAATCATTTTTTATTTTATCTCTTTCTACAATAAAATTATTTAATTTATTTATTTCGATATTAGGAAAATAACTTTGAATACATTCCAAGTTATGAAAATTTTTAATATATTTATTAAACATAAAATTAGCATCTACTTCTTCTATAAAATTATTAATTCCAAAAAATCTATTATTAACACAAAAATATTTTGATTTTATTTCATCAAATGTTTCTGGTTTCATAACCATATAATTATTATGATGTATATAAATAACAATACTATATCCAAATAAATGTAATTTTTTTACAATTGATTTATCTTTTATTTGTCTTTCATTATATTCATAAATAATAATTAAATTTTTATCTAATAAATCTTTAAATCCATCTATAGCATAATATTCATACCCTTCTATATCTATTTTAATAATTATTTGATTATTTATATTTAATATTTCATTTTTAATATTCAAATTACTCAAACTATTTATATAATTATTTATAGTTATTAGTTCTATTATTTCTGTATTAATTTCTTTATTTTTTTTAACTTGATCATCAGACATTTGTTTTGTAGCTCCATAATGTAATAATATATTTCCATTATTGTTTAAAATATTTTCTAAATCTATAATAATTTCAATTTTATCACTAAATTCATCACCAACAGCTTTATTATTTATAATAATATTTTGTTCCGCATTATTTAATAAAATATTTTGTTCTAATTTTTTATATATAATTTTAGAAGGTTCAAAAACAAATATTTGATCAAAATAATCTTGTAAGAAAATAGATGTATCACCTATATAACCTCCTATATCAAAGTAATATGTTTTTTTACTACTATTAAAAAGTTTATATTCAGTATTATAATTTTTTCCATTTATTCTTTTGTAATAATTTTTTTCTCCTAAACAAAATAATATATGTAATATAAATGTTTCATACGGCGAATTATATTTTTTCATTTTATCAGATATATCATCATTTTCAAAAATATTAAATTTAAAAGTTTTATTCATAAAATAAACATCAATTATGTTATTTTGCATTTCATCTTTTAAATTATTTTCTGGAGCATTGTTTATTTCTTTATCTTTTTCATTAATAAAATCTAAACAATCAGTATAATTATTAAAATATTTATTAAAAAATTCATCTTTTTTAATTTTTATAAAATTTAAATCTTTTATTTTAATTTCCACTTCATTAGTATTTATTTTTAATTCATCAAAAGCTTTTTTAGCAAATTTAAACCAACAAATATTTTCATCAAAAATGTTTTTTTCTAATAACCATGGTTTTATACCTAAATAATTTATTATAAATGGTTTAGTATTTTTAAATATTTTATTAACGGATTGATATCCATTAAAATTATATAAATTATCTATATTCGTCCAATCATTATTTTCTATAATTGAATATAAATATGAAATCATTTGTTCATCAATACCTGAATTACAATTTTTAAATCCAAATGTATTAATTTCTCCTAATGAATTTTTACATATTTTTAATATTTTTTCATAATAATCCATTGAAGGAGATAATAATACAACAGAACCACTTAATGTATAAGATTTTTTATCACTTACATTATGATATAGAATTTTTTTAATAATATCTTTACTTACTTTTGCACCATGTTTTAAAAATCCATATTTGTTTTTTTCACCTTCTAAATAATTTTTAAAATAATTAATAACATTAAGATTAATGTCAAATACTGCAGCAGGAGTATTTAAATTAAATAAATTATCTATATTTTTAAATATTATTGTATCAGCATCTAAAAATAATACTTTATTATAATTTATTAATTTTAAACAGTTCCATTTAGATGGTGAAACATTTAACCATGCTCCATATGTTAAATTTTGTGATGATGAATAATTTTTTTTATCATAATTAACTTCTATATAATTTATTTCAATAACTTTACCTATTTTTTTAATTATATTTTTTGCATTATCTGAAACGTCAGGTGTAACCATAACTAATAAATCATATGGCGTTTTTGTTCTTTTAACTGAATACATTGATACTATGATACCAGGTAAATAAGCGTCACCTTTCATTAATAACCAAACATATGCATTGTTTTTCTTATTATTTTTTTCTAAATTTTTTTCTAAATTATTAATTTCAAATAAATTATCACTTCCACCTAATTTTTTTATACTATTTATACTATTATCAATACTATTATCAATACTATTATTTATATTATTAATTTTACTAATAATATATATTATAAAACTACTAAAAAAGATTACAACAAGTTTATCATTAGTATTATAATTATCATTAGTATTATAATTAGTATTATAATTAGTATTATAATTATAACCATAATAAATATAATAAATCAATAAAAATATTATAACAATTATATAAATTATACAAATATAATCCATTGTTTATATAATTAATTTTAATATTTATATATTTGTAAATAGAAATAAATTATTAAAAATGGAATTACAAATTGTATCAGATGTCCATATAGAATTTTGGGGTAAAAGAAATAAATATAATTTTATTAAACCGGTTGCACCTATTTTAGCATTATTAGGAGATATATGTTGTTGTTCGACAAACGAAGATTTTGAACTATTTAAAGGTTTTATAAATGAATTATTGCCGAATTTTCAACATATTATAATAGTGCCTGGTAATCATGAATATTATTTTAATGCAGTTAAACCTAGTGATAAACCTCAAATAGAAAATACTTTAACATATATAGATAAAAAAATGAAACATTTTTGCAGTAAATCAAAAAAATTACATTTTTTAAATAATAATAGTTTAAACTTAAAAATAAATAATCAAAATTATCAAATTGTAGGAACTACTTTATGGAGTTTTATACCTAATGATATGTATAGAGAAATAACAGAATTAATGAATGATTATACACATATTTTTATTTTTGATGAATTATCTGAGAGAATAAGAAAATTACATTCGACTGATGTTGTTAAATTACATAATAATTCTTTAAAATATATTAAAGCTCAAATAAATAAAGCAAAAAAATCAAATAGTAAATTAATAATATTATCTCATCATAAACCATATACATCAAAAGAATATGATCCAAAAACTACTTATTGTAGTTATGAAACAGATTTATTACATTTAATAAAAAGTCCTATAATATTTTGGGCATATGGTCATACGCATATGCATGATAATAAAACAATTAATAATGTTAAAATTTATTCTAATCCTAAAGGTTATCCTGGTCAAAAAAAAGTTGGTTATATTAATGGTGAAAAAATTATATTATGATGGTTTATAGTTTATAGTTTATAAACCATTATAATAAATTATTATAAACTATAGTAAATTATTATAATAATTTATAATAATTTATAATAAATATTATAAATTATAAATTAATCACATTGACCATTTTCAAGTTTAATAATATGTGAAATATTATAAATACCTCCACCACCCTCGTATAATTTTTTGCCGCTAAAATTGCTAAATAAATAAAACAATAATAAAAGCGATAAAGTTATTTTTGTTGTTTTTATACATATTATATTATTAAAATATGCTAATAATATGATTATTATTAAAATTAAATATACTTCCATTTAGATATATTTAGATATAAATTTTATATATTTTTAGATATAAATTTTATATATTTTTAAATATAAATATATTATAAATTTAATACAAGTATTAAATTATACTTATAATATAAATAAAATATTTTAAAAATGAGTGAATTAAAAATTAGTGATGGTTATGAAATTATAAAAAATAAAATTTTACTTAATAATATTTCAATTGAAATACTAAATACACAAAAAGAAATTTATACTTTAAATTTTAAAATTATTGAAATAAATAAATTCACTGCTACAAAAAAACAAGAACATATTATTCAATTAAATAAAATATACGAAAATCAATTAAATGAATTTTGTGAATTTAGAGATAACGAATGCAAATTTATTATTGAAGATATAAATAAATTAGATGAAAATTTAGAAGCTACAAATATATTAAAAAATATAAATAAATTAGAAGATAAATTAAAAGATTTATTATCTAAATATTATCAAATATTTAATTTAATTCCAGATGAAAAATTGATAACTAATTATAAATTAAAAAGTAAAATTAATTCTTCTTCATGTTCTAAACAATATAGTAATTTAAATAATTTTGATAGTGATAATTATTATGAATAGATTGATTAAATAGATTGTTTAAATAGTTATAATAAATAGTTATTATAAATAGACAATTTTAAATAGACAATTTTAAATACTTATACATATTTATACTTTTATTAAATATAAAAAATATAATAAAATATAAAAAATTACAAGCTAAATGAATATAATTTTAAAAGAAATAATTAAACATTATGAAAAAGAAATAATACATTTTTTAAATTATGGACTTATATTTTTTATTATAATAGTTACAACTTTATTTATATCTTTATTTATAATTTCTAAATTATGGCAATATATAATTTGTATATTTATTTATTTATATATTTGTATAACTAATTTAGTTAATTTAATTAATTTAAATAAGTCAGTTAATTTAGTCAAACTAAATAAGGCAAACAATTTAAATAAAAAAATCAAAATAATAAGTTTAAATATATTTCTTAGAAGTCATTTTATAAAGAATAATAATACAAACTATAAAGGTGATTATAAATTTGAAAGATTAAAAGAATTTGTAAAAATAATTAATGAATATGATATAATATTATTACAAGAAATATATATTAATTATTCTTTTTATATTTTATATTTATTTTATAAAAGTTATAATTTAGGATTTAAATTTTTTACTTTACCAAAATGTAAATTAAATTCATTTCATTTAATGGATAATGGTTTATTAATTTTATCTAAATTTCCTATATTACAAAGTCAAACAGAATATTTTATAGATAGTATTTATTGTGATAAATTAGCTTCAAAAGGATTTCAATATGTAAAAATTTGTCTAGATAGTAATTATAGTAATAGTAATTATAGTAATAGTAATTATAATGATACTATTAGTAATGATAATGATACTAATAATAATAATGATAATAATAATAATTATCAAAATGATCAAAATAATCAAAATGATAATTCTGTTACTAATGATAAACAAATAATAAATATTATAAATTTACATATGCAATCTGATTATTCATATTATAAAAAAATTATAGACAAAAAAGGTAATGAAATTAAAATAAAACAATTAAATCAAATAATTAAATTTATTACTAAACATAAATTATCAAATGTATTTTTAATTGGTGATTTTAATATAAATTATTATGAACAAAATTTATATAATAATTTAATAAGAAATTTAAAGTCAATGAATAATTTAAATTACAAAACAATTGATTTAATAAAAAATAAAATTTCTACTACATATAGTTTATATAATAATATAGGAGAAGAAATTGATACTAATTTTTATATTAAACGATTTAACAATTTAAATTATATTCCTAGATGTGTAGATTTTATGTTTTATATTTCTAATAATTTGAGCAGCTTAAATAATTTTAAATGTAATACAACTAAATTATTATCAAAAAATAAAGATTTAATATATTTATCTGATCATTTAGCAAATATATTAGTTATAAATTATTAATTGTTGTTTGGTTATAAATTATTATAATTAGTTTAATTTATTATTGTAATTAAGATAATAAAATTAAATAAATAATTTAATATAATTAAAACAAATAATTCAAAGTAATTAAAACAACTAATTTAAACAACTAATTTAATTACCCCTAAAACATTCAATTATAATAAATAAATTCGCATATGAAATTTGTTATGTCTTTATAAATATACTTATTTAAAATATTATAAATTTTATTTTTATTTTTTTTAATATCTATTTGTAAATTATTATTAAGAACATGGTCATCATATAAGAAATAATTTTTATATAATAACTCAAATCTATTTATTCTTTTAAATCCAGAATAACAAATAAAACTATTATCATTATTTATAAATATAGTATTTAAATTTTCTAAAATAAATTCTAAATTAAGATTTGGATTTAAACAGATACGATTATAATCCCATGGTAAATTAGGATTTTGTATAATCATATCCATAGTAATAGAAGAATTTATAGTTATATTAGGCCAATACCAATCTTTGTATATATATTTTTCAATAAACTCAATAGTTAAATTTGGATTTAAAGAAATATATTTCCAATTCCATGGTAAATTTGGATTATCTTCTATATCTATTAGTTTAATAGCTGGATTTTCTGATAATGATGTCCAGCTAAAATTTTCATTTATATTTTCTAATACAAATTTCATATTTATATTTGGATTTGAAGATACATAAATAAAACTAATTTCATTTATAAATTTATTTATTAATTCCATTGTAAAATATTTATTTTCAGATAAAACATACCATTCAATATTCCATCCATAATATAATAAATGTTGAAAAGTTAAATTAGGATTTTCTGAAATTATGCCATTAAAATCCCAATATGTATCTTTATTATCATTATGATATTTAATATTATCAGTATAATGATCACTATTATCAATTATGTCTTTAATAGTTATACCAGAATTAGAAGATATCCACAACCAATTTTTATAATTATTTTCAGTATTCATTGCATAATTTATGTCAATATTAATATTTCTTGATGCAAATTCTTGCCATTCTATTTCATCATGTAAATTTAAATTTTTCATTTTTTCTAATGATATATTTGGATTACATAAAATTTCAGCTTCTTTATAAATATCTTTTTCAAAGAATTTTTTAAATCTTTTATTTAAATTTTCATCACTAATGAAATAATTTATAATTTTTTCTAATTCATTTCCTTTATGTTTTCTGTATAATTTTTTATCTTTTATATCATTTTCTATATATTTATCTATTAATTTTATATCATTTTCTGTAATATTATTATATTTAGATAATAATTTATACATTTTGTTTTTATATTTTTTAATTTATTTAAATTCAAATTTTATTTATAATAGTATAATACTATATTAGTATAAATAGTAATATTATTAGTGTATTAGTATATTAGTATAAATAGTAATATTAGTGTAAAATGAATGAAAATAATCAATTATCAAATGATAATCAATTATTAAATGATAATAAATTATCAAATGATAATAAATTACTAAATGATAATCATATACAAAATGAACAAAAAAATATAAATTTAGAAAAAAACAAATTAAAAAATATTAAAAAAAGATTAGCAAAGAAAAAGAAAAAATTATCAAATCAAACATTTCCACCAACAATACCAATAAATAAATTATATAGTTCAAATATTTATCCAAAAGGTGAAATAGTTGAAAATAAGATAAATAATTTTGACGAAAATAAGATAAACAATTTTGACGAAAACACTTTAAATAATTTTAGAGAAGCAGCTGAAGCACATAGACAAGTTAGACAATATGCTAAAAAATTTATACAACCTGGTATGAAAATTATAGATATTGCAAAAAAAATAGAAAATGCAACTGCTTTATTAATACAAAAAGATGGAATAAAAAGAGGTTGGGGATTTCCAACAGGTTTATCATTAAATAATTGTGCTGCCCATTATACTCCAAATTATGGAGATAATACAATATTAAATAAAAATGATGTAATGAAGTTAGATTTTGGAATTCAAGTTGAAGGTAAAATTATAGATTGTGCATTTACATTAACATGGGATGAAAAATATGATGAATTATTAAATGCAGTAAAAGAAGCTACAAATACAGGAATTAAATGTGCAGGAATAGATGCAAGATTATGCGAAATTGGTTCATCAATTCAAGAAGTAATGGAGGCGCATGAAATAGTTTTAGATGGAAAAGTTTATCCTATTAAATCAATACGTAATTTAAGCGGTCACTCTATTAATTTATATCAAATTCACGGTGGTAAAACAGTTCCTATAATTAAAAATAGTGGAAATGATGATAAAATGGAAGATGGTGAATTTTATGCTATAGAAACTTTTGGAAGCACTGGAAAAGGTTATATATATAATGATATGGCATGTAGTCATTATATGAAAGAATTTTATCAACCTAAAATAAATATAAAAAATCAAAAATCAAAAAAATTATTAGATACTATAAATACTAATTTTGGAACATTAGCATTTTGCAGAAGATGGTTAGAAGATTTAGGTGAAAAAGATCATTTATTATCATTAAAAAATTTATGTAATTTGGGTATTATTCGAGATTATCCTCCTTTATGTGATATAAAAGGTTGTTATACAGCTCAATATGAACATACAATCTATATTAGTTCAAGTCATAAAGAAATTTTATCTAGAGGCGAAGATTTTTAAAAATATTTTTAAATAAATTAGTAAATTAGTTAAATATAAGTTAATAAGTTAGTAAATTAGTTAATTATAAATTAATAAATTATAAGTTAATAAGTTAATAAATTAGTAAATTAGTCAAAAAATTTCATCACCCAACCAAAAAAGGAAAATTCCAATATATTATAAATGTAGAAAATAAACATTATACATTAAAATATTACAACCACAAGGCGAAATACTTATAAATAAAATAATAATAAAATATTAGTTTATTATATATAAAATATTAGTTTTTTCCTTCAATTAAGTAATATAAAATTCAAAATTTACAAATTTCAATTTTTATTTTTTTATTATATTAACTAATTAACTAACTAATTATTAATATATTATTAACTAATTAACTAACTAATTATTAACATATTATTAACTTATTAACTAACTTATTAACTTATTAACTAACTTATTAACTTATTAACTTAATAATAAAAATGTAATAACTTATAATAAATTATAATAATTATAATATTGACTTATAATAACTTAATAATAAATTATAATAATTAACCAATTATAATAATTATAATAAAAATTGAAATATGTATAATTATTTATATAGTTAGATAGATAGTTAGATAGATATTTAGATAGATATTTAGATAGATATTTAGATAGATAAATATAGATATAAATTAAAACAAATATATTAAAACAAATATATTAAAACAAATATATTAAACAAATATATTAAACAAATATATTAAACAAATATAAATAGATATAAAAAATATAAATAGATATAAAAAATATAAATTAAACAATTAAAAATATAAATATATAAACGTAAATATAAAATGTTAAACCAAGAAAATGAAGAAGAACAAATGTTTGTTATTAATCGTTTAGGTAAAGAAGAACCATTAGATATTAATAAAATTGTGTCTAGAATTAAAAGTCTTCTTAACCGCGAACCAAAAATAGAACATTTAAATGCTTATGAAGTTATGGGTAGAGTTACAGAAAAATTAACTAATAGAATTTCTACTTATGTAATTGATGATTATATTGCAAGTTTATGTGCTAGTGCTAGTATATCTAATCCATATTATGGAAAATTAGCTAATCGAATTTCAATCGATAATCATCAAAAAAATACACGTATAAGTTTTACAGATAAAATGAAGGAAGCATATTTAAACAAATTTGATGATGAATTTTATCCTTTAGTTAGTTCTTCATTTATTAAATATGTTGAAGAACATCAAGAATTTATTGAAACTATAATTGATTATAAGCGCGATTTTCTTATTGATTATTTTGGATTAGAAACATTTAAATATATGTATAGTTTAAAAACATTTAATAATTTAAGCAGTTTAGGTAATTTAGGTAATTTAGATATTACAAATAATGCAAATGAAAAAAAATATATTGAAAGAATTCAAGATATGTTTATGCGTGTAGCTATTGAAATTCATTATAATAAATATGATGATATTGATAAAGAATTATTTTATATTAAAGAAACATATGATGCATTATCTAATAAATTAATATCTCATGCTTCGCCAACATATTTTAATTCTGGAACGCCTCGAAATCAATTAGCTAGTTGTTATTTATTAGGATTAAATGATAATAGAGAAAGTATTATGCATGCTGCTAATTCAATGTCTGCTATTTCAAAATGGGGTGGTGGTATTGGAATTAATGTTTCTGAAATTAGACCATTTGGTTCGCTAATTAAATCAACAAGAGGTAAAACAAAAGGAATATTTAATTGGTTATCTATTTATAATAATGTTATGAAAGGATTTGATCAAGGTGGAATGAGACAAGGATCAGCTGCAATTTATATTGAAATGCATCATCCTGATATTATGTCATTTTTAAGAATGCGAATTCCTGAAACTGAAGAATATACAAAAGCAGGTGACTTATTTCCTGCATTATGGGTTTGTGACTTATTTATGGAGAGAGTTAAAAAAGGCGAATTATGGTCTTTATTCGATCCATCTAAATATTGTGACTTATCTAATTATTATGGAGATGAATATAATAAAAAATATTTAGAATTAGAAAAAAATAAATTATATGTAAAACAAATTCCAGCTCGTGAAATTTGGGAACAAGTATTTTATTCTAATAGATTAAGTGGATTACCATATATTTTATTTAAAGATACTATTAATAAATATAGTAATCAAAGTAATATTGGTGTAATAAAAAATAGTAATTTATGCGCTGAGATTATGGAATTTTCTAATAATGATGAATATGCAGTTTGTGTATTAGCTTCATTATCATTAGCTGCTTGTGTTATTGACACTTATGAAGATAATTTGGATAATCAGCATAGACAACTTAATAATGAATTTCCAATTAATCCAAAATTCGATTTTGATTTATTAATTAAAAATACAACTATTTTAGTTAGAAATTTAAATAATATCATAGATAAAAATTATTATCCTACTATCGAAACTGAAAGATCAAATTTAAGACATAGACCAATTGGAATTGGTGTTCAAGGATTAAATGATGTTTATATGAAAATGAGATATCCATTTGAATCTGAAGAAGCAGCAAAATTAAACAAATTAATATTTGAAACAATTGATTATGCTTCAATTTCTGCATCATCAAAATTATCTAAAGAAATTTATAATTTATCTGTTAATGAATGTAAAAAAAATGGAAGTGTAAAAATTAAAACATATGTAAAAGAACATTATGAACCTGTATATTTAGAATATAAAAATTATGAAGATATACCTAAAAATATTGGTTCTTATCCTTCAATAAATTGGAATTCTGGATCTAAAATTTCTAAAGGTATTTTTCAATGGCAAGAATATGAAGTAAAAAACAGTGGTTTGTATGATTGGGAAACTTTATCTGAACATATTAAAATATTTGGAATTCGTAATTCATTAAGATTAGCAATCATGCCTACTGCATCAACTAGTCAATTATTAGGAAATAATGAATGTATTGAACCTATGACAAGTAATATATATAAAAGAAGAACTCTAGCTGGACAATTTATTATTATAAATAAATATTTAATTAATGATTTATTTAAGTTAGGTATATGGAATGATACAATTAAAGATTATTTATTACATTTAGAAGGAAGTATTCAAAATATAGAAGGTATTCCAAATGAATTAAAAAATTTATATAAAACTTCATGGGAAATCAATCAAAATGTTTTAATTCAACATGCTATAGATAGACAATGTTATATTGATCAAGGTCAAAGCTTAAATTTATATGTTCAGGATTTAAAATTAAATGAATTTACAAAATTAATGTTTCAAGGATGGAATGGAAAATTGAAAACTGGAAAATATTATATTCACACACGTCCTGCTGTTATGCCTCAAAAATTTACTATTGATCCTAAGAAACAAAAAGAAATGGAAGAAATAATTAAAAACAAAAAATTAATTAATAATTCATTTATGGATATTAATAAAACTGAATGTTTAGTTTGTAGTAGTTAATTTGTTAGTTAATTAGTTAGTTAAATAGTTAGTTAATTATAATTAGATTAAAGTTATAAATTTATAAATTTTTATTTTTTATATAAAATATTCTTTATATTCTTTAATAAAATTTTCATATAATTCTCTTATATTTTTATCTTTCATTATTTGTTTATTATTTTTATATTTTCGTTTTTGTTCAGATAACCAACTACCCAATTTTTTTATTTCAATATTTTTGCTATGAATACTCGGTTTCTTTCGATTTTGAATAATATAGTTTTTTAGCATTTCTAAATTATTTTTCCATTTTTCTTCATTAGAAATAAAATATTCTTTATATTCTTTAATAAAATTTTCATATAATTCTTTTATATTTTTATCTTTCATTATTTGTTTATTATTTTTATAATTTTGATTTTGTGTGTTTAACCATTGAGCTAATTTTTTTGTTTCAATATTTTTACTATAATTTAAAGGTATTTTTTGATTTTGATTTATGTATTTTTTAACTAAATTTAAATTATTTTTCCAATATTCAATTCTATCCATAAATAATAATTTATATTTATTAATAAAATTTTCCCATAAATTTCTAATATTTTTATTTTTCATGATATTTTCATTATTTTTATAATTTCGTTTTTGATATTTTAACCAATTAACTAATTTTTTTGTTTCCATATTTTTACTAATTTCTGGCGGCGTTTTTTTATTTTTATCAATATAGTTTTTAACTAAATTTAAATTATTTTTCCATAATTCAATTCTATCCATGAATAATTTATATTTATTAATAAAAATTTCCCATAAAATTCTAATATTATCATTTTTCATATTATTAATTTTATATTTATGATTTCTAACATTTTGACATAAAAATATTCCTAAAGACTTAATTTCTTTATTCTTATTTATAGATGACGGTCTTTGTTTATTCTTAATGATATACTTTTCGCATTTATTTAGCATATCAATAAAATGAATATCATTATATTCTTTTATTCCTATAGTGTATTTTATACTAATTTGTTTATTAATATCTTTAATTTTTTTATTGTATTTTCTGTTATAAACAGAGTTTATAAATCTATATTTATTTATAAAATCAGGTTCATATTCTTTTAAACTTGAAATAACAGGTAAAATTTGATTATATTTATCACAATATACAAATATTTTACCAAATTTATCAGGATTTTTTTCATCATTTCTTAAACAACGACAAATTCTTTGAATTATTCTAATTGTATTTTTTGTTTCAATTGAATTATTTTTTGAAACATAACTTAAATATACACTATCACATTCAATAATATCTATACATTCATCTAAAATTCTAATACTAAATAATAATTCTGTTTTATTAGAATATCTAAAATTATCTAATATTTTATCTCTTTCTTTAGATGACTTTCTACTCGTAATATAATCCATATTAAAATCAACAACATTATATATTTTAATTATTTCCATCATATTAATCATATCTTTTATTTCATTTGTATTACGACAATAAATAATACATTTTTTAAATCTAAAATTTAATAATGCTTGATATAAATAAATACATCTATTTTTTATGTCTTCATCTATTTTGTTTAATTTATTTATAATATTTGTATTTTCTGTCACATTTATATTATTTGTATTATTTGTATTATTTGTATTATTTGTATTATTTGTATTATTTGTATTATTTGTATTATTTGTCACAATTGTATTTTCTGTATTTTCTAAACTAATCAAATTATTATTTTCATATAAATTTTTTATATCTTGGATAAAAACACTATTATCATTTATCATTTCTTTTCCATCTTCATTATAAATAATAGGTATATAAATTCTATAGTCACAAATATAATTATTTTTTATAGCTTCTGTAAAATTCATTTTATTAATAATAGAACCAAACATTTTTTTGACATTAACTTTATTAATATAAATATTTTCTTCATTTATAAATTCATTGTCTAAATTGTTAGTTTCTATACTTTCTAAATCACTATCATTAGTTTCTAAATTACTATCATCAATTTCTAAATTACTATCATCAATTTCTAAATTACTATCATCAATTTCTAAATTACTATCATCAATTTCTAAATTACTATCATCAATTTCTAAATCATCAATTTCTAAATCATCAATTTCTTTACTTTCTAAATTATTACTTTCTAAATTATTACTTTCTAAATTATTACTTTCCAAATCTAAAATTTCTTGATCATATTCATATTCTATTTTTATTTTATCATTTTCATCAATTATAATATTTTCTTTACGTTCAATATCATATAATTTTGGAGTAGCAGAAATAAATAATAATTTATATTTATTATCCATTTTAGTTAAAAATTTATTAAAATAATCATCATTTTTATAAATATTTGTTTTAGATAAATTATGAAATTCATCAATAATAAATAGTGTATTTTCATTAAATTTATTAGGATATTTTTCTATAATTTTATATACAATATCCATTGACTCATATGTTGAACTTATTAAAAATTTATTATTATTTTCTATAAATTTACTTATTTTTATTATATCTCTTTCGCCTTCAAAATCACTACTGATAATCATATTTTTATTTTTATTTCCATAATCTATAAATTTTTTGATTAGTTGTTTAGAAAATTGTCTTAAAGGTGTAATCATAAACACATATTGAAATTCACAACTAATTAAATAAGAAATATAAGTTTTACCTACACCACATGGCATAGACATTATACATCTATTATTTAATTTATAATAATCCATTATTTTAGATTTTGTTTCAAGTTGATAAACTAATTTCTTTTCATCTAATTTAAATTCATCTTTTTTTATTTCTATTTTATTTTCTAATTCAATTAAATTCATAGTTGCTTTTTCATCAAATTCTTGTTTAATAAATTGTATTCTATTTGTTTGATTTGTTTGATTTGTTTGATTTGTTTGATTTGTTTGATTTGTTTGACTTATTTGACTTAATTGACTTAAAATATTATTTTTATTTTCATAATAATTATTTTTATATCGAATTACATTTAACAAATTATTAGACAATTTATTAGTGTAATATACATAACCATTAATTTCATTAAATATAGATAACCAACACATAAAACCAGATAAATTTTTAATTGTAATTCCATTTTCATATCCATTTTTACATTGAACAAATGAATAATTTAATTGATATAACTTTTCTAATTCAGATAATTTATTTAACTTATTAAGTTGTTTTAATTCATTATTATTTTTATATTCTAAATATTCTGTATTATTTATATAATTTTTATATTCATCAAATATACTATCATCTTCATCAATATCTAATTTTAAAATTTTATCTATGATATATTTTGAAATATTTTTATCATTATCAAATTGAATAATATCTATGCCAGTATCATTTATATTATTTCTTTTTTCTTGTCTCATTATAGTCATATCTCTATTACATTCAATAATACCCATATGTAATAAAATTATTTCAGGTATTTCATTCCATAAATATGAAACTTTATTTAAATTATTATCAATAAAATTATTAATTTGTTTTTCATAATAGTAACCTTTTTTATTATTATTCATTTTTAAATATTAGTTATATTAGTTATACTAATTATATTAGTTATATTAGTTATATTAGTTATATTAGTTATATTAGTTATATTAGTTATATTAGTTATATATGTAATTTATATATGTAATTTATATATTTAACTAATTTAAATAAATCATTTTTTATGAAATATAATTTTTTATAAATAAACAATTAATTAATAATTTTATAAATACATTTTATGTTAATTAAATTAGAAATAAAAACATAAATAAGTATAAAAAATGAACAATAATTTACATTTTAAAATAGTAGATAATTATGTAATTAATGTCAAAAAAATTATAACTAAATTTAATGAATTAAAAGAATTAAAAGAATTTAATGATATTTATAATTATGGACCTTACAATTATGAAAATGAAATATTATTTAAAGATAAAATAAAAAAAATAAAAAATAATGTAATTTATAATTATTTAACAAAAAAATATATTACAAAATAAACTAATTTATTCTAATTTAAATAATTTAAGTATATTAATTTTGCCACATCACATTCTAACATTTGAACTATTTCATTATAATTTTTATTATATTCAGTTAAATACCATGAATGATAAGCAATTAAAAATTCTCTATTTTCTGATGCAAATTTTATTCCACTACAAAAAGAACATTCACAAGTATGATAATGAATATTGTCTGTATCATCAATAAGAGGTTCTAAAAATCCATCTTCGTGATTTATTCCATATTTTCTAAAATTCATAAAATATGCAAATGAATTAATTAATCTAGTAGAATGAAACGAAAAATTGTTTAACATTTTTTTTATAATATTATATTTATAATTATATTTAAGGTTAAATAAGTTTTAATATTATTTTTAATAATTTATAATTTATTATAATAATAACTATTATAATTTATTATAATTATAATAATAACTATTATATTTACCAATTATAATTTATAAATATTATAAAAAACATGTAGCAACTAATAAAAATCAACATAAAAAATAAGTAGCAGTGTTTTTTAGACACTACTACTTACCCAACTTCCCAATCGAAGTTGTTGTTTATTTATTTTTTTACTCTCCCTTTTTTTATATATACCACCAAAAGAAAATATTAAAACACAACAAACACCCCACCAAATAACCGCCACCATGATTAGTTTAGTTCCCAACCAGCAAAGTTAATATCTCTGACATATTTATCAAAAATATACTTAGCTAATTGAGCACTATTCAAACCATTTTGAAAGTTAATTCCTGAACCATAAAAATGATTAACACCTAACACATATTTGAACCAAAATTTACTTTCCAAATTTACAAACATGTCTTCATATGGTTTCACCACACAATCGATACATTGGCATGAAACAGAATGACCATACTCATTACGAACAGGAGTATCATTCATTGGATTATCGTTGTCATCGAAAGCAAAAAGAGGTTCATCCCAAATTGGCAAATCATCAATAGAAAAATTTCTTTTTCCTTCACATTTAAGTGAATTGACGAAAAACCAAAATGTTTGACGATACTCTTTTGTATTTCTATACATATTAGACATTTTCAAAATATAAAGAATGATATGAATTATGAAAGCGAAAACGATTTTTATTGACTGGGTCAATGATATTTTAGAAATTAAAAATTCATTTTTTTTATAATTGTCATAATTGTAATTTATAATAATTTATAATAATTTATAATAATTATATTATTTATACTAATTTATACTAATTTATAATAATTTATAATAATTTATAGTAATTTATAGTAATTATATTATTTATAGTAATTTATAGTAATTATATTATTTATAATAATTTATAGTAATTATATTATTTATAGTAATTTATAGTAATTATATTATTTATAGTAATTTATAGTAATTATATTATTTATAGTAATTTATAATAATTTATAATAATTTATAGTAATTATATTATTTATAGTAATTTATAATGCAAATAATTATTAAAAAAATAAGTTAAAATAAGTTAAAATAAGATAAGATAAAAACCCAATCTATTCAGCATTTTTAAAAAATTCAATACTTTTTTTACGCTCTAATTCATAATTAAAAATTTCACTTCTTAAATTAAATATTTCTTTAGGCGATAAATTTGATAATTCTGGACACCATTTTTTTATATATAAACATTCTGGATCATATTTTTTTGCCTGAATATATGGATTAAAAATTCTAAAATATGGTTGTGCATCAGCCCCTGTTCCAGAAGCCCATTGCCAACCACCATTATTACTTGAAGGATCATAGTCTGTTAAATATTTTGCAAAATATTGTTCGCCTAATCGCCAATCTAAATGAAATAATTTTGTAAATACACTAGCAACAATCATACGACATCTATTATGCATATATCCAGTTTCTATTAATTGATGCATAGCAGCATCAACAATAGGAATACCTGTTTTGCCTTTACACCATGTAATATATAATTTTTCATCATACTCCCATTGAACTTTCTGTTGTTTAAAATTTTTATCAATATTATATTTTGCACATTTAAGAGGTATTTTATTTTTATCTATTAAAACATTAGGAAAATGAAAACTAATTTGAATATAAAAATCTCTCCAATATAATTCTTTTCTAAACCCTTCATTATTAAAAGATCTATAAATTTCTCTAATTCCAATAACACCAAATTTTATATACGGTGATAATCTTGATGTTTCTAATGTTAATATATTTCGTGTATCTAAGTATTTTTTTTGTTTAAGCGGCAATTCATGCAATAATTTTTCTCCATTTTTTCTACCTCCAATTTGTTTTTGTGGTGAAGTATATTTAATTGTTTTTTCTAATAATTTTTTTACACTTACTGATTTATATTTTAAATTACTAATTTTTTTTATATCAGGTTTAACTTCATTAATTATTTTAATATTTTTTACAAAATTATAATATGGTGTATAAACTTTGTATGGTTTAATCAATGATGGATCATTTAATGCTATATCATTATATAAATTTATTACTTTGCCATTAATTGAATTATTTGTTTCTAAATTACTTGAATTATTTGTTTCTAAATTATCTAAATTGCCTAAATTAATTGAATTATCTAAATTACAATCTTTCCAATCTATAACTTTAATATTTTTGCCAAAAACTTCAATAATTTTTTTATCTCTAATTATCGAATATGGAGTATAGTCTTTATTCATAAAAATTTGATCTACTTCATATTTATCAACTATTTTTTTAATAATAATTTCTGGTTCTCCATATTCAATTATTAAATTTATATTATTTTTTAATTCTATTAAACTTTCTAACATAAAAGCAAATGCATTATGAGAAAAATACTTATTTATACTTTTTTTAATTTGAATTGGTGTTAATATAAATAAACAAATAACTTCATCACAAATTTTACATGCTTCATATAATCCCATATTATCTTGTATTCTTAAGTCTCGCCTAAATATAAATAATCCTTTCATTTTTTAGTTTAAGTAAGTTAAAGTAAGTTAAATAAGTTAAAGTAAGTTAAATAAGTTAAGTTAATTAAATAAGTTAAGTAAGTTAAATAAGTTAAGTTAATTAAATAAGTTAAGTCAATTAAATCACTCAAGTAAGTTAAATAAGTTAAATAAACTATCAAATTATATATTTTAATTTTATATATTTTAAATAATTTTTTAAATAATTTTTAATACTTTAATTGTAATAATATAGTAAAATAAAAATATTTAAAATTAAATAAACAATTAAAATAATTAAATAAACAATTAAAACAATTAAATAAACTAAAATGAGTAATGAAATAGTCATGCCTCCATTACAATCAGATAATACTATTACAAACAATAAACCAGAATCAAAAACATTATCAATTATTGTTGGTGTTATTATTGTAATTGTTTTAGTATTAATAGGATTAACAATTTGGAATATTATTACTATTAGAGATATACAAAGTAATATAAAAGAAGAAATAACAAAAAAATTAAGTTCAATAATTACAAACAATAAAAGTAATGATAATAGATTAGATGAAATTGCTAATCTTGTTTTATCATATGATGGAATATTTAATTTAATTAAAGGAACATATAAAACTAAAATAAAGCAAAGCATGTTTGAAGAAGAAAGAAAGGGAGAACTAATTTTTACTGTTGATATTTATCCATTCTTTGAGTATTTTAATAATACAGATGATGATAAAAATTTACCAATAGGTGATAACAAAACAATAACATTTGAAAAATTAAAACAAAAATTAGGAATTAAAAATCAAAATTATTCCGTAAGTCCATTATTAATTCATTTTTCTGTAACAGGTGACATAGATAATAACTCTAATCTATCAAAAAATTTAAATTTTCATGGTTATCTATTATTAGAAAAAGATAAAAAACAAAATACTTATAAAGATTTATAGTAATTTATAATAATTTATAATAATTAATTATCAGAAAGTAATTTTATAAAAAATCCTTCACAATAATAATTTAATTAAAATATTAAAATAATATTTTAACAATAAATCAATTGTAATAAATAAATGACAATAAATCAAAACATAAATCTTTATAAATATATTTACTTAATACATTATTAATTTTCTCTCTATTAGTATTAATACAATTATTTAATTCTCTGTTATATAAAGTTTTATTAAATATATAATTATTTACACATAAATCATATTGTTCATATATTTTTATTTTATCAATATTTTTATCAATATATTCAAATGTAATATTAGGATTTTTACATAAATTAGTTAAATCAATTTTGTCTTCATATTTTTTAATTAAATCAGGCGTTAAATTTATATTCATAGAAATTAAAAACCAATTTAATCTTTTTTTGTATTTTTCTATAAATTCTTCTGTTAATTTAAACTTTAATGAAATACTATCCCATGATAATAAATCATTTCTTTTATCGTTATTATTTATAATTAAATAATAATTTTTTTCTATAAATTCTATATCTATATTTGGATTTTCTGATAATTTATTTAAATATAATTTTTCTTCATATTTTTTTATCATATCTAAAGTTAATGTAGGATTAGCAGATAAAATATACCAGTCAATTTTATTATAATATTTTTCTATAAATTCATAATCAAGAATATGATAATATGAAAAATCACTCCACGAAATTTTGTCTTTACATTTATCTATTAAATAATTCATTAATTCTTTATTATTTCTTAAATGTTTATTTAGTGGTAAATTTATTCTATATAATTTATCATAATATTTATCTATTACTTCAAAAGGTAAATTTTCATTATGAGATAAAGAATACCAATCTAATTTATCTACATATTTATTAAATATATCCATAGTTAAATTATGATTTTGTGATAATCCTTGCCAACAAATATCTTTTTCAAACATAGAAATAAAATTTAAATCAATTTTGTGTTCTTTAGATACAATATACCAATTAAAACATTTTTTATATTTATAAATTAATTCGTTAGTTAAATTTAAATTTGATGACATAACGCGCCAATTAAGTTTATTTTCATATTTTTTAATAAAGTCTAAAGATAAAAATTTATGTTGTGCAATAAAGTCCCAATCGTTAAATTTATTTTCATATTTTTCTACTATTTTTTCAAATATAGATCCACCTTTATATTTAATAAATTCATTATCTATTGTATAAAATTTATTTTCATCTTTTTTTTTAAGTATTATTTTTACGTCTTTAAATTCCATATTTATAATTTAATAGTTTAATTATAACTTATTTAAAATTTTATAACTTAATAATTTATTTATAATTTAATAACTTAATAACCTAATAACTTAATTATTTATAAATTATTTATCACTTATAAATTTAAATTTAATATTTCAATTTTTAAAAAAATAAATTTTAAATAAATTTTAAATAAATTAAACTAAATTTTAAATAACAAACTAATATTATAAATCAGAATATGGATCAATTTCATTAACTTCATTATTAACTAATTTACTATATTCACTTGGGTTATCTTCAAAGAAATTACTTTTATTACGCAAATTAATTCTATCCATAAATTCAAATGGATTTTTTTTATTATATATAATATTGTAATTTAATTGTTTTAATAATCTATCTGCTACAAATTTAATATAATCAGCCATTAAGTTTTTATTCATACCTAATAATGAACATGGTAATGCATTATTAATAAAATTTAATTCTATATTTACAGCTTCATTAAATATATCATGAACTTCATTTTCAGATAATTTATTTTCAATCATACCATAAATCATACATGCAAAATCAGTATGCATACCTTCATCACGAGCAATAAAATCATTTGCCTTAGCTAATCCTTTCATTAAATTTTGTTCATTTAACCAATATATAGCGCAAAATGAACCAGAGAAAAATATACCTTCTACACAAATAAATGCTAATAAACGACCTGCAAATCTATTATTAGATGTAATCCATTTTAATGCCCAGTCTGCTTTTTGTTTAACGCATTCAATTTCATGCATAGCGTTTAATAATTTATTTTTTTCATGAAAATCAGTAATATATGTATCTATCATTTTTGCATACATTTCTGCATGAATATTTTCCATCATAATTTGAACTCCATAAAAACATCTTGCTTCTGGTATCTGAATTTCATTCATAAATCTAGCTGATAAATTTTCATTAACAATTCCATCACTTGAAGCGAAAAATGCTAAAACATGTTTAATAAAATGTTTTTGATTTTCATTTAATTTAACCCAATCTTTTAAGTCATCATTTAATTTTACTTCTGAAACATGCCAAATAGCTGACTCTGCTTTTTTATATATATTCCAAATATTTTCATATTTAATTGGCAATATACTAAATCGATTTGGATTTTCATTTAATAAAATTTCATTTTCATTTAATAAAATTTCATTTTGTTGATTTTGTTCTTTGTATTCCATTTTTTATACTTTAAGAGTTTAATAGTTTAAAAGGTTATAGTTTAATAGTTTAATAATTTAATAGTTTAAAAGGTTATAAGTTTAATAATTTAATTAGTTTAAGAGTTTATAAGTTTAATAATTTGTATATAATTTACTTGTATATTAGTATATAATTTACTTGTATATATACTTATAAAATTATATAAAATTTTCAATTTTAAAAAAAAATAATTTAAAATAAAAACAAATTTCTAAATTTTAAATTCGTAAATATTAATCTTGTCTATATTTTCAATAACATATTTTATTTTATTTTTATAATCAATTAAACTACCATTATTTAAAATTGTAATATTAGATTTTATTTTATCAATATTTTTTTCTGAAGTATGATTTTGTTCTAGTTCGTTTGCAATATAATTATTTCTAATAATTTTTATTATAATTCCTCCTTTATCTATAATCATTTTTGCTTCATCTTCAAATCTACAATCTCCAATAATAATATTTTTTCCTCGATATTCATTTTCTATTTTATTTTTTATAATTTGAACCCATAATGTATTATTATCTAATTTCATATTTGTAATAACTTGAGGCAAAATATTACGACAAATTTCCGTTCCAAATTTTTGCATAAATTCACGACCACTAATATTCCATTTATTATTGATTTCTAATTTTTGTTCTTGAGTTCCATATAATTGATGATTTTCAAAACCAATAATTTCGCCTATTTGTTTTAAACTTGATGCAAAATTATCTTCAATAAAACCTAATTTTACAAATTCTTCACAAATAATTGATTTTCCTGAACCTATTTTTCCTGTTATTCCTATAATCATTTTGTATAAATTATTATACTTTGTATTATTTAACTTATTTTAAATTATATAATATATATTTGTTTTATTGATGTATAACTTATTTTATCGATGTATAATTTTTATAACTTATTTTAACTTATTTTAACTTATTATATTTTTTATAACTTAATACAAATTATATAAAATAAAAAAAATAAGTTTTAATAATTTTTATATTTTGATTATAAAAAAATATATAAAAATAAGTTAGACTAAAATCAATCAAAAACAAACTACTCAATCTAATCAAATAAAATCGCGACATTTTTAAATATAATTTCATATTTACCTAAATTTTTAACTAAAAATGCAATTTCTTCCTTTGTAAATGCTTGTTTTGTTTTCATTAAATTTATTTCATCTTTAAAGTCTGAAATTTCTAAACCTAAAAACATTAAAAATTCTTCTGGTTCATACATAATACATAATGCAATAATACATTTACTTAATGTAATAGTTTCTTTATATTTAGGCAACATTTTTTTTAGATATTTAGTTTTTTTATTATTTGCAATTAAATAATATAAATAATCATCATGAGGAGCGACAATTTTCATTTTATTCATTTTATTCCACCAAGGTTGAAATAACATATTTAAAATTAATGAACCTTGAAAGTGATGTGGATTTTTTCTGTTAATTTTAATTAGATGATCTTTTTGTATATCTTTTGGATTATAAATATTAGGATGATAAATTGAGTCATAGTCAATAAGATACCATAATTTTTTATATGTTGGAATATTATATTTAGTTTTGCCTATAGTAATTTCATTAGTTTTATTTTTTGTATTATTATACATTATATTTTCACTATGTGCGTCGCAATGTAACCATTTATTTTTTTCCATTATATAAAAACAATATAAAACTTGTAGTAACATACTATAAATTTCCAGTCTTTGTTTTTTTGGTGATTTACCTCTATAAATATCATAATTTAATTGACTATACCAATCATTTAATGTTCCAACTAATACAGGTTGATAAATAGTTTGCAAGCATTGTTGAATACTATGAAAATGTTTCCATTCTTTTAATAAATCCTTTTTTGTTTTAATCCAATCTGGCATTTTATGATCACATTTATATTCAAAAATATATCCTCTTGAAATTAAAATCATAAAATGGTCTGGATATAATTTAGCAATTTCATTAAATCTACGACTAACTTCATCATCTATACCACAAATATCATTATTATCAATATGCGTTTTTTTAATAATACATTTTTTATCATCAACTAAACCTAAATATGCAGAACCAGAATATCCTTCTCCTAATTTCGAAATAATTTTTACATTTGACATTTTTGTTTTAATTTGTTTTAATTTATATATATTTTAATAATTTAATAATTTGTAAATTTATATTTTAATAATTTGTAAATTGTAATTTAATAATTTGTAAAAATATTTTATAATACTTATGTTTTCATACTATATATGTTTAAAAATATATGTTTTCATAAAATATATGTTTTCATACTATATATGTTTGCATAAAGTATATGTTTGCATACTATATATGTTTGCATACAATATATTAGAAAATAAATAAACAAAATTATTCTAATAATGGAGCTATTTTTTTAAATATAATTTCATAATTACCTAAATTTTTTACTAAAAATAATATTTCATCTTTTGTAAATACTTGTTTTGTTTTCATTATTTCTATTTCTTCTTCATAGTCTAACATATTTAAATTCAAACAAAATATAATTTCTTCTGGTTCAAACATAGTAATTAATAACATTAAACATTTTTGAATTGTTACAGGCTCTTTATATTTAGGCAAAAATTTCTTAAGATATTGAATTTTTTTATTTTTATTCAATAATTCATATAAATAATCACCATTTGGAATATTATGACCTGTTTGACGAATTTTATCCCATAAAGGTTGATATAAAATATATGAAATCATAGACGCTTCAAAATGATGAAGATTATTTAAATTAAAATATATAGTGCTGTCTTTATTTAATGTTTTTTTATCAAAATCTGTATTAAATACTAAATTATATTCTGTCATATACCATAATTTTCCATATGTTTGTATTTTATAATTTTTATTTTCTATTTTCATCTCATTATATTTTTCTTTAGTATTTATAAAATGCATAGTATCAGGATATGCTTCACAATGTATCCAATTATTTTTTTCTAATAAATAAAAACAATAAAAAGTTTGTAATAAAAAACTATAACATTCTAACTTTATATTTTGTTTTATTTTTTTTTTAAAATATAATTCTCTAAAATCAAATAATGATTTTTCAACTAATGGATAATAAATAGTTTGAAAAATTTTTTTATATTTATGTGCATCATTCCATTCATTTACATAAGATTTAATTAAATTTTTTGGTTTTTTATGATTACATTTAAAATTATCAATAATTTTAGCTGACAATAAACTTAAAAAATGATCTTGATGCTCTCTTGCAAATTTGTCAAAATAAGTTGATATAATTTGTTCTGGTTTATCAATATTTTCATGAATATGTATTTCTTTAATTATGCATTTTTTATTTTCATAAACACCTTTGTATGTCGCTCCATAAAAAATATCTTTTAATTTTATTAAACTTTTAATTTTAGACATTTGTATAATTTGTAATTAATTTGTTTGTATAATTTATATGTATAATTTGAAATTTATATATAAAAAAATATATATTTTAAATTAACTTATTAAAATAATTCAAAATATTAAAATAATTCAAAATATTAAAATAATTCAAATAATTCAAAATATTAAAATAATTCAAAATATTAAAATAATTCAAATAATTTGACTAAATTCTAATTATAATAAACAAATGTTAAAAGACCATGAATTAAATCATTATATAAATATTTACTCAAACTATTTTTAATTCTAATTTGATTTTGTTTTATATCTTTTTTAACATTTTTTTCATAAACAATATGATTATATGAAAATTCATTTGATGCTAATTGTTCAAAATTAATATAATCTAAATATCTATAAAAAGCTACTTCATTAAAATTTGGATTTTCTGCAATATTATATAAATTCCATGGTAAATCAGGATTATTCATTATATCTTCCATTTCTATATTTGGATTAATAGTTAAATTAGTCCAGTCCCATATTATGGTTAAATTCGAAATTACATCTTCAAAAGTAACTCTCTTTGATAATAGAGACCAATTTAAATATTTATCTTTATGCTTTAAAATAAATTTAAAAGACATATTTTTATTTTTAGATAGTCCTTTCCAGTTCCAATCTTTATCAATAGTTTCTTCAATAAATTCTTCAGTTATACATAAACTATTATGCAATAATGAATATTTCCAATCCAAATTATTATTTTTTTTAATCATTTCAGGTGTTATATTATGGTTATAACTAATAATAACCATATCACCTTTAAATACATTATATATAAAATCAAAATCATCTATTAATATTTCTTTATTATACAATAAATTATATACATTTAATTTATCAAAATTATTAATAATTATTTCTGGTTGTATTGTAGGATTAGAAGATAAACCATCTTTATTAAATAAATTTAAATTTTTATTTAAGTCGAAATATATTTCATTATACAATTCATAATTATTTTTTTCTAAATTAATATTTGAAGAAATTATATACTTATTATCTATTAAATTACCTGATTTATTTTCTTTACATTCATTGTTTAAATAATTATAGAAAAATTTCATAGTTATATTATGATTATAAACTATCATGTCTATTGATGAATAAAATTTATCTATATTTTCTTCTACATAATTTAAACTAATATTTTTATTTTTAATTAATAATTTATAATTCCAATTTATTACTTTGTCTTTATTTTTGTTCAAAATATTTTCTAATGGACTACCTTTCCATTTATTATATTCCGAAATATCTCTATAATTATATATATTTTTAATTTTACTTAATTTTAATGTAATTTGTTGATTTTGATTGTCTTTATTTTCTTTACTATTTTCATTTCTAAATTTTATATGAAGTAAATTATTTACAAATTTTCTAACATTAATTATATTATGATTTATATTACGATCTAAATTATTAATTATTTCTTCAGTTTGTTGATTTTCATATAAATTATTCATTTTAGTATATAATTTGTATATAGATTATTTTATAACTTATTTAAAGATTATTTTATAAATTATATTATATTAGTTGATTATAATTGATTATAATAATTGATTATAATAGATTATATTAATTGATTATAATTGATTATAATAGATTATATTAATAAATTATAATAGTTGTATTTTATTAATTAAATTATAGTATTAATTAACTAAAATCAATTTTTATAATTTATTTAAAATAAAAAATTGAATATTTAATTAAATTATAATAAATTATAATAAGTTAAAATAAGTTAAAATACATATTATTTAAACAATTTAATCAATTTAATCAATTTAAACAATTTAATCAATTTAATCAATTTAATCAATTTAATCAATTTAATCAATTTAAAATGAATAAAGTATTATTAAATATTCTTGAAAAAAATATGGAAAAAATAAAAATAAATATTGAAGATAGACAAAAATATATTGATATCCAACCAAATATTTTAATGAATTTAATTGGTGAATGGGGTATTTTAAATTTTAGCAGTAGAAGATTAATAAAAAATATTAATATTAGTAATAATTATGCTAATTTCTTAATTCAAAAATTTAAATTACATATTTTATATTTATTAGAAAATCCAAATGCAGATATTAATGATATTAGAAAAATTTTAAAAGTAGTTAAAGTTGAAAAAGAAGATTGTGACTTTTATTATAATATGATTAATAATGGATATGATAATATTAATGATAATAATGATAATAATAATAATGATATTAATGATAATATTAATGATAATATTAATGATAATAATAATGATAATAATAATGATAATGATATTAATGATAATAATATTAATAATATTAATGATAATGATAATATTAATAGTAATGAAGATTTACCATTTCAAGATGCTTTAGCATTAAATGATTATTATGAAAGTAAAAATATTGAAATTGACAATGATGAAGAATATATTGATGAAATTGACAATGATGAAGAATATATTGATGAAATTGACAATGATGAAGATGAAGAAAATGATAGTGGTGAAGAATATAGTGGTGATAATATAGAAAATGCACAATTGCAATATGATATTTCTAAACATCCAAATATAACTATAAAAGATATAGAAAATAATCCAGATATACCATGGGACCCTGTTATAGTAATTTTATTAAATCCTAATGCAACATATGAATATTATAATAAATATGATGAAAAATTAAATACTACAAGAATAAATCATTTAGATTTTATTAAAGAAGAACATATTATAATAAATGAAAATAATAAAAAAATAAATTATAATAATTTATCTTCTAATAGTAATATTAGTTTGAAATTTGTAGCAGAAAGACAAACTCCTTTAATTCATAATTGGGACTGGTCAGAATTATCAAGAATTTTAAAATTTACTGAAGAAGAATTTTATAATTATCAATATTTAAATTGGGATTATCGTAGTTTATCAAGTAATCCAAATATAACTATGAAAATTATACTTAAAAATTTACATAGAAATATAAGTTTTAATACATTATCTTATAATCCAGCTATTACAATCAAAGATATAGAAGATAATCCTAATTTACCATGGAACTGGAATAATATTTCACATAATCCAAATATTAATATGAAATTTGTATTAAAAAATTTAGATAAAGAATGGAATTGGACTACATTATCAAATCATTCAAATATAAATATGGAAGATATAGACAATAATATTGATTTACCATGGTCTTGGGTAGATGTTTTTAATAATCCAAATATGACTGAACCTTATGTTAAAAAATTTATGGAAACAAAATATATAAAAAAAATGACACAATATGAAAAATGTGACTTGTTTAAAAGTTTATCTGAAAATATTTATTTATATGATAAAATAGTATGTAATAAAAATATTAAAAACAGTATTATAAATAGAATAAATTTATTGCATAAAGTAGTAAGTAAGGTAAGTAAGGTAAATAATTTAAGTAACTTAGATAATATTATGTATGGAATTATTGATTTTACATTTTATAATTAGATTGTTTTAGTTTGTTTTAGTTTGATTTAGTTTATTTTAGCAATATTAATTTATACAAATTTATAAAAAACACAATATATAAAAAACACATACAATATATACAAAATTATAAAAAATACAAAATTATAAAAAATACAAAATTATATAAAATTATAAAAAAATAAATACAAAATATACAAAATTATAATAAATATATACAAAATTATAAAATATATAAAATATATACAAAATATATTTTTTTTATAATTTCTAAAATCTAATTTCTAAAATCTAAATTTAGTTAATATATTTGTTGGTATTAAATTAGGCTTATATAATATATATGAAGAATTTTTATCAACTACAGGTTTAATATATTTACCTCGATATTCATAAAATTTATTTGTAGGTATTAATTCTATTTTTGGATCATTGCTTGTTTCAACACGAATATGATTTAATAATTTAGACATTTCAAAATCAGGATTAACTTCTATATATAATATACCTGAATTATTTTTTTTAGCGACATCAACAATAAATTTTCTATAATTATTATTTGGAAATTCACCATCAACTAAAACACTAATCCTATTTTCCAGCGCTTGTTTAGTTAAATTATTTATTTTATTAACTGAATATAAATTACCAGAATAAAATTTGATTGCTTTATTTTCATTTAATTTATTTGAGCGCCATGTTTTAATAATTTCTCTTGACAAAGTAGTTTTTCCAGAACATGGTGCGCCAAAAACAATTATTAAATATGTGTCGTAATTTTTACCTAAATTTTCTAATTCATTAAATATATTTTTATTTTTATAGTTTCGTAATTCTTCGATTAATTCAATTCTTAATTCAGGAGGTATAATTGATGAGGTCCATTTTAATTTAGATTTATTATTAGTTATTTCTAAAAAATTTTCAATAGATATAAATGTCAAACCTATATTATTTGCAAATGCTCGATCAATATCATCAGAAATAAATTTTCCAGTAACACTATCAGTTTTTTTATGATATTTTTCTACAAACATACCTCCATTATTACTTATCACCATTCCATTTTTAATATCTTTATTTCTTAATTTATAATATTGTTTTAATAAAATCCATAATTTTGTATGTGGTTTCATAAAATAATTCGGTCTTAATGCAAAAAATGCTAAAATAGGAATATTAGTTTTTTCTATAAATTTTTTTACTTTTAATTTAATTATATCATAATTATTATCATTTTTTGATATTTGATTACTTAATATAATAACACTAAATTCATTAGATTTAAATTTACGCATTGTATTATCTAAATACAATTCAATAGATTTATTATTTTCATCAAATTGATTTTCATATAATTTTTTTTTAGATACACTTTTAATTAATGTATTGTCTAATTCTACAATAACAATATTAGAATTAAACTTAAAGTCATGACTTTGATATAATAAAATAGTGTCCAATTCTTTCCAGTTTTCGTCATAATATGAATTATTACTTATAAAATTTAAATTGTTTAAATTGTTTAAGTTATTTAAGCTGTTTAAATTGTTTGAATTGTTTATCTTATCTAAAGGTTGTATTTTTTTTTCATACAAATTATTAGATGAGTTAGGTCTTTCACTTCTTGAAGATAAAGGTGATGAAACATTTGACTTAGGTGATGATGGTTCAGATTTGTATTTACTTTTTTCATTAAATTTTTTTAAAACTTCTTTATATCTTTCTTCCATTTTGGTTTATTTAATTAGTTTAATTAGTTTAATCACTGTAGTTTAGTTTATTTAATTAATTTAATTATTTTAATTTCCAAATATAAAATAATTTATACTATAATTATACTATATTTATATATTAAATTTATGCAATTTATACTATATTTATATATTAAATTTATTTTATTATTTATGAATATATTTATGAATATATTTATGAATATATTTATAATACATCAAAATAGAATTTAATTTATAAAATGGATTTTATTTATAAAATAGCCATATTAATAATTTTGTTTATTTTAACTTTTGCCGCATTTATATTTTTTCCAAGAGGTAAAAATTATTTTGACTACGAAAAAAAATGCCCAGACCTTGAAATTTTATTAATTAATAAAGATATAATTAAAGATGAATGTTTAAATTTAGAATTTAAAAAGTGGAACGACGAAAATTTATTTGAAGTAAATGTTTTATATTTATTTAATAAATTATCAAAAGATGTATTAAAAATTCCTAATACATATAATTTATTAACACAAATACCAGAATTAAAAAGTTGTATAATATTTAAAATTCAACCTAATTCATATATTAAAAATCAAAAAGATATAATTGAATTAAGTAATAATACAATTAGATGTTTTATTCCATTAAAATTATCTAGTGTATTAAAAAATGGTTTAATAGTTAATGATCAAATAAAAATTTTACAAAATAATAATATTATAATGTTTGATAATAGTAAAAATTATTCTATTTTTAATAAACATAAATATGAACCTACATATATTTTATCTTTAGATATTAAAAGGCCTGAAAAAATTCCTTTAGGAAATTCAGATGTAAAAAAAACAGAAAATTATGATAAATTAATAGATGATGAAAATTGTTTTTATATTTAGATTAGTTTAAATTATTATATTATAAGTTATTATAAGTTATTATAAATTATTATAAGTTAATAAGTTAATAAGTTAATAAGTTAATAAATTATTATAAATTATTATAAATTATTATAAATTACTAAATTACTAAATTAATAATTTAATAAGTTAAAATAAGTAACTAAATTAACTAATTAAATAACACATCAATTTAAACATTCATAATAACATCTATTTTAGAATGTGGTGTATAATTTATTAATTCTAAATCATCAAATTCATAATCTGTAATATTTTTTTTAATATTTTTAATATATAATTTTGGAAATAAATATGGTGATCTTTTAATTTGTTTTTTTGCTTGATCAATTAAATTATTATATATATGAACATCTGCACCATTCCATATAATATATTTTGGTTTTAAATTACAAATGGAACCTAGTAAAATTGTAAATAATGAAATTTGAGCTATATTCCATCCAAGAGCTGTCATAATATCAGATGACCTTTGTGTAGCCATACAAGAAATAGTATTATTATTAACATAAAATTGATATTGATATAAACATGGAGGCAATGCCATATTATTTATTTGTGATGGATCCCATAAATTTATTATTAATCTTCTACTATCAGGGTTAGTTTTAATTTCATTTATTAACCATTCTAATTGATCAAATCCTTGACCTTTATAATCAGTATTACAATCAATATATTTCGCGCCAAAATGTCTAAATAAAAATCCATAACTAGAACCCATATCTCCTTCAGGTAAATGTTGTAGTCCTCTTTTGTCTAAAAAATCTCTGGTTGTATTTCCTTTCCAAACATTAACGCCTTTTGCCTCTAAAATTTTACTGTTTGTTTGTCCTCTTAAGTATAACATAAATTCTTCAAATAATCCTTTTAACCAAATATTTCTAGTAGTTATTAAAGGAAATGTATTATTATTTAATGAAAAATATAATGTATGACCAAATGAACTTAATGTTCCAATTCCTGTTCTATCTGGTTTTTCATTAGACATTAAAACAAAATTGAATGTATTTAATACATCATTTTCTTCATCATTAATATTTTTATATACTTTTACTCGACATTTTTCATCAATTTTATTATTATTATTATTTTCATCCAAATCATCTAACTCATATAAAATATTATCTAATTTATTTATAATTTTATTTATACAATTATCATTATCTATACAATTATCATTATTGATAAAATTATCATTATTGATACAATTATCATTATTGATAAAATTATCATTATTGATACAATTATTATCATTATTGATAAAATTATTATCATTATTGATACAATTATTATCATTAGTAAAATTATTATCATTATTGATACAATTATTTTCACCTGAAATATTTTTAAATTCTTTTAATGAATATTTTTTATATAAAGTTCTTTGATTATTTTTAAGTTCATGCTTATTATTATAAAATAAATCACAACCAAAATCATTATTTATTGTAGTTATAAATTCTAAACTAACAAATTTTTTACTAATAAACCAATTATATATTTTTTCACCTCCAATAATAAATATATGTTCATATTTTCTATTATTTAAATATCTTATAGCGTCTAATGGTGTTTTAAAGAATTTAATACTTTGAATAATTTTATTATTTTCAATAATTTGATTATTTTCAACACTACTATTTTCACTCAATAATGAAGAAGAAATAATTATATTTTCTCTTCCAGGCAAAGCACCTATTTCATTATATGTATTTTTACCCATTATAATAGTATGTCCAACAGTCATTTTTTTAAAGAATAATAAATCTTGTTTTTTTACATCTAAATATTCATCTTTATAATACCATGGTATAAAAGATTTATTTAATTCTGTTTTAGCAATACCATATTTTTTATCTACACAAACTATAGTATGATAAAAAGGCATTTAGATTTATTTATAATATTTATATATTTTTATAATATTTTTTAATTCAATATTGAAATTTATAATATAAATTATATAATTTATAAAATTTATATTATTTATATAATTTATAAAATTTATAAAAAAATATTATAAATATTATTAATGACAGATAATGAAATTATAGATACAAATAATGCAAATAATTCAATAGATATAAATCATAAGTTTCCTCTAAATGCAGAATTTTATAAACATCCATATAATGAAATAAGAATTTTAAAATTATTATTATTAAGTGATGTATTATCTAATAATGAAAAATTTGAAAATCTAGATATAAAAGACAAAAATTTAATAATTAAAAAAATAGAAAACAGCTGTTATAAATATACAATTTTTCAATCAAAAAAAAATAATATAATTCTTTCATGGGATGAAATTTTATTTGAAGATTTATATCATATGACTTGTTATAAAATAATATCTAATTTAAATGAAGAATTTATTTTAGATAGTAATTTTTCTAATAAAATATTTGATCGTAAAATAGATTTAGATAATATAGCATTTTTATCTAGTAGAGAAATATTTCCTGAAAAATATATTAAAATAGATCAAAATATTGAAAAAAGAAAAAATGTTAAACAAACTATTAATACAAGTAGAATGTATAAATGTGGTCGATGTGGAAAAAATGAAACTGTTTTAGAGTCATTACAAATGCGTTCATTAGATGAAGGAAATTCTATTTTTGCAATTTGTGTCGATTGTGGAAAAAAATGGCAGGTTGCGTAGAATATATATATATAGAATATAAATTAAACTAATTAAATAAATTAAACTAATTAAACTAATTAAACTAATTAAACTAATTAAACTAATTAAACTAATTAAATAAATTAAACTAATTAAATAAATTAAACTAATTAAATAAATTAAACTAATTAAATAAATTAAACTAATTAAATAAATTAAATAAACTAATTAAATAAACTTATTAAACTATAAATTAAATAAATTAAAAACAAATAAATTAAATTAAAATATATATACTTAGAATTAAACATAAAAAAATGTCTGCTGAATATATAAAATATATACCACAAATATTAACAAATACAAAATCTAATGCTATATTATTAACATTAATACCAGGATTATTATATACAGGTGCCGCTTATGGAGCACAATATATTAAAGGTGCTTCATTAATGGTTTCTATTATTGTTTCATGTATTTTTGCAATATTAGAATATATTGTTAGAGTTCCTATCAATTTTTATTCAGCTCGAAATGCTGGATTTTCAAACACAGAAATGCAAATAATTTGGACTATAATTTGTCTTGGATTTGCAAAATCCACAGACTTATTATTACCGGCGCATTTAAAAAAATAATATTTTAAAATTATTAATTACAGTATAACTTATTAATTTTTATTTTTATCTATATTTTATGTAAATATAATTAAATTATTAAAAAATAAATAATTAAATTAAACTAAATTAAACAAATTAAATTATCTTCATAACTCTACATAAATCTATCTACTTAAATAATTATTTGGAAATAATTCTAAATTATATTTTTTGTCTAAAATATCATCTTGACAAGTTGGATCATTATTACGATCATATTCATAAACAGGCATATTAAAATTTATAGTAATATTTTCTTCATGCGTTTTTGTTAATATATATAATCCATTTTCTCCAACAGAAGTTTTATATAAAGAATATGAATTAATACATTTATATGAATTAATTATTTGCATTAATTTATCATATTCATCTGCATCATTCATTAGTGTTGCAAATAATATTATATATTTTGGATTAATTTTTTTAATCACATCAAGTTCATTAATTTGATTAATTTGATGATTTTGATGATTAATAGGTTCTATGTTGTCTATATGTTTAATTAATAATATTTTTTCATCGTTTTTTACTTCTATTTTTTTAAATTCATAATTATTATTTTCACAAATATTTTCTATTAACTTTTCAATATTTCCTAAATTTATAATTTCATGGTCAGGAATATTTCTTCTTATATAATTATCGATATAATTATCACCTTCAATAGATGAATATGTTATAATAGATTTATTATTTACTTGATTATAACTTAATGATTTAATATAAAATAATAAATAATCTAATGGAATATTATAATAATATTCGCGTTTTCCTTCTGTTTTATAATATTTTGAAATATTATCATAGTTTTTTTCAATATTGTTATTTTCTTGTTGCATACTCATTTTATTATAATTGAATTTATATTACAATTGAATTTATTTTATAAATATAATTATAATTCTTTATACTATATATTTTTAAATTCAATTTTTATAAATTTTGATAAATTATTAAAAATAATTAAAAATTATGTTCAAAAAAATAAATCAACATAAATCAAACTAAATTAAACTAAATCTTTTATTATATTTAAACTATAATTTGCTAATTCAACAGTTCCTTTATTAATTTCACAAATCATAGGTATATTATTTTTAACAGAAAATTTAACTATAGCATTTACACCTGATTTTTTTGGTTCAATTGCACCCCATATTTTATCTTCTTTTATCATAGCTATACAATGTTTATCTTTTCCAGACCCCATAATAGAATATGAACCATTTAAATGTATCATATCTATCATATTAGGATATTTTAATTTATCAAACCAATTTTGCATTTTTTCATTAGTATCTATATCTACACCGCTCGTATATATATGTGCTGTATCAATACAAAATCCATACCAGTTAGATTTAGATAATTTATCTTTAGTAATTTCGCCAATTTTTTCTATTAAATTATTTATTTTTTCTGGTGTTTCATATGTTAAATTATTATCTGATTTGCTTGCAATCATTTCTAATAATAATTTTGTTTTTGTTTGTTTAATTATTGGTTTTAATTCATTCATAATTTTAGCAATTATTTCAGGTGATTTTTTTGATATATGTAAAACAACTTGATTTCCGCCACATTTTTTAATTGCTAAAAGCTGACTTTTTATTATATTTAATAATTTTATTTTCGTATCTGATTTCATATTCCATACACCAACGGTTAAATATGAACTATGTGAATAAATATTTATATCACTACAATAATTTTTTATTTCTTCATAATCTAAATTATTTTCTTTAAAATTTTGAGGTCCATGAGTAAAAATTTGAACACAATTAATTCCATATTTTTCTATATCTCGTTTAATAGCTTCCGAAATATTTTTACTTTTATCTTTACTGATTTTACAATTTTTAGATACATGAATTCCTAACAACATTTTTATTTATAATTTACTTATATTTTATTTCAAAATTAAATTATAAAAAAATATATTGATTTATAATTTTATTTTATAATATTAATTATAGTTGTTTAACTAATTTAATTATAGTTGTTTTAACTAATTTACTTAACTTACTTAATTATTTTATTCTAAATGTTTGCGAAATGTTAAACTTATTCTACAATTTTTCTTTCTTTTTTGTATGGGTATTTCATGTGTAAATTCTTTTTGAAAATTACCTTCCATAACTAATAATTGTCCAGACTTATTTATAATATCTATTTTTTCATTAGAAAATTTATTTTTAATTCTAAAAATTCTTTCTTCACCTAAACTAATACATGCGACAGAAGAATTTTTTGATAAATTTTTTTCATCATCACTATGAGCTCCAATATAATCATTACCATCTTTATATTTATTTATTAATATACCATTGAAGTCTGTTTTTAATTCATCATTAACTTTATTTAATAAATTAGTCATCCATTCTAATAATTTTTTTGATTGTGAAATTTGACCTGAATATCTATATCCTATACTTTCATCACTATAAAATCCTATGTCTCTATGCATAATACATTCTTTATTATGCATAATACATTCTTTATTAAATATAAATATTTTAGGATTAGATTTTAATTCTAATTCACTACATAAGTCAAAATAATATTCATGGTCTTGAATAAATTCATCTATTGTGTATAATTTTGATTTTTCTGTTTCAATTAGTATATTTTGTTGTTTAAGTTGTTCTGTCATTTTATATACTTTTATATACTTTTATATACTTTTATATACTTTTATATACTTTTATATACTTTTATATACTTTTATATACTTTTATATACATATTTAACCTATTTATTCAATTTTAAAAAAAAATATAAACTAATTATAAACTAATTATAAACTAATTATAATATATAAAATCTATTAAATTATTAATTATCTTTTTATTATGTATATATTTAACTAATTTATTATTAATAAAATTACTACGACTATTTATATCTTTAATTATTTCATTATTATAAACATTTTTATTATATAAAAATTCATAATTAGTTAATAGTTTGTCTAATTTTGATTTATTTATTTTATACATATTTATGTAATTTTTATATTTTTTATATTTTTTTATATTATTTATTCAATTTTTAAAAAAATATAAACTAATTATAAACTAATTATAAACTAATTATAAACTAATTATAAACTAATTATAATATATAAAATCCATTAAATGACAAATTATATCTTTATATAAATATTTAAATAATAAATTATTAATAATTTTACGACGACTATTTATATCTTTATTTATTACATTATTATAAACATTTTTATTATATAAAAATCTATTATGAGATATAGTATATTTTAACCATTTTTTATAAGGATATTTTTCAATTATATTTATATTTAAATTACAATTCATAGAAGCCCAGGACCATGACTTATCAGGATATCTTTCTAAAATTTCCATGGTTATATTAGGATTTTTTAATATCCAAAACCAATTCCATGGTTTATTAGGATATTTTTCAATTATATCAATAGTTATATTTTTATGTTTAGAAATATCTTTCCAGTCCCATTCAATATCTTCATATTTATTAAAATTATCTATAGTAAAATTAGGATTGTTTGATAAAATATTAAGAAGCCAATTTTTATCAGGATATTTTTCTATTATATCAAAAGTTAAACTTTTATTACTAGATATCCATTTATAATCCCATTTATCTATATATTTTTCAAATATTTCCATATTTATTTTCATATTATGTGAAATAAATCTCCAATCCCAATTTTTATTAGAATATTTTTCAATCATTTCAACAGTTATATTTCTATTATTTACTAATAATTCTATATTTAAATTATCTTTATGTTTTTCAATAATTTCAATAGTTATATTTGGATTAAATATTAAAGCATTCCAGTCCCATGGTTTATCTTTATGTTTTTCTAATATTTCTAATGTAATTTTCATATTAGACGATAATTCTTTCCAGTCCCATGGTTTATTAGGATATTTTTCTACTAATTTAATATCTGCTTTATTTATAGATATATATTTCCAGTTCCAATTTTTATCAGGATATTTTTCTATAAATTCCATAGTTATATTTTTATTTAATGATATATATTTCCAATCCCATGGGTTATCAATATATTTTTCTATAATATTTAAAGGCATATTTGGATTACTAGATAACCATATATAACTCCATGAATTATCATTATTATATTTTTCAAATAATGATACTAATGTATTTGGTTTAGATAATATATATTTTTCATCTATATCAGTTTCATCTACAACCATTTGAAAATACATTTTTTATATAATTTATTATAATTTATTATTACAATTTTTATATAATTTATTATTATAATAAATTATTCACAATTTTTATAATTATTAACAAAAAAAATCAATTTTTATTTATAAGATTAATTATAATTTTTAAAGTATTAAGTTAAACTAATTATAAATTAATATAAATAATTATAACTAATTATAATAAATTATAAATAATTATAATAAACTAATCAAATCAAATTAAATCAATTATAATATATAAAATCCATTAAATGACAAATTATATCTTTATATAAATATTTAACTAATTTATTATTAATAATTTTACGACGTTCAATTATATCTTTTTTGATTTCTTTAATATAAAAATGTTTATCATGTATAAATTTATTTTGAGACATAGAATACCAGTCCCATTTTTTATTAGGATATTTTTCTATAAATTCCATAGTTAAATTAGGATTTTTAGATAAATATCTCCAATCCCATGGTTTATCAGGATATTTTTCAACTATCTCCATAGTAATATTTGGATTATATGAAATATTTATCCAATTCCATGGTTTATCAGGGCAGTTTTCTATTATTTCCATAGTAATATTTGGATTATAAGATATATCAATCCAATCCCATGGTTTATCAGGATATTTTTCTATAAATTCAATAGTAATATTTGGATTAGAAGAAATAGCTTTCCAGTCCCATGGTTTATCAATATATTTTTCTATAATATCAATAGTTAAATTAGGATTAATAGATAAAAAATTCCAATCCCATGGTTTATCAATATATTTTTCTATAATATTTAAACTTAAATTTAAACTTATTGATAAATTTATCCAATTCCATGGTTTATCAGGATATTGCTCAATTATATCAATAGTAATATTTTTATTACTAGACATGAAATGCCAATTCCATGGTTTATCAGGATATTGTTTTAATAATTTTTTAGTTATATGCATTTTCCAAGTTATAAACCGCCAATCCCATTTTTTATCAGGATATTTTTCGATAATATCTATAGTTAAACCAGGATTTTTAGATATACAATATCTCCAATCCCATGGATTATTAGGATGATTTTTAATAAATTCCGCAGTCAAATTTGGATTTAATGATATATATCCTAAATTCCATTTTCTATTATAATTTTTTTCAATAAATTCCATATCTATATTAGGATTAACAGATAAACTAACAGCATCCCATGGTTTATCAGGATATTTTTCTATTAATTTAACTAATGTATTTTGATTAGTATGCTTATACTGAATATATTTTTTATCTATTTGCATTTTAATTTTTTTCTATAATATTGATTATCAATTTATTATTTTCTATAATATTGATTATCAATTTATTATTTTCTATAATATTGATTATTGATTATAAAATTATTGATTATAAAATTATCAATTTATAACTTATAATAATTTATTATTTATAATATTACAATTCAATTTTTATATAAAAAAATAGTTTTAAAAGTTTATAAATAAATTTAAACTAATGACAATTTTTAATCATCAATTCATATAATTCATTATATTTTGTATTTTGTATTATATTAGTTGTTTGATTTGATTGATTTGTTTGATTTGATTGATTTGCTTGACTTAAATTAGTTAAATTACTTACCTTACTTACCTTACTTAATTTACTTGGTTTTTCAATATCACTAATATCTACAGAAATATTTATAATTTTATTTACATTATTAATATCATTATCATCATTAATATCATTATCATTATATTTTCCATTTGTTTTTAATAAATTTGACCATTCTACTTTCATTTTGACAGGTTGAATTTTATTATATTGAATTTTTTCTTCTACAATATCATATTCCATTTCATTACAATATTTTTTATGAAATGTCCAATGCCGAGAAAATAATGTTTTCATATCTGTAATCATATATATTTCTCTTTTAATTGTTGCATCTGATCCAAGTCTAAATATACGATTATAATATTGTTTTAATTTTGTTTTTCGAGGAGTAACCATTATCAAAGCATTCATTTTAATTATACTTTTTCCAGTGCCCATATATTGATATGTAGTAAAAATAACTTTTGATTTTGTTTCTGCATTTTTAAATTCAGTTTCATTAGCTCCTCCAACAATTCTTTGATAATCATTATCATTATATAGAAAATCGACATCTAAATTATTTGAATTGTCTATTTCATCTATTAAAGCTCTTCTTATAACTTCTAAATATCCTTTTCTATCTGCAAATACAAATGTATATAAATTTTTATTTAAACATTTTTTTATACAATTTATAATTATTTTAATACGATATGGATCATATGATAACATAGTTATAGTTGAACTTGCACTTACAACATCAAGTTTTTCATTTTTAATTATATGAGTGTATTCTGCTGGACCATAATACATAATCCTGTTCATAGTTGCATTAAATTTAGTATCTTGAATTGAAAATCCTTGAATTTGATTTGCAATTAATATTGGACCTAATTCCCATTGAATTAAATTATCAAAACCTTTTAAATTTTCATCAGGTGTAGCAGATAAACCCAAAATATATTTACTTTGCGCAATTTTAAAAACTTTTCCAGCCCAATTATTACAATATTCATGACATTCATCATAAATAATAAATCCAAATTGTTTAAAATATTCTAATGCATTTAATTCTTTTTCTTTACTATTTATATCTGTAAATGTGAATTTTTCATTTAGAGCACTATTAATTATCATTAATACTATATCACCATCTGTTTTTTCCTTACTATAATATGCGCCTATTTTATTATTAAATAATCCTGTTAATAAATTTTTCCACTGTCCTAAAATAGATGAACTATGTAATATAATTGCTGTTTTCTTTTGTATTTTATATATCAAATTTGCGGCAATATATGATTTACCTTGTCCTGCTTCTAAATTTAAAATACAACCTGAAGAACCATTATTTATTCTATTTTCATTATATATATTTTCATTCATATAATTAATTATTACATTTTGATTTGGTGTTAATTTTCCATTCCAAATAAATTTTGTTTCTGGTTCATGCCCTTCTGAAATTAAATTATCTATACCGCAATTTATTTTTAAACTATATTTTTTATATTCATTTAAAAGTTCATATATGAAAAATCTAGGCACAATTATTCTTTGTTTGTCCTTTTCTATTTTATATCTTTTAACTTGTTCAATATTTCCTGTAATAGTTTTATATTTTAATGTTAATTTGTTAATAATTTTTTTTATATAATTATGTAATTTAATATGATTTAATTTGATATTATCTAAATTATCTAAATTATCTAAGTCACCTAAATCAAATAAATCAAATTTAATAAATCCACCAGATCTAGTTAATAATATATTATTATTTGTTTTTTTATAAAAATTAAAATTATGTAAATTATCATCTTGACTAGTTTTTTTTATTTCTTTATATTCTATATCATTATCATTACAATCATCATAATCTACATTATTTAATCCTATTATATCATCAGAAATCATTTTGTATATAATTGTATATAATTGTATATATTGTATATAATTGTATATATTGTATATAATTGTATATATTGTATATAATTGTATTTTAAAATTATAATTTAAATTCTAT
>Ga0214923_10000757_pt1 | contig 48059 bp, 58 predicted proteins | sample LL1510_MetaG_FD_177993 | JGI IMG/M metagenome (GOLD analysis project Ga0214923, IMG submission 177993) | Freshwater microbial communities from Lake Lanier, Atlanta, Georgia, United States - LL-1510 | ecosystem: Environmental > Aquatic > Freshwater > Lake | place: USA: Georgia | collected...
CAGGTACATCTGGCTCGAGTGGATCTTCAGGAAGTTCAGGTACATCTGGCTCGAGTGGTTCATCAGGAACTAGCGGAAGTTCAGGTTCGTCAGGTACATCTGGCTCGAGTGGATCTTCAGGAAGTTCAGGTACATCTGGCTCGAGTGGTTCATCAGGAACTAGCGGAAGTTCAGGTTCGTCAGGTACATCTGGCTCGAGTGGATCTTCAGGAAGTTCTGGAACTTCAGGATCGGCTATTATCAATAATAATGTCAATAATTTCGTTTTAACTGCAACTGGTGTTGCTGGTACTATTGAAGGTGAGCCTGCACTTCAGTTTAGTAGTCCAACGTTAAGTTTTACAGGGACAGGATCACCAACGACTGGTGCATCACAAATATATTTGAATGGAGGTACATCAAATAGGATTGATTTCAATACGAATGGGGCTGGTGCTCCAGCGTTCACAACAAGGAGTGCTGGTACAAAGATAGCGTTATATCCCAATGTTTCCGCAACAAGTGTAGATATTGGACTAGGATATATGGCTGATGGTGGTTTTCCTAGTATGTGGTATTCCATTACAACACCAACAACAAACGGTGCATTCTATTGGTATGCAGGTACAACACAAATAATGGCCTTAGTCAATTTGGCGGCTGGTACTAGAAGATTAGATTTGACAGCTGGTACTGCAGCTAATCCAGCTATTTCCGCTGGTTTGAATAGTTCTGATACCAATACAGGTATTTACTTCCCAGCTGCAGACACTATTGGATTTGTTGAAGGTGGAGTTGAGGTAATGCGTATCAACAGTAGTGGGAACGTTGGTATAGGTACTACAGCACAAACTGCGTTACTCCAACTCAACTCAGCAGGATCAACAACAACAGGTGCCGCACAATTATACATTAGTGGTAGTACACTTAATAGAATAGATTTTGCAACGGCAGGTGTTGCGGCACCTGCCACCACAACCAGAAGTGCTGGTACAAAAATTACGTTGTACCCTTCTGTAGATGCATCAAATGTTGATTATGGTTTGGGTGTTTTAGCGGGTGCTTTATGGTATTCTGTGCCAACAGCAACAAGTTCACATTGGCATGCATTCTATGGTGGAACGACTGAAAGAATGAGAATAATGGGTGACGGTCAAATTAGACTAGGTACTGGTTCTGTTTCACTTCCAGTTATTTCGGCAGGTTTGAATAGTTCTGACACCAATACTGGAGTTTACTTCCCTGATGCAGATACTATTGGATTTGTTGAAGGTGGGGTAGAGGCGATGCGTATCAACAGTAGTGGTAACGTTGGTATAGGTACTACAGCACAAACTGCTCGACTACAAGTTCATACTACAGGTTCTACCGTTTTAGGTCAATCTCAATTATATCTTAGTGGCTCTACGTTAGTAAGAATTGATTTAGCTGGAAATGGCACGGATACCCCAAAGTTTAGTGCCACAACAGACCAACAACGAAGTGTTGGTGAAAAAATAAACTTATATCCAAAAATAGCTTTATTTTCTGGTGGTTGTAAAGAATACCTGATTAATATAACAACTAATCAGGGAGTGTGGACAGCATATCAAGCCGTAAACTGTGGATCAACAAACCCTACCCTGTCAGGACCAACCTTATTTTCTATGTGTGGGTTAGAATCAATAGAACAGGATGGTGGTAATACCTATTTACCACCTTTTACTGGGTTACCAGCAGGAATAACTGTTACAGAATCTTCTTCAGGTAATTGTCAAACTGTTGATTATAGTATTGGAGTTTTTGACACAACTACTAATTATCCATCTCAATTATGGTACACTGTTCCAGCATCTAATGTAAATTATTCACATTCTTTTTATGGTGGTGTTACCGAACTACTAAGAATTAGAGGTAATGGTCAAACTAGTTTTCAAGGTGGTTCTGTTTCATTACCAGTTATTTCAGCAGGTCTCAATTCGGGTGACACAAACACTGGAATTTATTTTCCAGCCGCAGATTCAATAGGTTTTGCCACAAGTGGTACTAGTAGAGGTATTATTAACAATGATGGTTATGGAATCCAAACCTCACCATCTAATTGGATACATTTATCATCAGACCCGGCAAATAGTAAGCATATTCGAATTGATGCTCAACAAAATGTTCAAAGTCCACTTACGGAAGGCTACAGCCCAGACAACGCAATTAAAGGATTTAATGGCGCTGACCCTAGAATGTATCTTTCCGAACCTTACCAATGGATAGAAATACAAATTTACAATGATGACATAGTTTTAATACCCTGTTATCTACCAGAATAATATGTTTCTCAAACCTACACCCCAACTGTATCAAAAAATCAAAGATAGTGGTAAACCTATTATCAAATTAAGTATGGAAGAATTTCAAAAAATAGCATTAGAAGGAAAACTCCTAACAAATGAAGAAGTCAAACAAAAATTAAAAAACTATGGCAATACAAGTAACAGGATTATTTAAAAATCCAACATCCAATCTGATCCACGAGTCACCATTAATGAAACTTGTTCCAATTTTCTCATTCAAAGGTAAATTGGATTTAGATGTTCATATTAACGATTTTGGTGTCGATACGATCGTATACAAAGATATTGATAGAACGTTATTACAATATGATAATAACATAACAGATCCATATAACAAAATAATTTCCGCATTGGAAAATTACGTAATTAATGATCTTAAAACAAAAAATTCAATCAATTTAGGATCAACCTTTACAAAGATATAAAATAATTTATTATTACTACCATGAAAGTTACAAACGAAGAATTCCAAAAAATACAGGAAATACGTCAACAAGGTACTAATTTGATGAATGAATTTGGTAGATTGAAAATGGATGAAATTATACTCAAAAGAAGATCAGATGATCTTACCAAAAAATACGATATATTCACCGAAGAAGAAAAAAACTTTTTTGATTTACTTACCTACAAATATGGTAAAGTAATTATTGATTTAGAGACTGGTGAAATCACCGAAGAATCAATCCAGTCCTAGTTTTTCAAACACCTGTTTTGAGGTAATTGATCTTTGACAAATGTGTTGTTTTTTGGTTCCTTTATAAACTGGACACCAATCCCAATCAGAAGGATCAAATGTAAAAACTTCATCATTCCAACAAAAAACACAAGTATTATCGTTGTATATTCTTGTTGTGTTTGATGTAAATTCATGACCGGGTTTGGCAAAACCATTGATCATATAGGTATGTTTTCCAAGAGCCCAGTTGATCCAAGATAATCCAGAACCAAGTCCAATAAATTTATCTGCGTGGACAAGTAGTGTCATAACTTCTTGAAGTGATTTATTTTTGAAATTAAATGTTTCTGGTATTTTATATTCCTTTTGTGACACCACAAAAATATCATAACCTTTTGATTTAATCATTTGAGCTAATTCACACCAATTTTCAAAAGACCATTCCTTACACCCAGCGGTGGCTTGGGGGCCAAAGACAACATATCTTTTTTTATGTGACCTTTCATAGTTTTCTATATGAAGACCGTAGTTTAACTCAAAAAAATTTAATCCAAGTATATCGGTTGCGGCTTGTTGAAGAGGAATTAAATTAACTTGACTTGGGTTTCTATTCTTATCATTCCATAGTCCATCCTTTTTGTACCAACCAATTCTATAAACAGCATAACACATATGACTTTCACCAGGTTTCACGAATTGAATACCACTATAGTAACTTAATTTTTCAAATAAAAAATTTCGGAAAGTGGACAATAAAACCTTACAATTGTGTTTTTTCTGAAACTCAACAGCATATGGAACCCAACCAATGGTGTCACCTAAAGAACTTGATTCCAAGGAAATTAAAATTGTTTTACCAGTTGGATTAAACTTATCAATAATTTCACCGTTCACTCTTATCTCCCATTCAACAAAATATTTGATTGAACATGCACACCACATTCCATTTGAAATGGTGGTTGAAAATTTAACTTCATTTGTTTTTGAGTTGATAAATTCAATAAAATATTCTTGAGGGTCTTGTCCGATAATTTCAACTCTCGGGCCATCCAAGTATGTAACTTTTATTTCATTTTGAATTGGTTTTTTTCTCAACTCAACCATAAATTCATCAATGATTGTTTTTGCTTTTAATGTAACGTTTGACCAACTAAAATCTTTTCGAATTGTAACGGATTCTGAAACTGCTCTGTCTTTATATGTTTCCCAATGACTGCAAACATCTCTCATTACACTTTTAAGTTCGCTAAAATCTGGTTCATAATAGTTTCCAACAGGTGTATTGAAATGATTGTAAGTGTTTGCTGATACTGGGCTTTCGTGTAAAACTTTTATAGGAATACCATTACCTGTAGCAAATTGCATTTGTCCTGAACACTCAGAATAAATCGATGGTGTTCCACAAGCCATCGCTTCGAGTAATGGTAAATTCCAACCTTCACTTCGAGCACAAGATAAAAATACATGACAAGATTTAAGTAACTTGATATACTCTTCACGTGAGGGGAAATGAAGAACTTTGATACGTGGATCGTTTAATGAAAAATGTTCAAGACGTTCTTCTGTTGTTTTGAAACCATCATTACTAAATGGATTATCAATAGATACAATTAGATCAACAGGTTCATCATTTGAAAATGTATTCAAAAAAGTTTCAATGATCTCCTTGGTTGATTTTCTGTAATCCCATCTACCAGCTAGAAAAAATTTAAAACGACCATCCGATGTTAAATCACAATTAACTTTTTCTGGATAAAAAATATCAGGATCAATTCCTTCAGGAACCACCTTGATTTTATCTGGATGATATCCTTGTTGAATTGAACATTGTCTTTGCCACTCGGATGGAACCCATAACTGATCAAATTCTTTGAGTTTGTCGAAAAAATGTTGGGGTTGTAGAGTTGACTCCCAAACATTGTAAGCAATTTTTGGCCCAACATAATGATCATAAAAAATATGATGATCGGTTTCACAAAGAACAATATTCAAATTATGGAAAAAATCTTTGGATTTGTCTGGGTATATTGGAAAATCAGATCTTGTTCCATCGTTATTCCATAAAATTTGTGAAACTAATATTTTTTTGTCAGTATCGTTGATATAGGACTCGTTGTTATGGGGTGTTTCATTATAACCTTTCCAAGTTGATCCTATAGTAAAATTTCTTACTTTTAGAGAATAATATTTCGAGAGTTCACGAAAAAACTCTCGAGAATGTTGATTGTAACCTGTATTTCCTATGTAAGAGCAGTGAGCAAATATTTTTGTTTCAGACATAATTGTTGAATTTAGTTTGAAATATACTATTTTTTTAACAAAAAAAAATGTTTGTATACATTAGATTAAGTGAAGATAAAAGATCCGTTTTTTATAAAAATGTATCAGATCGAACAATAGAAGTTCGATTAGAAGCATATGATTGTTATAGTGAAAAAATGTTATTCCAGAATGAATTGACGTGCACACCGAACGTTGAATATTTTACTTATTTTCCGAATAATTTTAAGAATCGAAAATTATTAATTTTTGATAAACATACAAATGAATTACTTGCACCATTTGTACTTGATGGAACTGACGATCTAAATAAGATGGATCACAAAAACTACATACATAACATTTTAGGGTTTGTAGCCAAAGATCACGAAATACCTGGCATTGAATATGTGATAAATGAACATGCATTTATTCACGAATATCAAAATATCGTTGACGTGAAAGTTGATGATGTTGTTGTTGATGTTGGATTTAATTATGGGTTATATTCACTTATGGCACTTAAAAAAGGTGCAAAAGAAATTTGGGGTTTTGAACCAAACTTAAGAATATACAATAATTTGAAGAAGTACTTCCCAGACCAAGATAGGGTTCATATATTTAATTTTGCTGTTTGGGATCGTAATTCATTAATGACTTTTTATGATGATATTGGACATCTGGGTTCTGGAATCTATGAAACATTACCTAAAGAATCCATTCTTGATTCTTATGAAGTAAGAACTATTAATCTCTACGATTTTCTTATCTATCATAACGTTTTACATATCGATTTACTCAAAATAGATTGTGAAGGAACTGAGTATGATATCATCGAATGTATCCCAAGTGAATATCTGAAAAATGTAAAAAAAATACACATAGAATACCATATGAATGATGATGGGGTTAAACTACAAAAAATGTTAGATAAACTGACAGAGTGTGGTTTCGAAATTAATTTTGGGGCTGATTCATCCATAAGTTCTTGGATTGGTATGCTCTACTGTAAACAAAAAAACAATTTACTGTAAACAAAATGGCAAACGGAGTTCATAAAATTACGGAGGATTTCGAAAAAGCAATCGTTAATATAAGGTTCTTTATCGTGGGGAGTTTCATTATATCTGTCCCAACTTGAACCTATGGTAAAGTTTCTTACTTTTAAAGAGTAGTGTTTTGAAAGTTCACGAAAAAAATCTCGAGAATGTTGATTGTAACCTGTTGTACCTATATGAACAATGAGCAAATATTTTTGTTTCGGACATAATCTATTGAAATTATTTCAAAATATAATATTTTTTTTACAAAAAAAAAATGTTTGTATACACCAGATTAAGCGAAGATAAAAAAACGATTTTTTATAAGAACGTTTCAGATAAAACAATAGAAGTTCGATTAGAAGCATATGATTGTTATAGTGAAAAAATGTTATTCCAGAATGAATTGACGTGCACACCGAACGTTGAATATTTTACTTATTTTCCATATAATTTCAAAAATCGTAAATTATTAATTTTTGATAAATATACAAATCAATTGTATGCACCATTTATATTGGAGGGGAGTGATGATTTGTATGAAATGGATTATAAAAATTATATTCGTAATCTTTTTGGATTTGTGGCCGATTCACACGATTTACAATGCATCGAATTTGTGATTAATGAGCATGGTTTTATTCGCGAATATAAAGATATCATTGAAGTTGAAGTCGATGATGTTGTTGTTGATGTTGGGTTTAACTATGGTTTATTTTCACTTATGGCGCTTAAAAAAGGTGCCAAAGAAATTTGGGGATTTGAACCAGATTATAGAATATACAATAATGTAAAAAATTATTATCCTGATCAAAATAAGGTTCATATTTTTAATTTTGCGGTCTGGGATAAAAATTCAACGATAACATTCCACGATCAAGTTACACACTGTGGATCAACAATTTATGAAATACCTGAAGACCTTATACGTGATTCTTACGATGTAAGAACTATTAATCTGTATGATTTTTTTATTTATCACAATATTTCACATATTGATTTACTTAAGATAGATTGTGAAGGAGCTGAGTATGATATTATCGAATCAATTCCAAAAAATTATCTTAGAAATATAAGAAAAATAAATATTGAATATCACAACAATAACGATGGTGTTAAACTTCAAAGAATGTTGACCAAATTAGAAGATTGTGGTTTTGAAATAAAATTCGGAAATAATTCATTTATGGATAGTTGGTTTGGAATGATCTATTGTAAAAATAATAATCAATTTAATCATAAAATTACTGAAGAGTTATAAAAAATCTCTTTATGATTATACAAGAATATCTTGTGTTATATGGATATTAACCCAGTTCTAGATTTGAAAATAGGTCTTATACAAATTTGGTTTGGTTCGATACCTGATTATTTCAAATATCATATCGAGACAGTAAAAAATATAGATTTCATTGATTTCCATTTTTTTACGGATCAAGACTTGGATGTTAAACAATCTAATTTTTATTATTATAAAATAGATAGAGATTATATCACGAAGTCTTTGTCTGATAAGTTGAATTGTGAAATTGAAATAAAATCAGACAAAAAATTTTGTGATGTCAAAGCAGCACTGAGTGATATATTTTATTTGTACATCAAAGATTACGATTACGTTGGGTGTTATGATATTGATACACTATTTGGTGATGTAAATAAATTTTTGAAACCACATTTGGGTCTCTATGATTTTATCAGTATTGGAAAAAAAACAATTTATAATGATAGACTAGCTGGCCCATTTTTAATCTACAAAAATTTAGAAGAACTAAGAACTTTGTACAAAACAAATGAATTCATTTGTTGTATGAGTGAATCTGATGTCAAGTGTTTCGAAGAAAATGAACTAAATAAATTAGTTTCAGAAAAATATACAAAATACATAATTCAAGATATAAATGTTGATCCTATAAATGGAAAAATTATTTATGAAGCTAGTTGGAATGGTGGTCAACTTTATAATGGTGATAGAGAAATTTTTATTCACCATTTCTACATAAAAAATAATACAATCCTAGGAAAAATCGGAAATACCATTTTTTCTAAATTTAAAAAAATATTGTTAGATGATTTTATGTGGGTAATAATTTTTTCAGAAAACTATCAAAAAATTGGAAAACAAATAATTGAAAGTATTAGGAAGTTTTCAAATAGAAAATGTTTAGTGTATACAATAAATTATGAATCTAATTTAAAATATGAATATCCATTTATTTCAGATCAATTTATTTTTATAAGATTTAATATAGATATTTTTGAAAAAGATGATAGAGGTAGATATCAAACCCTTATTAATTTAAAACCGTTTATTTTATTAGATTCAATCGATAGATTTATTAATAGTAAATTTGTATTCTTAGATACGGATATTTTTTTAACAGTAAATGCGGATAAAATTTATAAGTACTTTGATCAGCTAGAAAATTATCCTTTAATAAATTCCCATATTCATGATACTATTTACATCAGTAATACTGATCAAAATGGTAATCTAACTTTAGTAAGTTCATTAAAAGTTCTTTTAGATCAGATATCAAATACAAATGATGTCGTATTACCTAGACGTAAAACCAATGTACAAGTTTATGATAAAAATTCAAAATGGTTTTTTACTGAACAGATGAAACTTTACAACCAGTTTAAAAACTCAGAAATACCATTTATATTATATCTTCATGATGAAGACACAGCTAATGCGGTTCTAACCAAGTATCAACTTTATAAATGTTTACCACTTATAGACATCGAGGAAACTTTTGATTTATCTATGGATGTATTATACAAATACAGTTATAGTCTTACACCAATTTCTGAACATGTAAGTTTACCAAAAAATCTGAATGAAATTTTGTTCTTTCACGGATTTAAAAGTGAAGAGGATTTCGAAAACATAAATCAATACTATGGTAAAAAAACACTATCACATGATGATATTGATATTTACTATAGAGATGAAACTTTATTTATTGAAAGAAATAATTATATGAACGATAAAAAGTTCGAACAAAAGGTCGATTTAATCATATACAATGACAACTATACAGAAATCTTTAATTTCTGTTGTCAAGATATATTCAATAATAATTTATTTTTTATATCCCAATTTTATTTATCACCATCAACTTATTTACTCGAAATAGTTGAAACTAATTCAAGAAAAATAATATATCACAATCACTTTCAAATATGATATCAGTCAACTATACAGAACAAGGAATAAACGTAAATGTTGAAAAAACTTATGGGATATTCAATTTACCACTCAAAGTTTGTTTCAACAAGTTTATGTCAAACGAAATTATTTGGCATTCGCTCAACAACGATTATACATACTCGACATATCCACAAAAAGAAATGATCAATGTCGAAGTATTAGATTCAATGGGGAATCAAATATTGTTCAAAAAATGGAATGTAGTTGAACAAGGAAGTTACATTTATAGACAGTTGTATTTTTATTGTAAAAACATTCTCAGTTCAGGTCGAACACCAAACGGACTTGCGATTGGAACACACGATGGTGAATTTGGTGAATGGGTTCCAGTTGCTGATGAACATCTGAGTAATATTTGTTTGGTTGAAGGAACCAAATCCCATTTTGAAAAACTGAAAAAAAACTTTCAAAATAACAAAAATATTACACTAATACATGATATCATTACACCACATGGAGGTGAAGTTGTTTTTTTTGAAGGTGGTCTTGGTTATACCAATTCCGTAGTTGAAAGAGTTATTCAATCCTGGGAAACAGAACAGATATATTCAGATAAAAGAAATTCAATATCAATAAATGAATTGATAAAACATTTATATTCTTTGGATTGGATTCATTTAGATTTAGAGGGACTTGATGCTCAAATTATTATGAATATGGATACTCTTCCAAATTTCATAATCTATGAACATAATAATCTTCTTGAAGATGAAAAAAAAGAATTGGAATTATTTTTAAAAACAAAAGGATATGAAATTTACTGTGAATCGGTATCCTGTTCTTGTATCAAGTAAACTATTTTCGTTTGTAGTTGTTGAGTTCGTTGAATTTCTTCAACACTTTTAGAGTGTCAAGATAGTTTTTCTCAGCTCGATCGATTTCTTTCAAGTCAGAACTGGATTCCAAAATGGAATTATATTCCTTTTCAGCATCTTCAACTAATTTCTCAATTGATTTGATTAGTTTCATAATAATAAATATAACTTAAAGTATATTTATTAATAAAAAATTATGCCAAACGTATTTAAATATTTAAGTAATGTACAAGGATACTCAATATCTGGTACTACTCAAGGCCCATGTGAAGGAGTGGAAATATATGGTCCGAATACTGGAACTGTATACTATGAATGGGACGCGGGTTCTTGTAGTGTAGAATGTGTAGGTCGTCCAGGTAAAAGTTGTATCACACTTGATTCATCATATGCTAATTTTCCATATTTGGCTTGTACAACGGATTCAGGGAGCCTACAATATACAGGAAACCCAACAGGTGCGCCACAGATCGTAATTCCTAGTCCATGCACTCAACCATCAGGTTCAGAAGGGACTATGACTTATTTAAATGAATGTGGTATTCAGACAACCATTGATTGTTCTTTTACTCAAACTATAGATGTCTATGGATATAACTTATCTGGCACTAATTGTAACTTTTCTAGTATACCACAAGGTAATGCTCAATATAATAAATCAACAAGTTCAAGTATGGACTTAGCAACAATATGTAAGGGTGTTATGTGTTTGGGAATTGGTAGTAACCAAGCTTATGGGCCTACAAGTGTTACTAAATATTTTGCTGGTCTTACACCACCAACAAATGGTTTTACTATTTACTCAGTTAGAGATTGTGGTACCTATGACGTAAGAACAGCATCAAACACAAATGAATTAATTTCTATTTCAACACAGTATGGTGGAACTGGAAATACTTTAAATGATGCCATCAATTTTTTCAATAACAAAATAAATTTTTTATGTCTTAATAAAGATTATCCAGCAATTGTAACAAATGGATTAGGATATTTGATCGATCCTACATTTATTCCTTCATATTTTAGTGGGACTAGTTTTGTAAATACCCTTGGAAGACTTAACGGTTGGTCAGGTGACCCATCAACAATTACAACAACAAATTTAAATTACTCAGCAACCTCTACAGGATCTTGGTATGTTGTAAACTCAGGACGAATATCGTCAACATATAGTAATAGTAATATTGGAACAATAGATATGTGGTTAAGAACCACTGGAATTACTTTTCAAGATACAGTAATTTGGGAGACTCAAAATTTTTCAGGTAATACTGGTGTAAGGTTACGAATGAGTCGACCTGACCAAACAAACAGTATACAATTTTCCGATGGAACTAATTTGAATACAAGAACTACTATTTTTTCAAATAATACATGGGTGAATGTAGTTATTACCTTTGATGGTTCAAATTTGAGGTTATACAAAGATACAGTCCTCCAAGGAAGTGCAATATCTTTTACTTGGTCAAGTAATCTTTCTGGTTTTCACTATGGAGGAGGATCCCTTGCTTCATTTGAAGGTTTATTAGGGTCGTTGAAAATTTATAGTACAGCCTTAAGTGCTACAGAAATATCACAAAACTACACAAATTACAACCCAAATAATTTTTAGTGCCACAAACTGTCAAATATTCCACAACTGCGGAAAATAACGCAATTAAAAAAGGAAATATGGCAATCGGAGTTAATTCGGTTGACTATGGTGGTGGTGGACAATCAGGATGGTGGAATACCATAGACGTACCAACAGGCGGATACGTCGTATATGTAAATAAAGCTTCCAATGGGCCATCAATTATGGTTCCACCAGATGACACAGCTTTAGTTGGCGCGGCAAGATCTTTTGGAGCTTCCGCATCTGTTACAACTGCAGCTGGTGCTTTGAATTATTTTGCATCACAATCGGATATGATGGTTGTTAATAAGAATTATAATAATATTGTTACAAGTGGATTGGTTTTAAATTTGGATGCATCATTTGTTTCCTCTTATCCTGTGAGTGGAAATACGTGGTATGATGTGGGAACTCAAACAAATAATGGAACATTACAAAATAACCCTTCTTTCAACTCAATCGGTTATTTGACCAATGATGGTGTTGATGATAATATATTAGTGACCGCAAATTCTAGTATTAAATTTAATCAGAATTCAGATTTTACAATGGAAATTTTGATAAAAATGCCTTCAGTAAACACTTATCAAAATGATGTCAATAATGCTTATGGTTGGTTGAGTACCGATTCTAATTTATTTAACCGAGGTGATACAAATGGGAGATATGGTATGGACTTAACCACACCTAGTATAGATTCAAGTTTGGGTTGTTATGATAGTCTTATTGATAATATTTCTGGAGATCTTTGGGTAGTAGGATATTTTCAAGTTTATCAGAGTACCAATACATTCAATATTGTTAAAATTAACACAGATGGATCTTTAGATACATCATTTGTGGGTACAAATGGAATTGTCAGAACAATAGCACAAGACTCATCAGGTAAAATTTACATTGGTGGTGATTTCACAACTTATAGTGGAACATCAGTGAATAGAATTGCTAAATTGAATAATGATGGAACATTAGATAGTTCATTTACGATTGGAACTGGTTTCAATAACTCTGTATATGAAATAAAAATTGATTCATCAAATAATGTGTTTGTTGGTGGTGATTTTACAACGTATAGTGGTGCAACAAGAAATAGAATGGTGAAGTTACTATCTGGTGGAACTATTGATACTTCTTTTTCAATAGGTACAGGTTTTAATGGTATTGTGAGATCGATTGAAACCGACAACAATGGTAAAATTTTAGTTGGTGGCAACTTTACAACTTACACAGGATCAACCAACAACTATTTTATTCGATTAAATACGGATGGTAGTAAAGACACTGCGATGAATATTAGCACTGGTTTTGACAACGCAGTTTACACAATAACGAAAGACTCTTCAAATAAATATTATCTTGGGGGTGCATTTACAACATATACAGGCACTTCTTACAACCGAATAATTGGTTTAAATGATAACGGAACAGTAAATACAAATTTTGGAATCGGTACTGGATTTAATTACACAATTGAATCTATTGTTGTTGATTCTTCCAGTAATCTTTATGTCGGTGGATGGTTCAGCACATATAGTGGTAATTCTAATGTCGGAATAATCAAATTATTAAGTACTGGTTTTAAGGATACGTCTTTTACAGGTACAGGACTTTTCAATGTGGGTAATACAGATGTAAATAGTACAGCGTATACAAATAGATTTACATCACTCAAAATTGATTCAAATGGAAAAATATATGGTATTGGTAAGTTTAATAGATACATATCGACAGTATACAGAAAAGTATTAAGATTAAATACCAATGGATCTGTTGATACTGGATTTAACCCGGGTAATGGTATACGGGCTTTGATGAATTTCGGAACAACTGGAAGCTATTACTTAAATTTAAGATATGGGTGTCGTGCGGTAAGTAATTCACACTATGTAACAAATTCATTGTTTACCAAATTGGATAGGTGGTATCATTTTGTATCTTCTCAACAAACAGGATCTACATTCAATACTGGACGAACTTATACTAACGCTGTTGCTGGAACTGTTGGAAGTACGATACCTAACTCGGTAAACACTGATAGTACATTACCATATTATATGGCGAGGAGTAATATTGGTAATATTATAGGTGGAAATGGTAGTGGTACAATTACAAATGAATCAGTACAAATAGCCCGTCTTTATAATCGAGTTCTTTCCATAGAAGAGATTAGACAAAATTACTATGGTGCACCAATTGTAACAACAAATTTATCTCAAATGTGGGATGCGGCTAACATAATATCCTTCGAGAGTGGTACAACATACACTTATGATTTGGTAAGTGATTCTGTCACTGGGACAACCGAGAATGGTGTCTTATTTTCACGTGGGTATGGTGGATTTTGGACGTTTGATGGAACAAATGATAGAATTTTACTAGGTTCTAGTATTACTATGGGAAATGGAAGTACGGGTTGGACAATATCTGCGTGGGTTAAAACAACCACAAATGTCACTGGACACGGCCAAGGTACAATTATAAGTAATCAGTCTGGCGGCCCGGTCTATTCTCAATTATGTGTCAATTCAGGAAAAATTTGTTATTGGGTTTACAAAAACAGTTGGGTTCAATATCTCGGTAACACAACTATTAATACAGGAAATTGGGTTAATTTAGTTTGGCGAAATAACGTATCGAATACAATGACATTTTTTGTGAATGGTGTGTCTGATGGTACGGTGAGCGATTCTTCGATAGGTGGCCCAACCACAAATCCATTAGATTCTATAGGGAGATATGTTGGCCAAAATTCATTTGCTGGCGATATTGCGTTGCTCATGATCCACAGATCTGCACTCACACAAAATGAGATAATACAAAACTTTAACGCACATAGAAACAGATTCGGATTATAAAATATTTAAAATTATGACACAAGAATACGAAAACAGAAGGTTTGTTATTTTTAATGTAACAGAACTCAATCTCATAGATTTCAATCAAGTTTATGAGACCTCAGAAGAAACCGTTAGAAAATCGGTTAATCAAACAAAAACATTTGTAAAGTATGATATACCACAACCATCATCAGTTGCGGCACTTACAACAAAATCTCAAGAATATACCTATGATGAGATTTTACAAATATTATCCACACCAGAGTGGACGGATCCAAATCCGATAGAACATTAATATTTTGTATGCCACAACCTGTAAAATATTCCACATCATCAGTTCCCAATGCAATAAAAAAAGGGAATATGGCAATTGGTGTAAATCAGGTTGAATATTCACCAACATCTACAACTGGATGGTATGCTGGTATTAGTCCACCAGTAAGTGGGTATACAGTATATGTCAATAAAGCCACTCAAGGGCCATCAATACTAGTCGCGAGTAATGATACTGATTTAGTGAGTGTCGCAAGATCACAAGGTGCCTCAGCATCTGTTACAACCGCGGCTGGTGCTTTGAATTATTTTGCATCACAATCGGATATGATGGTTGTTAATAAGAATTACAATGATATTGTTACAAGTGGATTGGTTATGAATTGGGACGCATCATTTGTTGCGTCTTATCCTGTGAGTGGTACAAGTTGGTATGATATCAGTGGTAGTGGAAATACTGGGACGTTAAATAACGGGCCAACTTTTAACTCTTCAGGTTATTTCGTATTTGATGGTACAGATGATTCTATCACTAGGTCATATAATTCTACATTTAATATTCGTTCTGGTATAACACTTTATGTATTATTTCGTAGAAATTCAATATTTACACAATTATCTGATTGTTTTATATTATCAAGACCACCCGCGTGGTATTTTTATGATGAATACAATGCGGGTACTATCCGTGGTGATGTTTTTATAGATGGTACAAGACGAGGTAATAGAAGTGTAGCTATGCCGAATGATGGTAGATGGTATGAGTTTGTCTATACTTATGATAGTTCTACAGGTTGGGCTATTATGTATAGAAATGGGACTGCGGCCTCATCAACACAAGTCACTGGTCTTAGCAATTATTTGATTGATTCATCAAGTGCTAATTTCCTAAGTATATTTTCTAGTAATGTTGGTAAAAGTTATTTTGTAAATAGTTTGAGAATTTACAATAGAGCACTATCGGCTACAGAGATTTCACAAAACTATTATGGTGGCCCAATAGTTACAAATGGGTTAACATTTGCAGTTGATGCTGGTAATTTGGTATCATTTCAAAATGGGTCTGGATCTACTTTTTCATTGGTTGGATCATATACAGGTACATTACAAAACGGAGTATCTTACACTACTGGAGGTGGTGGTGGTTGGGTGTTTGATGGTACTGACGATTATATCAATATATTAAATGGTAGTTTTGGTTATTCTCCAGGAACCACTGGGGAACTTTCTCTAGAGGTCTGGATCAATCCGACAGGGCCTTTTACATCATATACATTAGCACCTCCTACTACCAACTTGGCAGGTGTGTTTGGACAGGGATATTTTAATAATTCTGTAGGTTGGGGTCTGGGAATTGTGGTGATAACTGGAGTAGGTAATTGTTTCTCATTCCAAGTCAGAAATCTATCCAACAGTGTGAGTGTCGGATCAAGTCTTACGAGTGGTTACGCAACTTTCACTACCAACCAATGGTACCATTTAGTTGGAACTTTTACAAGAAATGATTTATCTAGGTTGTATGTGAACGGCATACTTACATCTTCTACATCATCTGTTTCTTTGAATAACATTTCAATCACACCCAGTTTAACGGACGCAGCATTAAGCAGGGCTGGAAGTACTGGTCAATTCTACACTGGATGTAATATCGGCGTTGCTCGTCTCTATACTAAACCACTATCCACAGCGGAGGTTGCACAAAACTTTAACGCACAAAAAAGAAGATTTGGTTTTTAGTTTGCAATCAAAAACAAATAACTAATATTATGTTGTGAACAATTGGAAAGACAATTTAATATTCGTTTCAGCACAACCAGATATCCCTTATTTTCATTGGCAATGTGAGGTTTATCTTAATAATTTCTTAGAGCTTGGAATCCCAAAAGATAATATTCACATATTATTTGGAATTCAAGATAATGAAAAGTTATCTCCTGATGCAAAAAAACTAAAAAAATACACAAAAAATATTTTTAGTTTAAAAGATGAAAGAGATAAAAAACATTATATCCCAAGTATTAAACCATTTTTAATTTACAAGTGGTTGAAACAAAAAAAACAAAGAGGTAAATTACTTTTTGTTCATGATTCTGATATCATATTTAACTCACTACCTAACTTTGATAAACTTATTCAGGATGATATTAATTATGTTTCAGATTGTCGAGGTTATTTGAACTATAATTATTTAAGATCTTGTGATAATAGATATTATGAAAAACATTCAGATAAAATTTACAGTGGTCAATTAATTCGTGAAATGTGTGATATAATTGGTGTTGAACCAAGAACCATCAGAGACCAAAATGATAACACGGGTGGTGCGCAATATTTATTAAAAGATCAAGATTGGCAACTTTGGTATAAAATATACAAAAATTCAAATTTATTATTCGATAGAATAAAAAGATTTGATAATGAGTATCCGATTGAAAACGGACAATTACAGGTTTGGACGGCTGAAATGTGGTCAATACTTTGGAACCAATGGTTTATGGATAAACAAGTGAGAATAACTGATGAATTAAGTTTCTGTTGGGCAAGCGACAAGATCACAGATTGTGATGACAAAAAAATATTTCATCTAGCAGGAGTGACCGAAGAAATGAGATTAAATACTTTTTACAAAGGAGATTTCATCAATGTAAACCCATTAAATGTGTTGAAAAACAATCCAAATTTTTTCAATTTCATCGATAAAACATCCGCAACTAATTTATACGTTGAGTGTATGAAATTAGTTTCAAAAAAACTAATTTGAGTTATTTATAGGATATGTTTAATTATTCCTTAAGTGCGTGTTGTCAAAATTTAGAATTTAACATTCTAACTAATGATATTTTACCCAATGTTGGAAAATCTGTTTACATAGAGACTTTACAATATTCTGGGTGTGCAACGATTGTAACGTTTAATTCTGCGTTGTCTTATTACAATTATCAATCTTCCGTTGGTAATTTTGGTGATTGCTCACAATGTGTTCAAAATTTTAATTGTTTGGTAGATTGTAATGATTGTTATGAACATGAACTAACGAATACATCTGGAACTCAACAAACACAAAATTTTATTGATTGTAATGGTTATTATAGAAGTATAAATATTGCGCCTTTAGCCACAATTTATATTTGTGCTAAACAAGGGTCTTTAATTTCAAACCCTTCAATAAATACAACAGTTCTTTTAAATTGCATAAATTCACAATTTACAGGTAGTTGTTATAAATATTCTGGAACTGCTGGTTCACTCGGTGTAAATTTTAACTATTATGATTGTTTTTCAGGTTCTAATAGCGAAAATATTACAATAAACGTTAGTTATTTACCTAATACAAGTGGAACTTTTTGTGGATGTCAAGATGCCATCATACTTTCTGGTGGCTTTTCTGGTTTACAAAACATTTCATCTTGTAGTTGTAATATCCCAGTATTAACACCAACACCCACAAACACACCAACACCCACACCAACAACATTAGGTTGTTTATGTTATAACGTTAACAATACATCACAATACTTAATTACTGTTTATTGGACTGGGTGTTCATACCCATATTTATTCAGTGCAACTTACAATACAGGTGCCACTGGTTCATTTTGTGCTGTTGAAAATCAAATTACTGTCGATGAAGATGGTGGAACAAATTACAATTCTCCACCATGGAATGGCTACGTTACTGCAACAACACCATGTGTTTCATGTGATTCAGGATTTTATTGTGGTATTTGTCCATCACCAACTCAAACACCGACAAGTACACAAACACCATCGATTACACCAACAAATACAATAACTCCGAGCGTAACACAAACTTATGATCCAAATTTTGACATTTATTTATTTAGAACCTGTTGTCAACAAAATTATTTCAGGTTTACGTATATTCCAGGAATTTTAACAGTTGGTCAAATTTATGATATTTCAGGCCCTTATATCAGCCAATGTGCTGAAGTTGTACAATATAGTGATATTGGGCCTTCATATCCTAGTAATGGAACAACATTTACACTTATAGATTATTGTGGAAATCCAATTTGTAATTGTCCAACACCAACACCAACTTCATCTTGTTTTTGTTCAAATTATGTTATAACTAACCTAGGAATTGATGGGTATTTTTCATATGTAGATTGTAATCAAATCTATAGAAATACATTTTTGATATCAAACACAAATATCACAATATGTGCATGTCAAGGAAGTTTAGTTTTGCCTGAAACTTTCTTTAGTGTCAACGTTGGGCCTTGTAATTCTACGTCACCAGGACCTCAACCAACACCAACTTATACACCATCACTTACATCCACACCTTTACCTTGTAATATTTCTGGTTTTTGTTTAAATGTTTATTATACAAGTGCAGAACTTTATAATGGTAATTTTTACAGTGCTGGGTCATTTAATTCAAGAACTTATTATACTGGTGAAACTGGTGGTTATATCTATTATAATACAAATACACTCACTTGGTGTTTGTCAAGTGTAGTTGGCGGGACGTGTTTACTAAGTGGAAGAAAACCTTGTAACGGAAGTTGTCCAGATTTCAGTGAAATTTACTTTGATGAAGGAGTGTGTATAACTACTTCAACTACAACAGATAGTTGTAATACTTTTGATTTTCAAGCATATTTTGATTGTGCACCAACTGGTTTGACGTTAACACCATCAGTTACCATGACACCAACACCAACTGTAACAACATCTTCTCAACCAATAGCCTGTGTAATCGCGGCACAAATATCAATTACACCTTATGTTTTGAATTACACATCAACAACTAGTACAACCACTACAACAGTAATACCTTCTTTATTAATTACAGGTGTAAGAAATTACGAAATAGTTGATACTGTCTTTATTTACCCCGGTGAGTGTTACATATTTATATCATGTCAATCATCAATAGAATTCTTAATAGAGCCAACAACATATTTAGACAATTATGGATTAAATATTAATACTGTTTATAATATGGAAATAAATGATAATGTTGGTTGTTTTATTTTTATAGGGGTTAAACAAGGTTCATCAAACGGATTTGTAATTCAAATAAATTCATCACATTCGACTTGTGAAAATTGTACAATTTAATTATGGGTTATAAAGTGTTTATCGATACTGTAACAGGACAAAGTCCATATGATGTTTATGTTTGTAATTCTAACACACAAAACTGTTTTTTTATAGACACTTTTACATCAATACCTTTCGAATTTATTATTCCACCACCAATTGATCTTAGTAATGATTTCTGTATTAAGGTACAAGACAATAATAATTGTGTAACAGTTTACTGTCAAAATTTTTAAACATGGCTATTTTAACAAAAATATTTTCAAATTGTCTTAACTCTTCGGACATTCAAATATTTCAATACAATAATATATTATTCAATCCCGGTGGATCGATATTTTTTAATGGATCGTGTTATACCGATACCAATGTTGATTCAAGTTTAGTTGCTGTGTTCAATGTGGTGTCGTTTGGGTATTCAGATTGTTCAGAGTGTATTCAACAAAATATGGTTGGACTTTATTTATCATCATGTACTAGTGCAATAACTACAACAATTTCTGTTATACCATCTTTGGTTCCGCAAATTGGAAATGTTTTACTTTTTAATAATAAATGTTTTAGTTTTATTAGTTTAACAACAGCAACTTTAAATCCAGTCAACGAAATTTTATCATTCTCCAATTGCGAAGATTGTGAACTTTTACAAACAAGTGTAGAAAGAAGCACAGAATTTAACCCTTTGCCTTATGATGATTTTTATTTTTTAAATTGTTGTTCAAATGTTAGATTAGTTTTTACCATATACCTAAATCAATGGAATTTACAAAATCCTAATCAAATACAAGTTGCTGTTTTCAGTGGTGATGGTCAATGTTATCAATTAGATCCCAATCAGACATCTGAACCACCACCAACATATTATATGGGTTTTTTAGGTCCATATACTTTTACTTCTTGTCAACAATGTTTGCAAACTGCTCCTCCATGCCCGCCACCTGCTCCGAGTTCAACAGCAACGCAGACCCCAACACCAACTCAGACCCCAACACCAACTCAGACCCCAACAATTACGCAGACCCCAACAGTTACGAAAACATCAAACGCAATTCCTAATCCATCGCCATCACAAACGCCAACTATAACTCCAAGTCAATCTGAGATGATCACCACCACTACTACTGTTACAATTGACGAATGTGGTGTTTTAACTTTATATCCATTAGGATTAAAATGTAAAATACTTACAAACCCAACACCACAGAATAATTGTCTAGGTAGTTTAGAATTAGAAATTTCAGGAGGTACTGGCCCTTATACCATTAAATGGAACCATGGTTCGAATTCTAGAATAATTACAAATTTAAGTCCTGGAAATTACTCAGTTGTTGTTGTTGATAATTTGGGTGATTTTACTGGGAGAACTACATGTACTATTCCAACATGTGGGACTCAAAGATTATCTACATTTCCTTTTTCTCAAACTCCAACAAACACATCAACACCAACATTGACACCAACTTTAACTCCAACACAGACACAAATTCCTCAATATTGTGCAACTTTTAATTTATTTACAAATGGAGGACAAACGACCAATCAATTTGATTTTTTGTATTGGGTAGGCAATGGTTATTCAACTATAACCGCTTGGACAGCACAAACCACACAGAATAATCAAAATTATCTTACAGGCACTGGATTTTTGGAATTATTATTTATTCCTAGTTTAAATTTATGGAACATCCAAATATTGGAGAGTATTCCTGCAGTTAATTGGAATTTCCAACTTAATTCAAATCAACCAATAAACATATGGACACCATCAGGTTTAACTAATTACTTAGATTCTTTTGGAAGATCAGTCACACTTCAAAACGTACAAATGACATTTGGGCCGTGTGGATCACCAACACTTTCATTTACAACAGTTAACACACAACCAAGTTGTGTGTTGGCACAAAATGGATCAATAATTGTTACCGCAAATGGTGGAGTAACACCATATCAATATTCAATAGATGGTAATACTTGGAGTGTGTATAACTCGTTTATAAATTTGTATGAAGGAACTTATACCGTATTTGTTAAAGATTTTAATGATATAATTGTTAGTAATGTTGTAAATTTAATAGCGCGAGGATTGATTTCAAATCAAATTTTGACTTGGACTAATACATCTAGTCAAATTTTACAAAGCTCACCACTCACAAAACAAACACTACGTAATTATATTTTAGATTTATCTGGATTTACATTTAACGGCTTTGATTTAACAATTCTATCTGAATTGATCATAGAAGTTGATTCGCCAGTATTAGGTACTTTTAGCACTTCATACGGAAACGGATTTGGGTCATTTATTCAAATAAAGAAAAACAATTCAACATTAACAACTTTTACAATACTTCAATCGGTAACAGCTGATACTATCACAACAACTACAAGTCTTCGCGCATGTAATCAAAATCAATTAGTTTATAGTTATTTGTATTCATTCAATTATCAATTATTTAATTTACAACAATCAGATACAATTGAGATTGTGGTTAATAGTGTTCAAAATGTAGTTAATTCTTCAACAATACAAAATTGTCCAACAATAGTTAAAGAAACAATAAATGTTCAAACAATAACATCCAATGTTCAACTACCAGTTTGTACAACACTAGTGAGCGGGTTAAATGTTAATACGTATGATATCTTAGAAAGTTATGAGATAGTATTATCTTGATAAATAAAAAAATATTCAATAAAAAAAATTAATAATGGGATACATAGTCAAAAATACATCTGGATTAATAAACACTCAAATTACAGACACAGGTAGAAAATATTTGTCCGAAGGTAATTTTAATATAAGGTTTTTTCAAATAGGTGATTCAGAAGTTTTTTATAATTCTGGGATTACAATCAGTGCAGGATTTATATTAGAACCTAGTTATAATGCTCAAAATTCCACAGCATATCCACAGTCAAATAGAGAAAATGTAAAATATCCTTATTTTTTGGAGGGAAGTACTGGAAACACATTTGGAATTCCATTTCCAATCTCAACCGATATTTCATTATTCAATTATACGAATATGTTAGGTTTTTTTACAAGTGCAGCAACGGATACATACATAGTTGATATAAATCAACCATTTTCACTTTCACCAAACTATTCTTTTAATTTTCTTGATATTTTATCTGGTAATACTATTGAAGTTGATTATTTTCAATGTAATCTATCAACTACCGTACCACAAGAAAATCAATTTGTTAGTTTTTATTTTGATTTTCAAGGTGATTGTACTCCTTTTGGAACTTTTCCAGTTTTGACTTTTAAAATTATGAGTGTAAATAATAATATACTTACTTTGGATAGGAGTTTACCATCATTTAATAATCAATGTAGTGGAATAGGTAAAGCTTTATTATACGCTAGTGGAATGACACCGAATTTTGATCAATTAACACCACAAGAATATTTTGCTTTACCATGCTATACGGCTAGTACTGTACCTATCTGGAATATGAATATACCCTGGAGTGAAAGTTTAGCTGGCGTAGTGAGTTCGACCAACGAGGATTACACTAAGTATGGTTCAATAAATTACATCGGAACCAAAGAATATTTGGGATATCAAACAGACAGTGGACAATTTTTTATGAATGAATCTGGATTTACATCAATAACACAAACATATTTTGTTAATTCATTAGGTACAAAAATATTTGTAAATCCAAATGAACAGAAATCTATAGCCATTGTCAGTTATACCAATACAAGTATTAATAATTACTATGGTGAAAAATTTGCTGTAGAACCATATGATCCATTAAATGATGGACAAGAGGGACAAGCCAGAAATTTTAAAGTAGTACTACCGACATTGATGTGGCATAAATCAAAGAATAATGTAATGGGACAAACTTTTTACATAGATCCACCAAATTTTGATGAATTAGGACTTTGTGCGCCAAATTATATGAAAAGTAGAAAAGATGTTGATTTTAATTCACCCGGAATGAGATATTATCATTTATGGGACACAAATCCAAATGCGGATGGATACCCAAATAGAGTTGGTAAAGTTTTTCCTGACTCAAAATTAGTAGTATTTGATGATGACGAAATTATTGCCGCAATGTCTTATAAATCAAATAGAAATTGGACTTTACCATCACCACAAATAAATTTATTAGCACCAAATTTATGTACTGGTTCTGTAGATTCTACTGGTGTTCTTGCTGATAGTACGGAAACTTTGTATGTTACCTATAGATTTGATTCGTCATCAATAAGTTCATTACATTGTAATTATTATAATCACATAGTCGGGCCAACTGATCCATCTCAAAGTATGAATGTGACCGTGCGTTTTGGCAATGAATTTGGTTTTATGTCAACAGATGAATGTAACCTTTTCAATGCAACATCAATGAAAATTCTTGTACAAAAAGTTGCTACAGGAACTAAACCAAAACCAGAATCTTGGAGAGAAATTGATGTAACTGGTGAATTATATCAATACACTATTGGCAATGGGTATATTGAACCAGCAGGACTAACTGGAACTACTTTTGTAATTAGTCTAAATGATTATACAGCAGCAACTCAATATAATTTGGCAAACTATATCGATATTCCACAAATTAACCAACCAGATTTATTGAATTTTGGTGATGAGTATTACTTTTATGGAAATTTAGTTTCAGACATACAAGCAACAATATATGAAATGAAATACGCAGTAAATTTACAATCAGGTCAATTTACACAATCAAGTAATCCAACAAGTATTTTAACTCCTTCAAAATATATTTCTGAAATTGGTCTTTATAATGACAAAAAAGAGCTTATGATTTTATCTAAATTACAATATCCTGTATTGAGACAAGGAATACAACAATTTGTGGTTAAATATGACTTTTAATAATGGCAAAATCTAAATTACAAAACTCCCCCAAAGTGCTGGGTCTTGACATATCTACAGCCACAATCGGTTGGGCTCTTTTCGATATTCAGACAAAACAATTACTAGAATTGACACACATATCCCCCCGACCTAAGCTGGAAACAGATGATAAAGTTGAGGAGTTAATACGTAAGTCAGACGTGTTTAAAACAAAGTTACTTGAGTATACAAATATGGGTATAACTAAAGTTGTCATCGAAGAACCACTACTACATTCAAATAATATTTATACAGTACAAACACTTATGCGATATAATTCATTTATCACAAAAGTAATTTATGACACTTTGAATATTATACCTGAATTCATTTCAACGTATGATTCAAGAAAGTTTGCGTTTCCCAATTTGGTAAAAGAAAACGATAAAGGCAAATTTGTTCTTTTTGGTGGTCTTCCAAAAGATGTGGATAAAAAACAAATAATTTGGGAAAATGTGGCGAAATTAGAACCACAAATTACTTGGCAATACACCAAAAAACAAACTCTCAAGAAAGAAAATTTTGATATGACGGACTCATATACTTGTGTACTCGGTTATATGAAATCAAAAAAAATTTGGTAATTTGATTTTTCCGTTGTATATTTGAACAATGGAAGAGTTTAAGGTAATTGTAAAATTACTTACAGAGTTTTTAGGAAGACCAAAAAGGACTTACGAAAGTAAAAGTCAATGCAGTTTTGACTGTGTTGAGTGTGACGAAGGTGGTCACAAAGGGAATTTAGAGGTCAATATTGAAAAAGGTCTGTTTCATTGCTGGTCTTGTGGAATATCAGGTGCTCTAGGTAAATTAATAGATAATTACGGAAATCCGAAGATCAAGAGAGCCTATCTACTATTAAAACCAGAAGAACAAAACCGTTCAACCGAAGATACCAAAATTATACTTAAACTTCCGAAAGAATACAAAAAATTTTCGGAATCAAATCCTAGGTTTATACCTCATCGAGAAGCTCTGAATTACTTACACGGTCGTGGTATTACGGATGAAATGATAGAAAAATTTCAAATAGGATTTGCTTCAGATGGTGATTATTCGACTTGTGTCATTATACCTTCATATGACAAAGACAATCAATTGAACTATTTTGTTGCTAGATCTTGGGTTAAAGGTCGGGTGAAATATAAAAACCCACCAGCGGCAAAAGATCAAATTATTTTTGGAGAAAATAGGATTGACTTCAAAAAAGACGTATATTTGACGGAAGGTGTATTTGATATGTTTTTTTTGGACAATTCAATACCTCTACTTGGTAAATTTGTATCTGATGTATTATTTGAGAGATTGTATAATGAATGCGAAGGTGACATTCATATTTGTTTGGATGGAGACGCCTGGGACAATGCCGTTGAAATTTTTCACCACTTGAATGGTGGACGATTATACGGTAAAATTAAGATATTAAAACTACCAAAAGACAAAGACGTTTGTGATTTACGTGGAAACATCACAGAATATTACTTTAAATTAATAAAATGACATTTGATTTTTTAGAACTCGCAAAATTCAATAGCATCAAATATTATGATGCTGAACACAAGTATTATATTGGGGATACTGAATTCACTTCAGCCACCACTTTTATTGGAAAGTTCAAACCAAAATTTGAGACCCAAAGGATTGCTGAAGAATATGCCGCTAAACGAGGATTGGATGTACATTCAGTAATAGCTGAGTGGGATCTCAAGAGAGACATTTCGACATTCAAAGGTACTCTTGTTCACAGTTTGGCTGAAAATTGGTGGAACAATAAATTCTTTCCTTACAACCCATCCGAAAGTGTTAAAGCTTTTGGTTACGATATTATTTCAGAAAAATATGAAAAATGTAGGGATATGTTTTTCAAGTTTTATGAGGATGCTAAACAAAATCTAGTACCAGTAAAAATGGAATTAGTGGTAGGGGATGAAGAATATAAAATTGCAGGTCAAATTGACGGACTGTTTTTCAACAAAAAATCAAACGAACTTGAAATTTGGGATTATAAAACCAATAAAGAAATCAAATACTCGAATGATTTTGGACAAAAATTCCAAGATCCAATTTCACACTTAGATGTTTGTGAATTCAACACGTACTCACTACAGTTGTCTCTGTACAAACACATTATCCAAAAAAATACTAACCTTAAAATAGGTTCCAACTATTTGGTTTGGATAAATGAAAATATTTCCAAATACAAAGTTATCAAGTGTCAAGATATGGAAGCTGAAATTAAATTGATGATTGACCACTTGGCAAAATAAAAAAATTGATTACTTTTAATAAAAAAGTATGAACAATTCAGAGTTTTTGGCAAAAGTAATTCAAGAAAAATTACAGAACGATATTGATGGGAATAAATTTTTAAAAATAAAAACTTTACCAATAATGAAACATCCATCAAAAGAACAATATAATATTCCAGTGATAATAGACGAAGATAAAATTATTGTGAGTATATTTAGTAGTATAATGGATAAAAATGAACAAGATTTAATAAACATTTCATATATTCATGAATCAGAGTCTTATGACGATAAAATTTTATAAATAAAAAAAATGAATATTTTAGAAACAGAATACCAAAAATATTTTGAAAAAGCTTCAGCTAGATCGAATTATTACAAACAATTAAATGAATCATCTGTTAATGAAAATAATCAAGACGATGATGATGCTTATGAAATTTTAACATTAGATGAATTTTGTGAAGAACAGTTGACTATTTTAAACTTTTACTCAGAAAATGAAGGAAAAGATAATGGGTATTTTTTTCTCCATCCAGCATCAGAAGATGTGAGAATGCACAGGATACAATTGTATGATGAAATCATGGCATATAAAAACTCAAAATGAGTACTTTAGAAAAACAATATCAAAATTGGTTATTAGAAAATCCGACAGAACAGATAATTTTTGTGGAATGGTTAAAAAAGTTTGACGGAATAAAATCATTACCAGATCTGACCAAAAAAGTTTCAAATAATTCAAAAATCAAAAACTTTAAATATGACGATGATTATTTAGATGATTTAAAGGAATGGGATGTTACTCTAATGGATGGTTTGGATGATTTTGATGATGATTACCGAGACTACGTTTAAAAAAAATTAAAATGGAAAAAAAAATTAATCTAAGTGAACAACCAGACGTTGTTTGCGAAAAGTGTGGTAATAGATTTTTTCGTGAGGTCAATATGATCAAAAGAGTATCATGGGAATCCAAAGATCTAGAAGAAACCTTTGTTCCTTTCCCAACTTATTGTTGTAATAATTGTGATCATGTAAATGAAGAATTCATAACTTTTTTTTCTAAAATATGATCAATAAATTAGTACACTTTTCGGATCTTCATATTCGACTTTATAAAGATCACAATCTTTATCGTGAGATTATATCTGATATGTTAAATCAATTCAGAGAAATAAAACCTGACAGGATAGTGTTCACAGGTGATTTGGTTCATTCCAAAAATCAAATGACACCAGAACTTATCAATATGGTTGCCTGGGTATTAACAGAATGTTCCAAGATAGCAAAAACAATTCTTATAATTGGTAATCACGATTTTTTGGAAAGTAATATGGAAAGGTTGGATGCACTAACACCAATCATCGATTCTCTCAATAACGATAATATTGTTTATTATAAAAACAAAGGTGTTTTCACTGATTCAAATATTGACTGGGTTGTTTTTTCTCTTATGGATCATAATGTCCCACCTGAGATCCCAAAATCCACAAACAAAAAAATTGGATTATTCCACGGTCCTGTGGTCGGACTTACAACGAATGTTGGTTATAAATTCGAAGATGGTTTTACAAGTGATAAATTTGAAGGATGTGATCTAGTTTTATGTGGTGATATTCATAAAAGACAAGTTTTTGATATTCCTGGTGGAAAAAAAGCCTATATGATTGGGTCATCTTTACAACAAAACTTCGGAGAAAGTGTTAGATATCATGGGTTTGGAATATATGATGTTACAAATGACGATTATACTTTTGTTGATTTGAAAAACAAAAAACCTTTCTTATCTTTCAAAGTAACATCTTATGAAGATATTTTGAATGGAAAAGAACAAATCCTTAACTATTAACTTATCTTATTCTGAAGGAATAGATTTAAATAGTTTTATTACTCTCAACAAGATTGAGAATGAAAATAAATTCAACAAAAAATGTTGGAAACAGGGGTTCGATATCGAAAAATACGGATTACTAGTCCCTACGGACAACGTTAAAGAAAAAATTGTTGAAGTTGAGAAAATAATTGAAGTTCCCGTAGACAGAGTGGTTGAAATCGAAGTTGTTAAAGAAATAATTAAAGAAGTTGTTGTTGATAAAATTATAGAAAAAGAAATTTTCATAACTGACGATCAAAAAGTTAATGAACTCATTTTAAAACTAGAAATTGCTGAAAACAAAATTCAAAAACTTTCAGATAAAATAACCGAATTATCTAGTATTCAACCAGTTGAAAAAATTGTAGAAGTTCCCGTAGAAATTGTAGTTGAAAAAGTTATTGAAGTTAACAATAATGAAGACAGTCAAAAAAAACAACAAATGTTACAAGAAACTATTCAAAAACTCAGACAAGAATTACTAAACAAAACTCAAGAAATTTCAGATTTAACTCAAAAATTAAACAATCGTCATTTTACTTCTGATGTAAAAGGCATATATTTAGATGGATCAAACCTTAATAAAACAATCAAAACAAATTAACTTATGGAACAAATATTATTTTTCGGACTTGCCGCATACGGAATGACAAACATTCTGGTGTGGGGATCCATTTTCTCGAGTTTTAGAAACAAATTATATGAGGGGTCAAAAAGCTCGAGTCCCTTCAAAGGTGTGTACAATTTTTTTTCGGAATTACTTGGATGTATGTTATGTACAGGAACATGGGTTGGATTCATACTATCATTTTTTTGGTTTTCACCAACATATTTTGTTACTCCAGTACAAGAAATGACACCACTCGCAACTTTTACTATGCCAATACTTTATCTTTTTGTGGACGGCATGTTCGCAGCTGGATTTGTATGGTTCATAAACACAATCGTAGAATTTTTAGAATATCGTAAATCAAATTAATTATGCCGAAATCAAGAAATCGTGGAGGTGCCAAGGAACATCGAGCGAAAGTAAAAAAAAGAAATGCAAGAGTATTGTCAGAAAAAAATGCATTCCATAAAGAATATACGCGAATGATGGAACAAAAAATTGAAGAAATGAAAGCACAAGGACAGTCTGAAGAAAGTTCAAGTGAAGATAGTTCTCAATCCGCATAACTACGACCTATTCAACCCGGTCATAACCAAAGAAATTCCAATGGCACATACATTAGGTGAACTAGAAAATCCATACATCCAAGTAATCTGGGAAGATGAGTCTACAAACTTCTCACAAGAGAGAATCAAAAGTATTAAAGAATATTTTCAAAAAAAATATTCCTCACAAAATGTAAACATCATTACTAGGTTGAAAACTTCGAATCAGGAAGATCAACAAGTTGCTGAAGTGGCGTTGAATATTTTGGATCGAGACCAACAAAAGAATATGATCCGTTCATATTTGGAAAGTAAGTCGCAAGAAAACTTTTTGGATGAAATTCTTGAAATAGACAAGAATGTTGAAAGTAGAATTTTATTGAACTCAGAGGATAATTTTGCCTTCAGGAAGTGGTACATCAAAAAAATTGAGTTTAGTAACTTTTTATCATACGGTGAAAACCAAGTTGTTGATTTTACTAGGTTGAATGGTATTACAGCTGTTGAGTCAAATCCTCCCAATTTTGGAGGTAAGACGGTTCTTTCTGTAGATTTATTGTTGTTTTTGTTTTTTAATACAACAACAAAAACTACGAAAGCTGAAGAAATTTTCAACAGATTCACGGATAAGAACAAAGTAAGTGTTTCTGGTGAAATAACCATTGATGGTGAAGACTATCTAATTGTCAGAAACCTTGAGAGAAAACAATCAAAATCTGGGGATTGGAATGTAAAAACAGAACTAGATTTCTTTAAAAAACTACCAAATGGTGAACTTCAGAATTTTACAGGTGAACAACGTAGAGAAACTGAAAAGTTTATCAAAACATCTATCGGTGAACAAGAAGACTTTTTAATGACAATTCTAACCACCGCATCCAATTTAGAGGATTTACTCGAGGCTAAACCAACTGCTCGAGGACAAGTTCTTAGTAAATTCTTGGGTCTTGATTTTTTGAAAACAAAAGAGGAAACTGGAAAAGAAATATTTTCTGAATTTTCGAAACAAATGGTTTCAAATGTCTACTCACATACCACTTTGAAAAAAGAAAATGATGAGATGGAAGAACGTATCACCAATATTAGATCGGATAATAAAAAAATACAATCGGATATTAATTCTGTGTCAGAATCCATTTCAAAAGGTGAAGCATATAAAGTTACACTCCTGACACGGAGACACGCGGATATTGATCACAAACTCTCTATTCTGAATCCCACAACTATTTTGGAAACAATCAAAAGTTTAGAACTAGAATATGGGGATCAAAAAAGACAGTATGATTCGATTATTGTCAAAGAACCCTCAGAATTTTATGATGAGGAAACACACGATCAGGTAAAAAAACAACTCAAGTTGGAGTATGGTAAGTCTATTCAAGTAGACACTCAAATTAGAGAAATTGAAAAGTTAAAATCTAGTGTTAGCGGTGGTATCAAATGTGAACATTGTGGTATTGATTTACTGACAGCTTCACTTACAGCTGGAAAACTTGGATTACTTGACGGACTTATCATTGAAAAACAAGAAATAGATACCTTAATGAATGACTTATCTATCAAAGACAAGTCGTTTATTGAATTAAAAAAAGAATTTGACGAATACGAAAAAAACAAGCTTATTCGAGAAAAAGTTGAAGCTAAGATGGAATCGATTCGAATGAAAATATCAAATGAACAAGAAGTTCATAGAAAGTATTTAGCACAACAAACAAAAATTGAGGAAAACAAGAAAACGGACGATTTACTTATGAAAGCTGATGTACGTTTGAATGAACTTGGTCGAGAAAAATCTCAATTGGAACGAACTTTAGGGTCAAATCAACAATCCATCGTTGGTTTAGAAGAAAAAATAAGGAAAAATTATGATTTGATCGTTAAAATTGGGTTAGAGTTCCAAAGAGAAAAAATTTACAAAATTTATCTGGATATTTTTGGTAAAAATGGAATCTCAAAAATTATTATGAGAACTATGATGCCAATCATCAATGCTGAACTTACACGACTCCTTCAGGATAGTGCTTATTTCAAACTTGACATACGTATTAGTGACAAAAATGAAGTAGAATTCGTTATGACTGACAATTCGACAGGTGTTGAAAAACTTATGACTTCAGGTTCTGGTTACGAAAAAACTATAGCTTCGTTAGCTCTCAGGGCAGTATTGTCCAAAGTCTGTTCTCTACCAAAACCAAATATAATAGTTTTTGATGAAGTGTTTGGAAAAATATCAAATGAAAACTTGGAAATGGTTGGTGAGTTTTTTACTAAAATCAAAGAGTACTTCGAAAAGATATTTGTAATAACCCACAATCCACTTGTAACTAATTGGGCTGACAATATTTTGAAAATCGAGAAACAAGGAAATGTTTCAAAAGTTCTTCACTAACCCGGATATTTTTGAATAGGTGTTACATCTGTGAAGATGGCAGCACCTTTTCCTTTTTTGAATTTATAAATCTTTGAATTTGGTTTTATTGAACCATAATCATCATAAGAAGCCTCATATTCCATTGGTTCTCTTTCGGTCGGATCTGGATGAGGGTATTGATAAGATTTTCCAATTTCTAATTCACTAGGATCAATATCCTCCGCCATTTCTTTTTGCGAACCTTTGAAACCACCTATGTTTTTTGCAAAATTAGCCATTTTCACAACCTTAGAATCTTCGGACTTCATTGCTTGATTAATACATTTCATTGTAACTTTACCTTCCTTACTTGCTAGTCCATTTTTTTTACACCACTCACCAAATTTACCACTAGTTCCTTTTTCTTCTTGTTTCTTGACAGCTTTTTGAATAAAATTTTTGTCTTTTTTGGATTCATCAATTACTTTCTGAATTAGATCTTTAAGTTGACCTTCGTTCAAGTGAATTATTCTTTTCATAAATTTGGTTTTCACCAATAAATACCTTATATTTGAAAAAAAAAACATATGACCTATAATAAATTCTTACTTCAGATTTTTCCTAACGAAAAAATGTCACCAGAAAGAAAAATGGTTCTGATGACTCAATTATCGACGATTTGTATTGATGTCAATTTTTTGGAAGTGAAAAACCATACTTTTTACTATGTGAAGGTAGATTTCGGTATAGATGTTCTACATAGTTTTATAAAAAATTTAATTGAAAATGATGAAATTTATTTTATCACTGAAGTTAAAGGTAATGTTGGTACGAATATTGATAGAGAAGTATTTATCCAGTTTATGTCACAAATAGATTCTACAGAAAGTGAGACGCAAACCAACAACCTTCAGCCTCCAGGTTTGGTCTTCTCTTTTACACCAACTAGTTTTATAACTCAATTCCCTTTTTTAAATAATATTAAAAAAAATATCGAAGATTGTGATGATTTTGATGATGATGATGATGATGAGTTTGGAACTTTACGTACTACACCTTCCATTGACAATATATTGGACAAAATAATTGAGTTTGGGATTGATTCACTTACATCCGAAGATAAAGAAATTTTAAAAAACTACAAATAATATATGAAAGACAAACAAAATTCAATCGGACTAGATCAAAAACAAATCGCACATTATCTAAAGGATGTCAAACGACTCAAAGTAATGACACCTCAACGAGAAAGAGAACTCTCAGAAATAATGTGTGGTGATAATGTAACTGAAGAACAAAAACAACAAATCTATCAAGAGTTGATTGATGGAAACTTACGATTTGTAATTACGGTTGCTAAACAGTATCAAAACCAAGGGTTAGATCTTGATGACTTAATTGCCGAAGGTAATGTTGGTTTACTTAAGGCAATTCAAAATTTCGATTGGACAAAAAAACTAAGGTTTATTTCATATGCTGTTTGGTGGATTCGTCAATCAATTTTTCAATCACTGAACGAAAACTCTCGTACAATTCGTCTCCCTGTCAATATTGTTCAAGAGATGCAAAAAGAAAAAAAGAATTTCAAACCTATTGACGAGTTTGAATATAATGATAAGTTTGCTAACCTACCAACAACACAATCTTATAATAGGATTAACGAAGAAGGTGATGAACATATCAATTCAATTGCAGACCAAAATGGTGAAATGCCTGATGATCCTTTCGACACAAAAACACAATTGGTTGCCAAGTTGATGACAATGTTAGATATTCTAGACTCAAGAGAAAAAGGAATAATTTCCGAGTATTTCGGTTTGTCTGGTAAACCCAAAACACTAGAGGAGATAGGTTCAGGTCTAAACTTGACCAAAGAAAGAGTTAGACAAATCAAAGAAAAAGCACTCCGTAAACTCAGAAATGACAGTATGGAGTTGTTCGAATATATGTAATCAATATCAATATATTTATATTAAAAAAATTATGAAAGACTTTATAGTTAAAAACCACACACTAATCTCTTTTGTTCTGCTTTTGACCTTGTCCATCAGGACATGCTCAACCCATAACAATACAATCAAAATTAAAAATGACATTAAAAACCTAGAGAGTAAAATATACACACCAGAAGAATTTAATATTATTCTTCAAATCGAAGGCCTCAAAACTGAAAAAAGAATGATTCAGTCAACAGATAGAAAAATTTTAGACGTTCAAAGACAGTCTGAAATCGATAAAGAAATAAATTCATTGGAAAAAAAATTAAAGGATGAAAGAGTGGATCAAGAATAACATCAATAATATTATAATAGGAAGTTTTTTGATTCCTATTTTACTTGTAGCGTTTGTATCAATATCACACGTCACAACTTTTTATGGGTTATCAAATCCGTTTTCTTGGGCAATTTATCTTTCCGTAGCCGTTGAGATTGCAGCGTTAGCGTCTTTGGCAGGTATTTCTGCAAAATTCGGAAAATTTATCTATGTTCCTTTTGGGATTGTGACACTCATACAGTTTGTTGGAAACTTTTTCTATTCCTACTCATATGTCAATATGGATAGTGAATCTTTCAAAAATTGGGTTGATATGATTTCAGGAATATTTGAAACTTTTGGAGTTGAACCGACAAATTTCAATGCTCACAGAAGAATTCTAGCATTTTTGACTGGTGGTATGATTCCATTCATATCGTTAACATTTGCTCATATGTTAATTGTATATTCATCCAAAATACAAGATGAAAAAGTTGAAAGTAAGACACTTGATTTTGATGTTAAAATAATTGACCAACTATCTAAAAATGCTGGTATGGTCGAAGCTAAAAATATTGAAACTCCTTGGATTCCAACACCGTCTGAATTGGAAGAATTCGAAAAGAATCTGTTAGCTAATCAAGTTACCAATCAAGTTATCGACCAAGTTACCGATCAAGTTACCGACCAAGTTACCGATCAAGTTACCGACCAAGTTACCGATCAAGTTACCGATCAAGTTACCGATCAAGTTACCGACGAAGTTACTGAATTAATTACAACTGAAGAGGAAACTTCATCTGAGCCTCCCAAAAATAGGTTAGTATACACTAAAAATGTTTAGTTTGGTTGAAAGTTTAACTAAAAGAGTTGTCGGTAAAACAAAGACAAAAACTCAAATAATTTTATGTCACACGTCTCGTAGTGCAAACGAATATTTAATTTCTTTGAAATATCGTAAAAACGGGAAGTATGATAAAGTTCCAAATTTTTTGATTACTAAAGATGGTAAAGTCGTTGACTTAATCCCATCTGAAACATACTGTAATTTTTTTGATAACCAAGATGTTAATAAAAATTCTATAATCATTTCGTTAGAGAATTTAGGGTGGCTTGAAAAAGTTCAGTTGTCATCTCATTACAATAACTGGATTGGAGATATTTATAAAGGTGTGCCTTACGAAAGAAAATGGAGAGATTATTTTCTTTGGGATCCATACACATCTGAACAAATACAATCATTAGTAACTTTATGTTTACAATTATGTAAAAAACATAAAATACCAACCGAATGTATTGGTCATAATACAAAAATAACAAACATTGAAAAATTAAATGGGATCGTATCAAGAAGTAACTTTGACCAAGTATTTACAGATGTAAGTCCAGCGTTTGACTTTGATAAATTTACAAATATGTTGAAAAATGAACAACTATGATGAAATAAAAAAACTGTTGAAATCCTCGAGAAGTCTTCTCGAAAAAAACAATAGTTTATCAAATATACGAGAAACCTATACAAAAAAAGGGTTGATGTTTGAACAAGACACTAATGTAAGTTCGACCACCAATTTGGGACAACCAAGACCCAACGTGGCTGCGGATATGGAAAAAGAAATTAACCAAGAAACAAAACCCAAAGACGATAAACAACAAGCATACAGGATTTCGGGTGGAATATTAGTGATGCATGGAAAATCCAAAACAGATTTGGAAATTACAACTGAGGATAAAAGATCTTTTCAAGAAACCATGGATGAATTTGTAGATGAAGTGTCTGAAATGGTTGATTTTTACCCACTCAACGTCTACAGTACTAGTGTTGAATGGAGTGGTAAGGTGATTGATCAAGATTTAGAATTTCTATACTCAATAGGTGAAAACAATGGAGTGTATATTAATGGAACTCTATCCAGAGTTGATGATGAGTTTTTAGATTTTGTATCAAAACTCAGAGCATACTTTCAAAAATTTAAAACAAAATGGGCTAAAGTATTAGCATCAAGAAAAAAAACACAAATAAGTTCAGATGAAGAATAGTTTAATAATTTCAGTAATAATTAACATAATCTTGGTTGGTTTTATTTATTACAACCAATTAGATGTGAAAAAAACTAAAAATAAATTTCAAGTTTTACAATATGAAATTGATTCACTTTCTAGTATTATTTACGAAAAGGATACAGAAATTTGTAATTTACATACAATGGAAACTTTTTATCAAAAACAAATATCTATTTCACGTAATGAACTGAAAAACTTGAGTAATAAATCCAAAAAAATACAAAAAGAGCATGAAGCTAAAATTAATTCTCTTAACAATCTTAACAATTCTGACGTTTCAAAGTTATTCACAGAAGAGTTCGAATGATTCAATAAGTTGCGTTCCTACCTCATCATTAAGGAAAGCATTAGTGATGAAAACAAACTATAAAAAACTACTAGAAGAAATTACAATAGTAAGAGATTCAAATTCAATTTTATTGGATATTATTTTGAATAAAGACACGATTATTGATTTGAAAGAAAAAGAAATTGTTTTGTATAAAGACAAGGAAGATTTGTTTAAAAAACAACTCACAATCAAAGACAAACAAATTGAACTTTATAAAAATAAATTAACTGGAACCAAAAGAAAATTTATTTTTATTTCTGGAGTTGGCGGGGTTATAATTACATTGTTAATTTTGTTATAGTTTAGATATTTATCTGTATGCTTACAGCTTCAGATAAAAACGAGATAGAATCAATTGTAAAAAAACAAATCAAGTCTATCATTGATGTCTCAACTGCAAAACAGTTCGAAGATAAAGTATTGGATTTAGTTGTTAAAGACATTCAGAGAGGAAAATCTGAGAAAGAATTGAAGGAACTTATAATAAAAATGTTCACAGAATTCTACGGGATGATGTATCAACAAAGAAGTATGTGGCAAGGTAGATTAAAAAATGCATAATGGACAATTTACAAAAAAATTTTGAAAATTTAGGAGCTAAAGTAAAATCTACAGCCACTGATGCAAGTTCTAATTTTGCGGCGACTAAAATGATGGATACGTTTAAATCGTCAATGAAAGAAGATACGACGGACTATTTTACCAATTCAAAGTTTGGTGATGATGATGGGAATATTTTTTATGTTGAAGAAATATATGATTTTGTCCATAATAATTCAAACAAATACTATCATAAACAGTATCCTTTAGAAAAACTGAAACATAACTTGGAATGGTGGAATAAAATTTATAATATAAAAAATGCCGATCATAAAAAAAGGATGATGAAAGCCAATACATCATTCCCACTTTTGGTTGTTAAAGAAAAAAATAATTTGTCAGTAGCAGACGGTCTTAATAGACTCTACAAAGCATTAAAGATAGAGAAGAGAACTCATCTTCCAATTTATTTAGTACCGAAAAATGATATTATGAAATTAGCAATCAAAACAAAAAAGAAAGAACCAAAAGAAGCTACAGGTGCCGCGGCAGCTGGTGGGTATTCAGCACCATTATTTGGTGGAAAAGTTGAAGCTAAAGAAGCAACAACGACAGCCTCATCTGGACAATATTCCACCCCCGCTTGGGTGGCGCCCAATTCTAAACAATGGCGAGGTCGATCCAAACCTCAAATACCAGGTGGTAAATTTGTAACGGTGAAGGGGAAATGTCAAAAGTTTCCATATTGTAATCAAGGTGACATCAAAGCTCTTAAAATAACCGAAAATGAAGTTATGGAATTATCCAAAAAACTATCTAAAGAGTTTGGTATCAGTGAATCAATTGTCAGAAAATTGGTAATAAACAATTACAACAATTTGTAATTAAAGATATTTATAAGAAAAAAAATATGAAAGATATAAATAATATGGTGGATAAAGTAATTCAAGAAATTGCTGTTCAACACTCCGAAAATATATTAGCTGAGGCAAAAAAATTAAGTGGAGGTCAACATTTTATCGCAAAACAAGCTGAACCCAAAAATAAAATTACTGGAGCAGATTTTGCCGAGTTGAGAAAAAAGAAGAAAGAAACAAAAGAAGATGAAATGGGGGAGGGAAATGCTTTCACTCGTAAATTATCTCAGACTAAAAAAGGTGAAAAATTTAAACTCGGAAATAAGACATATACTGACACCTCAGACATCGATGAGATGAATGAGGAAGAACCATTGTATAGGGGAACAAAGTTTGCCTGTGAGGACGTGGACGAGTCTACAGACGGAGATGATATTGAAGATGTAAAATCATATCAAGATATGAAAAGTACGGTTTCTCCAAAATTAAAAAACGAAAGTTTGAAAAAAAGTTTGACACTCACTGAAAATGAATTGATCGATTTAATCGAAAAAGTTGTGGAAGAACAAACTCAAGTTGGAGATACTAATAAAGCACTGAAAGCCGATAAAACTGAAAATACTAATTACTATAAAGCCGTTAAGAAAAAGATGTCTGAGTATGTGAAAAAAGGATCCAAGGGTAATTTTGAGACAAACCCAACGTTTTTTCCTAAGGGTAATGGTGAATTGGCAAAAATGGATAAAAAAGCTTATACACCCTCAAAAGCTGTTGAAGAATACATTGAAAACTTTGCATATTCACCCGGAATGGAAAACTTATCCTATGATGAAATCAAACCAAATGATGATTGGATGGAAATGAATATTGAAGGTTCGTCTAAAACTGGTAATGGTCCAGGGGCTAATGCAATTGATACAGGTCTTGGTAAAAAAATTAACGGAAAAAGAAAATTTAATCTCTATGGTAAGGAAAAACAAAGGTCTTACAACAGAGTCACACAACCAGTTGATAATGCTGGTGAACAAAAAGGTGCTGATAAATTAGATGATATGTTTGCTAAATTGGGTGAAAGTGAAGAAAAAAAATCAAAACTCATCAAAGAAGATATGGACAAAATATTTCATATGATGTCTTACAACAAAAAAACGCAGTAATATACAAAATAACATAATAATTTGTTATAATTGTCCATAGATGTAAATTTATGGACAATTTTTTTTCGTGGGTAATGAAGCCAATCCCTAAAGACGATGTTGAAACTTGGTTTAGTGTAAACAACATTATACTAGAGAAGAAAGAATTATTTTCAGATTTTGTACATAGTTTAATTGATCTAATTAAATCAACGTATTTGGGGGATCAAGTAGATACTCAAAAAACGGAAACAACAATTCAACTTCAGCAAGAAGATAAACAAAAACATTTTGATTGGTGTTGGTCAAAAACAATTGACACATTCTCCAAAGAAAATATTAATTTTGAACTCAATGGTGATCATAAAGATTATTTCTCTAATCTTTTAATGGATTTGTTTTACAATACTGAAAACAGGATAATATCAGATAATATTGAACCTTTTTTTGTGAATTTATTTGACGATAAAGTCGGGTATTCACAATCTGATTTAGAAATGATTACTGAAATATACAAATTGTTGAATAAAAACATAATTCGTGTCAATTGACTTGTCACAAATTATTACTATTTTTGTGACAAAAACAATATGGAAACACTTGAAAATATAAAAAATTTGATGGAAAAACTTTCTATTGACACAAACAAATTCTTCAAGGGAAATGCTAGTGCTGGAAGAAGAGCCAGAAAGACGGCACAGGAAATGAAGTCTTTATTACAATCTTTGAGAATAGAAATCAATACACAAAGAAAAGAAAACATTTCAGAAAATTGATATGGAACTCTTTATTTTTACATTTTGTTGTATTGCCATATTGAGAATAATACTTCTTTCATACTTTACATTGGTCAATGATCCTAACCCTAGTAAAATTATCCTCAAACGAAATGAATTGATTTTTTATGGTTTGGCGTTATCTTACATTATAACTTACTTAGTCAAATGAATTTCATAGAATTATTAAATTACTTACAACCCTATTTCAGATCAATTAGAAAAATCAAAAGTTTTTTCTCGATCGATTTATTATTTCCACCAACTTGGAAATTCCCAAATGAAATTTTAGAAAAGGTAAAAGCGGTTCAAGATGAAAATTATAAAGGCCCCCCAGGAATAGCGATGTCTTTTTTAATCGATTTATCTACAGAGCAAGAAGAACCCCAGATGGAAAAAATATTTGAACTTATTACATTTAATTTGGAGTTGGAAGAAAAAACTCGACTATTTAGAGAAAAAACAGAACATCTAAAACAAATTTTTGAAAGTAACTCTTTGGATGATCTTCAAAACTTGGTGATTAACATTGAGGATAAACTGGTATCTGTAATACCTAAGAAATCAAGAAAGAATGAGCCAGAACAATAATTTCACAAAAGAAGAAAAAGAGTGGTATAAAAATGAGCAATTAAAAGATGAGATCCAAGTTTACAAATACAAACAGGATCTTATAGCTCAAATAAAAAAAACCAAAAAAGAAGATATCATAGTTATTAAAAAATTATCATTATGGCAAAAACTGAAAAAGATGCTGGGTTTCTAACCGAGTTAGCAAAAATAGCGGATAGTATTGAAACCACACATCCATTTGCAAAAACAACCATTATTTTAGAAATGGATAATGAAGATTTTGAATTTACCAAAAAAAATTTACCTCAAGTTGAATCAGCACAAGATAAGTTTAGACTTCAAATATCCAACGTTGAATTCATATATCTATTAAAGTCTCAAGTGACCGAGTAAGTAGTTTCTTTACGATAAAGGTAATCAATATTCATTCCTTTTTGTGTAAGGTAATCGTAAAGATACTTTCTTTGAGCAACATCAAGATCTCTAACAAACATACAATCGTATTTTTTAATATTCTTGAAGTGATCAAATAGTTCATCAAATAACCTATGAACCTCCTCATCATTTTTCAAAACAAATAGACTTAATTGTTCCTCATTTTGAACAATCATTTTATTGTTTAGTTTTGAAATCATTTTCAAACCATCTTTGGAAAGATATTGTTTGATGAATTTTTCTACTGGTATTTTTTTTCGCGTTTGATGATCAAAAATGAGCTCAGGTTCCCTAAAGTTTTGTATCTTTACAATCTGATAGTTAGCATCATCTAAATCAACCTTTTGATTTCTACCAAATTCATCTCGAATAAAAAAGGGTGTGGTTTTAGTTGATTTTTTTTGTAATAGACATAATTCTAAATTAATTGGTTTACCCTCAACCACTCTTTTTTCAAACAAAACCTTATCACTTTTATCAAGCATTTTTTGATAAAATTCTTCAGCGCGTTCTTTACTCGCGTATTTCTTGATTATTCGTCTTTTTTTCTTATTTTTAAATAAAACAATCTGAAAATTTATCATATATGAAAGATTATTATCAAATATTAGGTGTTGACAGAAAGGCCTCCCAAGATGAAATTAAGAAAGCCTATCGTAAATTAAGTAAGCAATATCACCCAGATGTAAATCCTCAAGGAGAGGAAAAATTCAAAGAAATTGCCGAAGCCTATGATATTCTTGGTGATGAAACCAAAAAGAATAACTATGATATGGGGGGAATGTCAGGATTTGGTTCCTCGGCTTTTGAAGAGTTCTTCAGAAACATGGGTGCTAATAATCCTTTCGGTTCTCACTTTGGAAATAGGAGACAACCCCAAGTACAAGATAAAGTTATTCAGATCGATATTACACCAATGGAATCTTATAAATCTGTAGAAAAGACCATTGATTATCGTAGAAACATTTCATGTGATGGGTGTAAAGGTTCTGGGGGAGAAAAACAAGTTTGTACAACTTGTAAAGGTTCTGGACAAATTCAACAAGTATTTGGAAACGCATTTTTCAGACAAGTACAAACAACAGTATGTCCTACTTGTCAAGGAGCTGGACAAAAAATTATCAAAGCTTGTTATGGATGTGGTGGTTCAGGGGTCAAACCAGAGATGAAATTCTTGAAATTCAAGATTCCACATGGGAGTGATTCTGGAGATTTTTTCAGGTTAGAAGGTCTAGGGGATTACTATCAAGAAAGGGGGTTTGGTAATCTACTCATCAAAATAAATATGACCTCTGACGAACAGTGGGAAAAAATGGGTAATGATTTAGTTTATATCAATGTTTTAGATTACGATGATCTTAAAAAAGACGACTTTAATGTGCCACACCCAAATGGTGAAATGAAATTAAAGTTTCCAGAAATTTTTGATACATCAACACCTTTACGAGTCAAAGGCAAAGGGTTTCACAAGGAAACTCCTATTGGTGACCTATACGTAAGGAGTGTAGTTAGGTTTAAAAGAAACTTTTCAAAAGAGGAATAAGTTTGTCAAATAAGTAGATATGACCATAAATCGATGTTATTAAAATTTCTAACGATAAAATCATACTCCAACGAAGTTTAAACTCAGCTTTTTGATTACAACTATTACAACTCATATTTTTTTTGTAAAATATAATTATTTCAATTACAAAAAAAATACTTCACTAATACATTTTGCAAATCGAATTATTATCAATTAATTAGTATTTATATTAAAAATAAAGTATGAATTTAAAAGATACGGTCAAGAAAATTCTTATCAATGAGATATCTTCTAAAATTGTAGACAAATTAGTTCAACAATGGACAAAGGATACAAACTTAGATCCGAGTATAGTAAAAGAATATATTGACGAATTTTCAGGTATTTCATCTTCATTACCTGTTCAGTTTCGTGATATTACTCGTTTAGATTTTCTTTCCGTAAAAAAAATAGTTGATGCTCGTAGAGCAAAAACCAGAGTTAAGACACTCACTACGAAATTCAAAACTATGGAGTATCCTGAAGGTCAACCAAAACCGTCAAATATCGAATTAAAATCAACAATCCGTAAATATAATGAGATTTATCCCTTCTTGACTGATAGAGAAAGAAAGAGTCTTGAAAATACTACTTGGTTACAGTTTTTGTCTAAAACTAATCAATTTTTTGAAACAAAATTTGCTAGTGAATTATTAAAAAAAATAAAGAAAGAAGAACCGAATTGGACTGAAGATCAAATTATGTACTATTTGTTATCGATTGTACAAAATTATAACGAAATTCCTGAAAACACACCACCGTTTTATTTATTATCAATTTCGGAAATAGAACATATTATTGATGGATTACCAACGTCAAAAAAAGTAGAAAATATAAAATCGGATATTACAGATATTCCCCAGGTATTAAATCCGAGAAAAAATTTGTTAATCTATGCACCTACTGGTAAACCTGATTGTATTAAATTAAAAAATGGTAGACCCTGGTGTACTTCTAGAGAAGGATCAAATAATTTGTATTACAACTATAGATTTGATAAAAATTTGACATTGTATTATGTAATAGATGAAGATTTACCATTTGATAATTTAAACTTTGCCACAGTTATTTTGGTTGATCCTGATGGTGGTATGAGATTGGCTGATGCATCCAATCACGGTGATTATGGAGGACATGTTGTACTACCTTGGGAACAAATTGTAAAGAAACTACCAAAGTTAGATGGTTTGAAAGAACTATTTGTACCCAAACCACTTACTGAAAACGAGAAAAGTGTAATTCAGGCTTTGAGACGAGCAAGAGGTGAATCCGATCTAAATTCATGGGCTAAGAACTTTTTGGAATCCAATCCGACATTTTCTGAAGAATATTCACCTTACGATATCATTGAACTTTGGATGGAAGTCAACAGTCAAAGACTTTCGGATATGCAATATGCATCGTTAGATCCTGAACTTAAGAAAAAATATATTGGACTAGGACATGATCTTAGTAGTGATATGATAAACAATTCTGAGAGTAGTGTACTGACATATTATGCTAATAAAAAATTAGAAAGTATTCTTAAAAAATCATTGAAAGACTTATCAGATGAAGACATCGCTTTACTTAATAACCAAAGTTTTAAAAAACACAAAACTTATCTTAAAGATAGATTTATAACTCAACTAAGTGATCCGTCAGGAACCAATAATGAATTTATAAATGTCGATTTAAGGTCACGGAATATTTCATCACCTGTTGATAAATTTATAAAATTGTATGGTTTGGATTTTCTTATTTCAAAATTACCATTAAATATAAAAAGTTTATCTATTGTAGCAGATGATGACGCTAGTGTAACATTAAAATTTGGTGACGACCTGAGCAGATTACAAAACTTAGAACAACTTGAATTAACTAATTGTGTAAATGAATTTCCAATTGTCATAAAAAAATTGAATCTAGATGTACTGACAATAAGTGACAAAAGAATTGAAAAAGTTCCAAATTGGGTCGGTGATTTAAATCTTTTCTTTTTGAACTTATCTAAAGAAACATATTTAGATCCAAAAATTATAGAACGTCTCACAAAAAAAGCAGAAGGAGATTTTTCAGTTGGTATAATTTCTTCAAATGAAAAATATTGACGCTCAAATCTATTATAAAAAAATAGTAGATTTTTTCGAAAACAATCCAACACAACTTCATACTTTGATTGGTAATATGGATAAAAAAAACTTTTATTCTAAAATCAAAAATAAAGTGGAACAGAATTGTACTGATGGATCCGACTTTGAGTTAAACAGAAAAGAGTTAGCTGACATTATATTTGAATTATTCCAAGAGACAAACCAAAAAACAAAAAATAAAATTGTAATGGATGGAAAATTTGTGGAAACTAATTTTGGATATTTTTCTTTGAATTGACTTTTTTAAAGTTGTGATTATAATTTAACTAAAAAAAATGAAACAGACATCCAGTGGAACCCATCATACTTCAACAAAAAAAAGAAGGAAAGGTGTACACGCTAAGACAAAGCATTCAACTCACAAAACATCTAAACATTACGTAAAAGTATCAAGAGGACAAGGATGATAGAAGTTTCTAGAGTAGATAAAGTTATGGAAAAGATTGAATCCAAAGAACGGTTTTTCTTTTCCACTTTTCGTGATAAAATATTCAATTTTGAATTCGTAAATAAATTATTAAATAATTCAATAGTTGTTTATTGTGATTATGTTGGTGATTATGTGGGCGAAGCTCTTTTAAGAACAAAACATCCATTCTACTTTTATATCAGAAAAAATGGAAATGATATTTATAAATCAACTATTTATTTCGAAGAAATAAAAAAACAAGAATTAATATTATTCCTAAATTTAGCCGAAAAAAAATAAATTATGATAGAATTAAATGCTGAACAACTTAAAAATAAAATAAATTCTGGTGAAAAGTTCGTTGTGGACTTTTATGCTACTTGGTGTGGGCCATGTAAGATGATGTTAAGAGTTTTGGAACAACATCACACAAAATTCGGTGTTCCAGTCTATAAATTTAACATAGAAGATGATCGACAATTAAGTATAGATTATGGTATCAGGAGTGTACCCACAATAATTTTATTTAATGAATCCAATGCTCAAAAAAAACATGTTGGAGTTTTGATGGAACATCAATTTAGCACATTTACAAATATATGAAAACAATTTCAGTGATCTCTATGGAGGGTTGTCCACATTGTGAGGAATTAAAAAAACTCTTAAAGGATGAAAATATAAAATTCAATGAAATTGATATAGACAAAATCAATAACAGGGTTGAATACGTTTTTTTTAAATTTTTAACCAATTCAGATTACGTACCAGGGTTGACAATTATAGACAAAGATAATTTTGAAGTAAAATGTTATGCCGCTGATCAAAGTTTTACAACAATAGAAGAAGCATTCCAAATTTGTAAAAATTTACAATAATTAATTTTTCTTATTGTAATATTTTTTAATTGTATTGGCAATCGATTCTTTTATAGAAGTAGATTGTTTTTCATTAAACTGGGGAGTTTGAGAAACTGATTTTTTTTTACAACCACACATAGTTTTTTTTTATTATAAATATCAATTAGTTTAGTTTTGTACAACTGTGTTTGATATTTATTTAATGATAAAAAATAATATTTTTATTGTATGGATGAATACAAAAATCTAGAAATAAATGATTATAAAGATCTAGAAACAGACTGGTTTTTAAAAAAACCTATAGATTTAGAACATAAAGAATATGTTTTAAATTATTTTTTGAAACGGGTTGAGGAGAGTTTATCTGGGGGTGAAATATACCCCTTTTTTTCGTTAGTTTCTCTACATTTATGTTCTTTGGGACATTATACTAAAACAGGTAAAATTTTAAAACTCAAAAAGAAAATTATAGATTTTGACACGGAAATTTCCATAGAGGATCTCAAAGAATATAAACCAAGAGTAAAAATGAGTGATCGTGATATTGAGGAAATAAATAAGATAGTTAAGTATGGACAAGAAAAACTGACACAATATTTTACGGTATGCAAAACGATCTGGCAATTCACATTCGAAGCAACATCAGTTAAATTAAGAAAAGTTGGGTCTGATGTGCAAGACAAATTTTTATTCTTATACAAAGACATATACAATAAAGAATTCACACTCTGGGAGTTTCAATATAAAAAAGTAAAAAATCACAGAAAACTGATCATCAACAAAATAGTTACTGAAAAATTAAATCATTTTGATGTGATGGACACTTTATCTGAAAGTGATCAATATAAAACTCTATCGATTGTTGAAGGTTTTTCAACACAAAATCTACCATTAGAAAATACTTTATTACCTTTGTTCAAAAGAAAAATACAGATAATTTTTCAAAAGAGTTTAGCACAAAACAATGGGTAGTCCAAAAAAAGTTTTAGACAAAGAAAAAATCAAAAATTATTTGTCGGCTGGGTACTCACTCAAAAGTATATTCAATAATTTGTGTCTACAGTTTGATGACATGGAGTCTTTACAAATATTCAAAGAATTTGAAAGTGGATCCACAGAAAATCAAATAATGAAAAAGTTTTTTGACATTTGAATGGTCTTTGATTATATTTGAAGAAAAAAACTATGAAGACTATTTTAAACACCTCGACTCAAGAGATCAAAAGGTTGGATGATCGTAAAGCGGAAACTTTGGTAAAAGGCACAAGTTCTCCTTGGCAATACGTACCAAAAAAAGAATGGAAAGAAAAGGTACGTGATGTTAAAAAAAATGAACCTAAAAACGAAAAAAATGATACAGATAAATCTAACAGAGGAAGAAATTCTAAAAAATCCAAATGATTCTGATTTGGGTGGGTACATTCGAAAAAAATATTTTGATAAAAAAACAAATATGGAACAAATTAATTCAAAACTTTTGGAGAAAAAAAACCTAGACAAAGTTCTTG
>Ga0214923_10000758_pt1 | contig 48019 bp, 46 predicted proteins | sample LL1510_MetaG_FD_177993 | JGI IMG/M metagenome (GOLD analysis project Ga0214923, IMG submission 177993) | Freshwater microbial communities from Lake Lanier, Atlanta, Georgia, United States - LL-1510 | ecosystem: Environmental > Aquatic > Freshwater > Lake | place: USA: Georgia | collected...
ATACTACTTTGGGTGGTAATGTTCTTATTAAAGGTTTGATAAATCAAAATAATTCTAGCCAATCTAATATATTTTTAGGTAAGGTTGGTATAGGTGGAACTGATTGTACTTCTAATTTAGCAGTTTCAGGTACAAGTTATTTTAATGGAAATGTAGGCATTGGAACAACAGATACAATTAATTATAAATTAAATGTTGGCGGTGATACAACTTTGGGTGGTAATGTTCTTATTAAAGGTTTAATAAATCAAAACAATTCAAGCCAATCTAATATATTTTTAGGTAAGGTTGGTATAGGTGGAACTGATTGTACTTCTAATTTAGCAGTTTCAGGTACAAGTTATTTTAATGGAAATGTAGGCATTGGAACAACAGATACAATTAATTATAAATTAAATGTTGGCGGTGATACAACTTTGGGTGGTAATGTTCTTATTAAAGGTTTAATAAATCAAAACAATTCAAGCCAATCTAATATATTTTTAGGTAAGGTAGGTATAGGTGGAACTGATTGTACTTCTAATTTAGCAGTTTCAGGTACAAGTTATTTTAATGGAAATGTAGGCATTGGAACAACAGATACAATTAATTATAAATTAAATGTTGGCGGTGATACTACTTTGGGTGGTAATGTTCTTATTAAAGGTTTAATAAATCAAAATAATTCAAGCCAATCTAATATATTTTTAGGTAAGGTAGGTATAGGCGGAACTGATTGTTCTTCTAATTTAGCAGTCACCGGCAAAAGTTATTTTAATGGAAATGTAAGCATTGGTACAACTGATACAACAACAAATGCTTTAAATGTTTCAGGAACTGTTAATGCAACTAGTTTTCAAGAAAATGGTTCGGCATTATCATCTAAATATTTAGCAACATCAGGTGGAACTATATCAGGGGATTTAACTTTTACTCATACAAATCTCAATATACAATTAACATCTACAAATGGGAATAATATAGGAATACCTGATACTGCTACTAATTTTTCAACATCAGCTATTGCAAATGATATGGTTATTAGAAGTATAAATAATTTAATGCTTCAATCTGGTTCAGGTAATGCAGCAATATATATTATTAAAACAACTAATAATGTAGGTATTGGAACTAATAATCCTGTCAGCACATTAACAATATTGTCTCAAGTTTCTGACCGTGGGACTTATAACCATTCATTAGCACCATTAACAATAACCAATCAAACAACAACAGGGACCACTTTAAATGATACAAAAGAAATATTAAATTTATGTCGGCAAGGTGTTTCAGGTACATCATATGGAGCTCGAGCAACATTTAAAATATGTAGATATGAAAATGCTAGTACAAATTCAAGAACAAGACTTGATTTAGCATTAGCTCATGGAGATTATGTAACTGAAACTAATGTTATTACTTTTTTAAGTTCTGGAAATATTGGAATAGGAACAAACACACCGAATTGTTTATTATCATTTGGTAGTGCTACCGGTTATAAAATACTTTCTTTATATGATGCTAATTCAAATAATAATTTTCAATTTGTAGGATTTGGGGCAAATTCTGGATTATGTTTTAATAATTTTGGAACGGGTGATGCTTTCCAATTTAGAGTTGGTATTTCTACAACATCCGCGACAGAAGTTATGAGAATTGCTGGAAATGGTAATGTAGGTATAAATATTACTAATCCTAATTGTAAATTATATATATCAGCTGGTTTAGATATTTCAGCCACATGTTTTGTTGCGAGATTATCGAGTGGTGCTTCAACTAATAACGGTGGATTTGGCACGCTTTTAGGTTTAGGAAGTGAGCCAAATGGATGGTCGAAATGTGCCATAGGTCATACGCGGATGGGTGCATATGATGTGGGTGATATTGTCTTTTTATGTAGAACTGTTAATACTGATACTAGTGATTGCACTATGAGTGATGAAAGAATGCGAATAACTTCAGCTGGTAATGTAGGAATAGGGACAAATAATCCATTACAAAAATTACATATTAAAGGAGCAACCCCAGCAATATTAAGAGTTGAAACAGATACAAGTGATGTAAATCAAGTTTCCGGAATTGAATTTGGTATTCCTGCATTTACATCTGCTAATAGTGCTAAAATTTTATCAACTACTTATCTTGGCAATGTTGCAGATTTGCAATTTTATACAACCACAGGATCTGGAACAACTTCAAGATTAACAATTAAAGGTGATGGAACTATAACAATTCCAGGAAATGTAGGAATTGGCACTATTACTGCTGATGCGTCTAAATTAAATAATATAAAATTAGAAAATCAAGCTAATTATTCTTATCCTCCTGTTGCTTTTACAACAAATACTTATACAACAACTACTAATACTATGCAAAATGGTACTTATACTGCTTCCGCTTCTTCTAATTCTACTAACGCATATTTATGTTTTGATAATAATTTTAATAATGAATTTACTATAGCTTCTGCATATAATTCTATTAATTCTTATAATTATAGCAATTCAGGTATTTATACAACAACAACTAATATTGCAGGTTCTAATTATTATGGCGAATGGGTACAACTTTTTTATGATAAAGGTTTTGCAGCTACATCATTTTCTATTAGTGGAATAACAACAAGTAATATAAAATGTCCTAATAATTTTATTCTTGCTGGTTCTATAAATAGTTCAAATTGGAATATGTTATCATCACAAGTTGGAATTAGTAATTATGATACAATTGCAACAAAAACATTTTCTTTATATAATTTCACATCATACAATTATTACCGTTTAATTGTAACAAAAACAATAGGTTCAACTGATTTAAGCATAGCAGAATTATCATTTACAGGAAATTTAAATACAACATTTACAAATAATGATAAATTTAATACTATAGTCTATAATACAAATGAAAAACCATTTCCTCATAAAGCATATGATGGTGTAACAAGTGAAACTACTACAAATAATGAGATATTTAATTGTATTCCTTCAAATCCTTATAAAAAAGTATTAAGTTATAATGATACCAGTAATATATATACAATATATTATTCAAGACAACCACCAGCAATATATACTGGTAATCAAATTGAAAATTTATTTAATTATAGTTCAAATGCTGCTCAAATACAAACAATTATAGGTGGTTATACAAATGGTAGTTATACAGGCAGTAATTATATTAAAAGTGATTATAAGGGAGAATGGATAATTATAAAACTGCCATATCCTATAATTTTAACAAAATTTAGATTTTATGCAAGAGATCAACTTAGATCTCCTGCACTTTGGAAATGTTATGGTTCTGTAGATGGTATAAATTTTGTAGAAATTATAGAAGCTTCAAATTCTACAACGGCTGCAACATATACAGGTATTATTATAAACATTCTTTATTATAGCTATTATGAAAAAATTATACAATCATCTATGAAAACGTTATATAATTATATAGGATTTGTAATTAATCAAGTAACATCTTCAAGTGCTGAAGTAGATATAAATGAATTAATTATTTATGGCAAAGATGATATAGCAAATTCTTATTCAAATGTATGGAATAAATATGGAACTGATATATATACAACTCTTGGTGGTAGTGTAGGAATTGGTATATCAACTATTGTTTCTGGTGTTAAATTAGATTGTAGAGGTCAAATTTATTCAACAGCATTAACAATAATTGATTCAAATACTATATCAGGTAATAGTGTATTTGCTTTAGGTAATTATCAATTAATGATAACAGCACCTACTGCATCATTACCTGCCAAAATTCAAACAATTCGACAAGGTAACAATTATGATCAATCTTTAGTATTGCAAGAGGTTGGTGCAGGTAATGTTGGTATAGGAACAGCAACAAATCTAAATGCAAAATTAACTGTTAATGGTAATATACAGGCAAATAATATAAATATCACAGGAGCAACTAATGCAGCACAAAGTTTATATTTTAGATCAACTGATTATAATTTAGGTATTGCAGGTGCAACAGGTAATTATTCTTCAAGTGCTGTTGCTGGTGATATGATATTAAGAACAGTAGTAAATACAAATTTAATGTTTTTATCAGGTTCTAATGCAGCTGCCATATATATTAATAGTAATAATAAAGTTGGTATAAATACTAATTCTGTAATATCTAATAGTGATTTAATAGTATATGGAAAATATGGAATAATACACAGTGGACCAGCTGGTTTAACAGCCGCAAATCATGATAGTAATTGTTATGGTATATCAACAATATATTCTGCATTCTCAGGTGATTTAAATATATATTCATATTGGGGTGTAAGTATTAATATTAATAATGCTGGTGCTACTCCGACAGGTAATGCAACAAGTGCTAGAATCCCGGATAATTCAACATTTACAATAAATCAAAAATCAATTGGTGGTACTGCAATAAGTGGTTTTACTACTTTATTAACAGTACTACAATCAGGTAATACAATTATAGGTGGAAGTAATCCAGGTACTTATAAATTATATGTTAATGGTAATGGATATGTAAATGGTACTTGGACTAATAGTAGTGACAGTAGAATTAAAATGAATATAAATGATATAAATGATGATACTGCATTACAAAAAATTTTAGCAATTCAACCTAAAACATATGAATATATAGATAAGGAATCAAGAGGTGGTTATACAGTTTATGGATTTATAGCACAACAAATTCAAGAAGTTATACCTGAAGCAGTAAATATACAAAATGAAGTTATACCAAATATTTATAAATCATTTCCTTGTAGTAGTAATATAATAACTTTAGAAGACAATTTATATAATTTGAATGTAAATAATATAATATATATTAGAATTGAAGATAATAATTTAAAAGAAATAAAAATAATAGATATATTACCTGAAACAAATCAAATAATAATAGATAAAGAATTAAATACAGATACTTGTTTTATTTATGGCACAAAAGTTGATGATTTCCATGCAATTAAAAAAGAATATATATATACATTAAATGTATGTGCAACGCAAGAATTATATAAATTAATTCAAACACAACAAAAACAAATCGATGATTTATTAAAAAGAATTGATATTTTAGAATCAAAATAAAAAACAAAAATAAAAAAAACAATTAATCAAGATCGTTTTCTTTTTCGATATTGACTTTTACATTTGGACCACCTTCTGCGAAACCTCCACTTGTGGAAGTTTGGAAAGGTGGAATTGGTCCTTCGCCGCCTGCTCCCATTGGTGGAACTGCACCATAAAGTTTAGTAATTAGAGGTTTGATCTTTTCTTCGCATTCCTTTTGCTTATTTTTATATTCTTCTGTTGTTAGTTTGGGGTTTTCTTCAAGCCATTTTAGAGCCTCTTCAACAACTGGATCAATTTCCGCCTTAATTTCGTCAAAATTTTCTGGAGCTCCTTCAGCTTTAGTCGATAGACTATTTTTAGTATTATAAAGATAATTTTCAAGTTCGTTCTTGGCTTCAATAAGTTGTCTATTTTTTTCATCTTCTTCTTTATATTTTTCAGCTGCTTTAACCATTTCCTCAATTTGTTCTTTAGACAATCGCCCCTTATCATTAGTAATTTTAATATTATTGGTTTTGCCAGTGCTTTCTTCTTTGGCTGTGACTTCTAGAATTCCATTAACATCAATTGAAAGATCGATAACAATCTTAGGTTGTCCTCTAGGCATTGGTGGAATTCCACTTAGATTAAATGAACCAAGAAGATTATTATCTTTTACAAAACCTCGTTCGCCTTCATAAATCTTAATATCAACTCCGGGCTGATTATCAGCATATGTTGAAAAGGTTTGAGATTTCTTAGTTGGGATAGTTGTATTTCTCTCAATAATCTTAGTCATAACACCGCCACTTGTTTCAATACCCAGAGAAAGTGGCGCAACATCAAGAAGTAATAGTTCATTTGTTTTGGAACTTCCTTGACCTGTTAGGATAGCACATTGAATAGCAGCACCAATTGCAACAGCTTCATCGGGATTAAGAGATTTATTAAGCTGCTTACCATTAAAATAATTGCTTAAAAGTTCTTGAATTTTAGGGATACGAGTAGTACCACCAACAAGAACAATTTCATCAACATCTGATTTTGAAATTTTAGCATCTTGAAGAACTCGTGCAATTGGTTCCATAGATTTATTAAAAAACGTTTCAGCCAATTGTTCGAATTTAGCACGACTAATTGTAGTCATATAATCAACACCATCAAACAATGAATCAATTTCAACAGGTACTGAAGTAGTTGTTGATAAATTCTTTTTGGCTTTTTCAGCTGCAATATTAAGTCGTTTAAGAGCTTTTGGAAATTGTTTAATATCTTTATTGAATTTCTTTTTAATATCGGCACAAAGATAATCAACAATAATATTATCAATATCTGAACCACCTAAATGAGTATCACCTGCAGTAGCTTTGACTTCAAAAATACCTCCATCAATACTTAAAATTGAAAGATCGTGAGTGCCACCGCCTTCATCAAAAATAAGAATTGTTTTTTCTTTTTCATTTTCGGCGATTTTATCAAGACCATATGCAATAGCCGCTGCTGTTGGTTCATTAATAATTCGCAAACATTCCATACCACTAATAACACATGCATCTTTAGTGGCTTGTCTTTGACTATCATTAAAATAAGCTGGAACTGTTACAACAGCTTTTTTTACAGGATGACCTAAATAAGCTTCTGCTGTTTCTTTAAGACGAGAAAGAACCATAGCTGAAATTTCTTCAGGATATAGTTTTTTATTTTCTCCTTTATATTCAAAATTTAATACTGGTTTATTGTTAGCATCTGATTCTACATCAAAAGCCCATAGTTTCTTATCAGCTTGAACATAACTATCATCATATTTACGACCAATAAGTCGTTTGATATCATGAAAAGTTGTTTTTGGATACATAGTTGATACATTTTTAGAAGCATCACCAACTAATTTTTCATCGTCGGTAAAAGTAACATAAGAAGGAATAATACGAGATCCGGTTTGATGATCTGGTAGAACTTCTACGCGATCACCAATCCAAACAGCAACACAGCTAGTAGTCGTGCCAAGGTCAATTCCAATGCCTACATTATCCTCTTTTGACATATTGGAATGCTAGTATTTTATAATAATATTAATAATATAAGTCTTTAAATCAATTTATATTATAAAACAAAATGGAGGATTTTAAATTAAGTTCATCGATTTGAGTATTTAGATCATTAATATTTTTATTATTATTATCGATAAAATCAATAATTTCTTTTTGAACTTCAATAGATGGAATTGAAATTTGAAAATTCTTTAAAGTTTTCAAATTAATATTTTTATATTTATAGAATAAATAATAGGCTAAATATTTATATAAAATAATATCTTTTTTAGGTTTTACGGAAACGGCATAATTATTGAGAAATATATTATCTTCAGTTAAAACTACTTTATATTTTGTTATAATTATATTAAATCCCTCTCTATTGTATTTATTAATAGTTTTGTTTTCATCTTTGCATCCATATATTTTATATTTGTCATTCTTATTGTCATTATCATTATCATTATCATTATCATTATCATTATCATTATCATTATCATTATCATACCGATCCCCATAAGTAATAATGGCAATATCTGATAAAGATTTGATAATATAAAATTCGGGAGCTATAATAGTTTCTTTGGTGTAGTCGGTAAAATTGAAGGAATAATTATTAATAATAAGATCATTGATATTGGCAGACGTTAAAAGATTTTTAGAAGTATCGAAATAATTATAATCATAAAAATTAATATTTTCTGTTTGATATTTATTATTTTTTTCAGAAGTTTTAATGAAATAGATAACAATTAATTTAAAATTTTTATTAAACATTCCGGTAGGTAAATAAGTTATTTCTTTTAAATCACATGTTTTTAAGATGTATTTTCGAAGAGAAATATAACTACTATCTGTTTTATTATAAAAAATACTATTATAAGGCAAAACAATAAAACATTCGCCACCAATGATTAATGTATCAATAATATCATAAATAATATTGCTATCCATTGAAATACCTTTAATTAATTTATCATTTGATAAATCAATATTATCAGGTATTTCATTAATATTTAACATTTATATATATAGAGCTTCAAAATCTTAAATGTTTGAGATATTTTCATATTGGATATTCATTTGGTTTTTGCTGTTTTATTTTAAATTAACAAAATACAATCCATTATTTTTATTGATAACAGGATATATAATAACATTAGGTGAATTGATATATTTAATATTTATGGGTGCAAACTATTATAATATTATAAAATTCATAATACTAAATGCTATAATTAAACTAATACCAATATTATTAATCTACAATACTAAAATAATATATAAAGATTTGATTGTCAGTCTTTATATCATTTTGGCGTATTTGTTAATAATGGCAATAATAAAAATAAATCCATTTAAATTTTATAAGAAAATATTAGATACCTATATATATGATGACGATAAATATAAATCGATGTTTAGTATAACATATGATTATATATATCTATTATTAATAGATAATGATGGATATAAGCGTATTTAAAGAAATGTCGGATAATGATTTTTTCAGCAATAAACTAACCCATATTTATTTTACTCAAAATGTAACTAATGCATCTGTAGAAAAATTAATAAATGATATAAATGAAGCAAATAAAGAAATTACGACATCATCGGGTGCTGTTATACAACCAAAACCTATATTAATTCATATTTCATCACTGGGGGGAAGTGTAACAGAGGGAATGCGATTATTTAGTATATTTGCATTGAGTAAAATACCGATAGCTACAATTGTTGATAATTATAGCTGTTCTGCAGCTACATTTCTTTCTATAAATAGTCCATATAGATTAATAAATAATTATGGATATTGCATAATACATGGTTATTCGGTTTCTGGGAAAATTAAAAAGAAACAACAGCAATTACATAATATGTTAGAATTATATGATAAACATTTTGATATTATAATTGATATGTATAAAGAAAGAACAAAATTTAAACACGATGAATTAATAGAATTGTTACAACATGATTTATTATTGGATGCTAATTTTTGTTTAAAAAAAGGTATAGTAGATAGAATAATAAAAATAACACCAAAGAAAAAGAAAATAGAAATTAAAAAAAATTTATATGAAATTATAAATAATCCTAATAATAATATACGAATATCTTGTAATAACTTAATATCAGATATAGATAAAATATTATTTGAAGATAATTTATCACCTGTTATTATACATCCAAGGCATACCAATTGTAATAATAATACAATAGATGATGATGATACGCATGAACGAAAAAAAAATCAAACAATATTTGAAACATTAAATATGATACCTAGAATATTAAATATAAAACAGCCAACATATGCAATAATAGATGGACCGATAAGTATTGATGATTTATTGCCAATGTTATATTGTGATCGTATTTTTATGTTTGACTATGCATCAATTGTATGTAATATTTTATATTTTCATAATATGTCAAGTTTATTGATAGATGACAATATAAAAAATACTCAATTAGTATTTGATATTATATCACAAATACTAAAAGAAAAAACAAAAATGTCAGATGAAATGATTAAAAATATAAGAAATAAATTTAATTTAATATCTTCAAAAGAAGCTTTAAAATTAGGTTTATGTAATGCTATTATTCCTCGCAAAAATTACTCATTGAACTAAAATCACTCATATCGCTCAAATCACTTAAATCGCTCATAATACTAATATTATCATCGGTTGGTTTTTTGTCTTCATTCATATATTTAATAATATTTGCATGAACATCAATTAAATCAATATGATATTTATTATAAATGTCATCTGTAAAAGATAATAACATCATTTTGTTATAATATGTATCTGATATTTTTTTTGCATTTACTACAGAATTTTTAAAATAAGTAGGAAATATAGCAAATAAAAATAGATAATAATTAAGAACGATATTTTGGCTAAATGATAAAATTATATAATAAACTGATCTATACATAAACTATATAAAAAGAAATAAAAATAACTTTATATAATTTAAAAAAATGATAAATTCTTTTTCATAATTTCGAAATAAAAATGGAATTTGAAGATTTGCAAGCATTTATCAAACGTAATTCAAAAATAACTTCATTGAAAATTGATTATACAGATGAAGGTGATATATATCATTATAAAATTAATTCAAATGGTATGATATATGAATTTAAATTAACAAATGACGGAGAAAATATTAAAATGGAATGTAATAATACTATAATAGATAATGATAATGATATTCAATTAGAATTATTTGAAATGTTAAATTACAAAAACATAGAATATATAGATTGCTATATACTCAAAAAAAGAAATGAAACTAATTTTGAAATATTGGATATGTATGATGATTATTATGATAATGTCGAAAAAAAATTAATTTGTAATCGTTCATTTAAAAAGAACAATAAACAATTAAGAATAAAAATAATTTATCAAAACGACGATTACATATTAATTTATAATGGCGAAGAAATAATAGGATTTGATGAAATTATTAGAAAACTTGATTTAATCTTGTAATAATAATAAATTCAAATCAGATTTTTGTATTTCTGTTTTATGAACATTAAGGATATTAGTAATGTATTTATAAGCTTCGTCAATTTGTTCGAATGAAATACCACCAGTAATAAGAACACTACCACTTTCGAATATTGCTATAGTAATTTTTTTACAGTTATTTTCACCTTTTCCGGAACCTTTGCCGAAACAATGTTTGCTACAATTGCAAATACCGTCTAATATTTCTTTATTGGAATTCCAGAAATATTCCAATTTTACACCATGATAACGACCTGGTTCAAAACTGCATTTATTATTATAGATTTCGTTAATTAGAATTTTATGTAAAATTTTACGTCTAATAAGAAATTTATGTTTCATTGTATTATCTGTAAAAGATTTGAAATCGGTATTAATCATTCTTATAATAAAATTATTAAATTTAATATTCTCGATATTAGAGGTCAATTCAACATTCTTCTCATAAATTTGTTTGATTTGGATAATAACAAGGTCGATAATTTCTTCTACAATATTCTTATCTTTAATACCAGTAATTTGAATATTGCCATTTTTGAATATTTTCAAATTCGGCAAATATATATCATTAATTTTAAAAATAGTTGTAACTTGATTATCAAATAAATTTTTTTTAACACCTTCTTTTTTTGGTGTTCGTTTTTTCTTTGGATAAACACCTCTTGTATTTGGTCTATCTGTTATTTTAGGATAATAAATCCATATAAATTTTTCATCAATAATGAAATTTTCATATAAAATATCTAAATTTAAATTTATACCTAAATCGGCATTACATGTAATAGTACTTACTTTATAGTCAGTAAAATAAATGTCGTCGTTTTCCATCGAATTGATAATGAGATATTCATTTAAGAATAATTATCATTTTTTTATATACATTTTTTATTTTTTTTATTTTCTGATAATTTCGCCAAATATGAAGTATTTAATATTTCAGAGCTTGTATTAATAGAAATCATTGGAGGAATATTTAAAATATAAGTTTTATCTGTTTTTAAATGTGCTTCTCTAAATTCTTCAATACTCATATTACCTCCAAACATTTTTAATAAATATCTAGAAGGAGCTGGACGAATAATATTAGAAAATCCATATCGTTTTGCTAGCATCTGTATCCAACTATTAATTTCCCAGACTTTATCGCTACTGCCATGAGTAGCAAAATTATAAGCATTAGCACATTGTAAAGAACAAAATGACCCAAAAACAAAATAATTGTCGTTTAATGCATCATAATTATAGGGCATACTATAAACAACAGACCCTTCAATAGAATGACAACACCAAAAACAGCAGGAATTTTTAACATTTTGATTTATGGTATTATTTGCCTGATATTCATTATCATAAGATATATTCTCTGCATCATTTGAAAAATATGAATTTGATTCATATGGAGTTGGAATTAATATTTTAGCGTCTTGGCTTTCATTACTATTAATAATATTATTAATTTTTGCCTGAGGAATAGACAATTGAATTATAACATCATTATTTTCATCAGTATCATTATTTTTAATCATAGAATCAATTATATTTTTTTTTGGTGTTTTTTTAGCAACTGTACTATCTGGAATAGTTTTTTTACGAGGCATATTAATTATAATTAAAAATTATTCTTATATAAAATAGTTTTTAAGAAAATCTAGAAATGATACGATATCATTTTTAATTTTAATGTCAATTGTTTCAGTTGGTTTTTTGTTGGCATTACCATTACCATTAACATTAACATTACCATTAACATTTAAATTACAATTAGATGACATAGATTTAATTTCTAATTGTAAATCTTTGATAACATTGATTAAATAATAAATAAATAAAATTACAATAACAATTACAATAAAAACTATAATATCCATTTAATAATTTTAAATATTTTTAATTTGCAAATTTAAAATCAATATTATCACCGTTTAATTCTAATATATTATATTCCATAACATATACTTTACAATAAATATTTTTATTATGTCCGTTAACATATGATTTTTTAGCATAAATAGTATCAATATAATTATTTTCATATGGATTAAATGTCATATTTAAAGTTGTAGTAACATATGCACCATTATAAAAACCAGAAGGAAACCATTTTTCAGGATATAATGAAAATGAATATAAATAAATACCTTGCATTGGTATTGATGAATGATACTGATAAGGTTGAATTTTATTATAAAAATAGGCGTCTTTTTCTTCTACACGAAAATAAGGATTACCGCCACTGCGATCCCAAATTAGTTTAGCATTTTTAAGAATGCTTTTTTCATTATTTTTAGGGATACTATAAGTATAATTGAAATTATTATTAAAATTAAATATAGAATCGCCTCTATTTAAAGTCCATATAATTTCTTTAATTCCTATTTGAGATCTAATATCAATAGTATTTACAGTATTTGCAACAGCAGCTGGAAAATTATTTGTAATGATAGATAATTTTTCGATTAAAAATTGTTGAACGGCTGTATTAAGTAATACTTTACGTTCGTCTTTATCTAAAACAATAAAAGTAGCTTCTATATGTGCTCTAAATACATTTTCTTTAATAAAATTATTGATATCTATCCTAGTATTATGCATATCATTATAAAAAATAGAACTTACATGCATATTATAAATATCCGAATAAATTGTATATAAATTTTCAATATTTTCAAATTCCATTTTTAATTTAATTTGATTTTTTGAACTTATTCTAACAATAGGTAATGCTAAACTTGGGTTTTTAGAAAACCAAAAATTAAGGGGAACACAAACGTCTCTACTATTTATTGACGGAGTTATACCATCACTTGCTAAATAATCATAATCTGATATAATATTATTTTTAATTCTTATGGTTGTTTCTGGTTTTCTAGGATTATTTAAAGCTGGTACATTACCGGTAATATCATTATAACTATCTTTTACGGGCAAAATTAACTCATTCCAAATAACTAGCCATTCGCCCGTAATTGTATCTATTATAGTATTATTTATTTCAAATGTTGCTTTTTTAATAATAAGTGATCCAACATTTTCAACCCACCTAAATTTATAAATATCATTTGAATAAATTGCCGGTAAAGTAAAGATAAAATAAAGATTACTTAATAAATCTATATCAGCAATTGATGTCAATTTAACATTATTTTCAACTGTTAAATGCATTGTGGTTAAATTTGATGGCATCTTTTCGAATGTTAATATTAAATTTTCTATAGCAAAATTAGTATGTTTTCTATATACATAATTAAAAAAACTAATTGTTGGATTACTGACAATATAAGAATTTATACCTCCTGAAGCTACTAATTGAGTTAATCCACCACCCATTTAATATAATAAAAGGTAATTAAATACCATAAACTGTCTTACTATCATCTGTATTTTTAATATATTTACCTTTTCCAAACATAATACTAGTCGATATATCAGATGAATATGTTACATTATTTTTATTAAATCCTTTATCATATAATAATTTTACATCTTTAAGGGTTAAAGCATAATTAAAATAAGTTAAGTCTGCCATTTGTAATGGTGATATTTTAATTTTTTTTGATGTATCTGCTGCATTTGTTTCTATTTTTTTTATAGCATTATTAATATATGCTGTTTTTGATCCTGCACCTATTATAGTTTTGGTAGATGGATTAATATGTAATTTACTTAAATTACTTTTCATAACTCTAGATTTTAATTGATTATATTCTAATGTTTTTTCAATTGCAGCAGTTTGAGCTAATCTATCTTCAACTAAAATACCATTAAAATAAATTTTACAATTAGCATTATTTTTATTAAATACATATTCATTTTTTGATTGTTCTTGAAATATTATAGTAATCATATTAAATTTTTGTTTATATTTTGCATCAATATTAGTTATTCCCAATTTATTTTTATTTCTAGAATTAATGTCAATTTTATTAGTGCAATCTAATTGTATAGCAGTTGTATTATAAGTTTCCGGAAAATTAATATTATTATATTCTACTATAATTTCTTTAGCATCATTTCGAATTTTTACTAATGGATTTTTAATAAAAATATTTTCTCTAACATTATCTTTAAGTTCTGTATTTAATTCATTACATTCAAATTCTTGTGTATGTATAGGTATAGTATATGGTTCGCCTTTATAAAATAAATTTATATATCTATGTGTCAAATCGGGAGTATTTTGGGTTATACTAGTATAATACGTACTATCAATACCGGCTATAATTTGATTAGAAGTACTGTCTAAATCATAAAATAACCAAAAATTATAGGAATATTCAGCACCTCCGTTTTGATTAATTGATGGATTTATATCAAGATAAGATGGATTTGTTGAATCATAAGTTTCAATATCGATGTCTTTTTCTTGAGTGTAATCTAAAATACCTGTAAATATCTTGGTTGCTTTTTTGGTACTTGAATTTATAGTTATATTTTTAATTAATTCATTATTATAGATAGAATAACTTATAAATGCCATAATAGCAATTAAAAATATAGATAATATTATTTGTATTATCGAATTTATCATATCTAATTTTATTAAAGATATTATAATTTATAGATAGGACTTCTAACCCCGTATGCACCTAAACCTAAAGCGGCTAATAATCCATTGATTGGACCTTTATTATAGATTGCATATATGTCCTTATTATTGAGTTCATAATTAAATGTAGAAAAGTTTGATATTAATCCGGAAAATCCAGGACCGCAATTATCATCCGGATTTGAACCAACATATAAATATCCAGTCATATCTAGATTAATATCATTTAAATTTGTAGATAATTCAGTAGTAGTATCTTTAGATAATTTAAATTTTTCTTTATCGTATTTTGTATTAACTAAATCGCCATCGACATATGCATATATAGTTGTTTTAAACGAATCAGTATTACATACTATCGCAATATGTACCCATCGTTGTAAGGGTACATATTGTATTTCTATACCTTGACTTATATAATTAAGTAAATCAGTATTACTAGCATATAAATTATAACATTTTTGGGAAATATCTTTTTCATATTTATTGGTAAAACGAATATACATTGAATTATTATCACTGTCTAAAAATATATGCGGTGAACATTTATTAGTATATAAATTAGCGCCATCATTACTTAAACTTAGAACATTCTTAAATTTACTATTATATTTTTTCATATCATTTATATAAATCCAAAATGAAAAACTTCTACGAGTTCCATTAGCAGTATTACTGACATCTGCTATAAATTTATTTAGTTGAGTTCCTAAAACTGGCACTTTAGTTCCTTCTACACTATTTTCAACTTTAGAAAATAGGGTCCAACCGAGATAAGTATATAATAAAGCAGCTATTATAACAGTAATAACAATTACAGCAAGAAGACCTATAAATAATGTCTTATTAGCCGACATTGTACTATATGCACTGTTAAATTTAGAACTAGTGCTATTTAATACATTAGTAGAAGCAGTTGAAAAAGCATCAAAAATACGGTCCGTATCGCTTAAAGTATTATCACCCATTTTAATTTATGACTATCTATTATTAATAAATAAATTTTCTATTAATAATACTTAAATGATAATTTCCACAAAATTGACTAGTTGGAATATTTAATTTATAGATTTTTTTATTATTTTTTTTTTGCAATGATAAATAACTTAATAATTTTGTAAAATTTGTCAGTGAATGGTTTTTATTAATTTTTTGTGATAGTAAAAATAAGAAATGAATACTGCTAATAAAATAATCAATGGCTAAATCATTATTTTTATTCATGAATATATCAAAATAGCAGAAACTATTAATAAATTTTTTATAATGAATATTTTTTTGTAGTTTAGTTCCGTTTCGTGTATTCAATTCAATAATCAAATTTTCATGAAATTTTAAAGGGATAAGCCATTGATCTTTATAAATAATTCGTTTAAAATTATCACGATTAAAATTATTAGCGTATAATTCGCCAACATCCAAAAAATTATCACTTATATTATAATAAGTATTAGTAACCATTTGAATACAATTTTTAATATTAAAATTAGTTGATGTGGCTATATCAAGAGTTTCGTTATATGTGATTGTAGGTTTATATTTAATTAAAATATTATAAATCTCATCAACGGAAAGATTAGCGAATTCATAAAAACAACATATTTTTTTTATTTCTCCTAATTTGATATTATTAGATCCAATACAAATAATAGGAATATGTTTATGAGATCTATTAAGAAAATTTAAGAGATGTATATTCATAGTGCTATCGAAAGATAATAATGTTTCAAATTCATCGATAATAACGATTTTATTTTGAGTATTATTTGTTAATTGTTGTATTAAAGAAGATGTAAAAGTTTTATTTAATAAATCTAAAAGTTGTTTAGAGGAACAGCAATTAAAACTATTAATATTAACAATAAATAAATTTAGATCTTTGCATAATTTATTAATATTAAATGTTTTGCCTATACCTGAATTACCAATAACAAATAGACACGAATCAGTTGATAATTTAGTTTTAGGCGTTAAAATCCAATTTTTAATAAACTCCATAATTTTAAGAAACTAAACTTATTTTTATAACTAATACAAAATAATAACATAAAAGTGCGATTAACGGATACATCAAATCTAAAGTCATGAGGGATTTAGAATTATAGGTTTTAATATTTCCATGCATATCAAACATTATAGAAGGTTTCAATAGAAATAATAATAAAATTATTAGTATATATATCAAAACAGTTATAAATATCATTCTCTATAAAATAAATATCATATTAAATATAGATGTTGTTGATATATAAATTAGTAATAATTATTTTGCTTTTAATAATCTTTTATTATATCATAAATGTAAATATTGAATGTTTTGTAGGTAGTAAAAATTATACAAACACAAACGAATATCCGTCATTTACAATAAAATCGAATTTACCATATGACATAGAATTAAAGAACGATAAAAATAATTATTATGATTATGGGAATGACGAATTAGAAACAAAATTTGCATCATTATTAAAAATAGACTATAATAAGATAATAACGGCTATTGAGGGAAATGAATGGAGTGAATGGATTGTAGATAATAAATATCCGTATTATAAACAAATAATTATATATCTAAAACAACTGGTTCAGCATAATATATTTGATTTGCCGAATGATAAAAATAAATTAAACATCCTTAAACATTCTTTAGTTAGATATAAGAAAAATCTTAAAGATACTGGAATATTATTAATAGAAATCGATATATTAATTTACAGAGATCATAAGCCTTTAGCGAGACATATGAAATTTTTGATAATATCGAATGGTATAAAACATAATATAATAATGGCTAAAGTTGTTGGTGTAATAAATGAATGTAATTTGAAAGGTAATTACGAGACATATGACGATAAAAATAATTATCAAGAATTTAAACCGACATTCAAATATAAATATGATATGAATAGTTTTTTATATGATACAAACGATAAATTATTACATTCTCAAATAGAATATAATTTATATAATAATTTACTTAAGGAATTATAATATAAATAATTATATTATAAATATATAATGAACCATTTTGAATACACCGTTGAAGTACCTGTTACTGAAGCTGTAGAAAAAGCAACAAATGATATTTATAATTCGATCAAGGAGGGAAGATGTCTTTTTAATTTATGTAAAGTTGTTGATGAAGGGGAGGACGACAAAAAAACACGAACATTTGTGATTACATCACCTGTGAATATTCATCATATTATTCATCCAATGTTTTCTAATTATGGTATGAAAGTGCAATGTTATTTTAAATCTTTTGTTAGTTTTTAGGGGTAATTTTTTTATTTTTTTGCGAATTTAATCCAATCATCGTTGATTGAATTTAGTTCTTTGATTATTAAATTGCAATTTTCTGTTAAGAATTGTTTGAAAGTATCGGGATTTGTTTGATCTTCCAGAGTAATACGAATAATCATAAGTTGTTTTAAAGGATGGGGGCAAATATAACCGACATACGAACAAATGAGTTTATTAAATTTTTCATTATTGCGAATAAATTTATTATGGATAATTGATTGTATTAGATTGCCTAAAGTGTCGTCTTCATTTTCGATATGAAAATTAACTGAAAAAGGATTATTTGGAACGGGTTCAATAGTGATATTATCAATATTTGTGATAACATTATTTAATTTTAAAATAATAATTTGAATGGCTTTAGAGAAAAGATAGGAATATGATAATTTATTGACAGTTTCAATTTCAAATTTAACTAAAGTAGGATCGCCATATTGGTTTTTATGATAAGACCGTTGTTTATCAAGAATATTTGAAACTTTGGCGGCTTCTTTGGGATCTTCGATATAATAGAAATTAGAAAGAGATACTGGAGAAAATGAGGCATTAGTTTTAGCAGTTCTTTTAATGGCTTTAGCGGTTAAATGGAGATGTTCGCCGGCTCTTAAACGAGTAATAAGAATATTATTTTTAGTTATAGGATTAGCCGGAAATAGTTCTTTTAGTTCTTTAGCAGTTAAAGGTTGTTCTTTATAAGTTCCAGTAAAATTAGCAGTAGTTATATTAATAGTAGTTGCACCATCATTGACAATATTCAATTCAAATGAATAATCATTATCAATATAATCATCAGTAATTTTTTCAGTAACATTTATAGGTATTAATCCAATTCTATGTTTCATAAACTCATTATGCAAAGGACCTGTATTTTTATGAATTTCGACAGAAGGTTCATCTTCTCCATAAAATCCAACAACTGGTATTTCAGTTAAAATTACACGTCTAATGCTATTGATAATAGATAGATCCATATTTTGAATGTCAAATGAGTTTTTTTGAGACTTTGGATCATAAATATAATTCTTAAACATATTCTTTATTTAAATTAAATTATAATAATTTTATGTCAATTTTTATTATATTATTATATCATTTATTTTTAATAAAATGATATTATTTTATAGTGAAACTTGTCAGCATTGTTCTGTGTTATTAGATACAATAAAAATACATGATACTAAAAAGACGATTAAATTAGTTGTTATAGATGGTATTATAAATAAAATAAGACATAAAATAACAGCTGTGCCTGCTCTAATGTTTATACCTACAAAAGAAATAATATATGGCAAAGCTGTATTTGACTATTTATTATTACCAAATAGAGGTTATTTATTTACTAGTACTAAAAATACGAGAGATAAAGCGAATTTATCGGCGAGTAGTTCAATGATAGCACCTATACCGATAAATCAAAATAAAGATTTAGACGAACCAATGTCATTTTCATTGGGTTCTATAACGGCTGATAATTATAGCGATATAACCGATGATAATATTAATTCAATGAATATAAACAAAGATAGATTATATAAATGGGATGCTCTAGATAATCCCAATTCAAATGAAATGCCTAAAATGGATAAATTAGACACAGAAAAAACCAATAAGTCATTACCGTCTATTGACGAATTACAAAAACAGCGAGAAAATATATTTAAGGATATTTAATTAAAATTAAAACATAATAAAATGGCTTCTCCTACTTTAACAACGACATATATTTTTAATCAATATTATATTGATTTACTTAAGAAACTTAAAAATGTAGCTAAAAAACATCGTCTTCATAGTGATACCGCTAAGAGAGTGTTAAAAACGATCAAAGATAATTATCAAACTTACGACAAGACATCCGGAGAATATATTGAATTATTTAAGGAAAAAACAGCAACATGTTGGGAAAGTTACATAAACGTAGAAAAGGATAAATGTAATGATTGGTTAAAAGATGACAATAATAATAAGATAGAAATTTATAAGGACATAACAATAAAAGATATAGTAAAACTATTACGAAATGATTTTATAACTCATCATTATTTGTGTGTGTTATATATATATACAAATGATTTGACCGAAGAGCAGATAACATCAATTCTTAAAATTTTGCAAAAGGTAACTGAAGAAGTAGAAGAAGAAACTGAAATTGAGATTGATAACGAGAATGTAAAGAAGGTTCTTCAAAGATTAAACGAACTAAAGAAAGATAATATTAAGCCTGGAGAGGATAATTCGGGAATGCCTAATATGGATAGTTTAAAAGATACTACAATTGGCAAAATTGCGAAGGAGATAATAGAAGATGTTGATTTAACCAAGCTTAAACAATCTATAAGCGAGGAAGGAGATATATTCAAGGCTATAGCAAAACCAGATAGTGGTTTTGGTGAATTATTCACAAATGTCAGTCAAAAGATGTCAAATAAAATATCGACGGGAGAATTATCACAGGAGGCGATAATGAAAGATGCAATGAAATTTGCATCGATGTTACCGGGATTATTTGGCAATAGTGGCGGTGGCGGTGGTGATAATGATGGCGATGGAATGAATATGGCGATGAATATGATGAATATGATGATGAAAGGCGGTATGGGTGGTGCTGGAGGTATGGGAGGAAAAAAACAAAAAACGGCAGTTAATATGAATGCTTTAAAAAAACTGATGCAAAAAGAGAAGTTACAAAACAAACTTAAAAAATAATTTTTTTTCTTTTCATCTTTTGTAAATAGAATGGTGAATTTGAGTTTTAAGGAAAAAATAATAGCAATAGTATATTTAATAATATTTTTAAGTATAATATTTGCATTAATATTCAAACAGACGATATTTATATTATTGGGGATAGTAATAATAATATTTTTATTTTATGTTTATTTGTATGATGAAAAAAACAAGATAGAAACAAATGAAACATTAAGCAATAGAAATTTAACAATAATAGATAATAAAATATGTGTTAAGCCGTCATTAGATAATCCATTTATGAACCCTACGATTATAGATTATAATAACAATAATAATAATATCAAGGCTTGTCCGTATAATGAACAATATATTGAAAATAATGTTAAGACATTTTTTAAACAGAATGTTTATAAAGATATAAATGATATTTATGAACGTAATTTTTCGGAACGCCAATTTTATACAGTTCCGGCAACTACTATACCGAATGATAGGAAGTCTTATGAAAATTGGTTATTTTATCGAGATAAAACTTGTAAAGAAAATAACGGATTTCAATGTTACAAGAATATAATTTAAATATATAATTAAATAATTAGATAAGAAAAATGTCAAGTTTCTTCGATAAACAAAATAATATGTGTTCGGATAGTTGTTGGGAAGAATCAAAAAATTATGGTAACAATAAAATTAATAGTTATATGACTTATTCAACACAGTTAGTTGATTGCAAAGCCCCTGAAGTTAGAATGCCTGATTTTATATATGATCATGTTAATTTAAGAGGTCGTCCTGGATATGGATTAGCCGACTCATGTTTAATAGATGATTATAGCAAATTAATAAATAATGTTGATGGGGTAACTAGAGACAGATGTAAATTACAATTATTTAGACGGTTATTTAATGCATGTCCTTTATTTAGAGGTCAAACAGGTGATATAAATGCAGAATTAGACATTTTAGCGGGATCTGAATCGGGTATGCTTGATGGTACATATGGATGTAATAAAAAGGCTATAATGGAACAGCAAATAAAACAGCCTATACCGCTTGTCGATTGTCTAAAAGATATTCAAAATCCAGATCATATTGTACCAATTTGGACGAATGGCGGTGAAGATACGAGATCATATATAAATAGATTAAATTTTAATAAAACTTCTTAATTAAAAAATAATATTATTATATAGAATAATATAAAATGAGTTTTAATCGAACAAAATATGATAATTGCTCTTATAAAGTTGATTTAAAATCTAGTGTAGATACTTTAAGCTATATTTTATCGCCTTACAGATATGAAAATAATAATAAATGTATGCATCAATTAGGATTAGTTGGCGGTACATCTGTTTCACATATTAAAGGAAATTTAGTAGATTTAGATAGTGAATTACGAGGACAAACCCGAATATTAACACGATGCCCGACAAGTAAATATACACCAAGTGAAAATGGGATAATAACAAATGATAAAACGGATCCAATAGATCCAACAATGAAACATTTACCAAGTTGTCAATCAATAATGTATCGTGAAACACCACTGCCGCCACCATTAAAAATAAATAATTGTTAATAATAGAAATAATGAATACACCTAATGACACAAGAATGAAATATGATTTTGGAAGTTATCAGGAAGAATTAACTCGGTCAATATATCCTGGAGTATATCAATTAAGTTCTCCATATAATGATTGCACTGATTGTGGAATAATTATTCCAGACGATCCTTATATTAGATTTCAAACTTATGGTCAAAATACATGTACTATGAAAAAGGCGGTAGACGATTCAAATGAATTATCAGGATTAAATTATAAAAATTCTAAATGTAATAAAAATGCATATGCTCCTAATACTTATGTTTCTACAGGTTGTCGAGCAAATATTAATAAAGATACTCGTAAATGTGGTATTCCAACCGAATCTTGTAGATTATCAAATCCGCCATGCACTCTAAAAGAAACAGGAATTAATCGTTATGATCCGTTGTTTTGGAACCCGCAAGAACGGGCACTTGAAAAATTTGATAGAATTGGCATTAATTATAGAATGGTTGCTAAAGATAATCACGTTCCATTAATAGAAACTCCACAAGATCTTTGTTTATTTAATCCTCAAAAAGCTGAAGAAATATCAAACGAAACTAATTTAAATCAATGGCAAGATTTAAACCAAAAAAATAAAAACTATTCTCCAGGTTATCCATATGGAGAACCTAATTATTTATTGTCTTGCAAACAATCTGTCAGTAGCTATTAAAAAATTTAAATAATTCGATTGATAATGGTTCTGTTTTTTTTATAATAATATTATTATATATATATTTACAAATAATATTACTTATTCTATTATAATGATTAAAATTAAGTTTTTGCATTTTATCAAGTCGTTTTTGTCTAATATCAACATCTATTAAAGTGTAATTATATGCAATTGGCGTTGATTTTAAAAATAACAAATATTTATATTTAAAAATTCTAAATGAAACTATATAATTGTGTTTATCTTTAATAAGATAAGTTAAATTATTTTTATGGTTCAAATTAAAACAAATTGTATTATTTTTATTATAATAGCTAATACTATTAAATGCATTTTGATTATATTTTAGATTTTCGTTAATATTAAAAATATTAGCCGCTATATTTGAATAATGATTTTGAATATGAAATGTAAATGGATATGCAAACCATGTTAAAGAAGAAATTAGAATGAATAATAAATAGTTCATTATTTATTATTAATAAAATAAACCTTTAAATAAAGCTTCATTTATATAAACTTATTAATATGCTATTAATTAATGTTATAATAGTCGTATAAACACATCTAGCATAATAATGATAAAAATGAAAAGCCACAGCATTATAAATATGATTATAAACAAGTTTTGGTGTAGAATTCGTAGTATTAGTAGAATTAAATTGTTTTACTGTTCTAATATCTAAGGTATTTGAATATACAATAGAAGAAATCATTAAAAATATTAATAATGACTTATTAATATTCATAAGTTGAGATAATAAGAATAATTGATTTATTATAAAATATCTTTAAATAATAATAGATTATGTCATCAAAATCTACTTCTACATCAAATGAATTACAGACATCAGAAGATAAAATTATATATATAGATGAAGATGTTCCAGAAATTGAATATTATGAATTGGTGAGTATGGAAGATTTAGTTAAAGTAAATCCACATTTTATAGCATTTTCTAAAGAAGAAATATATAACGAAATATTTAATTTTGTTAAAAATAAATTTAAGACAGAAAATTTTATTAAATTATTTTATGAAATAATCAACAGAAATAAATTAAATGTCAATAATTTTATTATTGTGACTGATGCAGATAGAGGTAAATTTGATGAAGATGATATTGCGGCATTTATAGCAAATTTAAAGAAAAACGATAAAATCAATGATATCAATCTTGCATTAAAATCAAAAAATAAATTATGGTTTCCGCTTAATTATAATGTCGAAGGTAAATTAACATTTGAAACAACACAAAAGACTGTTATAGAAATGTCAGAAGATAATAAATATATCATATTTAAAGATGATGAACGCAATATTCCCGTTTTAGGAGTATATTTATTTAGTCCGGTAACAATTTTAGAGGATTATTTAAATGATAAAATAATGTCTCATTTGTATAAACCGATAAAACACGAAACATTATCATCTGTTGGTTATGATGATTTCGACAAATTATTAAAAGACTATAAAATAAAACTTCCATTAGATAAGATTGATAATAACAATTATGATTATACAAGTTTAAATTTATTATTACAAAAATATAATTATAATTTGGATAATATATCTAAAACTGATTTAGACGAACTCAAAACATATTTAACGAATTTAAATAAATTAGAAAAACCAGAAAAAATAGTTTATAAGAAACCAATAATAGAAAAAGTAGTTATTAATAATCCTCGTTTTACTTTTTTTAATATTATGAAAGAAATAGGAACTTTAATTGATTTGACAATTAAATCAGTGGATACCATTACACAAATATTAAAAACGAATACTAAAACAGCAACTAAGAATATAGAATTATCATTATTTTCAATTATAAATAATATTAATGATAAAAATTATAATGATATTATTAAAAATCTCCGCGAATTGCGAATAAATTTAAATATAGATAATATAACCAAAACATTGACAAATTTCAAGGACAATGATAATAAAAAGAAAATAACACAACAATTAGAGGAATTAGAAATTAGATTTGAATTATTAAAATATTCTTTTACTGATATCTATAAATTAAATTTTGATTGTAATGACGATGAACACGAGTTTTCAGTTGGAACTGATGAAAGTAAATATGAAGGAAATCCTACAAAAATTACAAATCAATTAACAACAAAAGAAGATAAAGAACCTGAAGAAATTATTGAAGAACAGGAAGAAATAGATATAATAAACGATGAGGTAAAATTAAATAAATATTATAACAACGGTTTGTATAATACTGAACCAGGATTTGCCGAATTATTAAAGATTGTATTACCGTTTGTATATAAAATGCATATTTTAAGTGGCTTACCACTTAATTATGATTTATTAACTTCATATTTATTTAATAAATTTCGTTCATTCGAACCGAAGACAACAATTATAAAAAAATATATACCTGATATAAGTGACGATGAATTGCAATTATATACAAAACAACAAATAAAATATTTATTGTTAGAAGGTAAAGTAGCACCAAAAGTTTTAAATTCAATTACTGAATATTTTGTAAATTATATGAATGTGATTTATGATATAATAGCATATTGGATTATAAAAATACAACGTGCAATTGTTGATAATACATTATTTTTAGATTATTCAAAGATGTATTCAACATGTGATTATTTATGGGAGGAATACGGTGCACCATATGATATGTCGGCTAAAAACGGAGTGATGCCATATTTAATATGTATATTCGATGAAGTATATGACGATTTATATAAAGATGAGACGGCGAATAAGGTTGAATTACCAGAAGATTATAAGAAAATAATAATAACCAAAATTAATAATACGAGTGAAATAGAAACAATAAGAAAAATAAAAAATAGCAAACCCAAAGTTAATCCGGGCATTAAATATTATGATAAATTATATGATTTGTTATTAAAAAAAGATTATAAGAATGATGGATTTTTGACGGCATATATAAACGCCTTGATTTATATGCCTTCAATTAAATTTAAAAAAATTCATAAATATTTGCAAGGCTGTTGTTTAGAGAAAATAGACGATAATTTCACAGCTGATTTATATCTACAGACAGATAGAAACGATTTGCAGAAAGCTAAAGAAAAACTAAAAGGCGAACGAGTATTTAATATGCCTCGATATAAAAGATTTTATATTAAAAAAGCAGTTCCAAAAGAAAAACCTAAAAAATTTCAAAAATTATCAAATCCAATTAAATATGAATTAAACTCTGTGCCGTTAAATGATTGGTTAGCCAATTTAAAGAAATATAAAACAGTATTTACGAAAGAATTAATAAATAATTTATCGATGTCTGTATTTAATACATCAGAAAATTATAAGGAATTGTATATATCATATTTTAACAATAAGGATTTGAAACAGTTATTTCATAATTATCATTTTAATAATTATAACCAAATTGGAACGGCCGTTGCTAAGATTTTATATAAACATCTAAAAGATATGGAATATGTAACAATAATAAAAAATACTATAACAGAATTAAATAAATTAAATGCTATAACGGATAATATGACAGATATTATAAACATAAGAAGAATAGCAATAATAAGAATATTATCACTTCCAGCGATACCTGAAAATGCTAAAAATAAAAAATTAGTACCTTCAATAGAACTTTCAAATTATCAAGAAATTATGAAAGAAATTATAACAACTGTTATAAATATAATTAATAATTCTCATATGTTAAATTTAGAAGAACAGATTGATTTTATAAATAAAATTCGAGAACAAAACAAATTTGATATTTTGTCTAGAATGAATAAGAAAACAAGAGAAGAAAAAGATATTGAAAAAGAATTGAAAAAATACGGACTACAATACAAAGATGAAGAAGATTTTAATACAGAAGTTAATGCTAATCCTATTGACGCAGAAATAGAAGGAGAAAACGAATATGCACTCGATATAGAAGATAATAGTGATGAAGACGAAAGAATGGAATATAGTAATTATGGTTTTATATATGCAGATTAACGAAATAAATAATTATCCATTATTGATTTAGAGAAAATGCAAACAAATGAAATGCCATCTATGGATAATATTTATAATTCAAAGTATTATACACAAACAAGAGAATACGAACAAAATTTAAGTGATGAATATTATAAAAAAGCTCAAATGCCCTTTAAAACGGGTGTTGTACCTCATTATTTAGACGGTTCTGACACAGATGTTAGTATAATTAAAAGTTTATCAGGAAATGATATAAATATTGGTGATTTTACACACGGAAATATGCAACCATTTTTAACAAAAGGTATAACTCAAAATGTAGAACAATTTGGATTAAATAAAAATATGGGTTATAGCACAGACGTACAATTTAAAAAAAGAGAAGTGCCGCAATCTAAATTTTTTAACAATGTTTCAAATTTTAATAATGATAGAATTGATAAAACTAAATTTTTAATTGCACGAACAAATTTAGGACAACTTCAAAATAATATATCACCTATTCAAAGTATTCATGTAGGACCCGGATTAAATAAAGGTTATACAAGTGAAGGTACAGGAGGATTTCAGCAGGCTGATACGGTATCATATGTTTTACCAAAATCTAAAGAAGATTTAAGACCGAAATCAGATCAAAGAACTTCAATTTATACATTACCAATGAAACCTAAAAATAATGTGGAACAACGAGGAGTAGTAACACCACTAGCCAAAAATAAAGCGGAACGATCATTTTATCAGGATGAGAATAATTGGTTTAAAGGTCAATCTGTTTTAAAGAAAGAAACAGAAAGACCAATAGAAAATTTAAAAGAAGACTCAAAAAAGCAGGATAGTCATATTGATTATTATGGATCTTTAAAATATCAAAATGAATATTTAACAACTAAAGATGATTATGGCAAAAATACAATAATTATTTATGATAATGAAAGAAATTTAACACAAAAAGAAACACCTGTTGCTAATTTTACAAGTGTTATTAAAGCAATGGTTGCACCAATTACCGATGCTATAAAAATAACATTAAAAGAATATTTAATTGATAATCCTAGAATTAATGGTAATGCTGTGCCGCAATTACCTGAAAAACCTACTTTATATGATCCTGATAATCATATTATGAAAACTACTATTAAAGAAACTACAATTCATGAAGGAAATAATGGTAATTTAACTGGAACTCCAGAAACTTATTCTGCTTTATATGACAATGCTAAAACAACCACCAAAGAAACAACAATTCATGAAGGCAATGGAGGAGTATTAACAGGAGCTGATGAGACTTATTCGGCTTTATATGATAATGCAAAGACAACCACCAAAGAAACAACAATACATGAAGGCAATGGAGGAGTATTGACAGGAATAGATGAGACTTATTCGGCTTTATATGACAATGCAAAGACAACAACAAAAGAAACAACAATACATGAAGGTAATGGGGGAGTATTAACAGGAATAGATGAGACTTATTCGGCTTTATATGACAATGCGAAGACAACCACTAAAGAAACAACAATACATGAAGGCAATGGGGGAGTATTGACAGGGGCTGATGAGACTTATGCGGCGTTATATGATATAGCAAAGACAACAACAAAAGAAACAACAATACATGAAGGTAATGGGGGATATATGGAAGGAAAACAGAAGGGTTATATAAATGAAGGAAATAAATTTAAAACAACATTAAGAGAGACATTGCCAAAATTGGATACAACAAGAAATATAAATAATGTTTCATATAAAAGTACATATGTATATGATCCTTCGATAGTAGCTAAAACAACAGTTAAAGAAACTACAGTAGGATTGGGAGGATCTAAATATGGATTTTTGGGGGGAATGTTAAATGGTTTATTTGGTGGTTATTTAATTAAAGATGAAAAAGCTAAAAATACACAAAGACAATTTTCTTTAACTGATAATTATGGAATAATGGCAGGAGGTCAAAGTCAATTTTTACAAACAGATAGAGAAGCTGATTATAATGCTGAAATAGATGGAACGAGAGAATTAATAATGATGAAAGCAGGTCACACACCAAATGCTGGAGGTAAATATGTAGGATTGCCAAAAGAAAATGTTAATATGAATGTTAATAAAAAACAGATAGATTTAGAAGAAGCAGAGAGAATAGGACATTTAGGATTAATAAAAGAAAATACGCCAATACCTTTAACATTAGATAATATAACTAAAGAACCGTATAAACCTAATGCATATAATAATAGATTAGATAGTAGTATATTATCAACATTAATAAATAATGATAATATAATAAAAATAAATCCCATAAGAACTGATTGTGACGCTATTTAAATTTTCTTTTTAACATTAATTACTGGTTTATTTTTGTTTTTATTCTTTAAAAATACACTTGGATCATATGGTTCGTCTTCTTCTTCGTCTTCATATGCCAACATAGTTGATTTTCTTTCTTTTTCGAGGGCGCATAAATTCCACAATTCTGGAGTACACATTTTAAAATCGGCATCTTTAGCTTTATACCATTTGACCTGATCTTCAAGACGATTGCTTTGAACTTTATTATCTATAACGACACATTCATAATTTTCGGTGCAATTATCCATAACAGCACAAAATGTTGAAAAATCGTTAAAAATTCCGGCATAATGATTATAAATCTTTTCTCTTTCTTTGATTATATTATTTTTGAAAATGAAAACATAATCAATATTTGCACGAAGAACGGGGGGCAATCCCATACAATATTGCATAGTAATCAAGAAAAAAATTTTATAATGCCGACCATTCATAAAAATACTTCTAATATTTTTATCAGTAGGCCAAGTTTTATCATATAGACAATCATCTAAAATTAAAAAAGCTCTATTATCGATATCTGAACTATGAAATTGTTTTTCTTGTTGAGCTTTTTGTTTATTGATTGTTATTTGTCTTTCTAAAAACCTTTTTATAATGGGTGGTTCATATTCTTCATAGATAAGCATATTTGGAATAAATTTTTCAAAAAAATTATTAGCTGTTTCGGTGGGACTTATTACAACACCTACAGGCAGATCTTTATGATAGCTCAATATATCTTTCATACAATACGATTTACCAGTATTTCTTTTACCAATAAAAACAATAACAGAATCACTTTTTATAGTAGAAGGATCGAATTTTTTTAATTCAAGTTTCATATTTATTAATAATTATTTTTTATATTTATATATTTAAACCCTTGTTAGATTTATATTATTTAAATTACTTTTTTTATTATAGAATGGAATATTATATTGTGTCATTGGTTATAACGGTTATTATATTTGGTATTATATATTCACTGGATAAAGGACCTGTTACAAATATGCCCGAAGACGAATATACAAAAAAACAATTATTCACATCTAACAATATTTTATTATTTACAATTATTTATATTGTTGCAACAATTATGAGTTATTATATTTTTACATCTTCATTATCTTTAGCAGGATTATCTTCATTAGTTCCTATTTTTATTTTAAATCTATTTAAACCACCAATTGAAGCTCCACCTTTAATTGCTAATAATGATGAAATAGATCCTAAGATTTTAAGAAAAATAAATGATAATATTGACATAGGCTTTATGCCAATAGAGAAAGAATAAATTTGTATTAATTTAAAAAAATAAAAGAAAAAAATGATTAAATGAATTCATTTAAATAATTGTGTAACATAATGCTGAGTTACCTGATTAATATGCTGATTTTCATCGCCCAGATGTCGTTGTATCTTATTGCTATTCTCGCTGTTTCCTATTGCATGGTCCATGTTTTCAGGAGCCTCCACTATATTGACGATAGTAATTTATCGTTTAATCATGTCGATGGTTCTTCGAACGTTGATTTCGGCAAAATTGATAAGCGTATAGACGAGCTTAGAAATAAATTAGAACAGCAAAACGCCAAATATGAGGCTGCTATTGCGGAAGTTCAAATCGCGGAAGTAAATACTAAAATACGCGAAAAGAAGTTGGAGATTGCCGCACATTGTGCTAAAATTACCGAGAAATTGGTTGATTACTTGCAGTCAGAAAAATGAGAATTGTTGGGATGGAAAAAAAAGAGCAAAAAGAAATTTTTGTTCTTTATAAAAAAATGATATTAATTTATTTTATTTTTTTGTTTATGTATTCTTTAATAGAATTGATAAAACTGATTAGTGTTTTTGCGGGTCTCAAAATAATATTTGATATAGATTTAATGGAAGATATAATAATAAACATTCAAGAATATCAAATAATAAAATTATTGATAGATTTATTATTTATTTATAGTATTTTGAATGCTATATAAAAAAGATAATTATAATTAAAAAGAGTATGTCATCATTATTTGATGAAAAAACTTTTCTAAATACCATAATAAATAATTGTAAAAATATTAAAGATTTAAACGAATTGAATAATAGTTTTGATAAAATCTTTAATGAAACTATCACAAAAACTAATATAGATTTTGTTTTTGATATCTATAATAAAAATAATGATGATATCGAAGATGCCAAACTTAGATATGGCAAAAATTATAAAGAAATCAAATTAAATCTCATTCTCTATAATGTTCTTTTAACTTATTTAAGGATTGTTTAAAAATGTCCTTAAATCAATTTATAATTGGATAAACATTTTAATATAATCGTTAATAGGATTGCGACAATTTAAACATTTGGTAACGCGACTATTATGGAAACGGATGCTTTGAACGATACAATCATTACAACAGGTATGGCCGCAGGGAATTGCGCACATATTAATTTCATTTTCGAAACAGATGGGACAAATATTTTTATTTATTTTTTCAGTTTTTATAATTTCAGTAGTAGTATTTATAAATAATTTTCTAAATGCGGCCAATTCTTCTTCTTGAATATTAATTTCTTTTTCTAATAATTCTTTTTTATCATTATAATAATTATTTATCCAATCATTTACATAATCTTTTAACAATCCTACATAATTTCGCATAAAATCGTTTAAATCATCAATATTTTTATTATTGTCTCTATATAATTTTATCATAACATCTTGATGATTTATAAAAACATCAGATTTATATGTTAGTATATCTAATTTTCGTTTCTCTAAACATTTGAGTTCATCTATATTAATTTTTAAATTTTTATTTAGATTATTATAATTTGTTAATAATTTATCTGCTGTAAAATTATCTTTATTTACCAAAGATAACAAATCAATATTTTCATCTAAATTATAAGCTTCGTTAAATGAACTATAATTCATTATAATTATACTATATATTATTAAAGATGGATTTATCGCTGCAATTTAAAGAAAAAGAGATATTTAATTTTAATAATTTTAATTTGACTAAAATAGGAGTTATAATATTAAATGACCTCACCTTTAATATTATAATTCTTATTTGGTATATTTTATATGATTATAATATTATAACTTCGCCTAGTGTGTTCTTTGCATTGATTGTATCATTAATTCAAAACGTTTGCATATTTTTATATTTAATTTTCAAAAATCTATCAACAGAAAATATTGTGAAATATTTTATAATATTAATAATACTCAAAATAATTCCAATAATATCATTTTATTATTATGGTAAAATGACTATTGATTATATCGATGTTTATGCAACTGTTTATTTATATCTTATTTATATTCTAATATTCTTCATAATTTATGATATTATATTACAAAAAAATGTTAATTTATCTAATATAATCAATAAAGACTTTACAACATATGAGCGTGACGATAATGTTATAAGTTCTGTTTATGACACTACTTATAATGATATCATCAAGCGTATTATTTAAAATCCAAAAATTTTTTGGATTTTTTTTGTGACGATCGTGTTTTTCAGCTGATGAACTGATGAAATGTCTTAATATATATCAGTTTGTCGTGTGCGTTGTCGATATTATTATAGATCATATCGTCGAATATAAAATTGTTAATTTTGATAATATGCAATTTTACAGCCGATTTTACTTTCTCATACAAATAATCATACAAAGAATCGTCAGGATTATAACAAGGAAGTGATTTAACATCGAGTAATCTGTCAAGATCAGGAAAATATCTTTCAAATACTTCTTCGAATTCTTTTGAAATAATTCGATTAATATTTTGAGTTTCATTTTTCCTGAATTTGTCAAACACCAGTCCAACGACTTCGTTAATATACCATTCTTCATCGAAAATAGGAGACACCATTTCGGATAATTAGTTATAAATATTAGATATTCATTTTTATTTATAATTCCTAAAAAAAAAGAACAAAAATATTTTTTGCTCTTTTTTTGGGATTAGATCTATGCTTTTAAATTCATCGTTTCATTTTCAACAACTTTGACAATTCTTTCAAGAACCGATGAGCATTTATCTAATATTTCCATTCTCTTTTTTGACAAGTTATCATTCAAAACTTGTTCCTCAAAATCTTTCTCAATTTTTGCAATACTTAAAGATCTTTCTATCATATTCAGTTTGATTGCTTCGATCTTTGCATTAATTGAATCGACTTCAACTTTAGGTTTTTCTTCAACCTTAGGTTTTTCTTCGACTTTAATATAGAACGACAAATACAGCACAATCAAAAACTGACAATAAAATAAGATTGTCTCGATCATTGAGATACACAACAATAATTTAAAATTGAATATATCATTTTTTGTATGATATCTTATAAAATCATACAAATTATTCGTCGATATCTGTATTAGCTTGGCTTTCGCAATCATTGACAAACGATTCTTCAACAATGCCATATAATTTATCATATATCAATTCTTCTTCATTCGTAAAATCATTTGTTGGAAAATAGATATTAAATAATTCGTGTTTTCTATCAATACTAATAAGAGTTTCATAGAAAATATCGAATGCAATGGATATATCATATTCGCCGGCATCATTGTAATAAGTCAAGAATTCCTGAATAAACTGGGGTTCGTCCATATTTGCTTGGTTTAAATAACAAAAAGAAAAAAAGATAATTCATTTTTTCTTTTTTTTGATAAATAATTACTCAAAATATTTTTCGATATATTCATTTCGTTCAAATATTTCGTTAATTATTATATCTTTGATTTTCTCAAACAAATCATCAATTGTTTGTGATGAATAATGTTTTAATAATGCCTTTGTTCTTTTGGGATATTTGACAGCAAATATCTCAGTCAAATATTTATAGAAGGCGTCTTCAATACATTCTTCATTGCAATTGAAATCTGCAATAATAAATTCTATTATAGTTTCTGTCATTTTCCTACAATTTTAACTCTTAAAAGTAATAATTCATTTTTTTTACAATTATTTTAATTTTAATACAAATATATAAACAGATATTGAATTAAAATAATTGACAAATGATTATAGACGACTATTTAAATTATCAGACAGAATATAAAATTAAATATGGAGAAAATACGATTATATTAATGCAAGTAGGATCTTTTTTTGAGTTATATTCAATTCAGGAGAATTGTTCGTTTATGACAAAAATAGGTGATATATGTAATATACAAATATCAAAGAAAAATAAGACAATAAAAGAAGTTTCTAAATCAAATCCATTAATGGCTGGATTTCCTCTTTATGTTGTAAATAAATTCATTCAAATATTAACAGAAAATAATTATACAATAGTTTTAATAGAACAAATAACACCTCCACCAAATCCTGAAAGAAAGATAACAGAAATAATAAGCCCTTCAACTAATATTAATACTAATACAAAGAAAAGTAATTATATAATGGTTTTATATTTTGAAGAAATGAAAGATAATTTATTGATAGTTGGAATTAGTGGTGTAGATTTGACTACTGGCAAATGTTTTGTATATGAAACGGGAGCAATAAAAACAGATCCTCAATCAACATTAGACGAATGTTATAGATTATTGACAATATATAATCCAAGTGAAATATTAATATTGGCAGAGAATGAGATCAAAAATAAAAATCAGATAATAGAAATTACCAATGCAATTAATTCATTAGTTCATTATAAATGGCATAATTATGAATTGTTTCCAATTATAAAAAAATTAGAATATCAAAATAAAATTTTAGAAAAATCTTTTGAAAATAATTCAATGTTATCTGTTTGTGAATATTTAAATTTAGAAAGAATGAATTATGCAAGGCTTAGTTTTTGTTGTTTATTACAATTCGCATATGAACACAACGCCGAAATAATTAAAGAATTGAATAACCCCGAAATTTTAGAACAATCCAAAATTCTAACAATTGAATATAATAGTTCATTACAATTAAATATTATTAGTCATAATGACAATGAACGACCATTATTAGAAATCTTAAATAGATGTTCTACTGCTTTTGGTTCTAGGGGATTTAAGGAAAGGTTATTAAATCCTATAAATAATGTGGATGAATTGAATAGAAGATATGAAAAGATCGGGGAAGTATTGGAAGATAAAAAATTTAAGATAATAAATAAATATTTGAATAATATCAATGATTTAGAGAGAAGTAAAAGAAAAATTTTATTAAAAAAATTCAATCCATCTGAATGGAATTATTTTATTAATTCTTTAGAAAATGCTATAGAGGCTTTTAAGATAACAAATAAGGATATAAATAAGATTGAAGAAATTTTAAATTATTTGAAGATTTTAAATTTGGATGAATGCAATAAATATAATATAGCTGATATTAAGAGTAATATTTTTAATGAAGGTTATTTACCAGAAATAGATGAATTAACAAAATTAAGAGAAGAAAAACTCAAATCTCTCAATACAATATGCGATATAATAAGTAAAATTGACGATACTGTATGCAAACTTGAAAATAATGACAAAGATGGATATTATATATTAATAACTAAAAAAAGATATGAAACGGCAGTAAATAAAAATAAGAAATATATGAATAAATTTGAAAAAAAAATAATTAGTTCTAATAACAATAATCTAAAACTAGTTTCACCAGAAATTAATGAAGCATCCTCGACTATAGAAACAATAGAACAGAAAATTCAGTCAATAGTTATAAAAGAATATTTACATTTTCTAACAAAATTTTTAATTGAAAATAAAATAAATTTAGAAGTTATTATTAATGATTTAACAGAACTCGATATAAATAATTGTAATGCAAAAAATGCCTTTGATTATTGTTATTATAAACCTCAAATTATTCAAAATTCTTCAAATTCTTTTATTAAATCTGAAAATCTACGCCATCCAATTATAGAAAGAATTTATAACGATATTGAATATGTTGGCAATGATATTTCTTTAAATCAAGATGGTATATTATTATTTGGAATAAATGCATCAGGCAAGAGTTCATTTATGAAAGCTGTAGGATTATCGATAATAATGGCACAATCGGGTATGTATGTACCATCTACATTATTTGAATATTACCCTTATAATCATATAATGACAAGAATTTGTGGAAATGATAATATTTATAGGGGTATGAGTAGTTTTGTTGTTGAAATGACAGAATTACGAAACATACTTCAAAGGGCTGATAAATCAAGTTTAATAATAGGAGATGAGATTTGTTGCGGAACCGAGGCAATATCAGGCATATCTATTGTATCGGCGGCAATTAATGAATTAATAAATAAGAAGGCATCATTTATATTTACAAGTCATTTACATGAATTGACGGACATTTCAATAATAAAAGATAAAATAACAGAAGACAAATTAAAAATATTTCATATGCATATAGAAATTGATGGAGATTTAATAATATACGAAAGAAAATTGAGAGAAGGTCAAGGATCTAATATTTATGGGATAGATGTTTGCAAATCATTGGATATGCCATTAAATTTTATGAAAAATGCTGAATTAATTAAAAAGGAGATTATGGGAATAAATACAAATCTTATAAATACAAAAACATCGAATTATAATTCGGCTGTTTATATTGATCTTTGTGAGGTTTGTAAAAAAAACAAAAGTATAGAAACACATCATATTAATTATCAAGTGAATGCAGATGAATATGGCAAATTCGATAATTTTAATAAAAACATTCAACATAACTTAATACCAATTTGTGATGAATGTCATAAAAAAGAACATAACGGCAATATTGGTATATTGGGATATGTAATGACAAATAAAGGTAAGAAATTGGAAATAGATAATAAGAGCAGAATTCATAAATTAATTAAATTTGAAAATGATAATTGGTATTATAGAACTAGAATAAATGCTAAATGGATGCCAACTACAGAAAAAGAAATAATTGATTTTTATAATAAACAAATGAAAAGCAGTAAAACCGGTGCAGAAATTTCTGCAGAATTTATTTAATTTTTTTTATTATAATAATACTCAAATGTTATTATTATTTATTTTTTTTGTGTTATATATAGTTCTTGTGATAGCTATTATAATTTATCAAATAAGAGAAACTCCATTTGATAACAATAAAAAAGATAAACTATCATTAAAAACGGATGGATTTAAAATATTCGATCATGATAATATAAATGAAATTCTAAAATTAAGTCTTCCTAAAAATTATATTTTAATAGATTATTTATATATAATAAAAGGTTGTACTATTTCAACATTTCATAGAGACGTAACATCGAGTAGTTTTATATTTAAAACAAAACATCCAGTATATACACTTATAAGTTATTATAATAAAGGACCATTATTAACATTATGCCCGGAAAGTCATACAACAACACCATTTTTATTTCAACCACCAAAAATTATTTATGGAAATCCTGGAACATATATATTATTTAATTGTGATATAGTGCATGCAGGTGCAATAAATAACTTTGGTAACGATAGATTAGCAATACAACGAAAAATATGTCATAAAGACGATTTAGAAGACTTGAAACATTTAATAGGAATAAATAAAACAAGTTTGGGTAAATGTGCTAATAGAAAAAAGAATGATAATTATGTTTATACATTAAGAAAATTATCATTCTTTTTTTCTTTTTTCATCAATCATATATTCACAAGCTTTCTTTTAGAAAAACCTAAGAAAGATAGCATAAGTGAATATTTAATTGATACATTTTATATAGGAGATTTTTACATATAATAAAAAAATTTGATTTAAATTATTTATAAATAATTAAATAAATAAGCTGATGTTTATTAGTAATGTCAAAATGATTGAACCTGCGACGGCGTCGATTGCTATGTATTTATTAACAAAAACACCGCATATTAAACCATATATATTAAGACGAGAGCCATTTCATTATAAAAAAAAGTTTTGTAAATGGGTTGTAAAAAATAAACATGTAATTATAGATATTGGTTTAGATGAATTAGCAGATTATATATTCGATATTTCAAATTATATTCAAATTCATACACCTACTTTACCAATAATTTTATATTCTATAGCACTAATTATTTTAATATTTATATAAAATAGTAATATGAGTAAAAAGTCATTATCAATTAATCATAAATATAATGAAATAAGTAAAGAATTATCAAAGCGTGAAAAGTCATGTAATAGAAAAGTTGTTTATGAATATAAAAGACCTAAATTAAATCCTTATGAAAATTATGAAGATATAAATGATTTTGTTATTAACGAACCTTTTGATCCTGATAGCAATTGCAATATTTTAAGCAATGATAATTACACTCCCGATAAACATAATCGATATTATAAAAATATTTATACTAAAGCTAGGTGTTATAATGCTAAAGGTAAATGGGATAAAACAACAATAAATCGAAATAATACTTATGATAAGGGTAATTGCTGGGTTGATGAAAACGATAAAAAATGTGGAGCTCTTTTAAATGATTTTAAATTATTGCGTGAAAACGATCATAAATCAGGCTTAATAACAAAAAAAGATATCAAAGAATCTCAAAAATTATGTCAAACAGATATCAGTTGTCATTTACAACGTGTAGGACAATATTCAATTGACTGTGTTTCAAAAGATAGAATACCAGAAAAAAATAAAACAAAACTGAGTGCTAAAAGCATTACTACTAGTAGTAGCAGTAATAATGAATATGAAATTGATTTTAAAAATATAGAAAAATCTTTATATGATTTATACAATTCTAATAAAGCTCCTGAAACATTAAAATTAATAGGTAAAGGTAATCGTTGTGTTGTTTCTAATGAAGATGAAGAAGATGAAGAAAATGAAGAAGTTCAAATGGATGAATTAGATAAATACATGATTGTAAATATAACAGAAGATGAAAAACCACCATTAGCAAAATTGGAAGTCGGTAAAAATATAATGTCAATTAAAAATTATTTAGCCAATAATTATAATAATTATCTTCGATATATTTATTTTATTATTATAAGTCTTGATTTAACTGTTAGAACAGATATAGACATTATTAAATTGTATATTAACGATGATTCAGATGATTATTTTTTAAATTTTAAAAAAGAATTGAATACTTACATACAACAATATAAGACATATTATAATTTGGCAGCTAATATACCATTTGTAGCTCCAATTTATGAGAAATATTTCTCAAGATATTTTTTGAATAAAAAAACAAATTCAGAAAAAATAATTAAATTAAATTATGAATATATTCAAGAATTATTTCAATTAGCTTTTATAAGGTCTTTAAATCCCCTTTTAAATACGGATGTTCCAATAATAAAATATTATATGACAAAATCACATAAAACTAACGTTGATGAATATTTTAATAGTTTTTATTCTAAATATAAAGAATTATATACAAACTTAATACAATTAATCAAATCATATGATCTACTACCGGATATTAAAGTTTATAATAATATAGTAATAATAAAAACACAATTAGGCGAATGTTATATTGATGCATTTGAATATTATTTTACAAATAAAATAAATGAAGAAATTTCTAATTATAGACGTATTTATAATAGATATGTTCGATATTTATTATCTTTAACTGATCCTAGAAATAATAAGAATATTAATTTCTTTTTACAACACATAGAAATAACACCTGATCATAATATTTATTTAGATAGGTTTTCAGATTTTTTAAGAGAATATGATTTATTAATAAAAAATAAGAAAGTTGTAGATATTATAGAATATTTTAATGTTTATAAAAAATATTTTCCTAAATATTTTACATACAATGATATATATCAATATAATAATTTTATACAAACTAAATTAAAACAATATGACCCCAATAATAGAGACGATTTATTAGAATTGTATAAATATATTAATAAAAACAAGGATATTAACGAATTTAAAAGATTATATAATTTAATCAATCAAAAAATAAATCCTACAACTTATGAAGATGATTTAGACAAATTATATAAAAAATTCTTTTCTACTTATTACGAAGATTTAAATAAATCTTCTTCTTTAATGTCGTCTTCTTCTTCTATTAAGTCTTATGGGCCTTTATATTCATCTTCTCCAGAATTTTTTTCAGTATCTTCTTCGCCTATTATTAGTGAAACTCCTAAAAATCCAAAATTACCGACAACACCTCAATCAGTTATAAATAATATTTGCAAGACTATCTATAAAAATAAATTAAATAAACGAGGAATGTTAATTTGGCATTCAACTGGAAGTGGTAAAACATGTACCGCTACTTCTATTATGGAAGGTTTTTGGGGAACTAAACAAAAAATTATTTATTGCAGTAGCAGAGATGCATTAGTTAGCAATCCTCCAAGTAATTTTTATAAATGTGCTGCTGATTTATTTCCAAGATTTGCAGGAAAAGAATTAAGTAAAATTGAAAAAGAATTTAAAAACATTAGTTTTTTATCATTCGCTCAATTATCAAATAGAATAGAAAAGAAAGTTATTAATTTAAATGATTGTATTTTGATTATAGACGAAGTTCATAATTTATTTAGACCTCTAGCCAATCAACGACAACAACATCAAAAAGTAGAAAAATTATTATTATCTGGTTCCAAGTTTCCTAAAATGAAAATATTCATATTAACTGCAACTTTGGGAGATAATCCAGCAGAAATTTTTAAATTATTAAATATTGTAAGAAATAATGGAACTCCTGAATTAAATGAAACTGATGTAGATGATATTAATCAATTCAAATTAAAAATAAGAGGTTTAATATCATTTTTTGATATGTCAAATGATACCAGTAAATTTCCAATAGTTATAAATAAAGATCCTATATATGTCGATATGTCTGAAAAACAATTCGAAGAATATATATCTAAATACAATGAAGTTAAAGACAGTGCCAAAGATTTCAAAGCATTAGCAAAAGCCAATACTTTAAATAAATATTGGGCTGCTGCTCGTCGTTATTCAAATACACTCTATAATTTTGAAAAAGGTTTAACTCTTCGTGAGTTTAGTGCCAAATTAGAAGAATTATTATTAAATGTATTACAATACAAAGATCAAAAACAATATATATATTCAGCATTTTATGAAAATAAAGGTTATGGCGGTCATGGTATTTTAGCTATTGCCAAACAATTAAATGATCGTGGATATACTAAACTAACACCTGCTGAAGCTTTAAGAATTTTGGAAGATCCTAAAGAAACTGATAAACAACCTCGTTATATTTTAGCGATAAGTACTCAATTAGGCACAGATAAAGGCGCTGATCTCGATAAACTTCGGGCATTATATAATGCACCATTTAATAAAAATGGCGAATACGTCCATTTATTTTTGGCGTCACAGTCATATAACGAGGGTATAGATCTTAAAGCAGTTCGACATATTCATATATTTGAACCTTTAATAACTTGGGCGAGTGATAAACAAACAATTGGCAGAGCTGCTCGTTTATGTTCTCACAGTGATTTAAATAAAAAAGATTGGAATGTAACAATTCATAGATATATGAGTAATTTCCCAACAAAAGATGTTAAATTGGATGCAACTGGTGCAATAGACAAAAAAACATTATTATATCAAATAAAAGACGGAGAACAAAAAGCTGATGAATTTAATAAAATTTTACAAGAAAATAAAGATATAATTAAAGAAATAAAGAAAAATATAACAAAAACTAAAAAGACTAAACAATCTACAGCAGAATTAGAAGAAGAATTAGACACACATAACGATTTAGTGGCAAATATTAAGGAAAATATAGAAAAAAATAAGAAAGAATTAAAAACATTGAATGCTGCTCTTAAGAAAATAACGAAAGAAAAACCAACTAAAAAGAAATATGACGCAACAGGAGTTCAAAATATCGACCAATTTATTTATCAAAATGCCATAAGTAAAATGCAAAATATATTAACTTTATATCAGGCATTAAAAGAAGCGGCGATAGATTGTCAAGTATTGAAAGAATTCCATAGTTCAGGAAATCAAGATATTAATTGTCATAATTTTTAACAGTCATAATAAAAAATATAATTATTATATAATGTATATATACGATTGTATTATTATCGGTTCCGGTCCAGCTGGATTAACTTTTGCGACATTAGCTGATAAGAATGAAAAAATAATGATTATAGAGAAAGATAAATTCATAGGCGGTTGTCATAAGGTGAATAGACAGAAATACGAAAACGAATATTATTTTTGCGAACACGGGCCTAGAATGTATTTTAGTAATTATTTAAATTTCAAAATGGTTTTAAATAAGATTGGATTAAAATTTAACGATGTATTCGTTAAATATAAATTAAGTATGATACGATCATTATATGAGGAAGTTATTAAAACTAATATTTTTAATTTTAATGAAATTATGGTTTTTTGTAGTAATTTTTTTAAATTACTTTTAGATCCTAATTATGGCAAAGATATATCTTTATTGGAATTTGTAAAAACTAATAATTTTACAGAAAAGGCCATTGATTATATTGATCGAAATGCCCGAATTACTGATGGCGGCGATATTACTAAAATTTCCTTAAATAGTTATTTGAGTATATTGAATGAGACATTATTATATAATCCGTATCAACCAAAACTTCCAAATGATGATGGATTATTTAATATATGGAAACACAATTTGGCGAATGTTGATTTTAAATTAGATACAGAAGTAATTAAAATAGAAAAAGAAGCAGAAATAATTAAATTGACTACAGCAAAAGATAATTATTATTGTAAAAAAGTAATAATAGCAATACCACCGGTTAATTTATATAAAATTCTTAAAAATTCTCCTGAAAATTTAAGAACAATTAATGATTTAGCTGAATATTCAGAGAAAACCGAATATAATGAATATATATCTGTTACATTTCATTGGAATTATGAAGTTCCTGGATTGGCAAATGATAGTTTTTTTAATAATACGGATTGGGGTATAATTAAGATTGTTTTAAGCGATTATATGAAATTCAAAGAAAGAAATTCAAAAACGGTTATAAGTTGTTGTATTTCATATTTAGATAAAAAAAGCAAATATATAAATAAAACTGCTAATGAATGCAAAGATAAGAATGAAATAATATATGAGATGTATAGACAATTAAAAGAGATATATAAAAATCTACCATTACCGACATTAGCATTTATAAATAATTATTATGAAAATGGAAAATGGAATTCTAATGAAACTGCGTTTATTAGAATACCCAATTATAATTATATTAAAAATAATAAAATCAGTGATAATATTTATATTCTAGGAACACATACAGGTAATGCTAAAATTCATTTTACGACATTAGAAAGTGCGGTAACAAATGCAATACATTTGGTAAATGTTATATATAATACTAATTATAAAATAAAACGACCTTTTACAATTAAAGATCTTATCATAGGTTTAATTATTTTGGTTATTATTATTATAATAATATTAAATATTAATGGCTAATTATAGGAGAGAAAGTACTAAAGAAGACGACGTTATCGTTTTAATTGATGACAATCAATCAAAACTAAAAGCTGATTTGGTTAATATATCGGCATCAACACCTACTTCAAGAGATGATAATAAATTATTAACTTTGTATGAATTTACGGATAGGAAAAATACTGAAAGTCAAACGAGCGAGACAATCAACGATATTAATGATAAAAAAGATAGATTATATAAATCAATTAAGGAAAATAAGAAGAAAATATCAACATCGTTATATATAATATCGGCAAAATACGATTTAATATATTTTAGATATAATCGAATTTCGTTATTAATATTAATAATATCTACTTTGACGACATTTATAGAGGCAATACGACTAACATTAATAAATTATCAAAATGATAATCACGATTCGCAAATGTCATTGGTAATATCAAAAGAAACGATATCATTAATTGTAAATATGATATCATTATTTATGGGAACATTATTGACAATTTTAAGTTCGATAGTTAAATTTAGAAATTATCGGGAAAATATGGAAAAATTAAAAAATATACATGATATATTATTTAATTACAAATTGATGTATAATAAACAAAAAGATTTGATAGATTATTTTAGTATGTCTAATAATTTAACAGCCGAATTATTTGATAAATTAGTAGAAAATGTTGAAAACATAAACAAAGAAATCAAAGATATAAATATTTTTGAAAATGTGCGAATAAAAGACATTATTAAATTTAATAAAATAAAAGTTCAACACGATATTGAACTAAAAAAATTAACTAATAAACGCGAATTAGAATTTTTAAAATTAACAATTGAATCAACGCAAAATAAATTTTTATACGAGAATAAAAATAAAAAAAATAATGGTTCTTGTTTTTATTAATTTGAATAAGCTAAACCGCCCATTCCTGAAAGGATACGAAGAACATTATAATTAACAGTGTATATATAAATAGTGCCATTAACTGAAGAGGCTAGAGATAATACGGCAGTATCTATACGAGACATATTAAGAGTGCCTGATGGTTGATGTTCTTCTGGTTTAATAGCAAATGAATAAACATTAATACCATTATGGAAGACATCAGGGGTATATTCATGATGTTGATAAGGTTGAACGAGATTAAAATAAGTTCCATTGCGTTCGGCGAAACGGTCATTGCCATTGAGTTGTATCTTGGCTTTTGTGACAGGATTTGAACTTAATATATATTGATTGTCAGTAGTTCGATTGGTGAAATTATTCCAATATGGAGCAGCGACAACATCAGCCGTTGTAGATGAAACATCTGGTTTAATGACCCATACTAATTCCTTGCAAGGATGATTAAAATTCATTCGAATACTCTTCATTGAATTTGTAGTATTTCCTGAAACAGTATCAGCTCCAGTGAATTGTAATTGTTCGATTAGATATTCATGAGATAATTGAGCGAAACGGCGGCGTTCATCGGTATCTAAGAAAATGTAATCAACCCATAATGCAGCTGCAGATAAAGCAATATTTGAGGTAGTGCCAAGTAAGTTAGTATTAGTAGTTGTAGATGCACGCGCTGACATATTTGAATTTTTATCAACCATTGCAGTGACAGTTTCTAATTCAATATTAACTTTAACTTCATGATATTGGAGAGCTATTAGAGGTAGTGCTAATCCAACATTTCTACAAAACCAAAATTCAAGAGGAACATATAATGAATAACTTTCACCACTGCCTAAATATATAGAACGATTGTATTTATCACCACCAACCATTAATTTATATCCATCTCGTTTTCCAACAGGTAATGACAATTCATTCCATATATATAACCACTCTGAATAGTGTTTATCAATTCGTTGTCCTCCAATTTCTAATTCAATAGTCTTTAATAATTTTAGTCCAAAATATGGAACAAGGGCAACAGCTCCAGCTGCACCAGTACCAGTATTATTATTATTAATAGTACCAGTAAAATAAATACGATTTATTAAATCGCCATTTCGAGTAACTTGGCAAGTTACACGAGAACCAAAAGACGCAGAACCATTAAAAGTTTGTTCTATTGCTTCTATTGCGAAATTAGTATGACGGCGATAAGCAACTTTAAAAAAAGTAATTTGAGGATTACCAGTTAAATAAACATCCTGAGCACCATAAGCAACAAGTTGAAGAAGACCACCACCCATTTATGCTATATTCTTTATACTATAATAGGAGAAAAAAAAAGATTATTAATTATTTTAATTTGAATATGCTAAACCGCCCATTCCCGATAGAATACGAAGCACATTATAATTAACTGCAAATACATATAGTATTGATTGCGATGGATCATATTCTCCATCGGTTGAACTGCCTGTTTTATCTTCAAAACTTAAACTTAAGATAGCAGTATCTATACGAGACATATTTAGAGTGCCCGATGGTTGATGTTCTTCTGGTTTGAGAGCAAAAGAATAAACATTAATACCGGCATTAGTTGGTATATTTTCATGATGTTGGAAAGGTTGGACTAAATTAAAATATCGTCCTGGGCGTTCATAGAAACGATCATTGCCATTTAATATTAATTTAGCAGATTTAACAGGATTTGAAGGCATAAGATTTGAATAAGAAGCTGTTGCTACATAATTAACATTAGTTTGCATTAATAATGTTTTTAATTCTTCAGGATCAGCTGGTATAGATGATGTACTAATAGCAGATTGAGCAGTTGTATAATTAAACCAATTAGCTTTTTCTATGGTTGCATTTTCATTATTGGTTACAAACCAAATTAATTCTTTGCAAGGATGATTAAAATTTAGTTTGGTTTTTAAACCAGTTGTAGAAGTAATAGCTTCTTGGCCGGTAAATTGTAATTGTTCGATTAGATATTCATGAGATAATTGAGCGAAACGGCGACGCTCATCAGTATCTAAGAAAATATAATCAACCCATAATGAAGCAGTGAAACCATTTGATTTTGTACCATCTATCATACATTTATCAGCAGTTTCAAAATTTATATTTATTTTTACTTCATGATATTGTAGGGCTATTAATGGTAAAGCTAAACCAATATTGCGACAGAACCAAAATTCAAGAGGTATATATAGAGTTCGCGCGGTAGCACCACCATAAGCACCAACCATTTCATTATATCCATATCTTTTAGAAACGGGTAATGATAATTCATTCCATACATATAACCAATGAGAATAATGTTTATCAATCTTTTGGCCTCCAATTTCTATTTCAACATAATTAATTAGACGAAGACCAAAATAATTAAAATAACTAGTGCCAGATAAAGCACCAGCTTTAACTTGTAAATACATACGATTTATTAAATCACCATTTCGAGATATTTGGCAAGTTACACGAGAACCAAAAGTTGGATTACCGTTAAATGTTTGTTCGATCGCTTCTAATGCGAAATTAGTATGACGGCGATAAGCAACTTTAAAAAAAGTAATTTGAGGATTACCAGTTAAATAAACATCCTGAGCACCATAAGCAACAAGTTGAAGAAGACCACCACCCATTTATGCTATATTCTTTATACTATAATAGGAGAAAAAAAAAGATTATTAATTATTTTAATTTGAATATGCTAAACCGCCCATTCCCGATAGAATACGAAGAACATTATAATTAACTGCATAAATATTAATACTACCTGAAATTGTTGGAGGGGTTGTACCAGTTCCAACTATTGGTTTAACATCTAAAATAGCTGTATCAATACGAGACATATTTAGAGTGCCGGATGGTTGATGTTCTTCTGGTTTGAGAGCAAAAGAATAAACATTAATACCACGATTTAGAGGTATATTAGTATGATGTTGATAAGGTTGAACTAAATTGAAATAAGAGCCGTTGCGAACATTAAAAC
>Ga0214923_10000759_pt1 | contig 47983 bp, 44 predicted proteins | sample LL1510_MetaG_FD_177993 | JGI IMG/M metagenome (GOLD analysis project Ga0214923, IMG submission 177993) | Freshwater microbial communities from Lake Lanier, Atlanta, Georgia, United States - LL-1510 | ecosystem: Environmental > Aquatic > Freshwater > Lake | place: USA: Georgia | collected...
TACCACAAACGAGATGCAACGGTACAAAAATACCGTATTAATTATTTTTTTAAAGATTTTTTCATTAATATTTTATGTGATATTAATTTACATAAATTGTTATATACATCATATTCATCATCATTTTTATTTACAATATGTGCTTCCATATTAATATTTAATTGTTTTGCTAAATACCGTAATTCTTTTTTATAATGTTCTGGAATCGGGTTTTTATTTTCGTTATCATTATTATCTTTATGAATAAATACACTACATAATTTAACATGTTGTTTTTTAAAATAGTCAGTGCTTTTATTTTTTGATTTTTTTTTAGAATATCCAACTAATTTTTTATGAAGTTTCTTTTTATATGAATCTATTATATCATGAAATAAAGGATAATTAATTTCGTTTTTACTATATTTGTAATTAGCCTTTTTATAAAGTAATAATTTAAATATATCCATATTTTTATTAATGACTGTATAATTCATTGCTGTTTTTTTATACTTGTTTATAATATTTACATCTATACCATAAAATAATAAAACTTTAACAATATCTATCTTATTGTATTTAGTTGCTAAATGAAGAACACTATTACCATATTTATCTGTTGAATTAATATCTACTCCTATATTATTTATGATATATTCTAACATAAATATATCCTGTTTACCTTTAATAATACAAAAAACGACAAAATATATCAAGTTATGACCATTTTTATTTTTATAGTTAAACGGTTCTATATAAACATCCGGTATGAAATCAATAACATTTTCATATATATCATGTAACATCATTAATGTATCTATATTAAAACTTGAAGCAAACATATATGGTGTTAAACCTTCTTTTGAATTTGAATATAAACTTAACGGATGTTTTTTTATATACTCTGTTAATTTATTCTGAATATTATATTTATTATCATTAGATTTAGAATGATATAGTTTTATATATTTATAAATAATGTCATGCTGATTTCCCATAATATAAACTATACAACCTTTCTTAATTTTAATAATTAAATAAAAAAATCAATTATTTCATATATTTCATATATTTAATATTTATTTAATTAAATTTTATTTGGTGATTTAGACTTTATCACTGATTTTTTCGGTGATTTAGACTTTATCACTGATTTTTTCGGTGATTTAGACTTTATCGCATGTTTTTTCACATGTTTTTTTGAAATTTTGCTTAATTCTATTAAATATTGTATTTCTTTTGGTAATAATTGTGATTTGAATGCTGTTATTATAGTTCCACGTTTTTCATTTTTTAATCCTATTGTTTTATAATGTCCTGATAAACCAGTTTTTTCATAATATAATACAATAATAAATTTATTATTGTTTATTTTTAATGTAATTGATTTGTTACTATTTAAAATGATAAAATCTAGATGTAAGACATTGCTTATAATATTTAAAGTAACATCGTCACCTTCAAAGTGAAAACCTAATGTATTAATATTCTTAATAAAATCAGTCTTTGTTTTTACTTTATAAGGATCCCAATGTCCTAAAAATTCATCATTATCTTTTTCAATCTTATAGTTGTTTAAAATACTAAGAAAATCTGATTCTGGTAAATTTAAGATATAATTTCCTACCATTTTACGTAGTTTAATATGTGTATATTTATTATTGTATTGATATAAAGCATTTTCAATAGAACGAAATTGACAATTACCGTCAGGTATACAATCTTTTATAACTAAATTGGGAAGTTTTTTACTAAATTGTTCCCAAATATAATCATTTTCTAAATCATCTATGAATTGTTCGTGACTTTGTTCGGGACCATTCGTTTGATCATCGACAAGCAAGGATAAACTAGATTCTTTACCTTTTTCCAAAGATTTAGGTTCAGATTGTTTTACAATATTTACTGAACTAGGTACATATGTAAAATCTTCAGGAAATTGAATATTTGACAACATGTATTAATTTAATGTATTATTCTTAATATACAATATTATTTTTGTTGTAGCAATTAATTAATAAAATCAAAACTTAGTAAAAATGATTAAAAAATAATATATTCATCTTCTACTTCAACTAATGTATGTAAATACATTGTATTATATGCTCTTTCAAGATCAGTATAACCACCTATAAATCTATCTTCTATGTTATTACCATTATATAATTTTACAGTAATAAATGGAAAGGTATAATGATTATACATTATTTTTAATTCATCAATCCATTCTACATGTTCTTTATTTTCAGTATTTAATTTGATTTCATCATATTTAACATTTATATTTTTTAAAAGTTTAATTGCTTTTTGGCAATAAATACAATCTTTTTTGCTATAAATAATTATTTTATTGTTCTTCATATTAATGTAATATTAATTAATATTATTTAAATATTTTAATTAATTTTCAATTTCAAGCTTAATTTGATTATTAATGGGTATTAATGATAATCGACAGAGTTCAACCATTTCAGTTTGTGGAGTATTGTCAAATGTTAAAAACTGTAATAACCAATTTGGTTCCACTTGTGTTTCTTGATTAATGATCATAACTGATGAATTTATATCTAATACATAACACAAATCACGATATTTATCATTTAAATAATTAAAAATAGTAACGTATTCTTTTTTATATTCACGTACATCTATCATCTTATTAACTATTGTTTCGTAATTACCTATATTAAGTTTTATAAAATGCGAAAATACACTAGTATCCATTTTTTTATTTTCTGTAGTGGTAGAAACATCTCTTTTTATAAAAGTTGGTATTTCGTCGTATGTTTGTGTAGTAACAGATTTATTTGAATAATTATTCATTATTTATCATATTATAATAAAAGTTTTAAATAATGAAAAATAAACAAATTAAAAATTAAGCGCTACACATTTCACACCCCACTTCATCTTCAACATCCTGACTTTGTTCGGGCCTGTCCCGACCTCTGTTTTCTGATTGTTTTGTAGTGTCATTTGTTTTTAATTCTCGTAATTTTTTTTCTAATTCCGGATCAACGCTAAATTTACCACCTGTTATGACTTTTTGACGTAAGTAATAAATTCCTGTTTTTAATTTTTTATTCCAAGCATAAAAATGCATACTGGTTAATTTTTTATAATTAGGATTTTGCATAAATAAATTAAGAGATTGTGTCATATCAATATAAACAGCTCTTTGTGCTGATTGATCAATAATATTTTTCATAGACATTTCCCATACTGTTTTATATAATTCTTTTATATGATCAGGAATTGATTGAATATTTTGAATAGATCCATTGTTAGCAATAATAGTATCTTTTAGTTCTTTACCCCATAATCCCATATCTGTTAATTCTTTTACAAGATATTTATTTGCAATGATATATTCACCTGATAATACACGTTTTTTATAAATACAACTATCAATCGGTTCCATTGTATCAGAATTACCCATAATTTGTGCTGAACTTGCTGTAGGCATACAAGTTAATAATGTAGAATTTCTTACACCATGAATTTGAATTTCTTTTTTTAAACTATCCCAATCCCAACGTCCTGTAAGATAATCATTTAAATCAATATTATCGGTCTCTTTCCATAAATCGAATTGTAATTTTCCTTGACTAAAAGGACTATCTTTGAATGTAGAATAAGGTCCGTCTCTTTTAGCTAATTCTAAACTTCCAGTTAAAGCTCCATAATATAAAGTCTCAAAAATTTCTTTATTTAATTTTTTAGCTTGATCACTTTCAAAAGGAAATCTCATTTTTATATATGTGTCAGCAAGACCTTGAACACCAATACCAATAGGACGATGTTTAAAATTACTTAATTCTGTTTCTGATGTGGGGTAATAATTATAGTCAATGACATTATTCATTGGTAATATCATATCTTTTGCAACTTGAAAAAGTAATTGATGATTAAAATAAGGTTTACCATCCATGTTATATTCTACATATTTAGGTAAAGCAACACTTGATAAATTACAATTATGTACTATAAAACCTTCAGCTACAAAATTATGTGCATCTGGAACATGTAAATCGTATACTTTTTCTTCACCAGCATATTCAATAGAAATAAGAGTTGTTTTTAATAAGAAACTTGGATTTTCCGGATCCACTATCATTAAATGATCATGTTTTGTTAAATCTTTTAATTTTTTCCATGTATATTTTTCATGTTCCTGGCTTGTCCAGGCCCGAACGGAGTCGGGATCATTACTGAAATTTGAATTATCAGATGTTAAGAATAAATGATTTTGAGTGGCTTTAATAGGATTCATTCCATAACATTTTAATCTATATACTTCTCTTATACCATTAGGAATTAATATTGAATTTATATAAGTTGGTTTGTGTTGTAAATCAACGTCATTATTAAATATAGATAATGCGTATGTATTATTACTACATTGATCAATACGTTTATATCCTGTATTTGTTAAAACTTGTGTATCACCTGTAAAACAAACAGCATATTCTTTATCATCTGAATATAATGTAATTTCAGCACATTGTCCTGTTAAAACACCATTAAAAATACCCATACCTCTTTTTGTTTCTTTAAAACAGTATGTATCTGTAATTTTCGAATTTTGAATAATATCAGTTACGTATATATTTTTATATAAATCAGTATAAACTTTGAATAAATTATCGGAAATGCAAATATATTCATATTTAAAAACTAATCCTAAACTTTCTAATAAATTTATGTCTGTATTATTAATAATAAATGAATAAACATTATTATGATATACGATATTTGGTTGACAACTTAATGTTTGTAAAAGTAACATAATTTTTTGTAAAAAGGTAATATATTTACAATTTAATACAATAACTCTTGCATTTTTATCTTGTGAACAAAATCCGAAACCTTCTGTAAATAATCCATTTAACCAAGATATTTTACTTTTTAAATCATAATTTATAGGAACTATTATTTCATTTATAAAATTATTTAATTCCTTTTCTGAATTATTATCTACATAATATTTTTCATTACACATAGCGCTCATTCTTTTTCCTAATTCGAACGCATTTTCAAGGACTATTGAAGTGTATACAACTGGTAAGTCATATTGTATTAATTGTGTACCAATAGTTAAATCATGTGCTTCTAATTTAATATTATTTTTAGTGTAAAAATGATGATAAGGTGTACATTCAATTTCAATACCATTAGATAATATAATTTTTATTAGTTGTACTTTTTCACCTGTTTTTTTTACAATTGTATTCGTAAATTCTTTACCATTCCATATTTGTACAGCTTTGTTTTTTAATGATACAATTGGATAAAAACCATTAGATGTTAGTATCATTGTATCAGGTGCTACACATAAATTACTTGATTTAATAACACCTATATTTTTTTGATTACTTTTGTTATTAATTGAATCTTTATATAATAAATAAGGAGTACCTGTTTCCATTTGTGAATCCAAGATTTTTGTCCAAATATCTTGTGCTTTTATTTTTTTACGATACATTCCTTTAGAAATATATTCATTATATAAATTATCATAATCATCACCATATACATCATTTAATCCTGGACATTCATCTGGGCACATTAAATACCAATCACCATTTTCTTGTACTTTTTTCATAAATAAATCAGGAATCCACATTGCTAAAAATAAATCTCTTGCACGAAGTTGTTCATTACCTTGGTTTTTTCGTAAATCCAAAAATTCTAAAATATCAGGATGTTCAGGTGATAAATAAATTGCAAAAGACCCTTTACGACGACCAGAATTATGAACCAAACCAGATTCCGTAAGATAATTATGATTATCTATCATATTAAAATCATATACTTTTCCTTCATAAAATTCTTTTTCAATTGTTGTTATTTTACACCATAATGTATTACAATATTCAAAATAAGTTTCATTGTTATTAGAAATAGTAATATTATCAATATGAATAGTCATATTAGGTAAATTTAAATAATAAATATTTTTATTTATATCACATGGTGCTAAACCACCAGATGTTAAAATAGAATATTTTAATAATAAAAATCTTAAACTACGAATGACATGTTTTGATTTACTTTGAAAACGTTTATTCATACAATGACAATTTGAGCCTATAATCATATCAGAAGATGTATTATCACCAAATTCTAACAATCCTCTTAAAAACATATTAATTTTATGTTTTGGCAAATGTAATATATCTTCATGACAATATTTATTATCATTTTCATCATATATCATTTCTTTGTAAATACCAATATTATCAATACTACTAACTGGTATTGACCAGTCTTCACAGAATACAATATTATGTTTATTTAAAAACCGATGTATAAAAGTAAGAGTTTCTTTAGTATATTTATGTGATTGTAATGTATAATAACAATTATCATTGGAAATATGAAAATAATTACCTAACATAATTCCGTAAAAACGACATTTTTGTAGTGACCAAAATTCAAGATTATTTTCATAAGTTGGTATTGGATAACCTACATAATTACCCACTTTTAACGTATCAGCTTTTGCATATTCAATAAATGCTTGACCTGAATGCAGTAATAATGTAGAAATATCATGATCTTTTGTACATTTTAATGCATCTATGCTATATTTTGTATAAAATTTATAAATCATTTCAGATTTATTATTAACAAATACTTCATTTACCTTTTTAAAAGTTCCATCATGTGTAATTAAAAAATCGGATGTTGTAACTTGATCCATACGTTTTAAACCATTTTTTGTATAAACATTTACATCTGGTAAAATACATTGATTTACATAAACTGATACTTCATTAAATACTTTTAACATTGGAATAATACCATCACTTGTACCATTTGTACCACGAATACGACTTCCTTTTGCTCGTATATTTGAAATATGAAGTCCTATTCCACCACCTACTTTACTAATTTTTGCACAATCTGTTGCTGTCTTAAAAATACCTTCAATTGAATCAGATGAACCAATTAAATAACAACTACTAAGTCCATTTAAATGACATCCAGAGTTAAAAATAGTTGGAGAAGCAAATGTGAAATAATGTTGAGAAATAAGATTATATGTTTTTACAACATTTTCTATATCTTCTTTATGAAGTTGTAAAGCAACTCTCATATATAAATGTTGAGGACGTTCCACAACTTTACCATTTAATCTTAATAAATAACTTTTTTCAAGTGTTTTATATCCAAAATAATCAAAAAGGTAATCTCTACTATATTGAATTGTAGAATTAATGATATCTTTATGTTTACGCACAATGTCAATCATTTCTTTTGTAATAATAGGTGCATGTTTATTAGTTAAATCCACATTATTATATAATATTTCCATAACATGATGAAAATTATTTGATGTATTTTTTTGAATATTACTAATAATAATTCTTGATGCCAATTGTGCATATTCCATATTTTCTATCATACCAATAGAAATTCTAGCAGCTTCTTCATCTAGTTCTGATGAACTAATACCATCATAAATACTAGAAACTGTTTTTTGCGCAATTAAATCTGAATCAATTGTTTCTAATTTACCTAAAGATGTATCATTGCATAATTTTTTAAGTCTATGTAATACTTTATCAAAACTCAACGATTCATAATTTCCATCACGTTTTAATATTTTCATCTTATCTAATAAAACTTCTAATTATTTTAATTTTACTTTTAAATTAAATTTTTTTATTGAACTTTAAATTCATTTTTAATTTAAAGTTAATAAATTATTATTAGTAAGATGATATATAATATATAAATGGTAGATATTCCAAATACAAATATTACATTTATGTACGATGATGAAATTTTATATGATGAGATGGATAATAATAAAAATAATAATAGAGAAAGTTTAGATAATACACACGAATCAAATAAACATGATCCTGTCTTGAACAGTCCAGAACAGACACGGGATGATGAATATATAAAAAAAATCATTGATAAAACAAAAAATCAAAGTCTTAATAATGGATGGAATAAACGAAATGAGTTATTTATTATCAGTATTCAATTAAACTGTAAACATTATAAAAAAATGCATGAATTATCAGCAATGAATTGTAATACAGTTTTTAATGTTATGAAAATTGGTTTAATTATTATTTCAACATTATTAAGTGTTTTAACGACTTATCCAAATGATCAATGTGGATTTACAATGAATATTATACGTTTTTGTTTAACTTATATAGTTACATTAATCAGTATACTTATGCATTTTTTTAATTATACTCATTTAACTGAAAGACATAAAACAGCCGCTTGTGATTTTCTTAAAATTCATCATGATATTAAACAGCAAATGTGTTTATATAAACGTGATAGATATATTGCATTTAGTTATATATCAAAAATTATAAAACAGTATGATACATTAATAATGATAAGTCCTATTATTCCATCTCATATTTTAAATAAATGTAAACATGAAATTGAAAAATGTTCCGATGATATGAATGATATTATTAAAACAATGTCAACTGTTGATATTATTGACAGCAATAAAACTCCTTCTCCTCAAATAAGAAATAACTATTTTACTAGTCAAAATAAAAATACTGAACACATGCTCAAAGTAGAATCAAATCTACAAAATGATGAACAAGATAATTCAGATTCAGGATCATGTCTTTTACAGACCAGAACCGAGTCGGGATCACCTGAAAAAAGTGGAGAGTCTGATCCTAATAGCATTCAAATTTCTGTACGAAATCATGTACAAAATACAAAACGTGTTCATGTTGTGCACAGAGATCCTGACTTGTCCAGGACCGAATGGAGTCATGATCCATTATTAATAACAGGTGATATCGAAGATGATGAAGTAAATAAATGTAATTCTGATCAAATAAAAGAATTACGTTTAAAATTTTTTAAAGCAAACACCAGTTATGAGTATTTAAGATTTTTAAGAAATGAAATAGAATAAATTACTGTAATGTAAATAAATAAAGTGTTTTGTTAATATTTCCTACCATATCATCACGAATATTATATAAATCTGTATCATGTGATTTCAAATATTTTGGTAATTCTTTTTTTAAAAATAAGACATAACTTTGTAATAATTTTGTCATTTCATCATCAGAAACATTATATACTGTAATTTGTACATCATTAGTGAAATCTGGACGTTCATATCTACCAATGTATACTTCTACAAATTTATCAATTAAATCTGTTAGTTCGTCAAATAAATTACCAGAGGCTGTATGTCTTGCAAAAATGCGTGTTTGCCAATGATATAATTTAATTGTATGTGACATATTGAAAAACATTTTAATAATTTCTTGACAAGCTAACATTTTTATTAGTTTACTATTATATTATAATAAAAAAAATTTTATTATAAATTTCATTAAATACTTAAAATTATTAAATTATAGAAGAAGATCTAAACCTTTTTAATTTTTTAGCTACTGAACTATAAAGTTCTTTTTTAAAATTTTTTAATAATTCATTTAACACATTTATATAATCTAAACTTGTCCAATTTGCTTTTAATTTCATATTTTTATCTAATTCTACAAATATTTGATATAATGAATCTTTATCTAATTTTTTTAATACTCGATGATTAATTTCATAATTTAAATTTTCCCATAATCGTCCGTCTGAAGATGTCTTATTAAATTCCAATAATTTTGGATTATATTCTAAAGCATCTAAAAATAGAACAATAGTTTCAGATGTAGTTTTATTATTGTATAAATAACCTTTTTCTACAATTGATTCGGTTTTGATAATACTCATATTTTCATTATTAATTGTATATTTAATTGTTGATGAATTTGTATAAGAATCTAATATTTCAGATAAGTATTCTTTAACCCAGGTATTATATTTATCACCATAAATAATATTTACAACATCTTTTTGTTTTTTTATTAAATCATTTTTTACAATAATAAACATACTCCCCTTTTATAGAATTCTTATATTTATAATAATTATTTTAAAAATTTATAATTATTTATTATAAAATGTTTGTACTCTTCCTGATGGATCTGTGTTTTCAGACCATTTAGGTACCCAACTTTTAACAGTTAACTCACTTGTATTATTATAACTATTAAATAATGTACAAAATATTTCTCTATAAAATAAATGTTCTTTTGTTGTTGGTGTATTATAAGTAAAAAATTTTTTTAATTCATTAAACATATCATCTGTATACACTGATTCAGTATATTTCTTTAAATTATCAATCCAATTATTTTCTTTATTAAAATCTGATACACCATCACTAAATTGTTCTTTTTTACGTTGTAAAATATTATCTGGAATATATCCAACAAAACTATCTCTCACAATTTTCTTTTCAATATAACCATTTATAGGTCCAAAACGTTTATATTTTGGATGTAAACTTAAAATGTATTTTATATATTCTTTATCTGTAAACGGTACACGGACTTCTAATCCATGTGCCATACATGTTTTATTAGCTCTTAAACAGTCAAAGTAATGTACATTACTAACTAAATGTACAGTTTCATCTTGGAAAGCATCATCATTTGGAGCATTTGCACCATAAAGATAACACAATAATTCATCAGAAAGTTCACCAGAATATAGTACTTTTATATTTGGAAAATTTTTTTTTATTTGTTTTGTTAACATGTACATTGCAGTACTTGCTCTTACGGATGTACAATCATAACTTTCAATGTACCAAATAACATTTTTGATATTATCTATACCTTCCTGTATACTATAATAATATTCATAATGTTCTGTTTTTAAAAATTGAGAAACTTCTCTTGCAGCAATTAAATCAGGTGAATTTTTATTAATTCCTATACTAAATGTTTTAATTTTTTTCTTGTATCCTATTTCTTTTGAAATCTTTACAACTAAACTTGCAATTAAACTACTGTCTAGCCCACCACTCAATAAAACACCAAAATCACCATTTGCATTATTTAACATATCAATTAATCTAGCTTTTACACTATTAGTTAATAAAGATCTTATAGTGTCATAAATAACGTTTATATTATCTTCTTGTATATATTTACAATTGTATGAACTGTAATCATTTAATGACATGTAACTTTTTAATTGTTCGGATTTGGTACTTCTATCCCAACTTTGTTCGGGGCCGGATAAACCGGGATCTCTGTTTGAATCTGTACAAAACAAAGAATAAGGGATAGGATAAGATATAAAACAATCATCAAATGAATTTTTATAATAAGACCTTGGTAAAAAGGTTGTTATTATATTGTCTTTATTATCATCTTTTGTTAATGCTTTTAATTCAGATGAAAAAATAAGTGTATTTTGATTATTACTACGATTAATACTACTATATAATGGTGTAATACCAATATGATCTCTACCAACTAAAATATTACGTATTTCTAAATCAACTAAAACAAAAGAATATTGGCCAGATAATTTTTGAAAGATTATTTCAGGTGTGTTTTTGTATTTTTCATATAATGGAATAATAATTTCACAGTCAGATTGTGTACAAGTAAAATTTAATTCATTTTCTAATTCATGCCAATTAAAAATTTCACCATTTATAATTAAATAAATAGATCCTAATTGATTTTTAATAGGTTGTTTAGTATTATTACCATTTATATGTAATCTTGTATGTGCTAGTAATATATGCATATTATTTTCAGGAATTTTAATTAATACATGTCCAAAACTATCTGGTCCACGGTGATTTAATAAGTTTTTTGTATTTTTTAAAATAGTTTTAAAATCCTTGAATTCATCTGTTATTAAACAAAAAATTCCACACATTACTTAATTAATTTAATTAGCTTAATTATTTTTAAATCAATTATTAAGTCTTTTGTTCAAAATAAATAAATAATGTCATACTATTAATTAAATGGTAAAAAGTAAAACATTATTAAATTTAGCATATGTTCATATTGGAAAGACATTACCGGAGTGTTTTTTGGATAATATTTATCAAATGTTACTTTTAAATTATTCCCAAATAAAAGTGTATATATTATTGGATGATAATTTAATAGAAGATGTAAAAAAAAACGTGTTATTATTAAATGATGTTTATTTTAAAGGTCACACACCCGTATCTTTACAATTTGAATTTATTAGAAACTCATTTCTTGAAGAAAAATATTTGAAGTCTGGGAGTCTGGGATTTGACTCTTATTATAAATATACAGAAGGAATAAAGAAATATAATTTAGAACAATTTAGAGATGGATTTTGGGTGACAACTACAAAGCGCTTTTTTTATTTATTAGGTTTAATGGATATGTTTTATTTAGAGAATGTATTTCATATTGAAAATGATGTTATTTTATATGATAGTTTAAATCATATTTATAATAGTTTGTATGTTAATAATGATAAATTAATATTTGTAAGAGATTCTGACAAGAGAGTAATTCCTAGTATTGTATTTATACCAGATAAGTTATCTATAGAAACACTTGTTAATCATATTAGTAATACATTGAGTTCAAGTAGTAGTTTTTTAAATGACATGGCTTTATTGGCGAGTTATCCAGATTATTATGAATTTAATATATTTCCTTCTCAAAATAATAAATATATTTTTGATGGTGCTGCTATAGGACAATATATAGATGGTACTGATATAAGAAATTTACAGAATTTACCATCTGAAGATAGTGATTCTTATGAAATGTTAAAAAATAACAATCCTAGTGTTGGATTTATAAATGAAACATGTATATATAAACCAAATATTACAAAGTTTTATAAAAAGTTATGTAATGTTGATAATGTATCTATTCCATTAAATATTATGTTAGCAGATACATCTGAAATAAATTGTACGAATATTGTTTGTAATGTGCATGTGCATTCAAAGCAATTATATAAATTTAGTAGTGTATTTGATATATCATTTTCTGATATTATAACGGGTGATCGTATTATTGGATTATGTGATTTTGTTATTTCTGTACGTCAAATAAATGAATTTCATAAAAACATTGATAATTTTATAAGTCCTGATAAAATATTATTGATAAAAGATTTTAATAATATTAATTATAAAGGATTATCTACTATTTTTAGAAGTGTTAATAAAAAATGTTTAAAATTATTTATTTATACACATTTATTACCATTTTTAACAAGTGTAAAATTTTTTCATAACTTGGACAAAGAAATGGATTATATTATTTATTTGCATAATAGTGATCATTCATTGAATGAAAAGGTGAGTAGTTTTTTAGATGAAGATTTAACACATATTAAAAAAGTGTACTCACAGAATCCAGAATTGAATTCACCAAAAGTAAATTTATTGCCCATTGGTTTAGCAAATTCTATGTGGCCTCATGGAAATTTGTTAGAATTTTATAAAACTATGAAAAATACGTATATGTTGAAAAAGACCAAGAATATTTATATTAATATAAATCCTGGAACTTTTAGTTATAGAAAAACAATTCTCGATATATTACAATCAAATAATTGGACTTTATCACCTTCAAAACCTTATAAAGATTATCTTTATGAATTAAGTTCACATTTTTTTTGTTTATGTGTAAGAGGTAATGGTATTGATACACATCGTTTTTGGGAGTCATTGTATTTAGGTGTTATTCCTGTCATTATTAATAATGAATATACGAACTGTCAAATTTTTGTGGATTTATTAAATAATATAGGTATCCCTTTTTATGAAATTAAATCACATGATGTATTTAATAATAAAAGTGAGTTAGAAATATTTAATGAATTATTATATAAGAAAATATTAACTAGAACAAACAATAGTATTCAAAATTTAAATTGTTTAAAATTGGATTTTTATAAAGATAATTAACATTCATATTTTTGTATTTAATTAATTTTTTATTAATTAAATAATCAGTTTTTATATCCAGATCCTCGGGTCTGTTCCAACCTCTGTTCGTGTCTGTACCGACCTCTGTTCGGGTCTGTACAGGACAGAAAGACAGAAAGACAGAGAACTAGGATTTTTGTAGATCTTTTAGTAGATCTTTTTAATATATACTATTTTTTATATTGTGATTGTGTGTGTGTTTTATATTGTGATTGTGTGTATTTTATAGTGATTATGTTATTTATTGTATTTTTATTTTTATTGTAAGTTTCTTATATTATTTTTATATTATTTATTGTAAGTTTCTTATATTATTTTTATTAGTCGTCGTTAAAAAGTAACAATAATTTTGTTATTGCTAAATAAGTACTTGTCCCTATATCATGGACAACGGGTTTGGAACAAATCTGGAAGGATTTTTAATTCATGGTAATTTATCATTAAATCCGTCGTTAATACCTGTAGTTGATGGTGATGGTTCACTTGAAGCGTCTGGTACATTTTATATTGATAAGATAAGAGAATATAATGTAAGTAATGGTATTAATATTCAGCATGTTGTTTTTAATAATGATTATGTTGAAATTCCATTTAATAATCCTAGTGATGCGAGTACAGGAACGTTATTATTAAATGGTGGTATAACAATAACTAATACAACAGATTCTATTAGTTTAACGTCTGGTGGTACACTAACTACGTTGGGTGGTGTTAGTATTGCTAAGAAATTAAATATAGGTGATATAATTAATTGTAATAACAATAAAATTATAAATTTAGATTGGCCTACACATCCATTAGATGCAGCAAACAAAGCATATGTAGATTCAATAACATTTGGAAGTTTAAATGGTAATTTTTCATCTGGACAAGTTTTAATTGGTGGTAGTGGTGGTAATGTTGTCGGATTTCCTGAATTTACTTATAATAGTAGTGATGGACTTGTAATATATAATACATTAGATTCGATTAGTTTAAGTTCAGGTGGTGCTATGGCAATTTATGGTGGTGTAAATATTTATAAATCATTATTTGTTGGCGGTACAATTAATGTTAATAATAATTTTATTCATGACGTTTTAACTCCTATATTACCAAATGATGCTGTTAATAAGGCATATGTAGATAATGCTATAACGAATATAACATCTGCAAATATATATGGTAATTTTTCATCTGGTCAAATATTAATTGGCAGTATTGGTAATACATTAATTGGGAAAAATTCATTTATATTTACAGAAGATTATGGTATTTTTATATTAAATACAACAGATGCTAGTGGATTAGGGACAGGTGGTGCATTAACAATTACAGGTGGTTTAAGTGTTGATAAACATGTCTTTATTGGTCTAGGATTAGATATGAATCTTACTAACATTAAAAATTTAAAAACGCCTATTGATGGGAATGATGCAGTTAATAAGAATTATATAGATGCTGTTATTGTAAATTTACCAACTGTTATTTATAAATTACAGGAAAACAATTATGTAAATACATTATTATTAAATAATAATCAAATATCACCTGTGGATATTCCTTTGTTAAACGAATCAGCTGATAAAACATTATGTTTCATAACATATATTTATATAAATGTCAATTATGGGAATAATAATTATACATCATGTCTTTATACTATTATATGTTTTTATAATAATGCGACAAATAATTGGATTTATAAAACTCATTTTAGTGGATCATTAACAGGTGTTAATTTTGTCGTAGTGGCAGAAGGAATTAATGTAAAAATTCAATATACAAATAGTGATTTAAATAATACAACAACTATTCAATATTATATAGATGAAAATATTGTAGTAAATCCACATACAACACAATATAATTATACTTTACCAGACACATTAATAGATGAATATCATGATTTTTTAAATTATTTATATACAGATATTGCATCTGTAAAATTGCATGTTTTTATTACAACAACTACATCATCATCTCTTTATATCTTTGATTTATTATTTAAAGAAAATACATGGGTTTTAAATTATGAAAGAGTCGGACCTGATTTGGGTATTGTTTTTCGTATAATAAATGCAAATAGTTTAGGTACTATTCAATATACTTATACAAGTAATGATGGTAGTGGTTTTGTTGCACGTGTAAAACAATATAAAATTTTACAATCATTTTATTCTTTACAATTACAAAATAATGCATATGATGCTATATTGGAACAAGTTAATGTAACAGCAGAATTTGTTCAAATGTATATTTATGTAGAAAAACCGACAATACATGAATATGCTTATTATACTATACAAGGTTTTTTATATAATACTAATTGGTTTGCTAGTTCTAGTTTTATAGGTGATACCACAGACATTTTATTTTCTATAGATGGGGATGGTTATTTAAAATATGTAAATCCTGATCCTATAAATCCAACATATATTAAAATTTATATGATTTTACCAAATATACATATACCAACAGATGTTATAGATGGTGGTACAGGACATACATATTTAGAGCCTTATTCTGTATTAGTAGGTAATGGATATGGCCCAATTTTAAATACAACAGAATTTATTTATCAAGATTGTGCATTGAAATTAAAGTGTCCTGCTGCTCAAATTATTGTTTACAATACAACAGATGCAACAGGATTAGGTACAGGAGGGAATTTAACATTATATGGTGGTGCAAGTATTGGTAAATCATTATATGTGGGTGATAATTTAAATGTTGGGAATTCAATAATTGTAAATAATATAAATTTAACACCTAGTGTTGGTGATTTAAATGAAAATATATTTTATGCAAATAATAATCAAATTATACCCGTTAATATACCTAATTTTAAATTTGATACAGCAATTGTAAAATCATTTGTAGCTCAAATTTCAATAACAATTAAATTAACAACAAATGAATTAGATAGTTTAGTTATATTAAAAGGTATTAGTACACATGATGGATGGAAGTTAATGCTTGAATTCATTGGTGATAATACAGGTGTTATATTTTATTGTAATAATCTTGGAAATATTCAATATACTAGTTTAAATTTCAATAATTGGATGTTTACAAAAATATCATTCAGAGCTACAACTACAACTGTTTAAAATTAATTAATATATAATTTGTTCAAAAATGAAATTTGTAATATTTAAATAAATTATATAAAAATTTAATATGTCAAATTATACATCACCATTGTATTATAATCAGGCTTTAATTATTTTAGATACAACACCAGTTACAAGTTATACACAGGGGTCTATGGTGTTGTATGGTGGATTAAATGTGAATAATACAGTTGATAGCACAAATCAAAGTAATGGTAGTGCTGTTTTCTATGGTGGTGTTGGTATTCAAGGAACTTTAAATGCAGGATTATCTAATTTTTCGGGTGATGTTACTATAAATTCTACATCTGAAAGTACTGATCCGAATAGTGGTTCATTAGTGGTGAAGGGTGGTATTGGTGTTGCAGAAAACGTAAATGTTGGTGGTAATGTAACTATTACAGGAGATTTAACTGTTAATGGTACGACAACAAGTGTTAATACGACGACTATTAATGTTACAGATAATACATTATTATTAAATTCTGGTCCATCCGGTACACGTGATAGTGGCGTTTTTATTGAACGTTATCAAACTGATAATGATGTTGGTAATGGTGATGTTGTATCAAATGGAGAACCAATAGCATTTTCAAGTTCAATTGCGAGTTCAACAAGTAATACAATCGTTCTTGCAGATGATCCAAATGAGGATATTACAAAATGGTGGGTATTAATTACATCAGGATCAGGTATAGATCAAGTAAGACAAATTACAAGTTATAATGCTGGTACATTAACAGCAACGTTAAGTTCAAATTTTACTACTGCTGTATCTTCGTCAGATACATTTGATTTATATAATAGAAATTATTTTGGAAGTTATTATCATACAGATGATAAAATGTATGTATTAGCATATGTTTCTAATATATCTGATATAAAAACAAGTTTACCACCTGATTCATATGCAGATGTAAGATCAAAAGGATTATTCGCTGTTAATTCTACGATTTCAAATGTAGTAATTACCAATTTATCATCAGGAAATATTAATTTTGGGAATGCATCTATTGGTAATTTACATTTTAATGTAGCGACGATTGGATCATTAGCTGTAACAGGCGATTCTATTTTACATGGTAATGTTACAGCAGGTGCATTGAATGTAACAGGTATAAGTTATTTACAAATGGGATTAACTGCTGGTACATTAAATGTAACAGGTAATACATTATTGAATGGTAATGTAACAACGGGTGCATTAAATGTAACGGGTGTAAGTTATTTACAAATGGGAGTAACTGCTGGTACATTAAATGTAACAGGTGATACATTATTAAATGGGTTTGTTACAGCTGGTGCATTAAATGTAACGGGTGTAAGTTATTTACAAATGGGATTAACTGCTGGTACATTAAATGTAACAGGTGATACATTATTAAATGGGTTTGTTACAACTGGTGCATTAAATGTAACAGGTGTTAGTTATCTTCAAATGGGATTAACTGCTGGAACATTAAATGTAACAGGTGATACGTTATTGAATGGTAATGTTACAGCTGGTGCATTGAATGTAACGGGTGTAAGTTATCTTCAAATGGGATTAACTGCTGGAACATTAAATGTCACTGGAGATACATTATTAAATGGGTTTGTTACAGCTGGTGCATTAAATGTGACAGGTGAAAGTAATTTACAAATGGGATTAACTGATGGAACATTAAATGTAACAGGAGATACATTATTAAATGGTAATGTTACAACTGGGGCATTGAATGTAACGGGTGTAAGTTATCTTCAAATGGGATTAACTGCTGGAACATTAAATGTCACTGGAGATACATTATTAAATGGGTTTGTTACAACTGGGGCATTGAATGTAACGGGTGTAAGTTATCTTCAAATGGGATTAACTGCTGGTACATTAAATGTCACTGGAGATACATTATTAAATGGGTTTGTTACAGCTGGTGCATTAAATGTGACAGGTGAAAGTAATTTACAAATGGGATTAACTGCTGGAACATTAAATGTAACAGGAGATACATTATTAAATGGGTTTGTTACAGCTGGTGCATTAAATGTGACAGGTGAAAGTAATTTACAAATGGGATTAACTGCTGGAACATTAAATGTGACTGGTGAAACTATTTTGAATGGAAGTGTGACAACAGGTGCATTAAATGTGACTGGAAGTAGTTATCTTCAAGGTGGTTTAACTGCTGGAACATTGAATGTAACGGGTAATACTATTTTAAATATGAATGTAACAGCTGGTGGATTAAATGTAACAGGTGAAAGTAATTTACAAATGGGTTTAACTGCTGGAACATTGAATGTAACGGGTGATAGTATTCTTAATGGTATGGTAACAGCTGGTGCTTTATTTATTACTGGTGATAGTGTAATGAATGGTTTTGTAACAGCTGGCGCATTAAATGTGACAGGTGAAAGTAATTTACAAATGGGATTAACAGCGGGTACATTAAATGTAACAGGTGACACATTATTAAATGGTAATGTAACTACAGGTGCGTTAAATGTAACTGGACCTAGTATTTTACAAGTAGGTATTACAGGAGGATGTTTATATATTACAGGTGAAACTATTTTAAATGGTAATGTAACTACAGGTGCATTAAATGTGACAGGTGCTAGTTATCTTCAAATGGGATTAACAGCAGGAACATTAAATGTCACGGGTGATAGTATATTAAATGGTAATGTAACAACAGGGGCTCTTAATGTAACGGGTGAAAGTAATTTACAGATGGGATTAACGGCAGGAACATTAAATGTGACGGGTGATAGTATATTGAATGGTACTGTGACAGCGGGTGCATTATATATTACGGGTGATAGTGTATTATATGGTAATGTAACAGCTGGTGCGTTATTTGTAACGGGATCATCAGTATTACAAAGTGTAACTACAGCATCATTAATGGTAAATGGAAGAGATATTACTCCAAGTTTAGGTGATATTTGTAAGGAAATGACATTTTATGCAAATAATAATCAAAGTGTACCGGATAATATAACTGATTTTAATTTCTCAAATAGTACGGTTAGAAGTTTTGATGCTATGGTTTCAGTATATATTGCTGTAAGTAGTGGTAGTGATTTATATGCAAATTATAATTTAAAAGGGATTCAAAAATCAGGTTATTGGGTATTAAACAGTACATTTATAGGTGATTCAACAGGTGTTACATTTTCTATTACAACAAATGGACAAATTCAATATATTTCTACAAATATTGCCAACTTTGTAAGTGATACAATGAAATTTAGAGCACTAACTACTTCAGTTGATATTATTTAAACAAAATATTTAAGTAAAATATAGTGACAACTGTAAAATAGAGATAAGTGAAAAATAGAAACAAATAAAATATAGTGGCAAGTTACACCGATGTATGTTATTCATCGATAGTTATTTTTATAAAATTTAATTATTTAGTGTATTAAATAATTAAAAGTTAAATGAATGATCCTGTTGTGTACAGGTCCGATCCTTTTGTGTACAGGTCCGATCATGTTATGTACAGCCCCAAATTAATTCGGGAAAAAATAAATATAGACATTGGTAAAGTTCATGATTATGTATTTAAAGGTTTTGGTACAAGTTTATCTTGGTTTGCAAATGCAATAGGTACTCGTGGAAGTAATGAAGTAAAAGATTATATTTGTAATATATTGTTTGATCAAAATAATGAAAAAAGTTTACAATTAAATATTGTTCGTTATAATATTGGTGGTTGGTTAGAAGGATGTAAATCAAAGCTTAGAAATGGGGCACAAATACATGCATATTCTGATAAAGAAGACTGGGATAAAATAGATTTAGGTCAACGTTATTTTTTAAAAAAAGCAAAGGAATTAGGTGTGAATATATTTGAAGCATTTTCAAATAGTCCACCTGTAAATATGACTGTAAGTGGTGGTGTAGAAGGACATAAATATAGATGTAGAAATAATCTAAAATTTGATAAAATAGATGATTTTAGTATTTATTTAGTAAATGTGACAACGTATTTAAAACAGCATGATGATATTCCATTCAAGAGTATTTCACCGATGAATGAACCATCTGGGCCTGGCTGGATAGTAGGATCTGGTCAAGAGGGATGTTTTTATGGATTTTTAGGAATAAGAATAAAATTAATAAAAGCTATTTATAAAAAATTACATGATTCTGATCCTATTTTGTACCGGCCCAAACTAAATAGGGAACAGAATACATTATGTATTTCTGCATGTGAAGAAAACAATATGTTACAAGCTTTATTTGGTATTTTAATAAATCCATTTATATGGAAATATATTGATCAATATAATGTACATAGATATAGAATAGGGAATGCTTTAAAATTTAATACTTTTAATTTAGAAGATAATAATGTATTACGTAAAATAATATATATTATTATGGGTAAATGTTTAAAAAAGAAAATTTGGATGAGTGAATGGGGAATGGGTAAAAAAACTGATGAGGGTGATTGGGATACTGTTTGTCATTTTGCAGATTCATTAATAGATGATTTAAATTATTTGAAGCCGATTGCTTGGGTGTATTGGCAAGTAATAGAAGATTTTTCTGGAAATGGGTGGGGGTGTTTACAAATTCCTTTTGATAATCCTACCATAGAAAGTATTGTTTATACTGTGCAATTTACAACTTTTCAACATTTTACTCATTTTATAAAAAAAGGATGTAAATTATTAAATTTAAAAAATCCTAAAAATAAAAATTTGAAATGGATTGGAAGTATAAAAGAAGATAAGATAAGTTTAATTATTTTATCTAAAAATACACAAAATATTGATATACAATTTCATCAATGTTTACATAATATAAAAACAATGTGTAGTTACCGTTTATCAGATACAAGCCAGGATAATAATATAAAAGTAGAATATGGATTTATCAATCATAGTAATATTTTATTATTAAAACCCATGTCATTAACATCATTTAGTTTTTCAATTATTTAATAATTTAATTTACATTGTTCTAGGTCCTGTTGATGAATATGATAAAGTTGGTTTAGGTGTCATTGACATAAAAGGAACCTGACTTTGTTCCTGGCTTACGACAGGAACTGATTTAGTAGATGTATTTTGTAAAGGTGTTGGTATAGTTTGATTTTTAGGAATACTTATTCCTGCTGTTTTACCCATACTCATACTCATACCTCCAATCCAAATATTATCATTATTAAACATATCATTGTAGATATTACTAGGTAAATTTTCCTTACTAAATTGTGTATCAATTACATTCGCAGGGACATATTTATATATTATTCTAGGAGGAGGACAATGAAGTTCGTTTTTAAACCATGAAATTGATACAAATATAATTCCAATTATTAACATTAATAATACTAATATATCCATTTTATTATTATTATTAATTAAATTAAATTCACATAATTGTATTGTTTAATCACAAAGCAAAATTGAATATTACGAATTACTTAATTGTAATAAGTAATTGTATAATTGATGACTAATATTATTCCAACTATAATTATTTTCAATGTATTGAAACATTTCTGTTCTATCTTGATCATTAAGTTTACGGAAATTCTTTTCAAAATGTAATAATACTGATAAAAGATTATCTCCATCAATATGATTTATATTTAACTCGTCTGGAGTTTTTATAACATCACTATTTATATAATAAATATTTTCTTGACCACCATTTTCATAAATATCTTGTATATATTCTTTAGTACTTCCTGTTCTAGGTACTAATACATTTAATCCACAAGCTAATGCTTCAAGACAACATAAATTAAAACCTTCTGCAATATAAGGTGATATATATAAATCAGCTGCATTATAAAGCATTCTGATTTGTTTGAAATTTAATGTTTTCTCAGTAAAAATAATATTATGTGTTAAAAGAGAATTCATTTCATCTTTTGTTATAATATTACTATTTTGTAATTCCTCAAAATAAGACTCCAAAAACAATTTTGTTTGATACAAATCCGAAGTTCCTTTTAATAATAATTTATAATGTGTTTTTTTCAAACGATTCACTAAGATATTTAAAACTTGTAAAATATACATAATACCTTTATTTTTAGTCATAGCACCCATATTTAATAATAAAATTTCATTCTCATCTATATTATAATGTTTTCTAACAGAATCACGAACATTTTTTTTTTCCTTATAAAATAATGTTGTATCAACACCATGAGAAATTATCATATTATTATTTATCTTTTTATCATCTGTTAAATATTTTTCCATACCGATAGATGACCATATTGACGGTGACGTAAAAGATATATTTTTAAAATGTTGTAAATACATTTTTATATAATTATCATTTACTTCCCCATTGGGTGGAGCGCCTATTAAAAAATAATTAGGATCTAATTTACTAAATTCTGATGTATAAAAAACACATATAGGTATATCTCTGTTCCATTCTCTTAATGTAATATCATATGGATAAGTTATTCTGTAAATAAGATCAATTTTAGTATCATTATCATTTTCTAAAAGAGGTTTAAAAATACTCGTATCAGATAATAACTTATTATATTCAGGTGTATATACTAATGTACGTTTATCATTCCATTCTTTACGATAATATTCCTTTTCATTTACAAAAAAATTAATTTTATCTTTATAATTTTTCCACAAATGAATCAATTGAAAACAGTTTACAATTGCATAAGAATGTCCAATATTAATCCATCCTTCAAACAAAACATTTAATTTACCATTATTTGTTGTATCTTTTATAACTGTACTTTTAACACTTGACATTTCTTATTTATTTTGTGTAAAATAATATTTTATTTTGAACCTAAGTCATAATTTTCAAAAAATGACAGTTTTATAAAAAAGTAATTGTAGACATTTTTTTATTGTCCTAAGGTATAAGAAGTTAAAGTTATTATAACATGGTAAAAGTAATTAAAAAAAAAAGAATAATAACACCACAGAAATTATCAAATGAAATGCAAAAACATAGTCCTTTAAAAAATGGTATTTATGTAAAAAATGAAGATGATGCATACGAAAATTATAATAAAATTATAAGTAGATTATATTTGGGAAATAAACAAGCAGCAAAAGACAAAAATTTTATGAAAGAATACAAAATTAAAGCAGTGTTAAATTGCTCAAAAGAAAAAGATATACCTAATTATTTTTGCGATTCTGATATTGAATATATGAGAATTCCTGTTGATGATTCATTAAAACAAAAAGATTTTGATTTATTGTACAAATTATTACCCGTCGCTGTTGAATTCATTCATAAGCATGTCGACGTCATGAAACAGCCGGTATTCGTGCATTGTTATGCTGGGAGACAAAGGAGCGTAGCAGTGACAGCAGCATACTTAATTTCAAAGCATAATATGGACCCTGTAGAAGCTTGTAAGCTTATTCTTGGTAAGAGAAAAGAAGCCTTTCATTTTGGTTTGTCTGTTAACTTTGATCAAACGTTAAATAAATTTTACAATGAAATACAAAAAAAAAAGAAATAAGACCATAAATAGTATTTTATTTTTAATTAATGCGTTAGGAATAAGAAATTAATTTAAAGATAAAGAAATATACATGAATATAAATAAATGCATCAAGTGATTAAATTTGATAAGGTGGATTTTAAAGCGTTAGTTGATACGAATAATTGTGATTCGTCTTTAAATTTTAAATGTAAAATAGTGGATGAATTAAACAATACATTTACAGAGGATGAAAAAAAATGGTATATTAACCGCGAAATTGCGTTCAGATTATACTATAATTTCATTATAATATGAAGGCATTGACATATCATAATGAAATTTAAAATAAGGTGTTTATATAGAAATACCTATCTAATATAACAATGAATAATCCAATATTATTTTATTGTATGTGAAAAATTGTGTTATATGTTCAATAACAAAATCATCTATACATTGTGGAAACATTTTTATTAGGAATGAACAATCAATATTAATACATTTAATTATATTGTATTTTAATAAATTTTGTAATATAAATAAATCGTCATATCCAAAATGATATATATCGAATGCATTTATGAAAGCTATATTGTTTTTAATAGTATAATATTTATAACTATTATCATCAGAAAGTAATTTTTTTATAATATAGTAAATATCATAATTGTTTTTTAGAAATAAACTTAGTTTATCATTTATAGAAATCATGTATTTTTATAATAAAATTAAATGTATTTCATTTTTTTTGAAATTTATCTAAAATTTCATATGACTGGATTATGAAATAAAATTGAAATTTATTATAGACATTTTTTTTAAGCTTATAACATAATGTCTATTCAATCTACATTTACACCTCAATATAAAGGTATTCGTTATTTAAAATCAATTGATAAATGGAATATTGTAGTAATTTATAATAATAAAAAATACGATTTTGGACTATTTGATACAGATCATGAATCAGCTTTTGCTTATAATACATTTGTAGAATATTTAAATAAATATTATGATTGTGCATATAAATTGAATATATTAATATATAAACTTGATCAAAAAAAAATAGAATGGATTAAAGCATATATTAATTTAAAATTAATTGACGTTTCTGATGATAAAATAAAAATATTAATAAATGAATTTATATATTCATTTTAAAATTGGTAATTTGTAAAATTCTTCAATTTAATGTGAAATATATTAAAATGATTATAAAATAATCTATATATTAACATAAATTAAAAATAATTTTTTTCGTTTTTTCTATAGTAATTTATTTTATACTATTCGGTCATAATAAAACATTTTTTTTGTAATAATAAAATTTATTATAAATACTATTTAAAAATAATATACTTAATATAGATAATTTAAAATGACTGTTGGTATTATAAAATTAACAAGAAATAGATCATATAGTATACATCCCCGTATTAGTAGAAGTATTAGAGTAGAAGCCCACACAGCAGAATTGAGATCGGTTCTGGACAAACCAGGATCGGGATCTTTTTCTCAACTTTTGTATAAGACAGGTTTGTACTTAGATAAAAAGTCTGATAAAAGTGTTTGTAAATTAAATGATTTTAAAGTAGTTAATATAAATTACCAGAATGGGAATTATAGAGACTTTCATTCATGTTTTTTAAAAAATGAAAAAGATCAAATTATGGAAAATATTTGGCAAAGTTGTAAAGTATATTCGAAACTGAATTATTACACGTATAAAATGTTTGATACAGTGCTTTGGGAACATAATGCAGAAATACATTTGGAAAATGATACAGTAACAAATGCATATTATTTATGGAAAGATAAATTAATAAACAATAAATATCCTGTTGTATATCCATGTGGGTATTGTAACAGAAATAAATTCGAGTTTATATTATTTGACAATAAAAAATATAGTTACAATGATGCTTTTTATAATATTTACATACCAATGTATTTAAATTTAATAAAAAATAAACCTAGGTTTAAAGAATTGCAAAAGGAATATCATAATGGACAAAATATATTAATTATATGTGATAATTTACCTAATAAAGAAATTGATTTTAATGTTAACAATAAAGAACAAATCTTTTATAGTCCAGGATTTACTTTAGCAATTGCATTATCAACACTTTAATAAATTAAAAATTGAAATAATAATAACTTTTCTTCAACTTGTGTAATAAAAACCATTTAAAGTACAACGACAAAAATGATTCCTGAAAATTTTAATTTAGGATATGCTTGTCTTAATACGTGTCTTCGTAAAAAAGGTGTATTTAGTTCTCGTACATTACGATTAGCCACTTTGCAGAAAAAAGGTATACAATATGCTAAAAATTTAGCTATAGAGAATTTAAAAGATTTGTTACTTATTCTAAAATGGAATAAAGAAAATGGAATATTTTTTTTTAGAATTACCTCAGAATTATTTCCTTTTGCTACTTACACTCAACTTATCAATTTCCAATCAGAATCCTCCGAACCTTGTAATGTACAAAAATCAGGACAGCCTTTATATTCATTAGATTTTGCAGATGAATTATTAAAAGAAGTTGGTGATTATGCTAAACAACATAATATACGTCTTACAATGCATCCTGCACAATTTTGTGTATTGTCTAGTAAATCAGAAGATGTTGTAAATAACGCTTTTGGTGAATTAAATCATCATTGTGAAATATTAGATCGTATGGGTCTTGATAAAAACAGTGTCATTATTATTCATGGTGGAGGCGTTTATGGAAATAAATCTAAAGCGTTGGAACGCTTGGAAATGAATATAATAAATTTACCTAAAAATACACGTGATCGTCTTGTATTAGAAAATTGTGAAATGTCATATACTTTAGAAGATTTATTACCTATCAGTGAAAAATTAAAAGTCCCTTTAGTAATTGATTATCATCATGATAGTATATATGAATCAACTGAAAAAGTTGATCATTATTATGATCGTGTGTTTAAAGTATGGAATGATAGAGGAATAAAACCAAAAGTTCATGTAAGTAACAGTATTCCCGGTATTACAGAAAATGATAATAAAACAACTAGAAGAAAACATTCAGATTACATACAATTTTTTCATGAACCATTATTAAAAATACAATTTCCTATTGATGTTATGTTGGAATGTAAAATGAAAGAAGCAGCTATTTTAAAATTACGTGAAAATTAAAATTTTTTTACGTACATTTATTATTTTTAAATTAATAGAAAATATAAAAAGAAAAATGGATTCAAACTTTTCATTTTTAATTATTATTTGTTTATTGACCGCATCATGGTATTATTATACTAAATACAAGGATTTAGAAAGGAACTTTGTAGATTTAAATAATAATTTAGAAAAAATGAGTATTGAAAATGCAAATTATCGTGTCAGAATTAAAGATTTGCAAAAATATAAAAATGATGTGAGTAAAACATTTAAAATTTTGGATAATGAATTGGTACAAATAAATAATCATGTTGAGAAAAACAATCAACAATCACAACAATTATTATCTCAATCATTCTCTCAATCATTACCTATGCAATTAACATCTAACTCAAATTCATCTAGTAGAGTTAATTTATTAACACCTGACATGTTAAATAATTTAATTGAAAATATGAATCAAGAATTTTCTTTTTTTAATCCATTAGAAAATAATCAAAATAATCAAAATAATCAAAATAATCAAAATAATCAAAGTACTTCTTCAACTGATACCACTACATTAAATACAGATCCAAACTCAGTTCGGCCCTGGACAAGCCAGGATCCCGGTTCTCTTCCTAGTACAGACCCGTCCAGAGTTCGGTCCGAACAAGATACACCTATTACTTTTTCACAAAGACACGACACACATGAAGAAGTACATAATCAAACACAAGATCCTTTCGTGTACAGACCAGAACTAAGTCAAGAACAAATTTCTATTCAAGAAAATAATGTATCCGAACTCAGTCAGAATCAAAATCAAGAAGTAGTTAATCCTGGTAATATTACTAAACTTGAACAGGAAGACGTTGATATATCATCATCTTCATCTGTTATACAAGAATTACCTCGTATTTTATCAATTATGAATTCGGATGGTATTAATGATACAGCAGAACGTGGAACAGAGTCAGGATTATTTTTAAGGTCCATGTCTTTTCCAAATTTACCAAATGTATACGGAAGATTAAGAATTCCTATAGTAAATGAACCTAGCTTATCTAGGACTGATATAACTAGGGTTCCAAACCCGAACTAAATTGTCTGTATTTTTTTTGTATAATACAAACATATTAATTCATTTTTTTCAAATGTGATTGTTTTTTGTTATAATTAACAATAAAAATTATTAAAAATTAATTTATTTTTAAAAATTATAATAAAGTAATATTACAATATGATTTTTAAAATGCAAGATGGACGTCAATATACTGATTATACACCTTCCTGTTCTTTAAATGCTTTTTTACAAAAAAAATATAAAACTTCTAATTCACATGAATACAGATACTATTTACAACATAATGCTGATCATGTTCATGATGAATTTATGTCATGCGCTGTTAATAATGATAGTAGTACAGTTGTATGTCCAGTTTGTTCACAAGCTGTTGCTTGGAAACCACAGTCCAGTAGTCAACCATTTTAGATTTACATTAATTTAAACCCATCATTTTATTTACATTAATTAATTTGTAAATAAAATGATGGGTTAACTTTATTAATATAACAACTAATTAATTGATATAAACAAATTTGTTGATGTATAATAACAATGAAAAGTGTATTAGTTACAATCTTATTTATTTTTATTATTGTCTATTTTATTTGGACAAGTTATACATCATATAATGAAAATGTATATATAACATCTACATTAGATAATAATAAGTATTTAATAAGAAGAGGAAAAAATAAACCAACTTATTTTTTATCTCATTCAGCTGATACATTAGCAGAAATTAATCGTCGAATTACAAAATTAATTGCTATATTAAATGAAAAATATGGTAATAATACTACAAAAAATTATTTTATACATCATTTGATATCAAATTACAATTTTAATAAATTATCAGAAGCAGCTTATGATCCTAGATTTACAACATATACAGTAAATAAAGATGAAGTACATATATGTTTGAGAACAAGAGATATAAATGAAAATATTTATGATATTAATTTATTAATGTATGTTGTTCTTCATGAATTAGCACATATGTGTAATTACGATATAAATAATGAACCAATCAAAGGCCACGGTGAAGAATTTAGAAATATATTTAAAATATTAGTCCAAGAATCTATATCAGCAGGACTTTATAAATATCAAGATTATAGTCGTGAACCTGTTGAATATTGTGGAATGCAATTAAATACTACCATTATAAGTAATTAAAAAATGAATTTTTATTTAGAATAAAATATAATGATATTTACTAAGGTGATAAATATGTTCAGTCGTGATAAAAGAATAGGTGTAATTCGAGATAATTTATATAATAACAATAAAGACTCGGTTTATTCAGAAAATGACTCAGATGCTATATTGAATTATAAAGTAGATTATGATTACGTCAATGATAATAGTAGTATTGATAATGATTCCAACTTCATTCGAAACTGCACACAACAGGATACATTAAAAGGAACAAAATTAGTTGTTTGTGAATTATGTAATTTAGAAAGTCATAAAGAAAAATCAAATTATATTATATTATCATGTTGTCATACAATCTTTCATATTAAATGTTTGATTGATAAATTAAATATATACAAAATATCAGATGATATCAAAAATGTTCAATTAAATGATCCAGACTTTGTTCGGGCCTGTACAAAACAGGATACAGAAAGTATTGCTAGCAAAAGTAGTAATAAATCAAATAATTTAGTATTTAATGAAAATATAATAACACAAGAATATTTTAAGAATCTTATATGTACACATTGTAATAAAAATCTTCACTACGAAGATATATTTTCATTATATAGTAAAAATGCATTATGTAATAAAAAATATCAAAATGAATATAATTTACAAATAAATTCCTTAAAAGATCAAAAAATGAAGATTGAAAATGAAATAAAATGTTTAAATGAATATGTAATTAAACTTGAAAATGAAAAGAAAATATCGAAAATTATGATGTCTAAAACATATACATTAATGACAGAATAATATAATTGTTACTGTCTTTTTACAAAAAATTTGGGGAATTTTAATTTTTTAATATCACTTGATGATGAATTTGTATTATTACTATTAATAGATGTTGGTCTATTAATTTTATAACTTTTCTTACTACTATTTGAACTATCATTACTTTTTGTACTTTGTTCACTACGATTACTGCGTATACTGCGTATACTACGTATACTACGTATACTACCTTTATCATCTAAACTTCCATTATTAATATTTCCTCTTATAGGTACAAATGTTGTTATTTCTTCTCGTATTTGTTCCTGTTTTTCAGTTCTTGTATTAAAAAACTGTGTAATATTATAAAGTGGATGATAAGATTGTATACTTTTTGATAATGTTTGTATTTTCTTTTTTTCAGTTTTCTCTTTTTCTTTTGTTGATAATTCTAAATCAGATACCGACTTAATTCGGGTCGGTATAAAACCAGATCGTAATTCTCTGTTTTGTACAGATTCCAGGATCTTTGCTTGTCCAGGCCCGAATGGAGACGGGATCGGTCTAGATATATTATTGTAAGTCGTTTCATAATAATGTAAAAAATGTTTATGCATTTTTCTTTGTTTTAAAATAATTTGTTTTAATGAAAATTGTAATGATTCTTTTTTCACATTGTCAATAAAAATAAAATAATATTTATTATTATTTACAATATGATTATTTTCAAGTAAATGTAATTGATTTTTTAAATTTGTAAATTGAAGTAAATTATGTCTTGTTGATTGCAAATATTCATCATAATATTTATCTATAATATTTAATTTAACAATATTATTTAAAAATTCTTGTTCAAAATTAATATTCATGTTATTTTACTTATTAAATTATTTTAAATTAAATTACGCATTATGTGCTTTTGCACGATGACTTACTCTAGCATTTACTATAGATAGTTTAACATAGAGAAGTTGTGTGCGAAATTTTATGAAAAATATTAAATTTAATCTTACATGCACATAATATAATTGTTATAACATTAAAATTTCACATAATATACATTATTTCATAAAGTGTAAAAATATTTAAATTTAATTTTATAAAACACCATAAAGTGATTTTTATAAGATTAACTTTAACATTTTTCATAAGATTTCGCACTATATAATACACAGGAATAATAATGAATAGTTACTATAGGTCATGGCTCACTTAAGATAACATGTTAATAGCGATACATTTATAAAAATCAATAAATTTATCTATTTTATCAGTGTATTCTTTATTATATATTTCCTTACATTCATACCATGTTTTATTAAATTTATCACTGTTTAATATTTTAGAAAAAGATATAAATAATAATATAATAGTAAGTATGGTAGAAATATCGCACCATTGTGATGATGAAATATCATACATAGGTGCTACAAATTGATGTGTAAATGTATCTGTTCTTTCAACACCACGTAAATAGGATTCTAAAATTGATAATGAACAAACATTACTATTCATTTTCCAATGAAGTAAAAGACAAATACAAAAAGTAACATGTAATATTAGTAAACTGATAATATTTGTAAATGGTGTAATGACGACGAATAATATTGTTAATACATGAAAATAATATATAAGATCTGCTAAAATAATATTCCCTGTCATATCTTCCTTTACTTTATGAAAGAATAAAAGTTTTTACAAAAATAGTAAGTTTGATTTTAAAAAATAATGTCATTTTTTAACATAATAATAGTCATGTTAATTATAGAAATTGATTACAGAGAACAAAAAATTTTAAAATTAATAAATCCTAATATAAATATAGTTGTTAATGATACTTTGCATGGACCTTTTACAATAGATAATATCACATTTTATTTCAAAATTTCAAATTTAATCGTGGGTGATTTCATTATTAAAAAAAATCATCCCACCTGTACCAGACAGGATCCTGAGTTTGTTCTGGCCGATTCCGACTCAGTTCGGGCCGATCAACAAGAAACTGTATATTATATTATTGAAAGAAAAACAATAAATGATTTATCTAGTAGTATAATTGATGGGAGATTTAGGGAACAAAAAGAAAGATTATCATTAAGTAATAGTGATATTATTTATATAATAGAAGGTCATCTAAATAAAATTACAAATAAAGGTATTTCAAAAAAAATATTAAAAAGTAGTATTATTAATTTACAGATAAAACATGAATTTAAAGTTTTGAAAACAGAAAATGAAATTGATACATTAGAATATTTATTATTACTTTACAAAAAAATAAATGATACTAGTGATGAAGGTAATTTTAAAGAAATAAAACCAGTTACTTTAAAAAAGAAAAATACATCTTCTAGTATATATATAAATCAATTAATGATGATTAATGGTGTATCAAAAATAATTGCTGAAAAAATAGCTGAAAAATATACGTCTTTACAACATTTACTAACAGCATTTACAACTGTTAATAATAATCAACCTGAAAATTTATTACAAGATATACAAATTACAGATAAAAGAAAATTAGGAAAGGCTTTAAGTAAAAAAATATATACATCTTTTATATCAGAATCAATACCATTAGTAACATCTCAAGAATCACAAAATACAGAAGTCAGTACAGAAGAAAATATTTGTCTTTTATAATGTGCTTTTAATGTGAGATTATTAATATGTGCGGTAAATTTAATATTATAATAATACGATAAACATTTTTTATAAGATTAAATTTATAATTGATTAAGCTACTAGGTCAAGACTAATTGTAGTGCGAAGGTGGAATGTTTCTACACTTATTTTAGAATTCTGTTTTTTTCATTTAAATAACTATTTATTAATTTACAATAATCTTTATTTTTTATTTTTTTAGAATCTTTTAATTTTAAAATTGTTTGTATTTCTGTAGTTGATATATTAAGAGCTTTTACAATATCTTTTAATTCTTCGTTTGAAAAACTTGAACAAGCTTTTCCTGTAATTTTTTTACGTTGGTCTAGATCATCTTCTTGAAGTTCTTCTAATGTTAATAGTCTTGTATCAACTATTCTAAATTTATCATCATATTCATCTTCTTTATTTCTAAAAGTACCATAAATTTTATAATTTTCTTTTATTTTATTATTATATTCTATGTCATCTTGTGTTAATTTTTTTACAATTTTTGGTTTTTTAGTTGATTCTTCCTTTTTCTCTTTTTCTTTTATTTTTGTTTTTAATTTACTCATATTCAAATAATTAACTAATGTTATATTATTTGTATCTTTTGAAAAATCAAATATTTTAGAATAAATACTACTATCTATATCAACTGTTGTAGGATTAAAAATATAGAAATCACCTTTAATTAAAATAAATCCTTCTCTACCATATTTATCTAATATAATTGTTTTATTTGATACAAAATCATCCAATGAAATATAAATTACTTCCAAAGAAATAGTATCATCTTGTTTTTTAATATAATCAATAATATCTTGTAATTCCCAAATAAAATGAGATTCAAATAAATCTAGGATTTTATTTTTTACATAATTGATAGCGTAACTTTCAAATTGTTTAATATTTATATTATAAGTAACTTTTGATATTTCTTTATTTGGAGGTGTTATTGCACATTGTACAGCACAATTTTGATAATCACATTCAGCTGAATTATCTGTAAACTGACTATAATATTTATTATTTCTATCTTTATGAATAAAACAATCAAAACTAATTCCTTTTAATAATCTTTCAATCACTTTATTAGAACGATCTTTTTCTTCTGATAAAATATATTTTTCTTTATCTATAAACATTAAATGAGGATCTTTTTTATAAATGCTTACATATTTATAAATTTCTACATTTCTTTCATTTTCTGATAAATCTTGATGTGAATAATTACGTATAGCACGACCAATAATTTGATTTATTTTACTCATATTCCATGATGGGTCTATTATATGTACTTGACGAACATTTTTTAAAGTAATACCTTCAGAAATAATAGGGGAACCTATAATAATTTTTATTTTATGACCATCTTTATTGTCAGAACTATTAAAAATTTTTCTTAATTTATCTCTTTTTTCTGCATGTATTTGTTCATCAAAAATAATAAAAGAATTCTCATCAGGTACATTTGGTGTATAACTTTTATATCCATTTTGTAACAATAATTCTTTTATTAAATTAACACCACCATTGCTTACATAATTTGAATAAATAAATATATTACCAGGACTTTTTTTCATATTTTTTAATAAAGTTGCCAATTTATTAGAATAAGTCTCTAATTGAGGTGATCGTAAAATAGATTTGTTTTTTTTTAAATTTGCAAAACCTTCTTTTCCATATAATTCATCTGGATATGTCATAGTAGATGCATCATTACAATTTTTATATAAACTACTTGATTTTAATGTATCTGATTCAAAATCATCTGAGGAATTATCACTCATATTTTCATCTGCTAATATTTTTTCTAAATCTTCATTAGAAGTTTCATGTAAATCAAGTTGTAAAGCTTTTTTATATACATTGTATTGGTAATCTGACATTTCACAATATATAACATTTTTTGATCCTGTTTTATCTAATAATGGAAAACCTTTTTCTATTTTTTTAGGATTTGTTTCTATATTTGTACTAATATAACTTACTTTGCCTTTAAATGCATATATTAATTTTTCTTTACCATAGTCAGTAATATATGTTATAGGAGTTTTTAATTTTAAATAATCAATATCAGATGTATACATAATAGGATTTTTATATTTTTTATTAAATAATTCATTACGTACAGGTAACAATTTATTATATTCTTTTGCATTTAATAAGTTACTAATTTCAACAATTTCTTTTGGATTATCAAATATAGGTGTTGCTGTTAATAAAATCAACTTATAATTAAAACTTGCAATAAGTATTTTCATTAAAGCTTTATATGTATCATTATTTGTAATATTATGAACTTCATCAACTATTATAACTGTATTATGTAAATTAGATATAGCATTCGATGTTAATTTACGTTTTTTATTATCAATTTTTATACCTAATACTTTATTTACAAAACTACCATATGTCATAATACTATATGTTTTATTAATAAATCTTCTTAATTTATTTTGTTCTTCATCTGATATAATTGAATAATATCCCATTGTACAATCAGATAATAATTCATTTATAAAATTCTTTTCAATATTTTGATTTTTTACCAATACAACTATTTTTCTATTCATTTTTGTTACATAATCCTTAAATCCTTCTGCTATAGTAATTGCCGAACATGTTTTACCAACACCTACATCATGATATAATAAAATATTATTATAAGGTGTAAATTTGGAAATATAATTTTTTAATATTAATTGTATTGATTCTTGATACACTGATTTTGATTTTTTACTTTGACGAAATTCATATTTTTGTAATATACTATTATAATCCTTTTCATCATAGGATTTATAATATTCATTTACAGGATTAGAAATACCATTAGACAAGGAAACTAAATCCATTTTTATATTGTAATTACACAATAAAAAAATAATTTATATAATCAATGTTAGTTCTTACTTAGTATTTAGATTAATATTTATTCATTGTATATTTACATTATTTAAATCATTATACTTGATGGATATATATCACTTATGATACTATCATCTAATAATTTACTTTTTACAACAGTATCATTTATAACATTATAAAAAAATAAATAATAACAACTATATAATGTAATAGGAATATAAAGAGTCAAATATAATTTACTATATTTATTATCTATTTTTCTATTTTGTTTTCGTAATAAAAAATAAAAAAAAATTGTAACAAATAAAACAAATCCATGAAAATAATTTGACAACATTTTGTGTATTATATTATTGTATCTAAAATAAAATTACAAAGTTACAATAAAAAATAAAAAATGTATTAATAATGTAAAATATAAAATGAAAAATACTCATACTAAATCAAAAAGTAAAGAATCAGAGAAACATATAGCACCACGTAACAGTATTAATACACCAGACTCCGTTCGGGACTGGACAAGCCAGGATCCTGTCGCTGTGTCCAGTCCCGAACTAAGTCAGGATGTTGATTCCTCCCATCGGATATCTGATTCTGTCTATGATGAATTAGATATTTTAAAATTTTATACTATTAAATTAAATGACATTTTTTCATCATTTTTTATTAAATATTTTAATAAATTAAAAGATGATTATGATATATTAAAAGATTTTCAAATATTTTTACGTAACAATAAAAAACAAGATTTTGATAAAGAATTATACCTTTTTGATACATATATTAATAAAAAGTATAAATTATCATTTGAAGATTTAAATACATCTATCTATATTTATATTAAAGAATCATTACAAAAAATATTAAATAAAAAAGTGATATATGAAAAAAGTAAAAACTCTAAAGATCCTGGCTTTTCCATGTCCGAACAGAGTCGGAATTATTTATTAAAAACATTATTTATTAAATGTTTTAAACAAATTTGTACAAATTTATATGAAAATCCTAAAAGTATTAATCATCCCTTGGATTTAAAAAAAAATATAATTCAGTCTGTTAAATATACATTATATAATATCATTCCATTCGATTATACTATAAAATATTATGAAGATACACAAAAAAAATCTCAAAAAGATTCAGAACAATCAGAGAAAATAAATGAGTCTGTTAAAAAATATTTTTATTCTGATAATAATATATCTAAAATGGAGTTGTTTGATAAAAAAAATAAAAAATCTAATAAAAGTTCTTTAAAGAAAAAAAATAAATCTAATACTACAAATACTATAAGTGATATGTCATATGAACATGATTCTTCTTAACGATTAGTTACCTTAATTCCTCTTTTATTAGATGTTGTTTTCTGTTTAGCAGTAACAGATGTCATAGTATTTACAATGGGTTGTATTGCTTTTGATGAAGGTGGCATAGGCTGGGGTAAAGCTGCTATTTTTTTTAATTCTTCAATAACATGTAAATGTTGAACTGTTTCTTGTTTGATACTATTAATTTCATCGTGAAGTTGTTTATTATTTGAAGAAGCTGTATTAAGTTCATCACTTAAATGTTTTGCATTTCTTTTTGCAATTTCAAATTCTGTAGTTTGTCTTGAATATAATGTTGTTAAATCATTATATCTTTGTATTAATTCATTAAATTTCATATTTAATTCATTATATTCATTGGTTTTTGTATTTAAATTTATATGTAATTGTTCAATTGATAATTTTAATTTTGAAAGTTGTGTTTCATAAGATACTTTGAAATTATTATTAATATTTTTCTCAGTATTAATAACTTCTAAATGTTGATTAATTTGTTTATTTAATTCTTCATTTAACATTAATAATTTATGTTGGTCAGATCTCATTTTTTCATTTTGTTCAATGTACACATTTTTTTCTTTTGTTAATTGTTCAATATTGTTTTTATAAAGAATAACATTTTTCTTATATTCATATATCTCAGACATACAGTTTTCAAGATCAATTTGTAATTTATTACGATTCAAATTTTTAGATTTTAAAATAGCATTATTTAAAAAACTTATAGTATCATCTGACATATTTACTGATTGTTCTAAAATTTGTTCCCTATTAAATTCGGAATCAATGACTTCAGGATTAAGATTTTGTAAAAACGATTGATTATTTTCATTTGTTACTTCATTTGATACCATTGTTTACTAATTAGTTACTTTATTAAATGTTTTTTTTTGTTTATATAAAACGCATAATAATATAAACAAATAATACAATAATATGAATAATACAATAATATGAATAAATACTAATAAATATGCAGGAAATTATTTAAAAATCGAATTTTTAAAAATAATATTAAAATTATACTATAATCGTATTTAAAAATAAAATTCTTGATAAGTAAATGACATCACTAACATTAAATTATTTCGGAGGTCCAGTTATTGAAAATATACAAGTATTTACAATTTATTATGGAACAGTTCCTGATAGTAATAAATTAAATAATTTTTATTCAGCAATTACAGATTCAAATTATATGGATATTTTAAAACAATATAAAACACCTTCGCAAAATATTGGTCGTGGTATGTTAATTGGTAGTCTTCAATTTAATCCATTTATTCCTAAATCAGTATTAGATAATGATGTTGATATTGCTCCATTTTTATTTAATTTAGTTTTAAATGGTACTATATCACCAAATAAAAATACATATTATGCTATTCATTTTGCACCTGATATTGCTATTACTAAATCTGGTGCTAAATCGTGTGAAGTATTTTGTGCATATCATGGAACATTTGATATATCATCATTTTATTCAAAAACACAATATTTATATTATGGAATTATGCCAGATTTAAGTGGTGACTGTAAAGATGTATGTGGAGGTGGTGCAACAGTGTATGATAATACATGTTTAGTGGCATCACATGAATTAACAGAAGCTATAACTGATCCAGGTGTTGGAGTAGGTAATATTGCTTGGTATGGTAATGCAGAAATAGCTGATGATTGTTTCGATGAAGCTATAGTGTTAGGTGGAGATGGTAAAAATTACACAGTACAAGAAATTTGGTCAAATGAAGATAATGCATGTGTTGCAACAGCAAAAGCTACCATGACCACAACAAAAACTACCATGACCACAACAAAAGTACCTACAACAACAAATAAGAAAACAACAACAAATAAGAAAACAACAACAAATAAGAAAACAACAACAGCAACAACAAAGAAAAATACTACAACAATAAAGAAAAACACTACAACAATAAAGAAAAACACTACAACAAGAAATACTACTACAAATAAGACTACTATAAATAAGACTACTATAAATAAGACTACTATAAATAAGACTACTATAAATAAGACTACTACAATATCATTAAAAAAAAATGCAAGTGTTGTACCTACACCTATGACAACTTCAAAAACATGTCATCATCATCGTCATCATAGTGTAAAAACATGATGGTTTTTCTGTTGGTTGTATAAAATAGAGAGTTCGAAATATAGATTTTATTTTTGTAATTGTGGAATATATTGTTCACCTATAGATTGACCTACGACGACAGATGCGTCGTATTGTGAAATTTCTGATTTTTGTATTTTAAAAACCAAATTAAGCATCATGTCAATGTTTTTTTGTAATTTTTCAGAGTTTTGTTTGTGATTTTTTAAAATAAAATTAAATAATGTAGGTGATGTTTTAAATAGGCAATTATATTTTTTTTTAAAATCGATTCTGATTTACATACATCTGTATTTAAAAGTTCTAACATACTATTTACTTCTAGTTTTATTCTTTCTACATTTGTATTATGAATTGATTGACTCATATATTTAACTTATCGTTACTTTATATTTTAATAAAAAATTAATGAAAAATCGAATTTTTATTAAATTATAATTAATTAATTAAATATGGATAATTTTGTTACAGATACAATTACAACTGATTCGGTTATGGAATCACCAAATTACATATCTAATTCTAAAAAAAAAGTGAATATACAACAATTAATTCATAAAATTTCAAAATTAAGTCTTAAAGAAAAGGAACATATATTAAAATTATTTATTGATAAAAAGATTGAATATACAAAAAATGTAAATGGGTATTTTTTTAATTTATGTTCAAATAATGTTACAGATGAAGTTTTAAAACTTGTTGAACAAGGGATTAATTTAATGGAAAAAAATAGGAATTTATTAAATGATATCGATAAAAAACGAGATTTAATGTTAAAAGAATGTAAAGAGTCTATCGAGAATGAATTAAATAATACTATAAAATTAAAAAAAGAAGAATATTATAAAAAAATTAAGAATAAAGCAATTGATACAAATATACATTATACTTTTGAAAAAATTAAAAGAACTGTATTCTCAAAAATGAGTGATTATAATATTGATAATTTTGATAAAAAAACAATATTCTATAATAAAAACAGTGTTTATTTTCGTATAAATAATATGATGAAATTGCTAATAAGAAAAAATAAAACTATGAATAATATAGAATATTACGATTACAGTAGTTATAATGATGAACATAATCACGAAAATGAATATATAGATAATAATTGCGATGATGAAGTGGCTGATGATAATAATATAGAAATATATCATGACGGTGTTGTAGACTATCAAACTATAGATCCTGATATTGTTATTAGGGATAGTAATGATGTAGATCCTGATTGTGATTGTGATTATACAAGACAGATTTCTAGAGATACTGTCTTGTACAGGCCTGAACACAGTCTGGAACAACAAGACATTGATATTGATAATGATAATATAAATATCGATGATGTGATAGATACTGATGATGTTGTTGATGATAAAGAAAAATTATTTTATAAACAATTACTTAATAAACATGGATTTTCATTTAATGAAGATAAGATTTGTTTTTTATTATATCAAAAGTATCTTTTGTGATTCTGTAAGTCATTTTGTAAATATTATTATTAATTTAGTTAAATATTAATAATAAAGAAAAATAAAAAGAACTTAATTTAAGCCGATGGTGCGGCAGTAGTAGCTTCGTATTTTTGAGTTTTCCATGTATATACAAGGTAAGCGTAGTAAACACCAGCTAATCCAACAGCTATTTTGATATAACGTTCAATATCAGCATGACCTGGAGTGATTAATTTAACAAGATCCATATTTAAACCAGCGACGGCACCCCAGTTAACAGCACCAACAATCACAATGACAACGATAATAAGATTTAAAATATTAATGAGAGAATATTGCATTATAAGTATTTATAGTATTTATATATATATTTAATAAATTAATTTTATGTTAATTAATTTATAAATAAAATTTTTAATTAAATTTATAAATAAAAATTGAAATTAATTTATGTATGTAAATAATTACATTTACAGTGCGTAAAAAAATTTATTTTTTTTCCTTTTTTTAGATTAAAACATATTTGAAAACATAATAAATGAGCTCTAAAACTTCAAAGAATACTACTGGTACTAAGAAAACAGCTGTTAAGGAAGCTGTTAAGATTGTACAAAAGTCAGTTCCTGTTGTTGAAACCCCTGTAGTACCTGTTGTTGAAACTCCCATAGCTGTTGTTGAAACTCCCGTACCTGTTCTTGAAACTTCTGTTGAAGTGTCTGTTTCTATTAAACAACGTCTTGATAGTTTAATTAAAGCTAGACAGGACCAACTGAATGAAATTAAGAAAGAAATTGTTGAACTTAAGAAATTACAAAAAGATCATGAAGTTGAGGTGAAGAATGCTTCAAAAAGCAAAAAAAAAAGAAAGGTCAGTGAAGATGGTGTTATCAGAAAGCCATCAGGTTTTGCTTCACCTGTTGTAGTTTCTGATACTCTTTATGATTTCTTGTCCCAATTCGGTGTAAAGAAGGGTGAGCCCATTGCAAGAACTGATGTTACTAGATTTATTACTACTTATATCAGTGAAAAGAGTCTTCAAAATCCAGAATTCCGTAGAGAAATTATTCCCGATAGCACTTTAAAAGCACTTTTTGGTGAACCTATTGAATTAAAAAACAAGAATGATAAGTCATCACCTTTAGTATACACTTACCTTCAATTACAAAAATATCTTTCACCCCATTTCCCTAAGAAGTCAGTTCCTGCTCCCGTTACTGTTGCTTAAACAAGTCATATAGATGATAAGATAAAATTATAAAAATACAAAAATTATAAACTAAGAAAAAAATATATATGGTTTCATTTCTTTTATTTTTTCTTTATTTTGTAATAATCCTAATTGTATTATATCTTTATAATAACAATTGTTATTTCGTTGTGATATATGATAAACGTACAATAAAATTAAGATTATTGTTTTGATTTACATTTATTACTATTAATTACTATTATCTTTATAATAAAAAGACCCTTTGTTTTTTTATTGTAATAATTTAAAAATTGTTTTAAGGATGTATATTTGTACATCCTTTTATTTATTTATAAGTACATTGTGAATTTTACTCATTTTACTAAATCATTTTCTTTTTTTGTTTTATTGTATTATCATTTCCGTTTTCAACTCTTCTTTAAACAATTTAATAAACAAGTTTTCTAAATTTATATAATAATTTCTTATTTCTTTTGCTTTTTCCGTCTTTGTTAACATACATAAATTTTTGAATGTATCCATGTTTAATATAATTGTTTCTTTTGGTTTAGCATCATCGCTAGACGTAATAGTGATTTTGTAATCTTCATTTTCTGTAAAATTATTAGTTAATGTTCTTTTTGCATTTGATTTATGAGAAAATCCTATTAATTTCCATATATTATCTAAATGTATTGGAAAATCTTTTATTGGATCATAATTTAAATAAACATAAAAACTCGCAACATGCCATCTTTTTTCATATTCTGTAAAGTCATTGTTTAATTCATCTAGTATTCTTGATTTAAAATTTAAACACAAATTAGAAGTATTGTTTTCAAGCAATGCTTTAAAATCCACATAATCAAATTTAATAAGTTCCAACATTTTTAATTTTTTGATTAATTTTTTATATTTATATACGTTATTGTCTTTAAATAAATTTTTTTTTTTAACGATACGCCAGGAATGTAAAGAAAAATTGAAAAAAAATTAATATTAGTTGAAATTAAAATGGATAATCCAATGAATCAATTAATTATGAGAGAAGATATTGAGACTATTTTGAATTATTTTGGTAATATTGGTGATAATAATTCTAAATTAACGGTAACTAATTTAGAATCATTTAGAACTGCTTTTACTCATGAGAGTTATTATCAATCTGTTCAAAATTTTTTGAATACTAAAAATGAAAGTTATGATAAGAATATTAAATTATATTTAAATTATATTCCTACTGAGTCAAGCGAACGTCTGGAATATTTAGGTGATCACATTTTGAAAGCGACCATGGCTAGGTACCTTTACGAGCGTTTCCCCAGTGAGAGAGAAGGATTTCTGACGAAATTAAAGATTAAAATTGAGAAATGTAGTATGTTACATAAAATTGGGAGTATTTTAGGATTTAAAAAATTTATATTATTAAGTTTGCAAGTAGAAAATCAAACAATATTAGACAGTCAACGAGGTCGTAATACTCCTAGTTATTATGAAGATTGTTTTGAATCATTTGTAGGAGCTATTTTGGAAGAATTTGGTGAAAAAGGTTATCTTTATGCAGATCGTTTTGTAAGAAATGTCATTGAAAATATAATAGATTTTCCTGAATTGATTAGTAAAAATGATAATTTCAAAGATAGTTTGCAACGTTATTATCAATCATTGAAATGGAAAACACCAATATATGTAGAATTAATGAAAGAGGGCCCTTTATATCGTATCATATTTACAAGGATTCTTTTATTTTCAGAAGACCAATTGCGACAGATGGATAATTTAGTTAAAGAAGAAATAAGACAATATAATTGTGCTTTATTAGATTATTATAATCAAAATGATCGTCCAGAAATATATGAAAAATTACTTCAATATCGGAAAGATGGTTATTATGTATTAGGAATGGGTGTTGGACGTAAAGTCACAGCCAGTGAACAAGAATGCGCAAAAAAGTGTTTGGAAAATTTAAATTTAAGTCTTAATTTTTGATTGAATACATATTTAATTTTTCATACAACTCCAGATATCAGATAAATCATATGTTAATTTATCAATTTCTGACATTTTATGATTCGTTATTCTTTCATTTTGTAAAGTTACAATTTTTTCTTTTAAGAAATATTTTATAACATTTTCAGTTGATAATTTTATCACTTTTGAATTATTTTGGAATGTAAAAATATTAATATATTTTTTAAATATTTTGATATCTATTGTTATTTCATCTGGATTAAACTTTATCTTAGTTATATTTTCATTTGTTTCAAACAGGATATAATCCCAAATTGTATCAACTATAAACATAACTTGTTCAAATATATTTTTATCTTTTTTTATTATATTTATATTTTCTTGTAGTTTAATATTTCTCTTTTTTGTTTCCAATGTTTTGTTTATATTTATAATTATTTGTATAAATGTATTTATTAAAATCCAAAGATCATTTTTATTATCATGTAAAAATAATATTTTATTCCCTTGTTTATTTCCATGTATATTATTGTAACTGTTTAATGTTAACGTTTTTAATTCTTCGAAACTATTGATATTATTGTAACTATAATTTTTAAAATTCTCAATAACAAATTGTTTTTCATTTTTAACGGAATATATATTCCGTTTATTTTCATGTAATTTAAATATGGGTTCTATACAATTTATAATATTGTAATAACTATTATAATTTACAGTGTCAGAATGATTTTGTAAATCAAATATGACATCATTTAAATTATGACATAATGAATCACTAATATCTGCTAAAACTTGTAGATTGCTGACTTGGTCTAATAAAACAAGAGAATCAGGTGATTCAATTAATTTAATATAATTTTGAAAAATAATGTTACTAATAACTGATGAATCTGCTTGTGTTAATTCATCAACTTTTTGAAAATTAAATTCTTTTGTAAAATCAAATAAATACTCTATTTTATTATGTAAATCAACATCATGATCTTTTTGTAGATTTGTTATGGTATTAATATCATCATTTATTGTATCCTGTCTTGTACGGCTTAATTGTAAATATTCTAAAATATGAAATACTTGATGTATATCATACATTGATGTTTCTATAATTTTTTCAATACTTTCTTTTGATAATTTTAATTTATGACATGTATTTATTGTATTTATTAACTCCTTAAGTTCTTCATTTGTGGGATGTGAAAAATCAATGAATGTCGTATTAAACTCAGATTTAAATCTTTCACGCATTTGTTGTTTATTACATATAAGTATGATAGGTATATTTCTATTATATTTAATATAAAGTATATCTAAAAATTGTAAAAGTGTTTTTTCACAATGTTGAATGTTATTTAAAACTAAAATATTACCACTATGTAACTTAGTAGGTTTTTTCTCAAATTGTGATAAATTTTGTGATGCAAATGATGATATTCCATTTATTATATCATTTGTATTTTCTAAAAATCGAATATTATCAGCATCAATATGAATTAAATTATAATTTTTAAATAATATATACATTGTTGATTTTTTACCACAACCACTTGGACCATTTAAAAACAGTATTTTTTTACGATTTTGAGAAGTTAATTCTTTTATAAATTTTTTTATTTCAGATACACATATTTGATTAAATAATGATTTTTGATTTTGTGGTTTATACTGTTCTTGTAATTTTATAGATTTAATATTTTTTGGTGGCATGATAATACTATTACACTATTATATCAGTTATTTTTAAATAAAATAAAATTGTATCGGTTGTTATTCATTTTTTATTTAAAAGAATAATATACAAGTAAATTTATATGAGTGAAAATAATTCGTTAAATGAAGTTTTAAATGAATATTTAAAACTGCACAAAGAATTAAGTGAACTTCGTAAAACACAATCAAAACAAAAAAAACGTTTTATGGAATTAGAAGGATTAATTAAGAAATATATGCAAGATAATGGGACGAATAGTCTACAGGCAAGTGGTGGAACTGAAATTAAATTATATGAAAAAAAAATTCCTCAAACATTTAAAAAGGAAAATATTATTAATAAATTAACTGAAAAATTAAATAATACAAATTTACATGGAACTTCAGTAGAAGATTTAACAGAAAGTATATTAAAAAATAATGTTTTCGTCACAGAAGAAAAAATTAAAGCAATCGTAAAAAAATAAGAATAATAAATACTATCAATAATAATAATATTTCAAAGAATAATAATTAGAAATTTTTTTTATATTTGTATAAAATATAAAAAAATTTTAATGTCAAAGTCTGGACTTTCTAATAAAGAATACGGTGTGCTCACTGCTGGTTTAGTTAATACCAGTCAAATTGCATATTCTAATAAAGGTGCAGTTACTCAAGCTGGTAGTTTAACTTCAGGAGTTACACTTAACTCACCTGTTGGTGCTATTAGAACTGTATCAACCACTCTTGGTACTTCAGGAAGTGCTATGTTCACATGTGCCAATTCAGTTGTAACTGCTAGTAAATATGTAATGGCTAATATTATTGATTATACTGGATCAAATGGTACACCTAGTGTTATTGTAGATAATATTACTAAAGGATCATTTGCAGTCAGTGTTCGTAATAGTCATCCTACTGCAGCATTAAATGGAAGTTTAAATATTGCTTTCCAAATTCTTTAAACATTGTGAACTTTTTATTATTTTTATTATAATTAATTAAATTATGTTTTATAATTAACACCTATTAACATTATTAATTTAATTAATGAATCATCAAATGCAATTTAGACAGCCCATTTTAAAGAGTCCGTTAAGATATCCGTATTCATATGGAATTCAAACTGGTAATAGTTATAATAATTATAATAATTACACAATGATATTTATAGTATTTATAGTTGTATCATGTATTATTGTAGTTATAGTGGTGTGTTTATCTTTAAATAGTTATGAAAATGGTAATTCAGGCAAACCTGCTATAACACCTGCACCAAAATATGATCATTGTGATTCTAGATTAAATGGGGGGAAATGTCCTAAAATTTTAAATAATATAAATGGTAACATGTGTTTTGCAAATTTTGATGCAAATACGGGTTCATATGTAGTAAAAAACGCTAGAGGAAATGTTGTTTGGGATAATAAAATAAATAATCCTGATTTATCCCCTTATACATTAAATATAGAATCTAATGGAAATTTATGTGTTAAAGATTCAAAAGGAAAAATACAATGGGAAACTAAAACAACAGGTGTAGCGCCGTTTTTATTAAAAATGCAAGATGATTGTAATTTAGTATTATATGATTCATATATTAATAAATTATGGGAAACATCAACAACAGGTAAAAATAATTAAATCACTTTTTCTTATTAATAGCATCAAAAGAATCACGTACAGATAATCTTGTATTACTACCAATATATGAATTATCTTGAATTTTTGTCATATCTTGATAATCTTCTGTTAAATAGTCAAAACGATTAATATTAATCCCTGAAAGAGTATTACATGGTCTTTTTACACGTGTATATTCAGGAGTTAAAAATTTATTATTTGTATCATCACATTCTTTTAAATAATCTTGTTTATTTTTAATACAATGTGAACAGCCACATGGAAGACCTTCATTGCAATTTGTACAATCATTGCAATTTTGTAATGGACTGTATTTTTGACTTGGACATCTAGATAATGGTAAATTTTGTAATCTAAGATTACTTTCTATATCGATTGCCTTAGAGGGTACAAAACGTGATGGGAAATGAGAAAAGGGTGAAGCGCCTACAAAACATGATTTTTTTGATTCTCCATAATTAGAATCTGTTGTCCAATTAAAATGATTTATATTTTCTTGATCTTTTTTATCTAAAGCGCATTTATCATAATTTAGATTTGCGAATGATTGGTGTGCCATAATAGTATTATTTAGTAATACAAAATAAAAAAAAGAAAATG